>Ga0208783_10001164_pt1 | contig 15809 bp, 10 predicted proteins | sample DEB19_08_DNA_2_FD_184529 | JGI IMG/M metagenome (GOLD analysis project Ga0208783, IMG submission 184529) | Aqueous microbial communities from the Delaware River and Bay under freshwater to marine salinity gradient to study organic matter... | ecosystem: Environmental > Aquatic > Marine >... | reverse complement strand
GCCGATCCGAACATGGACAATCCCTTCGCAGACACGCTGACTTTCAGCGGCTTCATCAAGCGCACAGGCATCATGGCCTATCCGCTCATCGGTCTGTCAATGATTGCCTTCTTTATGATCGTGCTCTTCACGCTCACCATTCGCCAAGGAACCGTTGTCAGCGATGCCTTCATGAACTCCGCCGATGCGCTTATTCGCAAACAAGACTATCTGGGTCTGCTTGCCGTCTGCAATCGCCGCAACGAATGCATCGCCCGCGTTACCGCAAAGACGCTTGATTTTGCCACGCGAAATCCCACTGCAAGCTTCGAGGAAGTCAAAGAGGTTACCGAGGCCGAAGGAAATCGTCAGTCAAGCCTGCTCCTCGCACGCATTGCCTATCTGGGTGACGTGGGAGCCGTGGCGCCGATGCTCGGTTTGCTGGGCACCACACTCGGCATGATCACCACCTTTCATGAGATCTCTGGCAAAAGCGCTGGAGGTTCAAGCCAGCTAGGTCTCGCACAAGGCGTGTCCGAGGCATTGCTTTGCACGGCCTCTGGTCTTGTCATCGGCATTCCGTCGCTCATGTTTTACGCCGTCTTCCGTGGGAAGGTAAACCGCCTCATCTCCGAGATGGAGGCAGCCACAACGCACCTCATGGCTTTGCTTGCGGTGCAATACAAGCGGGCAGCCCGCGCCGCTGCCTCGGTGTGATTTTTTCGTACTCCGCATCATGAACTTCCGCAAACAGCACTCGATCGAACCCACGCCGATGCAGCTCGCGCCGCTTGTCGATGTTCTGTTCCTTCTTGTCATCTTCTTCGCCGTCACCTTTCAATACGCGAAGGAAGAGCAGGTGATGGACGTGAGCGTGCCAGCCGCCGATTCCGGCAAGGAAAACGAGTCGCGCACCGTCGGCGAGATCATCATCAACATCAAAAAAGATGGAGAGGTCGTTGTGAATGGCCAAACTTATACTACCGACGAGCTCCTCGCGAAGCTGAAAAATATCATCGTCATGGCCGGCACAAATGAGCAGGCTGTTATTATCCGTGGGGACAAGGCCACCGACTGGGAGTACGGCATTCGAGTTATGGATGCCTGCCAGAAAGCCGGCATCTACAATATCGCCTTCGCTGTCAAAAAGCCTGACAGCGAAGTCTCCGTCCCAGCATCGCTGAAATAGTCGCGTTGTCCGCATGCACTCGTCCTTCTCCATGTTCCTCAGCGGCTTCTTGCTGGCCTCACTCACACTTAGTGCCCAGCAGGCGCCAAAGGCCATTCCGGTTGAGGATGGCACCTTGGTTCCTCGTGCGGTTCCAATACCTCCGCCAATCGCTTCGCCTGCTGTTGCTCCGCCGAAGGCCCGTAGTCCTGAGGACGACATGTTCGACTTTGCCATGTTGGCCTACGAACGCCAAGAGTGGACCATCGCTGCGCAAAACTTTGCCAAGTATCTCCAGACCTACCCCACTGGCAAACGCGTGGCCGAAGCCCTTTTCCGCTCAGGTGAGTGCCACCGCGAGCAGCGCCAGTTGAAGCAGGCCACTTCATATTGGGATCAAGTTGTGAGTCTCCATCCGAACAGCAAAGACGCTCCATCCGCCGCCTATCGCCTCGGTGCCATCTCTTTCAACCAAGGCCAGAATGCTGCCGCGGATGGCGACAAAAATGCTGCACGCCCCAGCCTGCTTGCTGCTGCCCGTTATTTCACCTTTTGCGCCGAGAAAACTCAAACACGGGAAGCTAGGCTAGCCGCTCTCTACAATAAAAGCCGCTGCCACGAACTGCTCGGCGACACCAAATTGCAGACGGAGGCACTCCATGCGGTTGTTGCCGTCCAAGAAAACAATCCGTACCGCGAGGCCGCGCTTCTAAGCTTGGGCACACTTCAGCTCCAGCAGGACAAAAAGACCGAATCGATTCAAGCCTTTGAACAACTCATCGCTACCAGCCGGGACAATGCGGTCATTTCCGATGCTTCTCTGCGCCTCGCAGTGCTCTACCAGGAAGGGAAAAGATATGACGAGGCCATTGCAATGTTCCAAAAGGCCGTGGCCCTGCCCGAAACCAACGAATCCAGCCGCGGCATCGCCCTTGTGGGAGTCATCCAGGCCATGAGCGCCAAGCAAGACTATGATGGCGTCATCGATTACTACAATCGCCACTCCGAAACGCTGCCTGCCGGCCATGTGCGGCCTAAGGTGCTGTTGCTGGTCGGGCACGCATATCGCATGCGCAAGAGCTACGCTCGCGCCGTGGAAGTGTATCTCATCATCGAGCAGTATCACAAAGACACGGACGAAGCCTTCGAAGCGGGTTATTGGAAACTGTATTGTTTTTACCTGCTGAATGACAAGGACCTCGGTGAGTTCGCTAACGGATTCATCGCCCGTTACATGCCCGCGAAAGGTGATCACGAATTCCTCTCCCTTGCCCGTCTCATTCGTGCCGACTTCTTCTTCAACAAGGGAGACTTTAACCAAGCTGCAATTAGCTATACGGAGCTGAAGATCGAAAAGCTCGCTGAAAAGCTTCGTCCCGGCACCGTCTTCAACATGGGGTGGGCCCAAGCTGAGTCCGGCCGCCATCAGGATGCTGTTGTCACCTTCACGCGTTTCCTTACCGATTTCCCAGGTCATGCATTCGCCGCCAAGGCGCTCGCCCGCCGCGGAATGGCCAACCGGGACGCCCGCGATCTCCCGAAAGCCAAGGCGGACTTCGAGCGGGTCACCAAGGACTTTCCCGAATCAGACGCCTCTGAGGTCGCCTGGCTCCAGCTCGGCCTCATTGGCATGGAGTTGAAGGATTCGAAGGCCAGCATCATCGCGTTTGAGACGCTGCTAAAAAAATTTCCACGCACGCCTGCCGCCGCCCAAGCACAGTATGGCATTGGCCGAGGGTATTTGGATCAAAAGAGCTACGACAAGGCCATTCCCGCCCTTCGGCGCTCCCTTGAACTCGACAACAAGACCTACTTTGAGAAGGCCAGTCAGATGCTCATGCTATGTGAATACGCCAGCCAGAACGTCGGCGAGCTCGCGAAGACCGTCGACGGTTACCTTGCTGCCAAGCCTGTGGGCAGCGTCTCACCCAACATCCTCAAATGGCTCGGCCTCAAGCTCTACGGAGCTGAAGAGTTCAAAAAAGCCGCTCGCTATCTTGGGCTCGTTGCTACGCCTGAAACACCTGAAAATACCGAGCCGGCCGTCTGGATTTACCTCGCCATGTCACATCTCTCGGCCGGGAATCATGATCAAAGCATCATCGCCGCAGACCACTATCTGAAATCAAACCCTGATCCATCCTCCAAGGCACGCGCCCTCATCACCAAAGGTCGTGCCCAGCTAGGCAAGGGTTCCTTTGGTGAGGCTGACAAGACGACGCAGGAGGCACTCGCCTTCGTCAAAGACGGCAAGCTACAAGCGGAGCTTCTGATCCTGGAAGGAGATATCTACAACGCCCACGGTGACGATCTCGCCAAGCAGACGCAAATCGATGCTGCACGTGCCAAGTGGCAAGCTGCCGCCGGCAAGTATGCCGTTCCCAGCCAGGTCTTCGAGGATGATCAAGTCACTCCTGAGGCCCTTCACAAAGCCGCCCTCACCTTTGACAAGCTCGGCGATGCCGCTCAGGCCCAAAAAATCCGTCAGCAACTCAAACAGCGCTACCCGAAGTGGCAGCCCAAACCGTAGAACCACCCACCACCACCAAGCACCCAAACCTCAACCAACACCCGACAAGCCATGCCACGTCCCGTCACCCTCTTCACCGGCCAGTGGGCCGATCTGTCCTTCGACACCATGCTTCAAAAAGGCAAAAGCTTTGGCTATGACGGCCTCGAGCTCGCCTGCTGGGGAGATCACTTTGAAGTCGAGAAAGCCGACCAGGCTTACTGCGATGCCAAACGCGCCAAGCTGAAGGCCGCCGGCATGCAATGCCACGCCATCTCTACCCACCTCGTCGGTCAAGCCGTGTGTGACAACATCGACCCTCGCCACAAGCAGATCCTTCCCGGTCACATCTACGGTGATGGCAATCCCGAAGGAGTTCGTCAGCGTGCTGCCGAGGAGCTCATCAAGACCGCTCATGCCGCGAAGCGCTTCGGCGTCAGCGTCGTGAACGGCTTCACTGGCAGTAGCATCTGGCACCTCGTCTACTCCTTCCCACCGAACCTCCCCGGCCAGATCGAAGCGGGCTATGCGGACTTCGCGAAGCGCTTCAAGCCCATTCTCGACGAGTATCAGAAGCTTGGCATCCGCTACGCCCTTGAAGTGCATCCCACTGAGATTGCCTTCGATATCGCGAGCGCCGAGCGTGCCCTGCAGGCCGTCGATTACCACCCGGCCTTCGGCTTCAACTACGACCCCAGCCACTTCGGTTACCAGGGCGTCGATTACATCAAGTTCATCTACCAGTTCAAAGATCGCATCTTCCACGTTCACATGAAGGATGTGGCCTGGGGTATCGGTGACGGCACCGCCGGCGTTTTCGGTGGACATGTCGATTTCCACAAGCCAAGCCGCTACTGGGACTTCAAGTCCGTCGGCCGTGGCAACATCAATTTCGAGCGCATCATCCGCGCGCTGAACGACATCGACTATGGCGGCCCGCTCTCCGTCGAGTGGGAAGACGGTGCTATGGATCGCGAATTCGGAGCCACCGAGTCCGCCGCCTTCTGCAAGAAGATCGACTTCCCGCCCTCGAAGATCATCTTTGACGCCCAGTTCGCCGAGAACAGCAAGTAAAGTGATCCTCACACTCCTCTGTGCGGCTCTCAATCATTCACTCCACGCAGGCCGGGATTACCTTCTGGCCTGTTTTTTTGCTTATCTCCGACGTGTCGAGCACCTCTCTGCGGAGGTTCTTGAATTGGGCGGCGATCATCGAGGCAGCAGCGCGCCGCGTGAGGAGCAGGTAGTGATCCTCGCGGGCGTTGAAGTGAGAGTGCGGGTCTTTGTAGAGATCGCCTTCGCCTTTGAGTCATGGCTGGAAGTAAGGTGGGTCGTTGACCTCGAGGCTGGGTCAACCGCAACTCAGCCGCTTGCTGATGGATTCGGGTGACATGAGAAAGGCATTCTCTTCGTATTGTCACGCCTCCACCATGATGAAATCCTCCACTCTCTTCCTCCTTGCCGCGCTCACCACTTTGCATGCGCAGCAGCGTGTGGAGGTGTCGCGTGACCTGTGGATCTCGGCTTACTCGAAGGAGGTGGAGGGGAACAATGGCGGATCGCATCGGCTGAAGCTGAAGGGCATCCAGGAGTTCTTCCTGATCGACTTCGATCCGGCGCCGTTGCGCGGGAAGAAGATCACCAAAGCGCAGCTGCATGTGCATCTCGCGTCGCCGGAGGCACCGCTGCGGCGCACAACGGTGTCCACGATCTCGCAGGATTGGGTGGAAGGCAACGGCAGCAGCTACGCGAAGACATCGGGCGCGAGTTCATTCGTGTGGGCAAAGACGGGCGAGCTACGCTGGGGCAATAACGAGCCGGACATCACCAGCGTTGTATGCGGTGAAGGTGGATCACTCTGGGGCTTTGGTGAAGCCTCCGTGCCAGATGCGGAAGGCTGGCAGATCATTCCTATCGCTCCCGAAGTAGCGCAAGCACGACTCGATGGCCGTTCGCATGGCTTTTATGTCATCGACGACATCGGCAACGAATACACGCGCGATGGTAACGCGGTGAAGTTCACGAATTTCGTGAACCGCTATGTGTCGAGCCGCGAGGACAAACGCATCCACAAGCCTTACTTCACGCTCTGGCTCGAAGACGGCGCGGTGGAGGCTCCAAAAGTGGTCAATCAGATCCATTCAGTCGCCGCAGCTTCTTTGCCGGACCTTCCGAAGGTGGAGGTCATGAGGCCAAATCTGCCCTCCAAAGATCTTTTCGGCCGTGAACTAGCTTCGACGCATTTTTTTGCCGCGAAAGGTGAGACGATCGGCTTTTCGGTTACGGGTAACCCCGTCGTCCAAGCGTCTGGCTTAATCGTGAAGCTGTATTCGATGCCCAAAGTCGGCGGCTTCACGGATCCGCTGGTGCCGCAGGGTTTTGATGCCGGCGTGGCGGAAGGAGATGAGACCTTCATCGAGCTGCACGTGCCGAAAAACATGCCCGCAGGCACGCACGGCGGCACGGTGACGGTGAATGGCGTGGTGATGCCATTCACGATCACGGTCTGGAATTTCACGCTACCGGATCGCCTGTCGTTCCTGCCGCAGATGAACGCCTACGGCCTGCCAGGACATGTGCGCGATTACTACCGGCTCGCGCACGAGCATCGCGTGGTGCTTAACCAGCTTCCTTACGGCTGGCGAGGTAATGTCGATGAACCGGCGCCGAAGCTTGGCGGCGATGGAAAATGGGATTGGACGAAGTTCGATGCCGAGTTCGGCCCGCTGCTTGATGGTAGCGCCTTCGCCGATCTACCGCGTGGCGCGGCGCCGGTTGACGCATATTACCTGCTGCTAAACGAGAACTGGCCGATGAAGCACGATGAGCATTTCAAGGGCGGATACTGGGTGGAGAGCGCCTTCGATGATGTTTACTGGACGCAGTTCCGCGCGATGGCCGCGGAGATCGCGAGGCATCTCGAAGCAAAGGGCTGGACCGAGCCCATGTTTGAGTTCTATCTCAACAACAAGGTCTACTTCAAAAAAGACGATTGGCGGAAATGCAGTGCGGCGTGGATCTTCGACGAGCCAGTTCACACGCAGGACTTTTGGGCTATCCGCCACTACGGCCGTGAGTTCTGGAACGCCGTCGCGCCTTATCCAAAAGTCAATCTAACCTATCGTGCCGACATTTCACGCCCGCAGTGGCAGCGTGAACTGCTCGACCACTGTGTGAATGTCGAAGTGGTTAGCGGTGTGCTACGCACTTACTGGCCGCGTGTGCAGCGCCGCGCTAAAACCTGCGGGAATCTATATTACATGTATGGTGGAGCGAACGCGATCGGGACGCCGAACATCGCCAACGCTGCGTGGTGCGTCGAGGCTTGGTCGCTTGGCTCGGATGGTGTCGTGCCTTGGAACACGATCGGTGGCAAAGAATCCTGGCAGGCACCCGACGAACTCTCCGTTCTTTACCCCACCGCGAATGGCCCGGTGCCAAGCTTGCGACTGAAAACCTTCCGCGCAGGTCAGCAGCTCGTCGAGTATCTCACCCAATACTGCGTCATCAGCGGCCAGAGCCGTGACAGCGTCATGGCTTCTATCCGTGCGACGTCTGGCCTCAGTGCAGCTTTGGTGAAGAAGAACGAAGAAGACGCGGGTAAGTCTCAGTTCGGCAAAGACACTCAACCCGCCTTCGAGGCGCTGCGCATGCGCCTCGGCACTTATCTCAACAGCAAATCGCCTAAGCCGAAGGATCGCTGGCATGATCCGCGTCCGCCTCGCCCAGATTTGAACAAGGCGCGCGAGATTTTGCCACAACTGCTCGATTAACACCACGATCCAGCCAGTGGGCAGCACGAGGAAGAGCTTCAACAAGCTGGTAGCGCTTTTGTCCTATTGGATTTTAGCGACTTCTCCATCGGTGTAGGCAAATCATGAAACCGATTGAATGATGACAGCCCGATAAGTTTGAAAGCGGTGCCAGCATTCAAGTTATGAAAGACGAAAAAGCCCATTGTCGCCTTGGTTGAGGAGGCTGAATGCTTTTTGCTGAAAATTTTACGTTAAATCGGCAGTGTGTCGGCAGTGGTAAGGTGACGACGTATTGCTGGCTACATGGAATCCGCCAAACCATCCCCTGGATCACCCGACCCGAATGAGGGTTTTCTGCGGTTGTGGATGCGTCATGAGCAGGAGTTGAGGGCGTTTGTGCACGCCTGCATCCCTCAGGCTGCGGAGGTTGATGAGGTGATGCAAGAGGTGAGTGTCGTAGCTTGGCGTAAGTTTCCAACGCTTATGGATCCTGAGCAGTTTCCGCGCTGGGCGTGCCTGATCGCACGTTATGAGATCCTGATGGCACGTCGACGTCATGCTCGTGGACGCTTGGTGCTTGATGAGACTCTTGTGGAAAAGCTGGCGGAAGAAGGTGCGGAGGAAATGTCCGTGCGTCACCGGCAGCTGGACGCACTGGATAGTTGCATTGGAAAACTCCCGCGTGAACGTCGTGAGGTCGCACTCATCGCCTATGCACCGCAGGCTTCGATGAAGCAACTCGCGGCGCAGATGGGCCGCACAGAAGGCTCGCTGTATCAATTGCTCGCCCGCATCCGGCAGGAACTGCTGCGCTGCGTCGAGCGCACCCTAGCGCAGGAGGCGCATGCACCATGAACCAAGAACAGCTGGATTTACTCCATGGTTACCTGAATGGCAGCCTCAATGAGCCCGACTTTGCTCGATTGCAGTCTTTACTGCAGGAGAATGCCGATGCCAGACGCACATTGCGCAGCCTTTCCACGGTGGAGGTAAAGCTCAGTCAGCTCGCTCTCCTCCATTCTGAAGCCGTACGAGTGTGGGTGGATCCTCCACGCGAGCGCGGACTTTCCACGCGCTGGCACTCTTGGTGGCCTCTCACCGCGTCGGCGGTGTGTCTAGGTTTGATGATGTCGGCGTGGTGGTGGCAGGCATCACAGCGCGTCTTCGCCACAGTGGTGAATGAGGTCGGTGTGGAGGAACTCACCAATGGTTCAAGTTTGCGAGGCGAAACACAATGGCTCAAAGGCGGAAGTGTGGAACTCGTTAGCGCCCGAGGAGCACGCATTGTCATTGAGGCTCCGGCGGAATTTCGGTTCGAGTCGGCGCAGCGTTTGTGGCTGATGAAAGGGCGTCTCTCGGCGGAGGTGCCGCCCGCGGCGAAGGGATTCACGGTCGTAACGCCTTCGGGTGATGCGGTGGATCTTGGTACTCGGTTTGGTGTGGATGTGCCAGCGAACGGCGCGGCGGAGATTCATGTATTTCAGGGCGAGGTAATCGCCAAGGCGTCTGGCAATGCGTCCAACCAAAGCCTGCGTGGCGGTGACGCTGTGGCAATGAATGGAGGTGGGAGCACGGCGCGTGAGCTGCGCTCGTCGGCATTTATTCAGCCCGATGAGATGCACGGATTAAGCGCGGGACTCGCCGCAGGCCAGCGTGCCCGCTCGGAAGCGGCACTCACGGACATGCGGAATGATCCTGCCCTCATCGCGTTGCTAGATTTTGAGTCAGGCGAGGCGCAGCCCGGTGTCTTCTACACGGTGCAGGGCCGCTGGCCAGGGTCTCGTGCACCGGAGTTTGTTCATGTGGGAGACCATTTGAAACTCGATGTTGGCGGCGAAAGCGAATGGCCGCAGATCACTCTCGCGGCGTGGGTGCGTCTTGATCGGCTCGGTGCTCCGTATCAATCCCTGCTTCACACCGATGGCTGGAACGATGACCGCCCAGGGCAGCTCCACTGGATGGTCACGCGGCACACAACGATGCGCCTAGCGCTGCGTGGCAACACGCTCGCGCCCGACTCCGAGGAGAAGGAAATGTATCCCGACTCGCGCACGTCGGTCCTGCCCGAGCAAGGCCGCTGGATGCATTTGGCAACGGTTTACGATGCGGGGGCCAAAACCGTTCGCTTTTACCTCAACGGCCGTTTTGACAAAGAAACTCGTCAAAGCATCGCCCATCCCGCCAAACTCGGCACGGCGCAAATTGGCAACTGGGATCGCCAGGATCGCAAGTTGAGCGGCCGCGTGGATGAACTGCTCCTGCTCGGTCGCGCGATGAGCGACGAAGAGATTGTCGCCCTTTTTGAAGCGGGAAACCCGTATCGCTAGACCATTCATGCGCTTCTTTTTTTCCCTTTTTTGCGCTCCAGCATTCGCAGCACCCGTGGATTTCGTCCGCGAGGTGCGGCCGATATTCGAAAGGCACTGCTATGAGTGTCACGGAGAGACGAAACGCAAAGGTGGCTTACGTCTCGACGTGAAAGCAGCGGCGATGAAGGGCGGCGACAACCACGGGCCGAACATCATTCCGAGAAAGGCTGTGGAAAGTTCCCTGATTCATCTCGTCACTTCGAGCGATAATGATGAAGTGATGCCGCCGAAGGGTGATCGTTTGTCCGCAGAACAGATCGCGACATTGACGAGGTGGATTAATGAAGGCGCCACGTGGCCGTATGGCGTAGACGCGGTGAAGCTGAAGGACACGCGCGACCATTGGAGCTTCAAGCCGCTCAAAGTGGCATCGGCTTTGGCCGAATCGTTGCGGCTGAAGCCGCAACCACTTTCCATCGACACCTTCGTTGACGCCACACTCGCGGAGAAAGGGCTGCATCGTTCGCCGCCAGCCGATCGCGTGTCATGGTTGCGCCGGGTTACGTTCGATCTCACGGGATTGCCGCCGACACCGGAACAGGCACAGGCTTTCACCAAAGACACGCGAGGCGATGCCTTCGAGCGCGTCGTGGAGGCGTTGCTGAGCTCCCCGCGTTACGGCGAGCGCTGGGCGCAGCACTGGCTGGATGTCGTGCGCTATGCGGACACGCATGGTTTTGAAGTGAACACGGAGCGCCCGAACGCCTGGCCCTACCGCGACTACGTCATCCGTGCCTTCAATGCCGATCTGCCTTACGATGAGTTCATCCGCCAGCAGATCGCAGGTGATGCGCTGGGCGTGGATGAGGCGACGGGCTTTCTCGTCACCGCCTCCGTGCTGCTGCCGGGCCAGATCGGCAAAGATGCGCCCTCCATCCGACTCGCACGCCAGGATTCGCTCGATGAGATGGTCGTGAACATCGGCCAGACGTTTCTCGGGCTGAGCATCGGCTGCGCACGCTGCCACGATCACAAGTTTGATCCCATCAGCGCCAAAGACTACTACGCCATGCAGGCCTTCGTGGCCGGTGTGGAATACGGGGACCGCGAGCTGAAGACGCCGGAAGCCTTGGCGAAGAAAAAGGAAGCCGCCGAGGCTCGTGAGCGCGATGTGAAGATCGTCGAGCGGCTCACGCAGCTCTCGCCCGTGGCCGCTCCTGGCCGCAAAGACGGCGTGCAACGCCCCACGGTGCGTGCGACGACGAACATCGACCGCATTCCCCCCGTGCGCACGAAGCGGGTGCGTTTCACCATTCGCGAGACGAACAGCCTCGAGCCCTGCATTGACGAGTTGGAGGTCTTCAACAGCGCAGGCACCAATGTGGCCCTCAAGGCCAGCTTGAAGACCTCGGGAGACAAAATCTCGCGCAACCGGCATGAGCCGCAGTTCATCCACGATGGACGCTACGGCAACGAGCGGAGCTGGATGTCATCCGAGCACGGCAAGGGCTGGGTGGAGCTGGAGTTCACCCGCGATGAGGAGATCACGCGTGTCGTCTGGAGTCGCGATCGTCAGGGCAAGTTCGAGGACCGGGTGGCGCTCGATTACAGCATCGAAGTGGCTGTGGCGGACCAATGGCACCTGGTGGCAGATGCCAGTGATCGCGCTTCGCATCTCGTCGGACTCGGCGCAGGACCTGAGTTCATCTTTAGAGGCCTCCCGGAAGACCAGGCAAAGGAGGTGCGCAGCCTTCTCAACGAGCGCAGTGCTCTCGCTACGAAGATCAAAGCCGGAGAGCAAGGCCAGCTCGCCTTTGCGGGCACCTTCCGTGAGCCGGACATGATTCATCTGCTCAATCGCGGTGATCCCGAGCAGCCGAAGGAGCCCGTCGCTCCCGCCGTACTCAGTGCGCTCGGCGATTTGAAGATGACGAACCAAACGCCCGAGCAGCAGCGCCGCATGGCTTTGGCAAAGTGGATCGCGAGCCCGCAGAACCCGCTCACTGCCCGCGTGATGGTGAACCGCATCTGGCAGGGCCACTTCGGCACGGGGCTGGTGCAGACGCCGAGTGACTTCGGCAACAACGGCACCAAGCCCACGCATCCTGAGCTGCTCGACTGGCTCGCGGGTGAGTTCATCCGCAGCGGGTGGAGCGTGAAGCACATGCACCGGCTCATTGTGTTGAGCGAGGCGTATAAGCAGTCTTCCGCTGCCAACAGTCGAGCTGCTGAGACCGATGCGGATGCGCTTTTTCTCTGGCGATTCCCCTCCCGCCGTCTCGAAGCCGAAGTGGTTCGTGATTCCATGCTCGCCGCCAGCAGTCAGCTCAATCTCACGATGTATGGTCGCGGCTTTGATCTCTTCGACAAGCGCGGCGGCCTCAGCGGATTCAATCCCATTGAGAAGTTCACCCCCGAGAACCAACGGCGCATGATCTATGCACACAAAGTCCGTCGTGAGCCCGAGGCCGTCTTTGGCGCGTTTGATTGCCCCGATGCCGGACAAAGCACGGCCACACGTCGCACAAGCACGACGCCGATCCAGGCGCTCAATCTCTTCAACAGTCGCTTTACCCTCGCGCAGTCCGAAGCCTTCGCTGCCCGCGTGAAGAAGGAAGCAGGCGACGACACTGCAAATCAAATACGCCGCGCCTATCAGCTCGCGCTCAATCGTGAACCCGCCGCCGATGAGTTGGGGGACACCATGCCTGTCGTGCAGCAATACGGTCTCGCCGTCCTGTGCCGTGCGCTTTTCAACAGCAACGAGTTCCTTTTCCAGCCATGAACCACGAACTCCTTTCCGCTACAGGCCGCCTCCTGTTTGATCGACGCCGGTTTCTCACGACCAGCGCCACCGCGCTTGGCTCCATCGCGCTGACGAATCTTCTCGGCCTCGACGGCCTGCTCGCTGCGGAGGGTCAAGGCCCCATCATCGACCCCGCGCGACCGTTCGCACCGAGGCAGCCTCATTTTCCCGCAAAGGCGAAGAACGTCGTTGTCATCTTCTGTGCGGGCGCGGTCAGTCAGCTCGAAACCTGGGACTACAAGCCCGAGTTGATCCAATGGGACGACAAACCGCTGCCCGGCGGACCCGCGGTGACGTTTCAAGGTCCCGCAGGCAATCTCGCCCGACCGCAATATACCTTCCGACCACGCGGGCAGACTGGCAAATGGGTGAGTGACATGATCCCGCACCTCGCCGGACTCACGGACGACATAGCGTTCATCCATTCGCTCACCAGCAAGTCGAACACGCATGGTCCTGCGGAGAATTTTCTTTCCACCGGCTTCGTGCTCGATGGCTTCCCATCGCTCGGCTCGTGGGTCACGTATGCGCTCGGCAGCGAGAGTCAGGAGCTGCCCTCGTATGTGGCTATTCCCGACCCACGCGGCGTGCCTCAGAACGGCGCCAACAACTGGGGCCCGGGCTTTCTACCCGCTGCCTTCCAAGGCGCCACGATGAGCTCCAAGAACCCCGTGCGTCACCTCGCGGCTGTCGGCGTCTCCGCCGATGCCGACCGCGCCGCACGCTCGCTCCTGCAGAAGATGAACGCACGCCACCTCGCCGCGCATCCGGGTGACAGCAAGCTCGCTGCCCGCATCGCTAGCTACGAACTCGCCGCGCGGATGCAACTCAGCGTGCCGGAGATCAACGACCTCAGCACCGAGCCCGCGCACATCTTGAAAATGTATGGTGCCGATGACACGCAGAACAAGGATAAGGCCGCGTTTGCGAAGAACTGTATCCTCGCCCGTCGCCTGATCGAGAAGGGCGTCCGCTTCGTGCAGCTTTTCAATGGAGCGTATGCCAGCGGAGGAGCACTGAACTGGGATGGCCACAGCAAGCTCAAGGAGCAATACGACACTCATGCCGCCATCCTCGACCAGCCTGCCGCAGCCCTCATCCGTGATCTGAAACAGCGGGGCATGTTGGAGGACACACTGGTCGTTTGGTGCACCGAATTTGGCCGAATGCCCTTCTTCCAAAAGGGTGCCCAAGGCCGCGATCACAACCCCGATGGCTTCACCTGCTGGCTGACCGGTGCTGGAGTGAAGCCTGGCATCAGCCATGGTGCCACAGATGAACTCGGCCAGAAAGCCATTGAGAACGTGCACCCCCTCTACCACTTCAACGCCACGATTCTTCATCTGCTTGGGCTCGACTTCGAGCGCCTCAGTTTCGAGCACAACGGAGTCCAGCGCCGTCTCACCAATGTGGAGGGCAAAGTGATTCGTGAGGTGCTGGCGTGAATGAACTTTAGATGGAAGAAGGGGCAGGAGAATTTTTTTGAGGTCACTGCCAATTTTGCGCGTCGAGTCTTTTAGCGGACCGCCGTAGGATCTTGGATGATCCGTTTTACCCTCTTTCTTCTATCATTCTCCACCGCTGTCGCTCTCGACTACCCGCATCACACTGCCGAGCCGCAAAAGGCAGGCTGGCCGCTCACGGCGGAAGAGCGAGCCTACGTCACCGAAAAAGCCGAACACGAGCGCCGACCTGGAAGCGAATCGAACAAACATTTGCCGCAGCTCTGGCCTCAAGTGCCAAGCGCTGGCCATTTCGGTGGCGATGCGTGGCTCAAGCTGCACGAGGCGCATGTGAAGACCGTGCAGGCGAATCAAGGCCCGCTGGATGTGCTGCTCGTTGGCGACAGCATCACGATCCAATGGGGCGACTCATGGAAGAAGCATTTCCCTGACCTCAAAACCGTGAACATCGGCATTGGCGGCGACAAAACGCAAAACGTGCTTTGGCGTCTCGATCACGGCGGAGTCGAGGGACTCCAGCCAAAGGCCATCGTGCTCATGATCGGTAATAACAACATGTTCTTCACCCCCGAGACCGGCATCGAGGTCGCTGCGCTCGGCATCCAAATGTGCGTGAAGAACTTGCATGAAAAGTTCCCTGAAGCGGAGATCATAGTCACTGAAATCCTCCCGGCACACGCGCCTGGCAACGCTTTCTACGAGGACATCAAGAAGACCAACCGTGCTCTGCTGAGACTTGGAGTGCAGACTCTCGACATCTCCCCCAAGGTTCACAAGCTCCACCTTTGGGCCGATTTTACCAACGCCGACGGCACGATCAAGAAGGACCTCTTCACGCCGGACAACATCCATCTCTCGCCAGCGGGTTATGTGGTGTATGCGGAGAAGTTGAAGCCGTTGCTCAAGCGAAAGTAGTGGAAGACGCTGAGTTTGTTAAAATGTCCGGACAGGTGGACGGTTGAAGACCGTTGTGAGGTCGTCCCATAAACACCATGCGCTCCATTTTGCTTGCCGCAGCCGTTCTTGTCAGCCATGTTTCCGCCGCTCCGGCAGAAGACGGTGTTTTTCTCCGTGTGAAACTCGTCGAGCCTGCGGACCAGCCGTGGCATGTGCGTATCGGCGGTCATATTCACTCCGACCCTTGGGCGCTGCCGACGGCTGTCTGGCCGCTGGAGGCGGACAAGGTGGCGGAGAAGCGTGTGCCTGCGGGCCAGGCGGCACCTTGGTTTGATCTGCTGACTCACGCGGGCAAGAAGCTGCATGGCAGGCAAAACCGGGCTGGCGGCGTGGCGGAGTTTCCAAACATCACGCTGCAATTTCCACTGTTGAAACTGGATGCGAAAACTCGCGTCGTCATCGAACTCGCCACTGCGGCGCGCGAAGAAGCCATCGTGCGACGCTTTGAGGAAAGCTTCACCGGCGATCTGACGAGCGTGCTGGTCTCACTGAATCTGCGAGCGGATGCGAAGGAACTGGAACTGGCGAGCGAGGGAACGGCGCGCAGGCTCGCGTGGGCAAAAGAATCCTCTGGTGGCAAACGAGTGTCGCCGCAACAACTCATCGTGCAGACTCAGTTCTGGAGTCCGCAGCGCCCGGAGCTCAATTTGCGCGAGGCGGAGGTCTTATGGATGCTGGGCTTCAACTGTGTCGGCAATGCAAGCCCCGATGTCTTCGCCAAGTTCCCGTTCACGCCGCCGGGGGGCCATGCGTGGGTGGATTTCGCGCCATGGATGACACGACATGACTGCGACAAGCAAATCACCACAGCGTTGAAAGCGGTAGCCACCACGGATCGCACCACGCTGTTCAATTTTGCCGAC
>Ga0208783_10001161_pt1 | contig 15832 bp, 5 predicted proteins | sample DEB19_08_DNA_2_FD_184529 | JGI IMG/M metagenome (GOLD analysis project Ga0208783, IMG submission 184529) | Aqueous microbial communities from the Delaware River and Bay under freshwater to marine salinity gradient to study organic matter... | ecosystem: Environmental > Aquatic > Marine > Coastal... | reverse complement strand
TGGTGATCGGGTCGTTTGGCTCGCCCCGCACGCGCGGCGGACGGTTGGCGAAGATGGGCTGCAAGGTGGTCTGTAGTTTCGCGGCCGTGGCCTTCTTCAGCGAGAAGACCCGGAAGTTCAACTTGCAGAACGTCCCCTCGCCGTCGAGCTGCGGCAGGATGCGCTCGACGAAGGCGAAAGCCTCCTTGCCACCGGTCACGAGGATGGTGTTGACGCGATCATCGGCGATGACGGTCGCCTTCACGCGTCGCTGGTTCGCGTTCACGGTCAACGCGTCCGCCGCTTCTTTCGCGGTGAAGAACTGCGTCAGCGTCGTCGCGAGCGAGCTGGCGCGCGCGTGCTTGAGCTGGAAGAGCCGCACGTCACCGGCGAGGGCCTGCTCCTGCGTGTCCACGCGTTTGATGACCTCGCGCACGACCGCCATCGTCTCCGGGCTGGCGCTGACGAAGAGGGAATTACTGCGCGGGTCCACGCTCACGGCGAGCTTGTCGGCGGTCGCCGCCGCCGGGGCACCACGCAACTGGCCGGGGCGGTAAAGCCCCTGCTGCACGAGCGAACTCAGCATCGCCCCGACGCGCGCGGCATCGGCGAATTGCAGCGTGAACACCTCCAGCACGCCGCCCGCGATGACGGGCTCGGCGTCGAGTTTCTTGAGCAAGTCCTGAATCAACTCGAGGTTTTCCTTGCTCGCGGAGACAACCAGCGAGTTGTTCAGCGCGTCCGGCTCCAGCTTGATTTGCGTGCTGGGCAGCGGCGGTTGCCCCGGGAGCGACTGCGCGGTGCGCCGCGCGGCGAAGATGCTTTCAATCATCGCGCCCACACGCGCGGCGTCGTTGTGCTTGAGCGGCAGGACGGTGAGCTGGAGCGACGGGTTGTCCATGCGCGTGTCGAGCTTTTGGAGCAGCTCGTCAATAGTGCGGTTGTCCTCCTGGTTCGCCGTGATGAGCAGGCTGTTGCTGCGCGGGTCGGGCAGGATGACCGGCTTGTTGCGCTGGATGTCGGTCGTGCGCGCGGCGGCGTAGCGCTGCTCGAAGAGCGTTGTCAGCGTCACGCCGACCAGCCGCGCGTCGGCAAACTGAAGCGGAATCAATCGGATGCGCCCGCTCAAGGCCGTGCCCGCCGTGTCGAGCTGCTTCGCCAGCGCCTCGACCATCTCGAAGCTGTCGCGCCCGCCGCCCACCAGCAGCGCGTTGCTGCGCGAGTCGGCGAGGATGATGACCTTGAGCGCATCGGACTGGCCCTTGTTCAGCGTCACGCGCTGGGTGAGCCGGGCGTCCATGAGCTTCTGCAACGTTCCGGCCACGACGCTCGCGTCCGCGTGCTCCAGCGGGAGGATGCGGATGTCGCGCAGGTCGAAGGGCAGCTTCTGGTCGAGCTGTTTGAGCAGGCCCTCGATGATGGCGAAGCTCTTCGCGTTGCCCGCGACGATGAGCGCGCCGGTGCGCTCGTCGAGCGTGATGACGGGCTTGTCCTCGTTGCGGACGTTGCCGGCCCGCTGGCCGGCGTAGAGGTCGGCCAGGATCTTCTGCACCGCCGCCGGCTCCGCATGCGTGAGTGGGAAGATGCGCACGGTGTCCAGACCGGACGCGGACGGGATGTCGAGCTGCTCAATCACATCGGCGATGAGCGGCACCATGTCGCTGCGGGCGGCGATGATGAGGATGTTCGAGAGGTCATCGGCCTGAATCGTCAGCGCGGCGCGGGCCTTCGCGTTCTCGCTGGTGCGCGGCGGGGCTGCGGCGTCCTTGAGCGTGCGGAGGCGCGTGACCTGGGTCTTCAGCCCCTCGGTGCCGGGCACTGGCGCACCCTCGGCGAAGACACTTTGCAGCATTGGCACGAGGCGCGTGGCGGAAGCGTGCTTGAGGCGGAACAACTTCACCTCGGTTACGGGATGGTCGAGCTGTTTGTCCAAGTCCTCAATGAGCTTCGAGGCCAGCTCGATGGATTCCGTCTGGCCGCTGAGAATCAAGGTGTTCGAACGCGCGTCCAGCCCGATGCCGACGGGATTGACGAGCGCCTTGCCGGTCAGGCCCTCGGGCTGCGCGCCCGGACCGCCGGGACCGGTGGCGAGCGTGCGACCCTGCGTGAAGATGCTCTGCACCGTGGTCATGACAGAGGCGGCGTCGGCGTGCTGGAGCTTGATGATGCGGACGTTTACCCCCTCGACGAGCTGCGGCGTGTCGAGCAGCTCCACGACGGCGGCAAGCGCCTTCAGGTTGTCCGGCGTCGAAGTGAGCACCAAGCGGTTGCCGCCGCCGGTGCCGTCGGCGGAGATCTTGATCGGCTTGGCCAGATCCAAAACGACCGCCTCCCCATTGTCACCCAGCACACGGAGGCGACGAATCTGCTCCACCAGTTCGCGGGCCTCCCCAGTCTGCGCTCCGAGCGGACCCGGGCGGATCATGTTCTGCAACACCAGCGCGAGCGCTGCGGCATTGGCCTTTTTCAAGGCGAAGACCATCACCTCGGCCTCGACATGGGGCGCGGGCTTGTCGAGCGACTGGATCATCTTCTCCACCTGGAGGATCACCGCCTCACGGGCGACGACCAGCAGACCGCGCGAGCGCGGATCGATGGCGACGGTGAGCGGCTCGCCGGGGCGGATGAGGTTGAGCTGCGTGACCATCTGCTGCACGAGCGGGAGAACCTTCTCGGGCGGCGCGTTGGTCAGCGGCACGCTGCGGAAGTCGAGCTGGGCGGCCTGGCCCGAGCCATCAAGCTGCTTGATGAGCGACTCCATCAGCGCGAAGTCAGTGGGACGCGCGCGGACGACAACGCTGCGCGTGCGCTGCTCGGCAACCACGGTGATACGTGGTGGCTGCTCGACCGTGCGCACCGGCTCGCCGGGACGCTGCGGCGTGACCGTGACGGGCGGCATGCGGAGCAGTTCGTTGAGCGTGCGCGCAACGACGACAGGATCGGCGTCCTTGAGCGGGAAGAGGCGGAACTCGGCTTCGTTGCTGTAGAAGTTCAGCGAGAGGTCGCCGATGATGCGCTCGACGTGGTCCAGCTCGGACGCGGGACCGGACAAGAGCAGCGAGTTCGCGTTCTTGTCCACGGCGATGACCACTTCCGGAATCGCGTTCGTGTCCGTAGACGCGGCCTGTGCCTGAGCGGCGGGCGGATTGGCCGGCGCGTTGGTGGCGGGAGTGGCGGCCGGGGCGTTGGTCAAGGCAGCCCTGATCGGGTCCAGCTTCTCGACCACGCGCACGGTGCCGCGCGACATCTGCGGGTAAATGCTTTGCAGCATCTTCGCCATCTGCTCGGCTACCACCCGCTCCAGCGGGCGGAGGCGGACCTGGATGCTGCCGTCCTTGCTCTGCTCGTCGAGCCGCGCGACGAGGTCCTGGATTTGCGCGAGGTCGCCGCGCTTGGCGATCACGGTGAGGGAATTGTTCATCACGTCCGCCTCGATGACGGGCTGCTCGCCCTTGGGCCGGTCGGTGAAGAGCAGCTCCAGCTTGTTGGCCACATCGAAGGCCTTGGCCTTCTTCAGCCAAACAAACTGCACATCGCGATCGGACCGCTCGGGGGCCTTGTCGAGGCTGGGAAGCACTTTCTCGACAACGCGGAAGTGGGCGGGCGTGCCGGAGATGATGAGCGAGTTGGCGCGCACGTCCACGGCGACGTTGATGGCAGCGGCGCGGGCGCGGGTCCGCGAGACACCTTGCAGAAGCTGCTCGATGATGGCGGAGACTTCCTTCGCCGCACCGTTCTCCAGCTTGTAGATGCGGATCTCGATGTCATCCCCCTTCATCTCCACGTCGAGGGCCTGAATGATTTTCAATACGTCCTCGACCTCGGGATTCGGGCCGTTGATGAGCAAGGTATTCGCGCCGGAGACGGGTGTGACGGTCGTGCGCGGGAGCTTGCCCTTGCCGAGCTTAGCGGCGAACGAACTCGTCACCGCAGTGGCGACCTCCTCGGCCTTGCCCTTGGAGAGATGCACGGCGTGGAAGGTGGTCTTCTCGCCGGCCGGTTCGGCGTCCATCACTCGCACAAGCTGCTCGATTTGTTCGAGCTGAAGTCGGTTGGCGTCCACAACGAGCGTGTTGTCGTCGCCACCCACGCTGATGAGCATGCGGTCCTCGCGATCCACGGTGCCGGTCTGGCGGGGGAAGAGCTTGGTGAGCATCGTCGAGATGGCGAGGGCGGAGTTACGCTGCAACTGGAAGATGCGCACCTCGCGGCCCAGCGCGGAGCCGGCCTTGTCCATCACGTCGGCGGTCTCCTGCATCAGCGCGAGCTGCTGGTCGTTGCCGACAAAAATAAGCTGGTTGCCGGGAATGTCCTCGATGATGAGCGCGCCGATTGTGCCCACGTCCGGCAGGCTGCGCGCGCGCTCCTCGAAGACCTGGCGAATCTTCGGCGCGGTCTCCGTGGCGCGCCGGCCCTTCAACGAGAAGACCTTCATGTGCCGCACCAGGTTCGTGCCGGGGCTGGCCTCGAACTGGTCAATGAGCACTGCGGCGGACTGGATGTCCTTCGGCTCGCCGGTGACGATGAGGCTGCGGTTCTTCGCGTCCACCACGACGCTCACGCGCTTGATGGTGCGGCCGGCGAAATCGAACTTCACCAGCGCGTTCGTGAGAATCTCCGTGACGGCGACAGGGTCGGCGGTCTTGAGCTTGAAGATGCGCGAGCTGCCGCCCTGCGCGCCCGTGCGGTTGAATTCCTTCACCAGCCCCTCGACGACCGCCAGCTCGTTCGTCGCGCCGGTCACGACGATGCGGTTTGAGTTCGTCTCCGCGAGAATCATCGTGCTCTGCGCCGTCGCGCCGGGGCGCAGGCGGGCCTGCTCGGTGTAAAGCGTCTTGAGCGTGGCCGCCACACCGATGGCATCGCCGCTGGTCAGGTCGAAGAAGCGCGTCTCCCGCACCTCGGTGCCAGCCGGGCCGCGCACCTGGGCGAGGATGGCCTCAATCTCGACGAGGTGGTTCGTGCGCGCGGTGACGATGACGCGACCATTGCGCGTGTCCGGCAGGAACGTCGCGTCGGCGGGGTCAGAGAGCGGACGCGTGCGCCAGCGCTCCTCGTAAAGCGAGCGCACGAGTGGCAGCAGGCGCGTGACTTCGTCGGCGGGGCCGAGATCAAATGACTTCGTCGAGCGTTCGGCGGGCGCTGGCTGGAGCTTCTGCAAGTCGTCGAGAATCCTGGTGAACAGCTTCAACTGCGCATCGTTGCCCGCGAGGATGAGCTGGCTGCCGGTCGCGTCGTCCATCACGAGCAGCTCGGCGACGGTCAGCTCGGGCTGCGTCCTCACCTGATCGTCGTAGAGCTTGCGCGCCTGCGAAAGCAGCGTGTTCGGCGTCGCGGAGTTGAGCTGCACGGTCTGGATTTTCCGCGCCGGCTGCTCGCCGAGCGACTGGTCGAGCTGCTCGATGATGGCGGGCACGGCGGCCAGCTCCTTCGTGTCCCCGGTCACGATCAGCGTGCGGGTCTTCGCATCCACGGAAACACTCACGCGCTTCTGCGCCCGGCCGGCGGCGTCGAACCGCACGAGCGCCGTCGTGAGCACCTCGGCAACCTTCGCAGGATCGGCGGACTTGATCTTGAAGACGCGCGCGGTCGCGCTTTGGCCAGCGGTGGTGTCCAGCTTCTTCACCAGCTCGGCAATCGCCTCCAGTTCCACCGTGTCGCCGATGGCAATGAGCCGGTTCGCGCTCGTGTCGGGCATGATGAGCGTGTCGGGCGTCAGCCCTCCAAAACGCGCCTTGGCCGACTCGGCGTAAAGCAGCTTCACCGTCGCGGCCAGCTCGGTGGCGCTCGCGGTGGTGAGGTCGAAGAGCCGTGTCTCGCGCGCCTGCGGCTTGGCCTTGGCTGTGCCGAGCTTTTGCAAGATGGCTTCAATCTCCTTCACGTGCTCGGGCCTGCCCGTGACGATGACCCGCCCGCCCTGCGGGTCGGCGACGATTTGCGCGTCCGCGGGGTCGGTCTCGGGGCGGTCCTTCCATTGCTCAATGTAAAGTTTCTGCACGATGGGCAGCAACCGCGCCACATCGTTCGCCGTGCCGACTTCAATCATCCGTGTCTCGCGCGGTGTCGCGGCGGTCGCCGTTGGCTGGAGGCGGGCGAAGATGTCTTCGATGGCCTTCAACTGGTCCGCACGCGCGCTGACGATGATGCGGCCGGAAACGCCGTCACTGACCATCTGCGCATCCGCCGCGCCGAGCTGCGGGTTGGCGGCGAACTGGTCCTTGTAGAGCTGGAGCGCGAGCGCCATCACGCGGCGCGCCTCGGCCAGCTTGCCGAGGTCGATGACCTTCGTCTCACGCGCGGCGGGCTGGCCGCCAGCAAGCGTGTCGGCAATCTGCTGAATGCCCTCCGCCTGCTGCTTGGTGCCAAAAACCGTCAGCCGCGTGCCGCTCGGGTCCGCGTAAATGGCCGCGGGCTTCTGCGCCTTGCCGGCGGACTGCTCGGAGTAAATCGCCGTGACCTTGGGCAGCAGCTCGGTGGCGGAGGCGTTCTTCACCGCGACAGAATGCAGCTCACGCTGAAGCTCGTCCGGCTTGCTGTCGAGCGAAGCGACGAGCGCCTCGATTTGCACCAGCATCAGCTCCGGCGCGAGCACGATGAGCCGCTTGCCGTTCGGCGTGATGCTCACGACGTTCGTCACCGCGCGCCCGCCGCTCTGCGCCACGAAAACCTTTGTCGCCAACGCGGCCAAAGCGTCAGCGTCGCCACGGACGTCGATGAGCTTCATGCTCTTCGGCTTGTCCAAGTTCGAGGGGTCAATGCCCTCGTTGTCGAGACGCTGGATGATGGTCTCCGCGTCCTTCAAGTCCGCGCGCGTGCCCGCCACCACGATGCTGTTCGACTCGCGGTCGGCCGAGACGGTGATGCGGCGGATGGGCTGGTTACGCGCGTCGAACTTCACCATCGCATTCGAGACCACGCCGACAATTTTTGACGCGTCGGCGGTGTTCAGCTTGAAAACCCGCGCGCCGCCCGCACCCTCGGGAGCCTGGTCGAGCTGCTCGACGATGGTGCTGACGGCCAGCAACTCGTTCCGTGGACCGCTGAGGATGAGCCGGTTCGCGGCGGCGTCGGCGATGATTTTGACCGACGGGGTGAACTGCGGCCCGCGTTGGCTCTTGAGCAGCTCGTTCACGAGCGGGGTGGCCAGCGCAGCAATCGCCGCCGCGTCGCCCTGCTTCAACTCCATCACCCGCATCTCACGCGGTTGCGCCTCGTCCGTCGTGTCGAGCTGCTGGATGACCTTAGATGCGGCTTCGACCGCGTCCGGCTCGCCGCTGAGGACAAGGCTGTTGCTGCGCGCGTCCACGAGCACCTTCACGGTCTGGGCCTGCGCGTTGAGGCTCTTCTCGACCAGCCCGGAAATCTCGGCGGCGAGCGCGGCCTTGAGGCGAATGACCCGCGTCTCTTCACGCGCCGGCTTTTTACCGACGGGGTCGAGCTGCCGGATGATGGCCTCGACACGGGTGATCTCGGCGTCTGCGCCGCTGACCATGATGCGGTTGTTCTTCGGGTCGGCGATGACCGTGGCCGCGCCCCCCGGCGGCTCGCTCTGCCCCCGAAGCTGCTCGGTGTAAAGCTGGGTGACGAGCGTCGTCAGGTCGGTGGCGGAGCGCGCGTTCAGCTCCACCGTGCGGAACTGGCGGGCGAGATTCTGCGTCGTAGCGGTGTCGAGCTGCGTGACCAAATCCTGCACGCGCTTCAAATCCTTCTGCGCGGCGAGCACGATGATTTGCTTGCCGCTCGCGTCGGGAATCAGCTTCGGCTCCATCTGCGGGTCCGTGCCGGGACCGCCCATCTGTGCGAGGAGCTGGGTGGCGAGCGTGATGATTTCGGTCGGCGTCTTGGCGCGGACGGGCAGCACGACCATCTCGCGGCGCTGTGCGGCGGGCGCGAGGTCCACAACCTGCACGAGCTGCTCAATCTCCTTCAACTGCTCAGGAGTCGCAGTCACGAGCATCCGGTTGTTCGCGTTGTCCGGCACGACGGACGGCTTGGGCTGCCCCTCGTAACGGCGGTCGGCCATGCGGTCGGCGAGCAACTTCTCGAAGCCGGGGAAGACCGTGTCCAGCTTGGTGTTCTTGAGCGCGATGATGGAGAGCTGGCGGTTCAGCACGACGCCGTGCTTGCCGCGCAACTGATTCACCAGTTCCTCGATGCGCGTCAGGTGCGCCTCGCTCGCGGTCACGACCAGCCGGCCGTTGTCGTCACTCATCAGCTTGGCATGCGCGCCGATGTCCAGCGCGCCCGCGCCGCTCATCTGGTTGCGGTAAAGTTCTTCCACGAGCGGCAACAGGCGCTTCGCATCCGCCGCCGTGCCGACCTCGATGAACTTCGTCTGGAGCGGCTGCGGCTGCGAGGTGCCGGTCTCCAACTGCGTGAGAATCTCCGTGGCCGTCTGCAAGTCGCCGGGCGAGCCGGTGATGACGACACTCTTGCTGGAGGCGTCGAACGTGACGCTCGCGGTGGTGTTGCCCGCGCGCCCGCCGGGGTCACGCCGGGTGAGCGCCTGCGTGATGATTTGCGCGAAGTCCTTCGGCTCGGTCGCGCGCGGGCGGAAGACCTTCGTGAGCATCACGGTCTGCGTGCGGAGCGCGATGTTGTTGGTGTTGTTGAAATTCCCCGTCGTGCCCTTGTCCACTCGGTTGACGAGCAAATCAATTTGCTCCAACTGCGCCGCGACCGGCGAAGCGACGATGAGGCGGTTCTGCTGCGCGTCGGCGATGACGCGGGCCTTCGTGGCGGCGGCGGAACCGGTTTCCTTCGGCTCGGCGACGCCGGGGATGGCCTGGCGGATGATGGCGGCGAGCTCCTCGGCCTTGGTGCTTTGCAACTGATAGATGCGCACGTCGCCCGCGGGCCCCTCACGCTGCTCGAACTTGCTGATCAGCTCCTCCGCCAACGCAATGCGCTCGCGCGGGCCAAAGAGAACCATGGTGCGCGAGGCGTCGTCATAGACGGCGGTGATGTATTCGTTCGGGTCGGGCGGCAAGGTTTGCAGGGACTTGGTCGTCGGGTTGAACTCGGTGCGCTTGGGCGCGGTGGCGACACCAAAGGTGCGGTTGAGCAAATCTGCGACAATGGCACCCGAGGTGTTTTGCAGGGCGTAGGTCTTCATCTGCCGCTCGGCCGGCGCTTCCACGTCAATCGTCGCCAGCAGCGTCTTGATGCGCTGGATGTTCGCCAGCCGGTCCGTGATGATGATGCCGCGCCCGCGCGGGAGCACGGCCATGGAGCCGGCGGTGGAGAGCATCGCGGTGAGGGACTCGGTGATTTCCTTGGAGTCCACGTTCTTGGAATCGAGGACGGCGGTGACGACCTCGCCGGGGCGCACATCCCCGGCGGGGGCGGTGCCACGCAACAGCCGCAGCGGCATGGAGGGCAGCTCCTTGAACGGCACGAGCTGTAGATAGTTGGCGTTCTCGACAAGCATCACACCCTTCATAGCGAGTATGACGTTCAGCGTGTCGAGCGCCTCGGAGTAGTTGTAGGCGTTCGCGTCGTTGTAGGTGAGCGTGCCCTCAACCTTGGGACCGGCGAGCAGCGGTTTGCCAGCCATCTGCGCGAACCGCTCGATCACATCCACGTAGGGGATGCCGTCGAACTGGAAGCGGATGTTGCGCGCGGACGCGGCTGCGCCAGCCGGGGCGGCGGGCGCGGCGGTGCCCGGCGAGATGGTGACGGACTTCGCGGGGGCGTTCGTGGCGGGGGCGGCGGGGGCCGGGGCCTTCGGCGCGTCCTGCGCCGCGAGGGTGAACGCGCCACCGGCAAGCGCCAGGGCGAGGAGCGTTGGTTTCGTTCGGTTCATAAAAAAGGAAAGGGAGTTACGGCGTGGTGCGCGGGGCTTCAACGACAGGCTTTGCCAACTCCGGCGGGAGTTGCGCCACTTCCAGTTTCCGCAGGTCCGCCAAGGTCTGGCCACGTTCAACGGCGAAGAACTCATCCTTCACGCGCACGATGACGCGGCTGAAGGATTGCAGACCGCTCGCGCCGGGGAGCGGCATCGCGCGGTAGTCCACCAACGCGATGATGCCGCCGGCCAGCGCGTCGCCGGGCTTGTAGCGGACGGTCTTCTGGCTCGTCAGGTCGCGCACGTGGATCTCCGGCTGCCCCTGCCACTCGGAGAGCGACACGACGCGGAAGGTCTCCGGGCCGGGCGGCGCGGCGGGCGTGGCCGGTGTGCTCGTCGGGGAACCAGGCGCATTGCGCCCGGACGCCACGGGCGGAGGCGGCGGACGCTTGATGTAGGGGCGCAAAATGTCGCGGCTGACAATGGTGTCCAAGGCGCGCCGCTCCGGCGCATCCAGCTCCACCTTGGCCAGCAGCGGCTCGCGCTGGATGTCGAACATGGATTCCAGCACCAGGGTCAGACAGCGAAACTGCACGCGCACCACGCCGGGCGTCTCGCCACCGGAAACCACCAGGTTCTCCAGCCGGAGCAGGTAGGGGGATTGTTCAAGCAGGAAGAGCAGGTTCACGACCCCCGCCAGCGCGCCTTCGCCCTGCACGTTCCACCCAATTTCACTCGCGCCCCGCATCTTGCGCGGGCCGACGGGCAAGCGGGTGAAGTTCACTTCCTTCAAGCCGGCGCGGAGGATCTGTTTGGTCAGCATCTCGCCGGAGCGCGCGCTGGCCTCGTCCACGGTGTCGGCAAAAGTGAGCTTGGCGAGGCTCTTCAGGCGATCCTCGGAGGCGAAGTAGTTGCGCCGCTCCGTGTTGACCTTTTCGAGCCGCTCGCGGGCCGCGACGATCCGCTTGTCCAGCTCGGTGAGCGGCTTGGTGATGAACGCGCGCAGGCCCAACGCACCACCGAAGAGGCACGCAGTCCCAAGCACCAGCCCGGCCAGGATTTTCTCGCGTTGGTTCATCCGCCTCCTTTCCGGCGTTGCTGCGTCTCCAGCGAGGCGTCATCTGCGGGGCGTTCCGGCGGGGTCACCTTGGAGAGGTCAATCTTCAGCTTTGGCGACACCACGAGTTCCACGGTGGAGAGAAATTCGTAACCCGTGCGATCGGACCCCGGCGTGATTGCCAGCGGCTTGACCTCGTAGCCGGCGGCGCGCAGTTGCTTCTCCAGCTTGGCAAGGACGGCCCCGCTCTTGGCGCGCACCGCGAGACGGATTATGCCCTGCCCGCTCACGGACAACGAGGTGAGGAACACCTCTTCACTGCGAGGCAGCACGGCGGTGAGGTAGGCGTAATGCAGCAGCCAGTCGCGCTCGCCCTTCACCCACTCGTTCACCACCCCGGCCTGGTTGATCATCTGGCGGTAGATGGGGCGCTTTTTCTCGGCGGCGGCAACCTCGAGGTTCACCGCGTCCAGCACCACCTGCCGTTTGCCCACCAGCCAGGCGCGCACGCCGGCGACGGCAAGGAACAGCCCGGTGGCCACCGCCAAGCCAGCCAGAATCTTGATGCGCCGCAAGTCACGCGGCACGGCGGGCCGCTTGGGACTGAGAAAGTCAAAGGGCAGCCCGTCCGCATCCGCATAGCCCAGTGCCAGACCAATGCCAGCCACCGCGCCGACGGCTCCAACGCGGCAGTCCTCAGGCAGGGCCAGCGGCGTCATGTCGAGCAGCGCCACCGGCGCGGCCGTCCGGGGAGTGAGCGCGGCGACCACCGCCGCCTCGTAACCAGTGGAGCCGGCCACCAGCACCTTGGCCACCGGAGCCGCGGCCCCCAGTCCGCTGTAGCCGTGCAGGCTGCGAACGACTTCAATGGTGGCCGCGTTGATGAAGCTCTCCGCCGTGACGGGCGGGGCGGCCGGGCTGGCTTCCGCCACCGGTTTGACCGTGGCTCCACGACTGAACGGCGCGGCCTGCTCGGCCACGATGTCAATGCTCACCTCGTCGTGCCGCAGGGAAACCAGCGCATAAGTCTGCGCGGCGGCCGTGACGTGGCACGCCTCGACACAGCGGATGCTGGCTGTGGGCAGCAGGCCCAGCGCGACGAGTTTCAGCCCGGCAGCTTCCGCGGCGCGCTGATAGAATTCCACGACCTGCCGCCGCGCCACGGCAACCAGGACCTCCAGCTTGGGGGGCGGCGGTGTGGGTGCCGCATCGGGCGCAGCCGGTTTGGCGGCCGCATCGGGCTTCGCGGCCGGCGGGGAAACCTGCCGGTAGATTTTGAAGTCCACCACGGCTTCCGCCAGGCGGAACGGGAGATCCTTGGCCACTTGCAAATGGACCATGGAGGCCAGCTCGTTCACGTCCGCCACCACGGGCAGCAGCAATGTCTTGAGCACGACCTGCGCGCGCGGAATGCCCATGACGACCGGCCCGGGCTTGAGCTTGAGCTGGTCGAGCGCCTTCGCGATGGCCGCCCCGAGCACGGCGGCGTCGGCGCGATCGGCGTCGGCCGGGAGATTGAGCGGCGTGACGGCCACGCGGCTGGCGGCCGGGCGGCCATCGCGCGTCACGGTCTGCACCACGCGCAGGGAACGGCCATCCACGTCAATGGCGGTGGCCTGCGCCGGCTGGCGCGGACGGCGGTCGCGCGACAGCTTCTTCAACGAGAAGGCGGGCAAGGCATCGCGATCAGCCACGGCGGACCTCCTTTGCCTTTCGGCTGGCCGAGGGAGCAGCTCCCCCCGTTGCCTCGCCGCCCAGCGGGAACGGCAGCCCGCGCCGGGTCGCATCGCGCAGATAAGTCACCCGGCGCGCACCGCCAGCCACGTCAATGGCGGCTTCGAGCACGCGGTAGCGGCCCGAGGGCAGCCCGAAGCCGATCACTTGAAACGTGAACTGGGAACTGCGCGCGGTGAGATACGGGGCCAGGGCCTTGAACTTGGCCGCGTCCACCACGCCTTCCTGATACAGCCAGGCGATGCTGGTGCGTCGTTCCGGGCTGATGCCGCGCCGGGCCGACACGATGGACTCGGCCAGCGATTCCTCCATGCCCGGCAACGTCGCCAGCACGGCGGCGGACGCGGTGTTCACGTTGATCAACCCATCGGTCACCTCGTCGTCGGAGGCGGTGAAGTGATTCAGCACGAGGTCGAGCTCGGCCTTGCCGACACCGGAGGCGACCTCCACCGGCGCTCCCTTGCCATCCATCACCGTCAGTCGGGCCTCCAGCAATTCAGCCGCGTGCGCGAGGAAGAGCCCGTTCGTCTGCAACACAGTGATGAAGTTCGTCAGCGTGGCCGGCAGCTCCAGCGCTGGAAACGGCGCCGCCGGGTCGTTGAAGTTCATGCGCGGCTCGCCGTCGTCGTTCACGTTCAGGTCGTAAGAGGCGATGGTGAGAAACTGGCGCAGGCCGCGGTCCCCGCGGGTCTCCCCGCCACTGGTGGCGGACTCATTCGTGCCCGAGCCCCGCGAGACGGCGCTGCCATGCACCAGCGCGGGCGTGAAGCCGCGGACCAGCAGCAGTTCATCAAGCGAGGCCAGCGGACCGTTGCGGATGGCGTAGGGGCGCGGCAAGGCGGTGTAGTATTCCTGTTCCGCGCCCTCGGGCTGGGGCGTGCTGTCGGCGTCTATGAAGTCAATCAAGGCCGCCGCCATCGCCGGCGTGACGCGGGGCAGCTTGCCCAGATCCAGCTCCGTCGAGGCGTTGAGATTCAACTTCGCGGCCTCATCGGCCAGGCCGTGGCGGAACTCGCCCAGCACCTCATCGTCGCCCGGAGAGAAGACCGTGAAGAACCATCGATCCACCCCGTCCTCAAACACCAGCCGATCCTGAAAGGCCGCCGGGTTGTGCTGCCAGTCGGTCTGGCCCGGCAGGCTGGTGGAGGCCACCCGCAGCGCCTCCTCCACGCCGCTCATCGCGGCGGCCCAGGCCTGTTCGGTGCCCACGCTCGCGCTCGCCGCAGTGTCCTCGGCCTTGAAGCGGAACAGCAGGCTGATGACGAGCATGGAGAGCAGCATCACGAGCACGAGCACGGCCACCAGGACGAAGGCCCGGGAACGTCGCGTTGTCAGACAGAGCTTCACCGTGAAGGCGCGTTGACCACCAGCGTGGGGTCCGATGGTTTGGGCTGGCCGGCGGGCAGGAAAATGACCCGCTGAAAAATTTCACCGGGATACTGGTCCGGCGGCAGATCCGCCGGCAGCGGTTCAAAACCGAGCGTAACCTGCACGCCGGGCGGAGGCGTGGGGCCGCTCCAACTCTCCACCCACGCCACCCCGTCCCAGAACCGGAACCGCAGGTGACGCAGCGCGTCAGTGAGCGGCTCACTGGCGACCGACACCGGCGCGGACGCGGGCGCAATGGTGCTGGTGGTGGATTCGGCCGGCGCGTTGGTTTCGTCATTGGTGCTGGCCGGTGCAACTGCGCGGGCAGCGGGGGCGAGCAATTCCAAGGCGGGCTCCTCCGTCCGCACCAGACCGCTGACCGCCAGATTGGTGCCGTCTCCGGAGAACGTGGTGCGGTAGGCGATCCGCTTGAAGTCCGACTGGACGCCCCCGCCTGGCAACGGCAGCGCCGTGCTGACGAAGCGCAGCGAGTTGGAGTCACCCGTGAAACCGATCCGTTCATGCACCGGGGCCACGCGCAGGTCGGCGGCGAGCCGGTCCATGATCTGGCGCACGGCGGCGAGGCGTTCGGCCTCGTCTATCAGGCTGCCCCGCAGCACGGTGGCCTGCTGGTGGAAGGTCAAGGCAACCACCAGAATCCCGATGGCAATGCTGATGGCCAGCACCACCTCCAGCAAGGTGAACGCAGCCGCGCGAGCGGGTCGAATCCGCCGCCGGCCGGTTGGTGGAGGAAGGAGCTGCATCGTCAGAAGGCGGGTGTCGCCGGGTTGCTGATCGGGCGCAAACCAGTGTCTTCGGGCACCCGGATGATTTGCGCGAGCCGCCGGACCAGCGGGAACTCCCGATGGCGGATGATGACCTCCACACGCAACAAACCACTGGGCCCGCCGGCTTCCGTCTCCGTGGGTGCCACCAGCAGTTCGGCCGTCCACTTCTCAAACGGCTCGGCAAAAGGCTGCTCACCCGCCAGCGCGGGCGAACGCAGGCCCAACTGCACTTCCGCCAGCGCGGTGGCAGCAAGGTTCGCTGCGTGAGTGTTGAGCCGCTGGCGGTCCAGGCTGTCGGCGGAGGCGTTCATCCCGCTGGTGACAATGGCCGCAGCCGTGACAAAGAGGGCGAGGGCGAGAATGACTTCGAGAAGAACCGAGCCGCGCACGCCGCCGGAGAGACGAGACGGCTTGAACGCCAGCGACCGCAGGTCACCAACGTGCGCTGCTGGGCAGACAGGCCTCCACCTCACTGCACAGCCTCCGCGGCGGCCTCCGTGGCCGGGGCGGGAGGCTCAGATTCAGCCGACTCGACCTCGGCGACGATCTGCCGGCGAATGGCACCCGTGATTCCCATCCACCGCAACGTGAGACGGCGGGCATCCTCTTCATCACGTGAGGTCAACAGCACTTCCACCGAGTCTCCAGTGCCATCAGGAAAGAAAGTCACAAACGACCCCAACTCAGCCCCCCCTTCGACACCGGACCTGGACAGCGAACCCGGTTCGGCCTCCAAGTCCCCCAATCCAACGCCCAAATCCGCGCCAGCCACCTCCGCCTGGACCTGCTGGATGCTGACGAGGCCGCTGATGCTCTGCACGTAGGTAGCCGCCTCGGGCAAATCCTGAAAAACGCCGGGGGCACCAATCGGATCCGCCTCCCAAGTGACCCGCACCGTGGTGCCGGGAGCCTCCGCCGCCAGCACCTCCGCCGTGTCACCGCTTTCCGCCTCCGGGAACTGGATACGCACCTGCCGGCCCGTGGTCTCGGCATGCGCCCGCGCGAACCGGAACAAAGCCTCCACCTGACCGGCGCCTTCATTCAGCCGCGCGCCATTGGCCGCCGAAGAGAAGTTAAACACCACCGCACCGACCAGCAGCGCCACCAACGACACCGTCA
>Ga0208783_10001157_pt1 | contig 15855 bp, 12 predicted proteins | sample DEB19_08_DNA_2_FD_184529 | JGI IMG/M metagenome (GOLD analysis project Ga0208783, IMG submission 184529) | Aqueous microbial communities from the Delaware River and Bay under freshwater to marine salinity gradient to study organic matter... | ecosystem: Environmental > Aquatic > Marine >... | reverse complement strand
GAGCGAACCGGTGTGATGCAGCCTGCTGCATAAACGAACGCCACGCTCGCAGAGAAGAAACGGCTCGGCCCTGCCCATCCGCGGACAGAATGCCCGGGACGAGAGAATTCCCCTCCAATCCTGTACCCTCCTGCCATGACGTCCCGCCTGGCGAGGCTTGCAAGGAGCCTCCTCCCCGGCATCATCCTCATCGCCGCCGCGTGCGCCGTGCTGATCCTGACCGATCGGTCGCGCGCGCGGAGCGATCGCACCGACGCGCCCGACCAGCACGCGGCGCGCATCGCGGTGGTGCAGTTCACCAACATCGCCGCGTTCGAGCACGGCTACGCCGGCACCGCGCAGTACCTCGCCTCGGTCGGATTCTCAGCCGACAAGGGCACCACGATCGATCGGTTCAACCCAGCCGGCGATGTGGGCACGCTCGCGCAGATGTGCACCCAGATCGGCACCGCCCATCCGCCGTACGACCTCGTCATCACGCTCGGCACCGCCACCACCCAGGCTTTCATGCGGGCGAACTCGGCGGGAACGCCCCAAGTCATGGGCTTCGTCGCGTCGCCCCCCGCCATCGGCGTGCCGCTCGGAGACTTCGTCGAGGGGAAGGGCCGCCCTGCGTCGCTCGCGGGCTTTGGCTGCATGCAGCCGATTCCGGCGCTCTTCCAGGCGCTCCGCGAGACGGCCCCCGCCGCCAAGCGCATCGGAGTGGTCTACAACCCTGCGGAGCCGAACGCCGAGGCTTCCCTGAAGGTCGCGCGCGCAGTCGCGCCGACCCTCGGATTCGAGATCGTCGAAGGCAACGGCAGCAGCGTGACCGAGGTCGTGAACGCGGCCGACGCGGTCCTGTCGCGCGATGTCGACGCGTTCTGGCTACCGCCCGACACGGTCGTCATCTCCGCGGCGAAGGCGCTCATCCGAAAGGTCCGCGATCACCATGTGGGCGTGTTCACCAATCTGCCTGAACTCGCGGCCGATGGCGCGCACCTGAACATCGGCGCCGACTGGGACGCGTGCGGAAGCGCCACGGGTCACTACGCCGAGCTCCTGCTGCGCGGCGTGGATCCGCGCACGCTGCCGATCGAGGACTTCGTGCCCCAGCGCGTCAGCGTGAACCTCGACGGTCTGCCGGCGGATTGGTCGATCCCCAGCGCGATCCGCGCGCGGGCCGAGCAGAAGGAGCCGCTGGAAGTGGCGCCGAAATCGGTGCTCGAAGCGCTCGCGGCGCTGCCGACGCAGCCACGCTCCGGCATGCCGTCGATCGCGCTCCTGACCTACAACCGCACGCCGAACTTCGAGGACTGCTTTGCGGGCTTTGAGGAGGAGTGGGCGCGCCTCGGCTATGTCGAAGGCAAGAACTGCACCATGCGCCTGCGCGATGCGCAGTTCGACTCGGGCACGCTGAACACACTCGCGGCGGCGATCGCGGCCGAGAAGCCCGACCTCGTGATCACCTTCACGACGCCCGCGCTGCAGACCGCGCTGCGGCGGATCACCGACAGTCGGATCGTCTTCTCGCTCTGTTCCTCAGGCGTCTCGGTGGGCGCGGGCAAGTCCATCACGGACCACCTTCCCAATGTGACCGGCGCGGAGGTCGGCGCCGACTGGGACACCATGATCGAGGTCGTGCGCGCGACGCTGCCGAACCTGCGGCGCGCTGGCACCGTGTACAGCCCCGGCGAGATCAACAGCGTCTACTTCCACGAGATCTGGAAGGCGAAGCTCGCGGCGGCGGGCATCGAGCTCGTCTCGGTCGGCGCCGACAAGCCGACGGAGCTGCCTGAGGCGGCCGATTCGCTCGTGACGCTCGGGATCGAGGCGATCCTGCAGATCTCCGACAACTCCTCGAGCACGGGCTTCCGCACCATTGTCCGTGCAGCCGACCGCGCGAACATCCCCGTCTTCGGGTTCTCGCCGACGAGCGTGCGCCTGGGTGCCACGCTTGCGGTCGCGCGCGACTACCGCGATGTGGGGCGGATGTCCGCACGCATCGCGGACCGCGTCCTGCGCGGCGAATCGCCCGCGGCGATCCCGTTCTCGGAGCCGACGGAGACCGTGTTCATCGCCAATCCCGATCGCCTGCGCCGCTACGGGCTCACGCTGCCGAAGTCGATCCTTGATCGCGCGCGCATCGAGGCGGAGTCCGTCGATCCCGCCCCCGCACCCACCGCGGCTTCGGGAAGATAGCCGCATGAAGATCACGCCGACCACGACCGATGAACGCGTCCTGCTCGCCCTCGAGGGGCGACTCGACGCGTCGTGGTCCGAGACGGTCGCTGCGGCGCTCGAGGAGGCGATCCGCTCGGGTCGCCCGCGGATCGAGCTCGACCTCACCGCCGTCAGCTTCATCTCTTCGGTCGGGATCGGCGTGATCGTCCGCGCGAACGGACGCTTCCGCGCGGTGAAGGGCGTGCTCGCGATCACGGCGGCCAGCGACGCCGTCCGCGAGATGCTGCGGATCTCGAAGCTCGACTTCCTCGTGCATGCGAGCGCGCCCGTCGCAAAGGCGGCGCACGCGACCACCCGATTCGGCAGCGGTTGGACGGGCGAGTTCGAGTCGCTCGCGCCGGCGGCCGAACGCGCCTCCATCGAGTTCACCCGCGCGGCGACGGTCACCCTCGACGCCGGCACCCTCGCGCTCGGGCACTTCGCGCTCGCGGGCAGCGCCGACGACGCCCGCGGGCACTTCGGCGAAGGGCTCGCGGCGGGTGGAACCGTCGCGGTCGCGCCGGCGGGTGCGCCGCGCCCCGATTGCCTCGCTTCGAGCCCCGACGGCAAGAAGCCCGATCACTTCGTCAGCTTCATCGCACGCGACGCGATCATCGCGCGCGGCCGCCCTGCCCTTCACGGCACCTTCGAGCGCACGCCGATCGATCGTGTGCGCCTCCGCGCGTTTACGTCCGCGCTCTGCGAAGCCGCTGGCTCGGGCGTCGCCTTCGTCGCCATCGGCGAATGCGACGGCGCGCTCGGCGCCTGGGCGCGCGTGTCGCCCGATGGCTGGGCGCGTCCTGTCTCCGAGATGAGTGCCGACGAAATGCGCACGCACCTGCGCTTCGCGGGCGAGCCGATGCACGCGGGCGAATCGCTGGCAGTCGTCGCGATCGCGTGCCCGCGCGAACTGGCGGCAACGCTCCCCGCGAACGTCCGCGCGAACCTTCTCGACGACGGCGCCCTGCTCCTGCACGCGCACGCGGCGATCGTGTCGTACCGCCCGGTGCCGCGCTCGACGCGCGACATCCTCGCCGCGGGCGCCCTGCTCGCCGAGCAGCCGCTGCGCGCGGTCATGCACTGCCTGCATCTCGACCCCCATCGAGGGGAACCCGGCGGGCACGCGCAGGAGACCGCCTTCGTGCGCGGCTCTTTCTGGGCGATGCGGATCGGAGGCGCGCGATGAGCCTGGTCTTCGCAACCGTCGCAATCGGGCTCGTCTTCGCGGTGCTCGCCTTCGGCGTGTACCTCTCGTTCCGCGTCTATCAGATCCCCGACATCACCGCCGACGGCTCGTTCCCGCTCGGGGCAGCTGTCACCGCGCGGCTCCTGAAGGATGGATACGACCCCGCGACCGCCACCGCAGCGGGTGCGGCCTGCGGCGGGCTCGCTGGCGTCGTCACCGGCTTCATCCACACGCGCTTCAAGATCAACGCGCTGCTCTCGGGCATCCTGGTGATGACCGCGCTCTACTCGGTCAATCTGCGCGTGATGGGCGCGAGCAACCTTCCGATCACGGCGGGCACGCTCTTCTCGCCGCTCGACCGCGCAGTTCGCGGCATGTGGGGCGGCGAGGTGCCCGTGCTCGGATACGCGGTTCCCGCGGCAGATGTCGGCGCGCTCGCGACCGCGGGGCTCATCGCCGCGGTCATCGCCGTCGTGCTCATCCTCTTCCTGAAGACAGAGCTCGGCACCGCGATGCGCGCCACCGGCGACAACGCCCGCATGCTGCGCGCGCTCGGCACGAGCACCGACCGCATGATCGTGGTCGGACTCGGGCTCTCGAACGCGCTCGTCGCGCTCGCGGGCTCGCTCTTCTGCCAGATGCAGGGCTTCGCCGACGCGCAGATGGGTATCGGCGTCATCGTCTTTGGTCTTGCGAGCGTGATCCTCGGGCAGACGCTCGTGGGCAATGTCCGATCGGTCTCGCTGGGCGTCCTGGGCGCGCTGATGGGCGCGGTCCTCTTCCGCCTGCTGGTCGCGATCGCGATCCGCATGGGGCTCGAGGCGAACGACCTCAAGCTCATCACCGCGGTGGTCGTCCTCGCAGCGATTGTCGCGCCTGGACGGCTGAAGGACCTCGCCACGCGCCGCGCGAGAAAGCGAGGCGCGCATGCTCCGGCTTGATGCGGTCCGGAAGACCTTCAATCCCGGCACGGCGAACGAAGTCCGCGCGCTCGGCGGCGTGACGCTCGAGATCGCCGAAGGCTCGTTCACCGTCGTCATCGGCACGAACGGCTCGGGCAAGAGCACGCTGCAAGGCGCGATCTCGGGCGCATTCCCGCTCGACGGCGGGCGCATCTCGGTCGCGGGGCACGACATCACTGCGTGGCCCGAGCACCGCCGCGCGCATCTGGTCGGGCGCGTCTTCCAGGATCCCTTCGCGGGCACGGCGCCCGAGCTCACGGTCGCGGAGAACCTCGCGCTCGCGTCGAAGCGCGGGCGCATGCGCTCGCTGGCGCCGCTCATGCTCGGTGCGAACCGCTCGCAGTGGCGCGACCTCCTCGCCCAGATCGGCCTCGGGCTCGAGAACCGGCTCGACGACCCGATCGGGCTGCTCTCGGGCGGACAGCGCCAGTCGATCACGCTCCTGATGGCGACGCTCACGAAGCCGCCGCTCCTCATGCTCGACGAGCACACGGCGGCGCTCGACCCGCGCAGCGCCGAGCTCGTGATCGGGCTCACCGAGCGCCTCATCACCCAGTCGAAGGCGACCACGATGATGGTGACGCACTCGATGCAGCAGGCGTCCACCCTCGGCGACCGCCTGATCGCGATGCACCGCGGCCGCGTCTACCTTGATGTCTCCGGCGCCGAGAAATCGCGCCTCGGCGAAGCCGATCTCCTCGCGCTCTTCACGCAGATGCGCCGCGACGACCGTTTTGACGACCGCGCCTGCGACGCGGTTCGCCGGCTGTATGCGTGATCACCCCGCCAGCTCGACATCCGCCCACTCGCGGCGGGCTTCCTCGGCGCGCCCCTGTGCGACCAGCACCTGGCGCATGTACGCCCGGATCCTGTTCCGCATGCCGTGGTTCGGGCCGATGCGGTCGCGCACGAGCTGGTCGGCTTCGGCAAGCTGGACCTCCGCCTCCTTGAGCCGCCCGAGCTTCATGAGCGCCTCGCCGCGCTGCATCGCGAAGCGAATGGTCCACGGCGAGAAGCCGCGCTCGTGCTCGCGCTGGATGAGCAGCATCGCGTCGAGCTCGACGAGCACCTCCTCGAACCGCTCCTGCCGCCGCATCGTGTCCACGAGGTAGCTGCGCGTCTGGATCACCATTTCGTCGTTCTCGCCGCGGATGCGGCCCGAACGCACGATCGCGCGCTTGTAGAAGGTGATCGCCTGAGCGAGGTCGCCGTCTCGCTCGGCATACTCGCCGAGCGTCCCGAGGCAATCGCTCGCGAGGTCGACATCGTCGCGCGACTCGACGACCTTCAGCAACTCCGTGAGCTTCTGCCGCGCGAGGCGATCGAGATCGGCGCTCCCGCCCCGCGCATCGGCCGCCCGCCGCGCGAGCGCCCAGGCCTCGACGCAGCGCGCCTCGACGGCAGTCGCGCTCGTCGGACCAAGCGTCGGTACCGCACATGCAGCCTGGAACGCGACCTTCGCCCAGTGCTCCGACTCGGCGGGGTCGTAGCCCACGCCCTTGAGCCAATCGAAGCCGAGCTTGAGCGCGAGCTTCGCCGTCACTTCGTGCACGGGACCATTCACGAGCATGCTGAGCTCATACGCGGCCTCGTCAATCTCGCGGATGTACGGCGCATCCTGGGTCACACCGAGCTTCGCGGCAGCAGGCACCAGCTGGTCGTACACATGGCGCGAGATCTCGCTCGCACGCAGCGCCTCGGCTCGCGTGGCGTTCGCATAGACAGCGAGCGCCACGATCAGTCCGAAAGTCGCCGCGATCGCCGTGCCGATCGCACCCGCGAGCTTCGGTTCGCGCCGCGTCCACGCGCGGAACTTCCGCAGCGCTCCCGGCGGCCGGGCCTGCACGGGCTCGCCGGCCAGGACGCGCGCGATGTCGTCCGCCAGCGCCTGCACCGAAGCGTACCGCGACTGCGGCTCGAGCGCGCACGCCATGGCGACGATCGCGTCGAGGTCACCCGACAACTCGGGATTCGCCTCGCCCGGACGCGGAATCTCGCGCTCACCCACCTGCCGGATCGCCGCTGGCAGCGGCACGCCCTCGAACTGGCGCGGCGCGCGGTTCGCCAGCAGCTCGTAGAGCACGGCGCCCAGCGCGAACACATCCGAGCGCACATCGATCCTGCGCGGATCGCCCAGGCACTGCTCGGGGCTCATGTAGAGGAGCGTGCCCACGATCTCGCCGGTCTCGGTCGCGAGCGACCGCCCGTCGACCGAAGCGAGCGCGCGCGCGAGCCCGAAGTCGATCACCTTCACGACGCCGTCAGTCCCCACGAGGATGTTCGACGGCTTCAGGTCGCGGTGCAGCACGCCCTTCGCATGCGCGCTCACCACCGCATCGCACGCCTGCAGCACGAGCTTCAGCCGGTCCTCGATCGAAAGACCGTCATCGGTCGAGCGTCGCACGATCGACTTGGCTCCGTCGACATACTCGGTCGCCATCCACGACACGCGGGTCTCCTCGTCGAAGCCCGCGAGGATCACGGTGGCGATGTTCCGGTGCGCAAGGTTGGCGAGATGCTCCGCCTCGAGCTCGAAGCGCTTGCGCGCCTTCGGTCCCGCGACCTCGGGCCGCAGCGACTTGAACGCGACCGTGCGCGCGGGGCGGATCTGCTGCGCGCGATACACGGCGCCGCTTCCACCCTGCCCGATCAGGTCGCCGACCTCGAAGCCACCGATCCTGCGCCCGGTGAGGATCCCCGCGTCGCCGCCCACGCCGGCGCTCGATCGCACCGCGATGAGCGCGTCCTCTCCGCGCAGTCCGCTGCCGGAGTCCTGCATGGCGTCGGCCGCGAGCAGTGCCGCGATGCGCGCGGCGACCTCGGGCTGCACCGCCGCGATCTCGGCCACGAAGCGCTCGCGCTCGCGCCCCTCGAGCGCGACGGCGCGGGTGAAGAGCTTCTCGAGTGATTCGTGCTCGAGCGGATGCGGCTCAGGCATCGCCGCGCTCCAGGGCGTCGGCGATGTATGCGCGCCCGAAGCGCACATGGTTCGCGACCTCTGCCTCGGTCATCCCGAGCGCAGTCGCGACCTGCTGGTTGGTGAGTCCGAAGACATAGCGGAAGCGCACGATCTCGGCCGCCTCGGGCGACTCCTTCTCGAGCTTCGCAACCTGCTGAAGCAGGCGGATTGCGTCCTCGCCCGTGCGCTCCTTCGCCGAGTCGGCCAGGGTCGCCGAAAGCTCGGCAACGCTTTGGTCGACGAAGACGGCCTTGCGCTTCTTGCGCGAGAACATGCGGGCGGCGTCGATGAGGAACTGCTCCATCGCGCGGGCGACGGCGCCGAAGAAGTGCCTGCGCGAGTTCCACTTGCGCTCGGGCTGCGACACCAGCCGCAGGTAGACCTCGTGCACGACCATGGTGGGCTCGAACTCGACGCGGCGGGCCTCGCCGGCGATCGCCGACGCGGCCATCGCACGGATGTCGCGATAGACGAGCGACCAGACCTCGTTCGCGGCCTCGGCGTCCCCGTCTGTCGCGCGATGAAGCAGTTGAGTGAGCACTCCCGAATGCACGACTGCAGCCCCCTGGTTGGTTCCTCCGCTCGGCCTCCCCATTGTGCCACGGCCGCGCAGTCCCGCTACCCTGCGCGCATGTATTTCTCAGGATCACTTCGGTTTACGCTGGCAGGGCTGTTCCTGGTTACCACGGTCGTCCCACTCCTCGTGGTTCTTTATCTGACCGCCGCCCCTCCGCTGGAAGCGATCGAGCGCCAGACCATCGCCACGATGGCCGGCATCGCAGAGGCGAAGGGCGCCCGCCTCGAGGCGCTCGGGCGCGAGCGCGTTCGCAACATCTCAAGCGTCTCAGACGGCTTCGCGTTCGTCGGAGCGGTCGAGGCGCTGGAAGCGACCTACGCCTCTGACGGCACGCGCGACGAGGCCGCCTATGACGCCGCGCTCGCGAAGTTCAGGCAGCGCATCGACGACTTCGCGGCGGCCTGCGAACTCCCCCGCTTCATGATCGCAGACGCCAGCGGCCGGATCGTCTACGCGACGGTCGAGACGCCGCTCCTCCATCGCTCGATCAAGGACACGCCGATCTCGAAAGTGCTCGACCGCGTACGCAAGGAGAAGCGACCGTTCATCACGCCGCCCATGCCCGCCGCGAAGGGCGAGCGCCCCGTGCTCGAAGTCGTCGGTCCGCTGATCAAGGACGGCGAGGTCATCGGATATGCCTCGGGCTCGATTGCACCGAAGGAGATCGACGCGATTGTGACCGACTACACGGGCCTCGGCGCTACAGGCGACATCGTCGGCGTCTGCCACCTATCGGGCGATCTCGTGGTGACCACGCCGATGCGCGCGAACCCAGACGCCGCCTATGCGGTGCGCGGCAAGTTTGCCTCCGAGTTCGCACCGCGGTTCCAGGAGATCCTCTATGGAAATCCCCTGCGCGGCCGCGGAACCGATATCGACGGCGACGAAGTCTTCGGCGCCTGGGTGCGTGTGCAGTCGCTGGGCTGGGGCGTGGGCGTCACGCAGCATGTCGAGGAGGCATTCGCGCTGGCCCGTGCGCAGCAGGCGGCGCAGACGGCGCTGGTGCGAAACGTGCTGCTGATCGCGATCGTTCCTGCGGTTCTGCTCGGGTTCTTCCTGGGCATGCGTGCCGACAAGACCGCGGCGCGGTAAGTGCCCGAGCGACGGAACTGCTCGGCCTGTCGCGGACCCCCGCGAGAGGATTGAGCGGTCGCCGCTGCGGTGAGCGCTCAAGTCATGAGTGCCCGCAGATGCAGGCTACGCCGGAATCTGCGGAACAGATTGCGTCAGGGGTCGACCGAAGCTCACGTGCATGGACTCCCACGCAACCCGTTCCGCAGACTTCGTCTGCGGGCAGTCGTGCCTTCAGCGGTCGCCGCTGCGGCCGCTCCCTCTGGACGAGCGCCGCGCGAGAGAATCGCGACGGCGCACCCGATATGCGTATCGCCAAAGCGGGCGAAGGCGCGCACGCGGCTGCACAGCAGCCGCCAGCGCGCCAAGTCGCGAGCGCTCCAAAACGCAAACCGCCGCGAGCAAGTCGCGGCGGTCTGCTTTGGTCGGGGGGTGGCGATGGAAGCGGTCCCGCGCCTCCTCTCGCGTGTGACTCGGTCTCACGAGCTCCGTAGGAATTGAGCGCGGCCTGTCAGACGCGCCCGTTTCCCTCCCTACGACTTCGCGATCCCTCGAGAGTGGCCCGCGGTTGTACGCGAGCGGTCCCTGTTTCAGTCCCTGTCTGGTTTCGCGAGGCATCTCGTCTTGCGACTGAGTCCCTTAGCCTCGCTGTCCCTATTTCTCTCCTGTCACAACACACACCCTCAACCTCAGCGCGCATCATAGTGACGCGCGCATGCTTTGTGCGAATCGAACTTCCGGATTCACACCGGTCTGCCACCGAGAACTGTGTCCAGCAATCCTCAGTGGCGGGGCACGAAGAGCGCGACATGCATCGCGGCACCCGTGACCGTTGGCTCGCTGCGCTCGCGCGTCGAGAAGGTCTGGTCGGAAACGCCAGACGCTGTGGCTCGAACGGCGCTCGAAGCTGCCGCGTTTGACTCGCTCTGACCGTATGCCAGGTTCAGGCTCTCGCCTGCGCCGAGCGCGATCAGTAGTGCGGGGAGGCACACTGAAAACAACACAACCTTCTTCACGCGTCCGGCCATAGGACCGGAACCCGTGACTTGTCCGCAGGCGCTGTCAGGAGCCTGCGATTCGCCGTGCGGAAAAATCTGCCGCATCGGCATTCCACGTTCAACAAGCATGAGGGTCTCTCTCTCCCTTTGAGGGACCCTCCCTCCAAGACCGAAGATGCCCCTGCTTTGCGCAGGGTCAATGGAGGAAAGCAAAAATCATCCAAATTGGGCAACCTGTTCCGTAAACATCTGCCTTGCATGGGCTTGAGACGCGGATTTTTTCGTCACCGCTTGAAAAACAGAAAGGGGCGGTCCCTTCGGACCGCCCCCTCTTTCTCATTGTTGTGCCCCGTCCGGTTGCCCTTCGGGGGAGTCCTCCGCCCCTCGCTTTCGGCTTAGCCGATCAGCGAGAGGACCTGCTGGGGCGCGCTGTTGGCGAGCGCCAGGGCCTGGGTCGCAGCCTGCGACAGGATCTGCGAGCGGGTCATGTTCGCGGTCTCGGCCGCGAAGTCGGTGTCGCGGATGGCGCTCTCTGCTGCGGTCGTGTTCTCGAGCGCAACCGAAAGGCTCGAGATGGTCGAGCCGACGACGTTCTTCTGGAACGCGCCGAGACGGCCACGGAGCGTGGAGACCTGCTTGATCGCCGCGGAGATGACCTCCTGGGCCTTCGAGAGGTCGCCGTTCTGGACATTCGCGGTGCCACCCGACTTGAGGTCGGAGAGGAAGCCCGCGGTGCCGCTACCGAGGTTGCCGGTGGTGACGGTCTCGATACCGAGCGACACCTTGCCAGCGAGATCGACCGACGGCGACAGGTTGAAGTTGGCGCCACCAGAGGTCACATAGAAGGTCGTGGTCTGGTTCGTGTTGTTGAGCGTGCTGGTGCCGTCGATCTTGATCGACACATCGAAGCCATCGCTCGAAACGCGGGCAGCCAGGCCGTCCGTAGTGGCCGAGGTACCGTTGATGAGGACGGTGGCGTTGCGGCCAGCATCCTTGAGGTCTGACACCGCAGTGCCGCCGGTGGCGGTGCTGAAGATGAAGTCCGTGGCACCCTGGTTCGAGAGCTCCTTGACGCGCACGAACGCATCAGCGCCGTACTCGGTCGAGTTGATCTGGATGCGGTCGGTCGCGCTTGCATTCTGGACGGCCGAGACGCCCAGCGAGTCCTTGAAGCTGTTGATCGCGGCCAGCATGTTCGCCTGGGTGGTGCCTTCGGCGAAGGTGAACTGCTGCACGCCCTTGGTGCCCGTGATCTCGAAGGTGACCTCGCCCGAGCCGCCGTTCGCGAAGTTCGCGCCGGTCGAGAGATAGACCGCACCGGTCTGCGCCGACTGGAGAACCGTGACGGTGACCGAGCGGGCGGTGCCGTCCGAGGCCAGCTTGGCCGCATTGACCGTGACATCGGTCAGGCTGGCAGCCTGGCCGCTGACGGTGTAGTCGAAGTTGCCGTTCAGGAGCTTGGTGCCCTGGAAGCTGGTGGCGTTCGCGATGCGGTCGATCGTCTGCAGGATCGAGTCGATCTGCAGCTGATTCGCGTCGCGCTCCTCCTGGGAGACGCCAGCCTCGTTGGCGGTGGCGCCGACGAGACCCTGGAGCTCGACGAGCATGTTCGAGACTTCCTGAAGGCCGCCCTCGGCGACATTCATGACCTGCTCGGCGCGCTGCGAGTTGGTGATGGCGCTGTTGATCGCCGACTTCTCCGCGCGGAGGTTCTCCGACGCGATGAGGCCTGCCGGATCGTCGGCGCCGCGGTTGATGCGGAGACCGGTCGAGAGCCGCTGCAGGTTGGCAGCGAGGCCCTTGTTCTGGTTGCCGAGCACGCGCTGGGCAATGAGCGACGGGATGTTCTGATTGATACGACTCATGACTGAACTGTCCTCCGTGATGTGCCGGGACTCCGGCGTTTCCCTTTCGACCGCCCCCGCCTTGGGGCGTTCGCGCCCTCCGCGATCGCGGTGGTCTTCCTCGGTTGCCCGCCGCGTCCTCCGACGGGGTCCGAACGATGAGATGAAGGCGCGTCCTGCACCCGATGACGTGTCGCGGCGACATGCCCGACGCCGTGGAGATCGGAGGAGGCACACGCCGACTTCACGCACAGGGAGCATTTCCCGCCCGAAACGGGCCAACTCCGCTGAAGTGGGGAAAACGCCTCTCCCCCGGCGTGGTCCAGCAAGCACGCGGGGACTTCGCAGACCGATTACTGGTCGCGTTCCGCGGACCAGGCCGGCGCGGTTCAAGTCGGACCCGCAAAAAACCACCAAGCGCCCGCTTCAGGCGGACGCTTGGAGGATCTGTGCGGATTGTCCCGCCCGCTTCGCGTGCCCGTCAGCTCATTGGAGGAGCCGCAGCACATTCTGCGAGGTCGAGTTCGCGGTCGCGAGGACGGAGGTTCCGGCCTGCTGCAGGATCTGCGCTCGGGTCATCGCAGCGGTCTCCGCCGCGAAGTCGGTGTCGCGGATCTTGGATTCGCTCGAGGTGATGTTCTCGAGGCCGATCTGGAGGCTGCGCGAGTTGGTCTGTAGGGTGTTGCGCTCGAACGCGCCCAGTCGACCGCGCATGACCGAGACCTCGGTGATCGCCGCGTCGAGCACGGAACTCGCCTCGGAGGTCCGCCCGAAGAGCAGCGAGTTCGCCTGGCCGCTCTTGAGGCTGTCGAGGAAGAAGCGCCCACCGCCCATCGTGGTGCCGCCGATCCGGCTGGCCGCCACCGACTGGATGCCGATGCCGACCTGCTGCGTCGTCGTGATCGACGGACCAAGCTGGAAGGTCGCGCCGCCGCCGGTGATGTTGAAGGTCGTCGGCGTGCCCGAGACGGTCGTGGCGAACGACTTGTTGAGGTCGATGTCGAGCGAGAGCGCAGGCGTGTTCAGGGAGACGCCCGTGCCGTTGCCGGTGGCGAGCGCGCCGTTGATGATGGCGTTCACATCGCGGCCGCTGTCACGCTGGGTGGCGGTTCCGCCCGGGGTGTCGTAGGTCTGGAAGAACGCGCCGCCCTGGCCGAGCCGTCGCACCGAGACGAACGAGTCGCTGCCGAAGCCGGTCGAGTTGAAGTACATGCCCGAGAGCTGGCTGGCGCCGTTGCGGAGCGCGGCGCTCACGCCCGTGGTGTCGCGCACGGTGTTGACCGCCGCGATGACGGCGGAGAGCGCCGTGCCCGAGACGAAGCTGAGGGTCTGGACGCCCAGGTTGCCGGCGATCTCGAGGGTCACGCTCGACGCGAGCGCACCGGTGGCCGCAGACAGGAACAGCGCGCCGGTCTGGGCCGACTGCGTGACCTCGACGGAGACCGACATGTTCGAGTTGTTCCCGAACTGCACGCCGTGGATGTTCACGCCGTCGATGTTGGTCGCGTTGATGCCGCTGGTGACATACTCGAGCGATCCGTTCAGGAGCTGGAGGCCCGCGAAGCTCGCGGTGTTCGAGATGCGCGTGATCGACTCGATGGCGCTGTCGATCTCGAGCTGGTTCGCCTCGATCTCCTCCTGGCTCACGCCGCCGGTATTGGCGCTGTTCACCACGAGGCTCTTGATCGAGTTGAGAAGATCGGCGACCTCGGCCAGATAGCCTTCGGTGGTCGCGATGACCGAGCTCGCGCGCTCGCTGTTGTCGATCGCCTGACCGATGCCCTTGATCTCGGAGCGGAGCCGCTCGCTGACGATCAGGCCGGCGGGATCATCGGCGCCGCGGTTGATCCGCAGGCCGGTGGCGAGGCGCTGGAGGCGGGTGGAGAGGTCTCCGCTCGAACGCGCGAGATTGCTCTGCGCGATGAGGGAGGGAACATTCGTATTGATGCGACCCATGGCAATCCTCCTTGACTGAGGGGTCCGGAGCGGAATCTGTCGTCAGGCGGTCTCGCGCCTGCTGGGAGTCGTGGCCGCGAGCTTCGCGGCAGCAGGCAGGACCGTCCCGCCCGATGTGGCCTTCGCGCCGCGCGCACTCCCGCGCGGCCGCACCGAACCGAGCTCACCGCGGAATGCCGCAGCCTGCTGGTTCTCGTTCTTGATGGCGTCGTACACCTCCTTGCGGTGCACCGCCACGGTTGCAGGCGCCTTGATGCCGATTCGCACCTTGTCGCCTCGGATGTCGACGATCGTGAGCTCGACTTCGTCGCCGATCATGATCGTCTCGTCGATCTGCCTTGAGAGCACCAGCATGGCGTGGGCTCCTTCCTGGTGGGCATCCATGCCCGTGAGAGTTCGTCCGTGAGAATTCGTCCATGTCACGCCGGGGGGGGCCGGCATGCCATCCAAACCGCCGCTGCGACGCCGTCAGGCGATCTTCGCGGCCGCACCCTCGCCGATCTTGACGAGCTCATGGCGCGTGGACCACTTCTTCTCGGCGAGCACGAGCTGCATGCCCGAGTGGTTCGCGCTGTTCACGACGAGCGGTCCCTGCAGGTTCGCGGTGAGCGCCTGCTCGCGCTTGTTCACGATCACGAGGACCTGGGCGTCGCTGACCTCGCGAAGGCCGAGTTCATCCATCTGCTCCTTGCGGATGTTGGCCTGGTAGTCCGGCAGCCAGAGCGCAGGATCGGTCACGACGAACGCGAGGTCCGCGCTCTCGGTCGACTGAAGCCAGAAGAAGACGCCGTTGTCATCGGGCTGGAGGAGCGCGAACTTCTTGTAGCTCGAGAACCCCAGCAGTCCCGCGGGGAAATCGATGATGCGCGAGTCGTCGATGTCGACGGGTCCAAAGCGCGTGGTCTGGATCAACATATCGAGTGCTCCGTTCGGCCTTCCAATCCTTGGAGTCTGGCATCCATGCCAGTCGGGCTCCGTCCCTGAGTCCACCTGAAGGGGCCGAACCTTCAGTCGGTTGTCCGCGCGACCGCGCGGGTTGAGTCTGTGCTAGCGAAGGAAGTCGAGCAGGCTGAGGTTGACCGCCTTCGCGGCGCCTGCCAGGCCCGCCTCCAGCTGCTGCTGGAGGCTTGCGAAGCGGGTCGCCGCCTGCGTGAAGTCCAGGTCCTGGATGCTCGAGCGCAACGCGGTGTCCTGGATCTGCAGGTCTTCCTCTCGGCCGGTCGCCTCTGCGATCCGGCGCGAGCGGACACCGACATCCGCGCGTGCCTCGCCGGCACGGGAGATGTCGGTCTCCAGCTTGTCGGTGGCAAACTCGATGCCACGCTCGTCGTTGGCCAAAAGCGCATCGCGCAGCCGGATGAGGTGCGAAAATACGCTGTCGACGGCAACAGTTGCGCGATCACGGCCGATCAGGCTCGGGTCGGAACTGTCGCCGAGTATGCCGAGGTCTTCTGCAGACCCCGAGTTGTTGAGGTCGACCACCTGCGTCTTGGCGCCGACGGTGAGGTCGACGAGCTCGATGCCGTTCCCAGTCGAGACGAGCTGCGCCGTGAACTCGGTGCTCAGGATGCCCGCGGCCTGCGCCGCGCTGTTGATCGAGTTGAGCACATCCTGGACGGAGGCGTCGTTGTCGATGTCGACCTCGAAGGTCCGGCCGTCCTTGAGCTTCACGCGAAAGTCCATGTTCGCCGCAGGGTCGGGCAGACCCGTGAGCGGATCGATGTTCCCGTCGGCCTGGCGGACGCCGCGGCCCTCGTTGAAGTCGGAAAGCAGCGTGAGCGACGAGAACGAGCGGATGCCGAGCTCGGTCGCGGTGTTCCCGCCGACCTCCTCGATCGACATCGCGGTGCCCGAGACCTCGTTGCGCACATTGAGGCGGGTGCCGTCGTCGGAGATCTCGACGCGCGCGCCGATGCCTGCGGCGGCGACGGCGTTCTGCAGGTCCTGGATGGTCGTGAGCGCCGAGAGGTCGATCTGGCGGAGCTGGCCGTTGCTGCGGATGGCGATCTGGCCGAGCGGGAGCGTCACGCCCGAGAGCGAATCGAGCCGCGTGAGCGGCGTGATGCGCGGATCAAGGTCGAGGCCCGTGGTCGTCGCGCC
>Ga0208783_10001155_pt1 | contig 15900 bp, 11 predicted proteins | sample DEB19_08_DNA_2_FD_184529 | JGI IMG/M metagenome (GOLD analysis project Ga0208783, IMG submission 184529) | Aqueous microbial communities from the Delaware River and Bay under freshwater to marine salinity gradient to study organic matter... | ecosystem: Environmental > Aquatic > Marine >... | reverse complement strand
CGAGGTCGAGGAACGGGTAGACGTCGACGCCGGTGCTGAACCGCACCGACTGCGAGCAGAACGCGCAGTCCTCGGGGCAGGCTCCCGACTTGGCGTTGATGAGGCTCTCGAGCTCGACCTCGGGTCCGCACCATTCGAGGCGCACCTTGTGGGCGAGGGCGACGAGCGACGGGAGCTCGTCGAGGGGGAGGTGGGCGACGGCGAGGGCTTCGTCGCGGGTGAGGTGGCGGCGCTCGACGAGGAGCGCACGCTCTGCGGTGGCGAGCGGCATGGACGGGGACTCTACCGGTCGCCCTGCGGTCGTCTCCGGGTGCGCACGAGCACTATCGGCCATCCGATGAGCGGGATGAGCGCGAAGGCGAACCACTGGATCGCGTAGTGGAGGTGGTTGACCTGATCGGGGGGCTCGGGTTGCGGGAGGGCGGGTACTCCCGAGGCCGGGGCCGGATCCTGGTACTGAGCCTCGATCCATCCCGCTCGTAGCGGGACGCCGATCTCGATGCCGATGCGAACGGTGTCGACGCGAGGTACGCCGAGACGACCGGAGACGGTCCGCACGGTGTCGGTCGGCCCGAGCCGACGACTCGCCCGGTACGGACCCCGCACGGTGACCGGGCCGGTCGGCGGCGCGGCTTCGGGGGAGGCGGCAATCGTCGGGGAGCCGACCCAGCCGCGGTCGACGAGGATCGCCGTGCCGTCGGCGAGGCGCAGGACCGTGAGCACATCGGCACCGATGCGTTCGCCGCGCATCCGGTCGCGCAGCACGACCTCGCGGTCGGCCCGGTAGGTGCCGCGCGCCTCGACGCGCGTTCCCGACGCGACGGGCCCGGGGCCGAGCGGCGGCGCGGGCGCGGCGTAGGCGGCTTCGCGGACGCGCACGGCGTCTTGCTTCTCGTGGTGGCGCGACAGTTGCCAGAAACCGAGCACGACGAAGAGGACGGTCATGAAGAGCGCGAGAAGGTGCCCGGCGAGCCAGCGCGGCCGCAGCAGGTCGCGGCTCACGGCCGGGCCTCCCACCGGGTGACGCCGGGGATCGGCGCGATCGCGGCCAACGCCTCGGGAGCGGCGCGCAGTTCGGCGTCGAGGAACGCGACGAGGGTGGCGGTGACGGCGCGGGCCCCGGCTGCGGGCCCGCCCCGTACATCACCCGAGTGGCTGCCGCCGATGAGGGTGAGCATGTACTTGGGCGGTGCGGCGCCGGTGAACACGGCGCGCCCGAGTGCGTAGGGCACGTTGGGGTCGGCGTCGCCGTGCACGACGAGGAGGGGGATCGGTCGCGTGGCGTCGCGCTCGCCCGAGCAGCCGCCGCGGCCCGCCGCCATCAGAAATGCGGCGTCGACCCGGTCGTCGCCGCACGTCTCGCTGAAGGCCACCTCGCCTGCCGTGAAACCGCCGACCGAGTGGCCTCCGACCGCGATGTGCTCGGGGTCGATCCGGCCCTTCAGCCGACCGGGTTCCCGGGCGGCGGCGAGCGTCCGATCGACGACGAAGGTGGTGTCGGCCGGCTGGTTGGCCAGGTCGGCGGGGGAGGCTCCGCCGGGGGCATCGGAGTTGGTGCCCGGGTAGGCGGGGGCGGCCACCACGTAGCCCCGGCGGGCCAGAACCGTGAGCAGTGGCGCGTACTGCTCCGGCGAGGAGTTGTTGCCGTGGGCGAACACCACGAGGGGTCCGGGTGGTCCGCCGACGGGCACGTAGAACCGGACCCGGATCGTGCGCCGGTCGGCCCCGGGGAATGCTCCCGCCGGGGGCTCCCCGCGGGTCGGGTCGACCCAGGTCCGCTCGAAGGTCTCGACGGGGCGGTCGGGCCGCGTGGCGGGGTCGGCGACCGTGGTCGTGGTACTCGGCTCGGGGCGGGGCTCGGCTCCGGCCCCGGCTGCGCAGGCGGTGAGGGCGAGTGCGCACACGGCGACGAGGGCGGGCCTGCGCATGGGGCGGAGCCTAGGCGGGCCCTATCCTCGATCCCATGGCGCTCATCGAATCCGCACCCCCCGCCGTCCACGTCGCCGCCGACGACCTTCCCTTCGTCGACATCGGCGGCGGCAACAAGCTGAAGGTCATCCAGGTGAAGGAGCGCGAGGGGCTCTGGATCATCGAGAACATCTTCATGGCCGGCTTCGAAGTGCAGACCCACCGCCACACCGGTCCGGTGTGGGGATACACGACCTCGGGGGCGTGGAAGTACAAGGAGTACGACTACGTCAACCGGGCCGGGTCGTTCCTCTACGAGCCCGCGGGTTCGGTCCACACGCTCCAGTGCATCGAGGACGACACCCGGGTGTGGTTCCACATGTACGGCGTGAATCTCAACCTCGACGCCGACGGCAACGTGGAGAGCGTGGCCGACGGAGCCGGCGCGCTGGCCTTCTACCTCGCGATGTGCGAGGAGATGGGTCTCGGGCGCCCGCCGGTGCTCGTGGACTGACCGGTGGCGGTCCTCGACCTCTCCGACCCCGACTCGTATACGACCGGGCCTCCGCACGAGGTCTTCGCCGAACTGCGGCGGACGCAACCCGTCTACTTCCAGCCGATGAGGGGCGAGCCCGGCTATTGGGCGGTGCTCCGGCACGCCGATGTCGTGCACGTGGCGCGCGAGCCGGTGCTCTTCTCGGCGAGCGAGGGCGGGGTCGTGCTCGAGAACCTCGATCCGGGTCAGCTCGAGATGATGCGCAACATGCTGTTGGCGATGGATCCGCCCCGCCACAACGACTACCGCCGCCCGGTCTCTCCCCGCTTCAAGTCGCGGGTCATCGCCGGACTCGAGGGGCAGGTCCGTGACATCTGCCGGACGATCATGGACGGCGCCGAGGCCCGCGGCGATGTGGAGTTCGTGCACGACGTGACCTCGGGGCTGCCGTCGCGCATCGTGGGGCGCCTCATGGGTCTGCCCGAGGACGACTTGCCGATGATCCACCGGCTCGCCGAGATGAATACGAGCGGTCAGGACGACGACTACGCGAGCGGGGTCTCGCAGGGCACGATCGACATGGCGATGTACGCCATCGGGTTCGCGGCCCAGCGGCGCACGGAGCCGCCCCGCGAAGACCTCACGACCCTGCTGCTCGAGACCGACTTCGGCGGACAGCGGATGACCGACGTCGACTTCGCGAGTTTCTTCGTGCAGCTCGTGACCGCGGGCAACGACACCACGAAGACGATGCTCTCCTCGGGGCTGCTGTGTCTGCTCGAGCACCCCGAGCAGCTGGCGATGGTTCGGGCCGACCCCGACCTCATTCCCGGGGCGGTCGAGGAGATCCTGCGCTTCGCCAACCCGCTCCACTACTTCCGGCGGACGGCGACCGCCGACACCGTTCTGGGCGGGGCCGAGATCGCGGCGGGTGACAAGGTGGCGATGTACTACACCTCGGCCAACCGCGACGAGGCGGTCTTCGCCGAACCCGACCGCTTCGATGTGCGACGCGACCCCAACCCGCACCTCGCCTTCGGTATCGGGCAGCACTTCTGCCTCGGCGTGCACCTCGCTCGGCTCGAGGGGCGCGTCTTCTTCGAGGAACTGCTCGCACGCTTCGGCTCCATCGAACTCACGGGCGATCCGGTGCGGGTCCGGTCCAATCTCAACAACGGACTCAAGGCGCTCCCGGTGCGTCTACGGCGGACCGCGGCGTGAGCGATCAGCCGACGGCCTCCGGGGTCGAGTGGCGGCCCGACCCGTTCGGGCGCTTCGACGAGCGACTCTTCGTCAAGGGGTTGGCGACCGATCGGGTTCGGCGGCACATCGGCAGGCGGATCCGGGTGTTCGAAGATGCCCAGCCGGGCACCGTCGATCTCGACCGGGTGCTGAGCGGCGGCGAGCGGTGGGCGTCGGGACGCTCGCGGATCGCCCTCGGCGTCATCGCGTGCGGTGTCGGCGGCTTCTCGATCGGTGCACTGACCGGTTTGTGGGCCGTGGCCGTCGCCGGGGTCGTCACGATCGGGATCGGGGTGCACCGCCTCCGGCAGGCGGGAGCGGATCCGCTGCAGCTCGCAGAGCCGACTCCGATCGTGCGTGATGCCGGGGCGGATGCGATGAGCCCACCGCAGGCTCCGGGATTCTTCTTCGATCCGTCGCAGTCGTCGTGGTCGCGGCGAGCGGAGTCGTGGCGCGCCGCCGCGAGTCGTCGGTCGGACGGGGAGTCGGAGTCGGGGCCGCGTTCGGTTCGGCCCCCCGGTCTGCCGTCGTCGGAGCCGCCCGTCGCTCGTCGCCGCCCCCTCCCGCCCGAAGGCGACATCATCGACGTCGACCCGGAGTGATCGGGACGGCGCCGATCGGGCTCAGACCGAGGTAGTCGTCTCCTCGGAAGCGGTGGCAACGGGCGCGGCGCCGCGTCCGACGACCTCGATCGCGAGAACCCAGATCGCTACGACGGCGCTGATGGTGAGCACCGTCGATGCGCCCGGCGCGTTCCACGCGAGGACGATGATCACACCGGCGAGTACCCCGCCGATGGCGAGGGTGCGGCGGTGGGCGGCCACGAACGACGGCACCGGTCCCGGTTCGAGGGTCGGCGTGCGGGAGATTCCGGCGCGGATGAGAGCACGGGTCCGCACCGCGACCCGGCCCGGTCCGCTCAACACCGCGACGGCGGCAACGACCAGGCCCAGTGCAATCGTCGCTCGGAACGACAGGCGGAGGAAGTGGAGGCCGGCGTCGACGAGTGCGGCGGCCGCGTCCCGGGGTGGTCCGCCCTCCGGGATGTGGTCGAGGCTGTAGGCGGCGAGGAACGAGACGATGACGCCGGTGATCCCGGTGGCCGCCGCCACCCCGACGCCCCAACGGGCGATCGACCGGCGACGGTCGCGACTGAGCCAGAGGCCGGCGCCGAGCAGGAGGAACAGGGCGGCGATGATGGCGACCCGGGCGATGACGAGGATCCGGATCGCGGTTTGGGCGGCTTCGAGGCCCTTGGCATCGAAGAGTTCGTACTTGATCGCGAAGTCGCCGATCGGGAGCTTGTTGAAGATGTCGAGCCCCCGTTTCGAGAGTTCGGTGCGGACCAGGATCAGGGCCCGGTCGAGGCTCAGGATGATCTTGCCGTTGTCGAGCGTGACCGACTTGCCCTCACCGGTCAGTGCCTTCTTGACCTCTTTGTGGGCGGTCCGGTTGGCGGCATCCCATACCGTGCCGAAGGCGTCGGTGGAGAGCACGCGATAGGTCGCGTCGTACACGAAGGTCTGCACCGCCGTGGCGATCGACCCGGCGAGGAAGTCGGTCGGCCCGGGTAGGGCCTTCTCGGCCAACGCAGTGACGTCGACCTTGCTCATGAGCGCGTCGGTGATCTCGGTCGCCAGGTAGGTGCGGATCGCGTCGTTGCTCGAGAGCGGCGACACCGTCTCGACGTAGCGGTCGGTGTTGAGCAATTCCTGCTTCACGTACGTGGCGACGAGCGCGAGCGGGGCGAGCGCGCAACTGAGGGCGATGCACGCCGCTCCGATCCGGCGGGGCAGACGTCGCGGGGGAGCGGGGGCCGGGACGGCTTCGGTAGTGGTCACGGCGCGATCATCCCACGCCGGGACCTCGGGAGTCGGCCACCGATGCCGGGGGTGGGTTCGGTCCGCTCAGCGCCGGAGGTGGCTCACGGTGCCCTCGGCATCGGAGGTCACCCAGAGGTCGGTGCCGGTCACGGAGATGCCCCACGGCGCGACCCCGGGGTCGATCGCGCCCGTCACCCGATTGCCGTTCGGGGCGATTCGCCAGATCCGTCCGGCTCCGGGGTCGCTCACCCAGAGGTCGGCGCCGGCGGTGGCGAGCGCGAACGGACGGCCGCCGACCTCGATCCGGGCCAGAACGCGTCCGGTCGTCGGGTCGACCCGCGTCACGGCAGCCGATCCGTCGTTGGTGACCCAGAGCGACCCGGCCGCGTAGACGACACCGAAGGGATTGGCCCCGACCGGAATCCGACCGGTCACCTCGTGGCGGACCGGATCGATGCGGGCCACGGTGCCCGCTCCGTTCTCGGCCACCCAGAGAGCGCCGCCTCCGACTGCGACTCCGTACGGCCCGTCGCCGACCGCGACCTCGGCTACCGATCTTCCGGATACGGGGTCGAGGTGCGCCACGAGTCCCGCGTCGTACCGGGTGACCCACAGCGCATCGGGGCCGACGGCGAGGCCGATCGGTCCGGACTCCACGGCGACCGTGCGGTCGACGTCCCCGGTTGCGGGCGCGATCCGCAGAACCGCGTCGTCGCCGTTCGTTGCGACCCAGACGGTGCGCCCGAGGGCGGCGACTCCCTTGGGATTGGTACCGACCGAGTAGGTGCCGACCCGGGTCGCGGGGATCTCGGGAATCCCGCTCGCGGGCACTGTCGTCGTCGTGCTGCTCGGCAGTTGGCGCTGCGAGGTCTCCGGCGCGTCGTCGCGGCACGACGTCAGAGTGATGGTCATAGCGACGGCCAGGCCGGCGATGATCGTTCCCGACGGTCGGCGACGGCGGGTGGGCACGGGCGAACTCTACGAGCCGGATCGGCGGTCGGGGTCGTCGGATCCGCCGGGGGCGTCGCCGGCGGTGGCGGTGGTCGGCGTCGGTGGTCCCTGCCTCCGCCTGGCCTCGCGCGATCCGAGTCCGACGATCAGGCGTACGACCCCGCCGATGAGCACGAAGTTGAGGACCATCTGGGTCGTGACCAGGATGCGGGCGGGATCGGTCTTGGGGACGATGTCGCCGAAACCGACGGTCGAGAGCACGGTGACCGTGAAGTAGATGCCCTCGGTCTTGCTCAGGGCCCGGTTGAACGACGTCGGGTCGGAGCGTGAAACCGAGACATAGTTGGCGGCGTAGATGACGATGAAGAGCGGGACGAGGATCCCGAGCGCCACGATGGCGCGTCGCAACGGACGTTCGTGTCGAGCGATGGCCCGCGCCTGCCAACCGAGGACGACCGTGAAGATCGTGATGCCGAGTAGCAGCCGTGGCCAGACGGCCTCCCGCGGGTCGGGGGCGAAGGGAACGACGGCGTAGGCGACGACGATCACGGTGGCGCTGGCGAGCGCCAGAGCCGCGGTCTTCCCGATCTCGCGGCGGGTCACGTGATGCGGTTCGAGGCCTTCGATCATCGGTGTCTCCCCCCGGGCTGGGTCGGGTGGCCCATGCGGACGGAACCGTACCGGGTGGGTCGATCGGGCGATCGGCCGGATTGGCTCAAGGTGGCGCCGGTCCGTCCGATCGGAGTTGCACATGCGGCCGACGGGGGAGGACGCCGTGCAGATCACCGACCCGGAACTGGGCAAGATCGTCGACGACTTCGTTGCCGAGAGCACGGGAGACGTCGTCGTCGTGAGCGATGCCGACGGCGGTCTCGTCTGGGTCTCGCCCTCGGCGGAGCGGATCATGGGTTGGGACGGCTCCGACCTCACCGGTCGGTCGGCGCAGGACTTCCTCCACGACGAGGACCTGCCGACCCTGCTGGAACTGCGCGCGCAGTACGAGGCCTCTGCCGCGCTGTTGCGGATCCGGAGATTCGACGGCTCGTTCCTCTGGTGTCGGGTGTTCTCGCGGCCGGTCGTCGGCGACGCAGGCGAGTATCGGGGCCGGGTGTCGGTGTTCCGCGATGTGAACGTCGAGGTCGAGAGCCGGCGCGCGTTGGCGGACTCCGAGGAGTGGTATCGCCTCCTCGTCGAGAACGTGACCGACTTCGTCACGATGGCGAGCCCCGACGGGAAGTTCACGTGGGCGTCGGCCTCGCTCACCACGGTGATGGGCTGGCAGCCGGAGGAGGTGCTGGGTCAGGTCGTGGTCTCGTACCTCCACCCGCACGACGTGCCCGGACTCCTCGAACTGCGCGAGCAGATGGCCGAGGGGCGCACCTCGATCCTGCGGGCCCGGGCGCTGCGGGCCGACGGCACCTACCGGTGGTTGGAGCTGAGCATCAAACCGATCTTCGAGGGCGGCGAGCTCGTCGGTCGCCTCACGGCGTACCGAGACGTGCAGGCCGAGGTCGAGGCCCAGGAACGGTTGGCCAAGTCGGAGCGACTGTTCCGGATGCTCGCCGAGAACGCGACCGATGTGGTCGCCTACGCCGACGACGGGTTGCTCGCCTGGGTCTCGCCGTCGGTGACGGCTGCGCTCGGGTGGGAGCCGGCCGAGATGATCGGCAAGTCGCTCATCGCCTACGCCCACCCGTCCGACGTGACGAGGGTGGCCGAGCAGCAGTCGATCGCGATGACCGAGACCTCGCGACGCCGGTTCCGCCTGCGCAATCGCAATGGCGACTTCAACTGGGTCGAGAGTCACGCGGGCCCGTACCGCGACGCAGCCGACGACGGGAACGGGTGGGTCACGTCGTTCCGGGTGATCGACGACATCGTGCGGGCCGAGGAGGTGCTCGATCGGCGGGCGCGCTACGACGCGCTCACCGGACTGCTGAACCGCCAGGAGGTCTTCGAGCAACTCGAGGCCGAGGGGCGGCGCACCGGCCAGGAGATCGCGGTCATGTTCTGCGATGTGGACCGCCTGAAGGCGATCAACGACGCGCACGGTCACGCGGCGGGTGACGAGGTGCTGCGGGCGGTCGCCGACCGGGCTCGGGCGACGTTGCGGGCCGATGATGTCGTCGGTCGGATCGGTGGCGACGAGTTCTTCGTGGTTCTGCGCGGTGTGCACGGTGTGGACGAGGCTCGGAACAAGGCGGACGAGATCCGGATGTCGGTGTCGGCACCGCTCGTGCTCACCGACGGGCCCTATTCGCCGTCGGTGAGCATCGGAGTCACGCTCGCCCGGCCCGAGGAGGCCATCGATGCGCTCATCGCCCGGGCCGACCACGCGATGTACGAGGCCAAGCACGCCGGTCGCGACCGCGTCGTCGCCTTCTGATCGGTACCCGGGCTACTCCCAGTCGCGGGTGAGTTCGCCGATGCGGGTGACCGCCGAGCGGACTCGCCGTCGTCCCTGTTCGAGGAAGGCGGCGAGGACGATCACGACGAGGCCGACGGCGGCGATGACGAGCCAGAGTCCGGCTCCGCGCATGATCCCCTGGCGGAGCTGATCGCGGGCGAGCTCGGTGAGCGGGATGCCGATGAGGAGCACGAGGGCGGTGCTCGTGCTCACGACGCCGAATACGGCCCGGCGTCGGACCCGGGTCACCGCGCCCCACGCCGTGAGGCCGGCACCGAGCACGATGGCGATCAACGCGTACACGAGGCTGGTGGTTACGGTCTGGACGATCGCGGCGCCGGTGACGAACGTCATCCCGACGTAGTCGAGGGCGATGACGTCGAAGCGGCGGACCGAGGCCTCTCGGCGCAGCAGTGCGGCCCGCAGGAACCCGCCGATGACGAGGATCGTGATGCCGATCGGCACGGTCAGCCAGTCGGGGTTCCCGGCGAGAGCCTCGGTTGCGTAGGTGAGCCACGCTGCGCACAGGATCACCGGCGAGGCCACCGTGAACGACGACCGTGTGGTGGTGACGCCGAGGAGCGCGGCGTAGACGCCGGCTGCGGCGAGGGCGGGGACGAGCAGCCGGCGATCGGGGAGTTCGGTGAGCGCGACCCCGACCGAGGCGACGGACGCAATGACGGCGAGCTCCGTGAGGGGGCGCAGCCACGCCGACGCGGGCTGCCGGTAGGCGAGCAGCGAGGCTGCGACGACCGCGACGAGGGCGACCGCGACGGCGACGGCGACGCAGCCCCCCGAGGAGAGGTCGAGGCCGTATGCGGTGACGGCGATCCCGCCGGCGACGAGGAACGCCGCGGTGTCGCCGAGCCCGGCGCCGCCGAGGACGGGGATGGCGAGGGCGGTGGCGATGCCGACGAGGACGATGCCGATTCCGATGCCGGTGAGGGCCGACCGTTCGCCGGTGGCGAGCGCGACGCTGCCCACGATGCCGAGGCTCGTCAGCCCGACGCCGCCCCAGGCCGGGAGCCACTCGCGGTCGAGGGCGCCGAGGCGAACGGCGGCAATCACGGCCACCACGACGAGTCCCGCGCCGACTCCTCCGAGCGAGGCCGCCGTTGCGGGTTCGAGGCCGAGCCAGTCGGCGGCGCTCGCGCCGGCCCCGGCGAAGGCGATCGCCCCCGCGAACTGGAGCACCGTGCGCAGCGGGGGCCGGGATCGCACGGCGCCCGCGGTGGCCGTCGCCGAGGTGGCGAGCAAGCCGAGGGTCAGCCAGTCGGGGCCGGAGCGGGCGGCACCGAGGTCGATCAGCGCAATGCCGACCAGGGCCCACGGCCAGCGCCGGATGACGGTGCCGACGGCCAGCGCCCAGGTACCGACGAAGAGGTAGACGCCGGCGGGCGTGGCCGTGAGTTCGGCGGTCGCGACCATCGTCGCCGCGGTCCCGTTGGCGACCGCGAACGGCCACACCGACCAGCGCAGGCGTTGTCCGAGCGGACGGGACGAGCGCGGTCGGGGCACCTCCGGTGCGAAGCGGGCGAGGAGAGCCGCCGCGGCGGTCGTCGCTCCCAGGGCGACGGCGAGGTTCCAGGATCGATCGGGGAGCGGCCAGGGCAGGAGCCGGGCGGCGGCGTCGGTGCCGAGCGCGAAGGCGCCGAGGGTGATCCAGGGCGCATCGGCCAGAACCGCCCAGGCGGCGAGCACGGCGCTGAGTCCGAGGGTCCAGCGTCCGAACGGTCCCGGGCCGTACTCGGCGGCCCTGACCATCGCGAAGCCGAGGGCGGCGACTCCGACGGTGAAGGGTGCGAGTCGCTGCGGGTTGCGCAGCACGGTGATGCCCGGACGATCGGGATCGCGCAGTCGGCCGTGGGCGAGCAGTGCGCAGGTGATCACCGCACCCCAGGCGAACAGCGCGATCTGCACGTCGGAGTTCGGCAGGCCGACGGCGAGTGCGCCCCGCACCGCCACGAGACCGCTCGCCATCCAGAGCGTCGGCATCATCACTTTCGCCCGGTGGGTCGGGGGCACGAGCAGGATCACCGCCATGGCTCCGAGGGCCGTGAGCGCGCCGATCGTGTCGGATCGGGTCGGGAGGGCGATCAGCGCCGTGAGGTAGGCGGCCCCGGCGAGCACGCGGCTCAGGGGATGGCGACGGGCGGCGAGACGGGTCACGGCCGCGTAGACGAGGGCGGTGAGGGCCAGTGCGGCCGCCGTGGTGTCCCAGGCCATCGTCCCGGTCGTGTCGGCGATTCCGCCGTCCACGGCGAGTACCAGGACGATCGGAGCGAACCAGCGCACGAAGCGGGTTCCGGCCGAGGGACCGGCTGCCGTCCCGTCGGGTTCCGGGGCGGGTGCGGGGACGAGCAGGTCGGTGTAGTGGGCGAGGCGGTCGGTGATCGCGCTGCCCCGCAACTCGACGGCGACGGTCGTGGCGAGCCATCCAGCAGTGAAGAGCCCGCCCGGGATCGGGGCGCGGGTCGTTCCCGCGGCGCCGACCTCGATCGCGTAGGCGGTGATCGCGAGGAGGTGGCCGATGAGGCCCGCGTCGCCCGAGAACCCGGAGCGGGTGAGGGTCCCGATCGCGACGAGCACGAGACCGAGGACGGCGATGCCCCGGGCGGCGGTGACGGGGTCGAGGTCGAGTCCGGCGGCCAGGAGGACGACGGTGACCGTGGCGGGCACCGTCGCAGCCCAGATTCGGCCGACCGGGGCCAGACGGGAGAGGAGCACGGCGACGGTCAGGGTCGCGGCGGCCCCCGAGAGGGTGAGGAGCTCGCCCCGGTCGCTCGTGAGCGCGGCCACGTACACCGTGGCGGTGAGCGTTGCGGTCACGGCGGCGGGTGTCCACCATGTCCAGAACGCATCGCGGCGACCGACGAACCGGGTTGCGAGCGCGACCCCGAGGACGACGCCCGCCGATGCGGCGACGGCGACGCCGTCGGGAGCCGCGTCGAAGAGTCCGGCGCTGATTCCGATCGGGAGGCCGGCGGCGAGCACGATCGGCCACCGGCCCGCAGGCACCCAGTCGGCGGGGTCGAGGCGACGCGCGTGGGCCCACGTCGTGGCGGCGGTGAAGGCGGTGACCGCGGCCCAGGCTCCGGGCGCGGCGAAGGCGAGCCCTGCCGCCGCCGGAACGAGGAGGTATCCGTGCAGGCGCGAGTGCTGGTAGCGCCGGGCTCCGGTCTCGGCGAGGGCCAGGAAGGTGACCACCGCGATCGCGCCGATCCAGTCGACGGAAAGGTGCGGCGCGAGCATTCCGATCGTTCCGGTGGCCACGACGCCCCGGGCCGCGACAGTAAGGGAGTCGCCGAGTCGACGGTGTTGGATCTCGATGATCCCCAGTGCGGCGAATCCGGCGAGCAGGGTCGGACCGACGGGCCATCCGGTGTCGGCCGACGCGATGATCTGCAGGGCGATGAGTCCGACGAGACCGGGGAGGGCGACGGCCTCGGTGGCGTCGGCGAGGGGACGGCCGGTGAAGCGGCGAGCGAGCACCGTGGTTACGAGTACGGCGATCAGGCTCACCGCTGTTCCCCACGGAAACGGTTGCGCGATCTGGTTGCCGCCGCGGAGTGCGGGTTCGGTGACGAGCGCGCCCATCATCACGGCGAGCCAGGCCGTCGGCGCCGCGACGAAGCGGAGCATCGAGGTCGGCCGGGTGCGGACGACGAGACCGTAGACACCGGCGATCGCCAGTCCGACGACGAGGAGGGCGGCCTCCAGCGGACCGCCGGTGAGGTCGGGCGGTACGGCCGAGCCGTCCACGAGCGAGGCGAAGGCGACGACCGGGAGGATCGCGCCGCCGACGAGTTCGAGTGCGTCGGCTACGTAGGGCGCGTTCTTGCGCCGGAGGAACCAGGAGGCGAGGAGGATCGTCGTGGGGATCGCGACCTCGGCGACCGGCCGGTAGCCCGGACCGACGTCACCGAAGGCGAACGCGACGAACCCGAAGACGCCCGCGAACAGGAGCACGACGCCGAGGTACGCGAGCCCGTGTATGGCGAGGTCGGATCGGATCGTGCGGAGGGTTGCGGCGATCCAGGCGCGGGCCAGTGCGGTCCACGAGGGCACCTCGCGCGTCGGCGGCGGAGCGGTGGGGTGAGCGGGTCCGGCCGTCGGTGCGGTCCACGGTGGTTCGGCCGACCGGGCCGGCGCGGGCGTCGGCGCCGCCCACGCTTCGGGGGTGGCGCTCGCGGCGGGTTCGGGGGTGACTACCGCGGTCGGTTCGGGCTCAGGCGTGGCCGCGGGTTCCGCCTCGGGCGTGGCCACCGCGGCCGGTTCCGGCTCGGGCGTGGCCACCGCGGCCGGTTCCGGCTCGGGCGTGGCCACCGCGGCCGGTTCCGGCTCGGGCGTGGTCACCGCGGCCGGTTCCGGCTCGGGCGTGGTCACCGCGGCCGGTTCCGGCTCGGGCGTGACCCCACCGACGTTGCCGGTGAGGATGCGATGCCGGTCGAGTGCGATCCGGCGCACGAGGGCGGAGTACGTGGGTTGATCGATCTCTCCGGCCCGCCGCGCCTCGGTGATGAACCGGCGGGTCTCGATCAGCCGGTCGAGCTCGGCCTGTTCCTCGGCGGTGACGACGTGCGGCTCGGCGGGCGCCGGGGTCGGCGCTTCCCCGTCGCTCGTCGCGGTCGGTGGGCCGGGTCGAGCGACGCCGACGGCTGCGGGCGCCGCGGCGGTCGGCGGGGCCACGGGAGGAGTGCTCGCCGCGGTCCTCGCGGCCTCATTGGTCTCGTCGAAGGTGACTTGGTCGGTCCAGGCGACACCGTCGAAGCGGCGAAGCCGGAAGGGGTGGCCCGGGTCGAGATGCCAACCGGCGATCGGCGGATCGGGGTTGTCCGCCGGAACCGTGAGTGGCGTCAGGACGACAACCTCGTGGGTCCAGTAGGTACCGTTCCACCACCGTCGGGAATACGAGCCGAGCGGATCGGGATGCCAGCCCTGGACCTTCGGGTGGCTGGGGGGCGGGGGTTCCCGGAGCACGACTCTGTCGGTCCACCCGTGTTCGTCGGCGAACCGCTGGCGGTAGCGACCGGTTGGGTCGTCGTACCAGCCCGGCGTGTTCGGATGCGGCCCGTCCCCGGAGACCGGGAGCGGATCGGTATCCACGACTTCGTCGGTCCAGGTTCGGCCGTCCCACCACCGCTGGAGGTGGAGTCCGGTCGGATCGGCTTTCCACCCGGCTGCGCGCGTCGCCCTGCTCATCGGGCGACCGCCCGCGCCGGATTGGAATTCCTCGGTCGGCTCACCATCGGGATCGCCCCGCCCCCGATGTGCTCAGTAATCGCGGCGCCGATGGGCCTGGGTACAGGTGTCATTCCGGCCCGGCTCCGCCCCTGCGTCCACGTTCTCCACTGGTCGAGTATCGCCATCGCCCGGTTTCGGCCTCAGGGTCGGAGGTCACGGGCCCGGCGGGACTTCCGTACGATTGCTGACGTCCGGCCGGCTGGTCGACGTGGCAGGATGCGGCTCGTTGTCGATCTGGGTGTGGTGTCAATGATCGGACTTGCGAGTGGCCGGAATGGGCGGCGGAGGTCGCGGGTGGTGCCGCTCCTGGGGTTGGTCACGGCGGTGGCGATCATCGGGGCCGCGTGTGGTTCGACGAAATCGTCGGATGCGCCGGGCCCGACGGAAGGCTGGCAGATGTCGCTGACAAGCGCGTCGGGCCGGCCGTTGCCGCAGACCGAGGTGCAGAGCGGCCGGACGTTCCCGGCTCTCGTGGTGGGCGGCACGTACGTGGTCACTGCGACGGTTCCGTCGGCGCTGCGGTCGAAGTTGGCCGGAAAGACAGTGGAACTGCAGCACCGGGCGGGGTCCGACGGCGAGTGGACGACGGTGAAGGAGGTCCGCGTCGGTGCCGACGGTCGCATCCGTGAGGAGTTCACGGCCGGGAAGGAACTGATCCACCGGCACGACTACCGGATCGCGGTATTCGATTCGGGATCGTCGCCGACGACGGAGGGTGCGGCGGCAGGTGACGGTGGGGTCCGGCTGATGTCAGTGGCTCGGCCGACCCTGCTGCCCTTCGTCACGAGTGATCCGCCGCTTACAGCGGTGGCGGCCGTGCAGTTCGTCGTGCAGGTGGTCAACAACACGGGTAACAACCTGAACCTCTACATCCCGACCGCGCAGTCGAACGGCACCTACAACGAGGGCGAGGTGGCGCTCGCGAGCGGGGAGACGAAGTCGCTGCTCTACACGAATCCGACGCCGGGTTCCGGAGTGCACTTCCGCGTCAATAAGCAGAAGTGCCTCCTCGGCTGCACGAATTACGTCATGAACTGGAAGTGGTACCCGACCGAGCCGGAGACGGCGCAACCGCTGCCGGGCTACACGGCCTGCGGGGCGTCGATGCCGCAGTTCACCTCGAACCAGGTCTACAAGGTCGAGTTGAACGACAAGATGTTCCCCAACAGCAACTTCGCAGCCGGGCTGCTCTCGGGGCAACTCGGCGGCGACGGCACCGGTTACACGACCTGCACCTTCGATCTGGAGTCGCAGTTCGTCAACTGGCTGCAATCGAATCCGGTGAAGGGATTCCTCATAGCCGCTGCCGCCGTAGCCCTGATCGTCGCGGCGGTGGCGCTCACCGTTGCGACGGCGGGGGCGGCCGCGCCCCTCGATGCGGCCGCCGCGGAACTCGTCGCGGATGCCGTCGTAGAGGTGATCGCCGAAGACGCGGCGACCGACGCGGCCGGCGACCTCGCGGAGCCGGCGATCGAGGCCGCCGAGGGCGCCCTCCCCGATCCGGCCGGACCCGACTACTTCGAGTTCGGTCCTGCAACTCCGGCGACCGATATCTGGGGGAACGCCGTCACGATCTCCAACTACGTATTCGCGGGGTAGTGCCGCGAAGGTCTTCGCCGACGACTCCTTGCCGGGTCGAGCCGACGCCTCGCCGGGTCAGGCGAGGTGCTGCTCGCGTGCCGCGAGCGCCGGTTCGACCGTTGCGAGCCACGCGGCTCGTGCCGTCCCGTCGGCGTCGGTCGGGCGACCGGCGGCTTCTCGATGGTGCTGGAGGGCGACGTCGTAGACCGGGACGCTGCCTGCGTCGAAGTACTTCGGCTTCTTCGTGT
>Ga0208783_10001154_pt1 | contig 15906 bp, 14 predicted proteins | sample DEB19_08_DNA_2_FD_184529 | JGI IMG/M metagenome (GOLD analysis project Ga0208783, IMG submission 184529) | Aqueous microbial communities from the Delaware River and Bay under freshwater to marine salinity gradient to study organic matter... | ecosystem: Environmental > Aquatic > Marine >... | reverse complement strand
GGATCCGCCGGCGATCGTGCGGATGAGCGAGGTGCCCACGGCGAGCGTGCTCCCCTTGGCGGGGTAGTAGCCGCTCCCGCTCACGATCAGCTGGTCCGCGGAGCCGGCGAGCTGCGCGTCCTGCGCCTCCCCGAAGACGAAGTTCAGCTGGACCATCCGGACCTCGTCGCCCGGGTTCGGGTAGTCGATCGTCGTCGTGATGAGGACCGCGTCATAGCGGCCGGCGAGCTCGCCGTTCTCGTCGTAGGTGGGCGTGGCGACGTTCACCCGGACATCGCCGAGCTGGTGGCCGTCCGACGCGGGGTTGACGAGGTTCGTGGTCACCGCGGCATGGGTGACGAAGAAGACCCGCTCCTCGAAGAAGGCGCCGGGGTAGCCCGGCAGGACCGGCTCCCCGCTGGGGCGCGGGTATCCCTTGCCCGGATCCGCTCCGCCGTCCCCGGCGAGGACCGGGAGCGGGAGGGCGAGGAGGACGGCGGTCGCGAGGGCGGCGATGGCGCCGCGGCGGCGGGGGATCCGGGACATCGGCTGGTCTCCTTGGCTGGGGTGGTGCGTCAGGGGAGGTCGGACGGGAGGATGAGATGGAGCGTGTGGAGCCAGCGCCCATCCGCGAGGTGCTCGCTCTCCGCCCAGCCGGTCGCACCGGCGTAGACCCCGGAGCCGCCCACGATCGGGCGGTCGAGGATGGCACCGAGGGCGATCGTGCTCTCCTTGCCGGGATAGAAGCCGCTCCCCGAGACGACGACCTGGTCCGCGGAGCCCGCGCCGCCGCCGTGCTCGCCATCATCGAAGACGAAGTTCAGGACGCCCATCCGGACCTCGTCCCCGGGCCCCGGGAAGTCGACGGAGGTGGTCACCCACCAGGCGTCGATGCGTCCGATGACCGCCCCCTCCGCATCCGCGACCGGGAGCGCCTCCAGGGTGCGCAGGTCGCCGAGCTGGTGGCCGTCCGATCCCGGTGTGACGAGGCCGATCCGGACCTCCTCGCCGCCGTGGAAGACGGGCAGGACGAGGTTGACCGGGGGCTCGGAGGCGGCGGCCGGGACGGCAGAGAGGAGCAGGAGAAGGGTCGCAAGGAGGAGGTGCACGGAACGCATCCTAGCGAAGCGTCCGCTCGATGCGCCCGAGGAGTCCCGCGGTCTCCGCCGGGGAGGCGAGGAGGAGGTCCGCGTACGGGCCGATCTCCTCCGGCGTGGCCGCGAGCGAGCGGACCCCGATCGTGCAGGCATCCAGCTCGCCGGCCGCCCGCGCGGCGCGGAGGAGCGCGAAGGCGCGCGCATCGTGGCGGTCATCGCCGAGCATGATCGCGGCGGCGGGGCGGTGCTCGTCCAGGAGGGCGCGGACGGAATCGGCCTTCGCGGGGGCCCCCGGCGGCCGGAGCTCCAGGGCGCGCCGGCCGGGGAAGCGGGTCAGCTCGCCGGCCGGGTCCGCCGCCTCCACGACCGCGCCGATCCCTTCCGCGGCCAGGTCCAGGTCCGGGGCGGTCCGGTAGTGGAAGGTGACCGCAGGGAGCTTCCGTTCCACCACGAGCCAGGGCTCGGGGAAGGCGGCCTCCACGGCCTGCGCCACTCCCTCCGCGAGCGCGGTGAGGTGCGGCGGGAGCGGGGCGACCTCGATCGCGAGCCGCTCGGCACGGGCACCGCGGGGGAGACGGCCGCGCTCCGTGCCGTGATCGCCCAGGTAGAGCGCACCGCCGACCCGGACCCGGCCCACGAGATCGCCCGCGGTCCGTCCGGAGAGGAGCGCCACGTGGACATCCGGGAGCACAGCCATCCGCCGGAGCGCCCGCCGCGCACCGGGGAGGATCCGCGCGCCCCAGGGGTCCGACTCCAGGCGGGCGAGCGTCCCATCGAAGTCCGAGATGACGAGGAGCGGCCGCGCGGCGAGGAGGGGGCGGACGCGGGAGAAGGCCTCGGCCGCACCGAGGAGCGGCCAGGTCTCCACGCTAGATCCAGCCGATCCTGCGGAAGTAGGCGAAGACCCCGCTGCCCACGGCGAGGACGAGGCCGGCGATGATCCAGAAGCCGAGCCCCTCGCGGAGGTCGAGCGCGGCGCCCGCCTCGCTCATCCCGAAGATCCCCGCCACGGCACCGGCGCCGGCGAGGACGGCGGTCACCGCGGTGAGCTTCTTCATCACCTCCGAGAGGCCGTTGTTGATCGTGGAGAGGTAGGCCTCGAGCGCGCCGGAGATCAGCTCCCGGTGGGTGTCCAGGTCGTCCGTGATCCGGATCAGGTGGTCGTAGATGTCGCGGAAGTAGACGACCCGCTCCGGGGCGATGAGCGGGTTCTCGCGGTTCGTCAGCTGGTTCAGGATCTCCCGCTCCGGGCTCACGGTGTGGCGGATCCGGAGGAGCTCGCGGCGGACGCGGAAGAGGCGCTCCAGGACCGGCTTGCGGGGGTCGCGCACCACCTCGTCCTCGATCCGGTCGATCTCGTCCGAGAAGCGGTCCATGACCGGGAAGTAGCCGTCCACGAGCGGGTCCATGATCGCGTAGAGGAGGTAGTCGATCCCGCCCGCGAGGTAGTGCTCCACGCCCCGCCGGTCCAGGTCGACCGTCTCGATCGGGCGCCACTCCGGCGGATGGGAGGAGAGAAGGAAGCGGGTACCCACCACGAGGTCGACCTCCCACGCGTGGAGCCGGCGCTCGTAGGAGAGGGCGTAGAGGACGATATGCATCGTCGCGTCCGTGTGCTCGATCTTCGCCCGCTGGTTCCGCTTCGTCATGTCCTCGATGACGAGCTCATGGATCCCGAGGAGGGTGCCCACCCGCTCGAGGGTCGGGTGGGGGACGTCCTCGAGGTCGACCCAGACGCGCACCGACGGGTCGCCGACGGCGGCCTCGACCGCGCGCAGAGCCTCCTCGTCCGCGAAGCGGCGGAGACCGTCCTGCTCGCTCCAGGTGTGGACGAGGAGCGTCCCGCCGTCCTCGCGCGCGGCGCGCCGGGCGGCATCGCTGCGGAGCATCGTCATCGGCGTCCCTCCCGGAGGTCGGCGGGCTCCCCGGCGCGCGGGGATGGTCACCGGTACCCGGCGTCCGTCGCTATCCTCCCCCGGAGGTGGCCATCCCGTCCAGCACGCCGGCGATCCGGCATCCCTCCTCCTTCGCGGCGCTCGTCCTCCATGCGACGATCGTCAACGCGCTCGTCCTCGGGATCCGGCTCGTCGCCTCGTATCGCACGCTCGCGCTGGACGCGGATGCGCTCGCGCTGGGCATCGTGGCCTCCGCCTTCGCGATCCTCCCCGTCTTCGCCGCGGTCCCGCTCGGCCGCCTGACGGACCGCTACGGCGAGCCGATCTTCCTGACCCTGGGTGCGCTCCTCATGGGCGCCGGCGCCTTCCTCACCCTCGCCGCGCCCACGATCCCGCTCCTCGCCCTCTCCCAGGCGCTCCTCGGGATCGGCCAGCTGATGGCGGTCATCGGGAGCCAGACGCTCGTGGGGCGCTGGTTCCCCTCGCCCGCCGCACGGAGCGGCCGCTTCGGCCTCTACGCGGCGGGCGCGGCCGTGGGCCAGCTGCTCGGTCCGATCGCGGGCGCGATCGTCGTGGGCGCCGCCCTGAGCGGCCAGGAGGTCCTCCTCGGGGTCCCGCTCTTCGTCCTTCCGGCGATCGTCTCCGCGGGGCTTGCGCTCGGGATCCTTGCCCGGGAAGGCCGGCGAGCGCCCCGGAGCGGCGCGGACGGACGTCCGGTGGCGCCCGTCCCGGCGATGACGATCCTGCGCTGGCCGGGGATGGGCCGGACGATGGTCGCGAGCCTCGCGATCAACCTCGGCGTGGATACGCTCGTCGTCTTCCTGCCTGCCTACGGCGAGGCGAACGGCCTCCCGGTGGAGGTGGTGGGCGCGCTCCTCGCGCTCCGCAGCGCGACCGCGATCGGGGCGCGGGTCCTCACCGGACGCGTCGTCCGGAAGCTGGGGGACGGCCCGGCGCTCCGGCTCGTCATCGTCATCGCGGCCGCCGCCTACCTCACGATCCCGCTCACCGCGAACCCCTTCGTCCTCGGCATCCAGGTCATCCTCCTCGGGCTCGGGCTCGGGCTCGGGCAGCCGCTCACCCTGGCGTGGGTCGCGGCGACCTCGCCGCCGGCGGCGATGGGGACGGCGATCGCGGTCCGCCTGACGGGGAACCGGGTCGCCCAGCTCTTCGCGCCCGCCCTCCTCGGCGCCCTCGCCGGGCCGGCCGGTCTGGCGGCGGTCTTCCTCTCCCTCGGCGGGCTCCTTGGTGCGTCGGCGGCCCTCCTCGCGTGGCGGCCGATGCCGGCCGGGGAGCAACGGGAGAAGGACGGCTGACCCGCACGGACGCGTCACCCCGGCATGCTCGTTCTGGCATCCTCGCCGAATGAGCGAAGCCACCCTCCCTGCCCTCTCCCGGCGGATGGCCGCCCTCGGGACCGAATCGGCGTTCGAGGTCGCGGCGCGGGCGCGGGCGCTCGAGGCGTCCGGCCGGTCCGTCATCCACCTCCACCTCGGCGAGCCGGACTTCGACACGCCGCCCCACGCCGTGGCGGCGGCGAAGGATGCGCTCGATGCGGGGCTCACCCATTACGGGCCCTTCGCGGGGCTCCCGGAGCTGCGCGCGGCGGTCGCCGAGGACGCCCTCCACCACAAGGGGGTGACGACCCGCCCGGAGGATGTCTTCATCACCGTGGGCGGGAAGGGCGTCATGGTCTACGCGATCCTCGCGCTCATCGACCCGGGCGACGAGGTGATCCTCCCCGACCCCACCTTCCCGATCTACGCCTCGCTCACCCGGACCTGCGGCGGGACGCCGGTCCCGATCCCGCTCCGGATGGAGGACGGCTTCGCCCTGGACCCGGAGCGCGTGGCGGCGGCGATCACGCCGCGCACGAAGATGCTCATCCTCAACTCGCCCGCCAACCCCACCGGTGGCGTGATGGAGCGCGCCGCCGTGGAGCGGCTCGCGGAGCTCGCGATCGCGCACGGCCTGATCGTCCTCTCGGACGAGATCTACGGCCGGATCCTCTATGACGGCGCCGAGCACGTCTCGATCGCGAGCCTGCCCGGGATGACGGAGCGGACGGTCATCCTGGACGGGGTCTCCAAGGCGTACGCGATGACCGGCTGGCGGCTCGGCACGGCGGTCGTGCCATCGTGGCTCTCCCCCCACGTGGGCCGCCTGATCATCAACACGATCAGCTGCGTCCCGGCCTTCGTGCAGCTCGGGGCGCTCGCCGCGCTCACCGGGCCGCAGGACGGGGTGGAGGCGATGGTCGCGGAGTTCGCCGCGCGGCGGCGGCTCGTGGTGGATGGCCTGAACGCGATCCCGGGGATCCGCTGCGCGGAGCCGCAGGGCGCCTTCTATGCGTTCCCGGAGGTGACCGGGACCGGGCTGGACGGCCGGACGATGGCGGATCGCCTGCTCGAGGAAGCGGGCGTCTCCACCGTGGCCGGGACGGCCTTCGGAGCCTCGGCGGAGGCCTTCCTCCGGATCTCCTACGCCACCAGCCGGGACCGCCTGACGGAGGGCCTGCGCCGGATCGCCGCCTTTGTGGACCAGCTCCCGGGAGACGCGGCGCGCGCTTGACACCCGCCCCGGACGGCCATAGCCTCCCCGGGACCCCGCCGCCGGCGGGGCGCCCCTGACCGAGGACCCGCCCCGCCGTGCCCACGCCCGCCCGGATCCGCTCGACGATCGCGACGATCGCCGCACCCCCGGAGGATCTGCGCCAGGCCGCGCTCGTCCACAAGGCGCTCTCGGACCCGACCCGTCTCCGCCTCCTCATCCGCCTCGCGGAAGGGGAGGCGAGCGTCTCGGAGCTCGTGGCGCTCGTCGATCTCTCCCAGCCGCTCGTCTCGTGGCACCTTCGCCGGCTCCGGGTGGCCGGGGTCGTGCGCACGCGCCGGGCCGGCCGGGAGGTCATCTGCTCGCTCGACCGCGAAGCGCTCGGCGACCTCCACGCGAAGGAGCACGCGATGCTCGGGATCCCCGTCCGGTGAGCGCACCGAGCCCCACCCCGCGCCGGGATGCGATCCGCGGCTCGATCGACCCGCTCGCGCGCGGGATGGCCCGGGTCGGGCTGAGCGCGAACCGCCTCACCGTCATCGGCTTCCTGATCGCCGCGGCGGGCGGTGCGCTCGCCGCCGGGGGTCTCTGGCTGGAGGCGGGGATCGTGGCCACGGCCGGGGCCGCCTTCGACATGTTCGACGGCGCGGTCGCCCGCGTGACCGGGACCACCTCGAAGCTCGGTGCCTTCCTCGACAGCTCCTTCGACCGCTGGGGGGAGACCACGGTCTATCTCGGCTGCGTCATCGGGTGCACCCAGGCGGACGTGGAGATCGGCGCGTGGCTGGCGGCCGCCGCGATGGGGAACGCCTTCATGGTCAGCTATACCCGGGCGCGCGCCGAATCGCTCGGCTACTCGAGCGGACGGGGGATGGCCGCGGTCGGTCTCGCCCCGCGCGAGGTGCGGACCGCGATCCTCGGCATCGGGCTCGTGGGCGCAGGGCTGGCCGGCGGGGTGAGCGCGGATCCCACCCTCTCCACCGGCGCGCTCATCCTCACCGCCGCGCTCGGGCTGATCGCCGTCCTCGCCGCGATCACCGCGCTCCAGCGGATCCTCTTCGTCGTCCGCCAGGGGCCCACGCCCCGCTGAAGCGCGGCGCCGCGCGCGCCGCCTCCTCTCCCCGGCTTGACGCCCGCTCCTCCCGCCCGTAGCATGCACGAGCCTTTATATAAAGACTCGTTGAATGATTGGAGCGGGACAGGATGAGCAACATCGAGAGCGCAGCGCGCGGTGGTCCGATCCGGGTGGCGATCGTGGGCGTGGGCAACTGCGCGAGCAGCCTCGTCCAGGGGCGCTACCACTACGCGGATGCGGACCCGGGGGCGCAGGTCCCGGGCCTGATGCACGTGGAGCTCGGCGGCTACCACGTCCGGGACGTCGACTTCGTCGCGGCCTTCGACGTGAACGCCACGAAGGTGGGCCGGGACCTCGCGGATGCGGTGGTCGCCGGCCCGAACAACACGGTCGTCTTCCACCCGGTGCCGCAGACCGGGGTCATCGTCCAGCGCGGCCCCACCCTGGACGGGATCGGGCGCTATCTCTCCGCGGTGATCGACGAGGCGCCCGAGCGCCCGGTGGACGTGGCGGCCATCCTCCGCGAGCGGCAGGTGGACGTCCTCGTCTCCTACCTCCCGGTGGGCAGCGAGGCCGCGACCCGCTGGTATGCGGAGCAGGCGCTCGCCGCCGGCACCGCCTTCGTCAACGCGATCCCCGTCTTCATCGGCCGCGAGCCGGAGTGGCAGCGGCGCTTCGCGGCCGCAGGGCTCCCGGTGATCGGGGACGACATCAAGAGCCAGGTCGGCGCCACGATCACCCATCGCGTCCTCACCCGCCTCTTCATGGACCGCGGCGTGCGCATCGACCGGACCTACCAGCTGAACTTCGGCGGCAACACGGACTTCCTGAACATGCTCGAGCGGGAGCGACTGGAGTCCAAGAAGATCAGCAAGACGAACGCGGTCACCTCCATGCTCGACCACGAGCTGGCGGAGGAGGATATCCACGTGGGTCCCTCGGACCACGTGCCGTGGCTCCAGGACCGGAAGTGGTGCCATATCCGGATCGAGGGGACGACCTTCGGGGATGTCCCGCTGAACCTGGAGCTGAAGCTCGAGGTCTGGGACAGCCCGAACAGCGCAGGCGTGATCACGGATGCGATCCGCTGCGCGAAGCTGGGCCTCGATCGCGGCCTGGCGGGGACGCTCGTGGCGCCCTCCGCCTACTTCATGAAGAGCCCGCCGCTCCAGATCCACGACGACCTCGCGCGCGAGCGCGTGGAGGCGTTCATCCGGGGCGAGGACAACGAGACGCTCACGGGGGGCGAGGCCGTCGCGCGGGATGCGGCCGAGCCGATGGTCGCCGCACGCTGACCCACGCGGGGCCGGGGAACGGCGGCGAGACCGCGGTCTCGCCGCCGGCGCGGTCCGTCCGCTAGTCGAGGAACTCGCAGGCGAAGCAGAAGATCCGCTTCGATTCCGGGTCGAAGGAGACCTCGGTCCCCGCCGCGAGCGGCGCACCGCAGGTGACGCAGGTGCCCGCGTGGCGGAGCTTCCGGCGGACATGAAGGTCGCGCTCCACCGCCCAGCTGTTCCGGGTGTGGAAGCCGCTGTCCCGGAAGGCCCAGCGGACGAGCAGCCCGCCCGACGCCAGGGTGAGGATGAGGACGATCACGGGCATCAGGTTGAAGGGGACCGTGAGCCCGACGACCGAAAGGTAGGGGATCGGGTCGGTCCCGTAGAGGCTCTCGTGCGGCACGAGCGCGATGACGCCGATGAGCACGACCGCAAGGGAGGCCGCGACCGCGATGGGGATCCCCATCCGGCCGAGCGTCCACGGCCCGGCGCGCCAGCTGCCGCGCTGCCGGGCGCGGATCCGCCCGATGATCGGGAAGAGGAAGGCGAGCATGAGCGGCGCGATCGAGGCGCCCACGAGGATGTAGGACGTCTGGCTCGTGAAGAGGAAGGGGAGGATCGCGGCGACGATGCCGGTCGCGATCACCGCGTTGCGGGGCACACGGTCCTCGCCGCTCACCTTCACGAGGACGCGCTCGAAGGGGACCTGGCGGTCGCGGGCAAGGGTCCAGATCGTGCGCGACGCGACGAGCTGGAAGATCGTCACGGCGGTGAACGTGGAGATGAACATGAGGAGGGCGGCGATCCACGCCGCCTCATGACCGAGCGAGACCTGGATCGCGGCGCCGGTCGCCGAGGCATACGTGTTCTGGCTCGTCGCGTTCGCGAGCGAATCGGCGGCCGGCGCGGAGAGGAGGACGGCGATCCCCGCGTAGAGCCAGGCGGCACCGGCCGCCACGAGCGTCCAGGTCATGACCCGCGGCACCGTCCGGCGCGCATCGCGCACCTCCTCGGCGACGATCGTGGGGAACTCGAAGCCCTTCATCAGGAAGTGGGCGGCCCACAGGAGGGCGAGGAGGAAGGGCCCGGTCAGCCAGGCGAGGTCGAGCGGCGCGCCGTCCGCGTTGACGAAGAGGTCGCCGATCGAGCGCTGCTGATGGCCCACGAGCAGGATCGTCCCGAAGACGACGCACGCGATGAGCGAGGAGAGCGCCGAGACGATGACGAAGAGCCGGAAGATGTCCCGCCGCAGGAGGTTGAGGACGGTGGCGACCGCCACGAGACCGACCGTGGTGACCGAGGCGGCGAGATGCGCAGGCGCGTCCAGGCCGAGGACGAAGAAGACCCGCTGGGCATCGAAGTAGGACATCGCGGCCATGTAGAGCAGGTACGAGACGAGATAGGTCCAGGCGACGAAAAGCCCGGTCCGCGCCCCGAAGAGCTGGCGGCTCCAGGCGTGGACGGAGCCCTCCAGGGGCCACCGGGATGCGATCTCGCCGAAGACCCCGGCCACGAGAAGGGTGAGCACGACGACGACCGGGATCGCGATCCATCCGCCGGCCCCGGAGAGCCGCACGATCGTGACGATCGCGGCGAAGACCATGACGGCCCGCAGGCTCGCGAACGAGAGTGCGGCCACCCCGCGGCCGGAGAAGGCGTGGCGCACGCCGGCCGAGCGAGCCGCGGGCTCGGTCTCCAGCTCCGGGGCCGATGCCCCTGACGATGCCTGGTCCACCAGCACACCTCCCGGGCGCGCGGCGTTCGCGCGCAGATGAAGGGCACGGTCCCGCCGCACCTCAGCGTGCAGGGTAGCGGAGCGGCCGCCCGGCGACAGCGCGCTCCGGACCAGGCCGGACCACGGCCACCCCGGCCCGGGGGCCGCAGGACGCGCCTTCGCTATCCTGCGTTCATCCTCGGGCGGCGCCGGCGCGCCGCCCTGTCCCCTTCCAGAGCGAGGTGAGATGACGGCGGACGAGCCGGGCACGCGGGTGCCGGGATCGGGATCGCGCGCGCCCGGTGGGAGCGGCGTCGCCTACTCGCCGCTCGCCCGTCCCACGGCCCGCCGCGGGGCGCGGGTCGTGGAGCGGATCGCCGTCCTCGTCTTCCGGAGCGCCTCGGCCATGGCGGCACGGATCCCCGCCCGCGCTGCGGACCTCCTCGTCCGGGTCGCCTTCCGGATCGGCTACCACGCGTGGCCGCCGAAGCGCCGGATCATCCACCGCAACGCCTCCCGGATCCTCCGCCTCCCGGAGGACGATCCCGCCGTGGGCCGGCTCGCCCGGGACATCTACACCGGCTACGGGCGCTTCACCCTGGAGCTCCTCCGCCTTCCCCATGCGCCGGAGGACGAGCCGCTCCGGCTCCTGCCGGGAGACGGGCCGGCACACACCGCCTTCCTTGCCGCGTGGGACCGGGCGAGCGCCCGGGGGACCGGGGTCATCGCGGTGAGCGGTCATATCGGGAGCATCGATCTCTTCGCCGGTTCGTATGCGCTCCGCGGCTACCCCACCTACGGGCTCGCGGACGACACCGCCTTCCCGGAGCTCTTCGACCTCCTCAACCGCCAGCGGCGGCGCTGGGGCCTGGAGATCATCCCGTGGCGGAACCTGCGCGAGATCTTCCGCGTGATGCGGGCGCCCGCGATCCTCGGCATGGTCGTGGACTGGGGCTACCGCCCGGATGACCTTCCGGTCCGGCTCTTCGGCTCGTGGACGACCCTCCCGGCCGGCCCGGCCACCCTTGCCGCCCGGAGCGGCGCGGTCATCCTCCCGGTCGCCTCGATCCGCCAGGCGGACGGGACCTACCGCTCCGTCGCCGCGGAGGCGATCGAGGTCCCGGACGGATCGCCGGCCGCGATCCTCGCCGCGACCCAGCGGATCGCGGATGCCCTGGAGGCGCTCGTCCGGCCCGACCCACGCCAGTGGTTCGCCTTCAAGCCGCTCTGGCCGGCCACGGATGCGGAGGGGCGGGCGCTCGAGGCGCGCGCCCGGGAGATCGCCGCGGGATGAGCGAGAGCACCACCGCGCCGTCCCCGGAGCCCGGGTCCGCTCCCCCCACGCGCGGCCAGCGGATCTCCGGCGCGCTCCTCATCGGCGCGCTCGGGATCGTCCGGCGCCTCCCCGAGCAGCTCGTCCTGCGGGCGGCCTGGAACGCGGGCCTCCACCTCCTGCCGCGGCTCCTGCCGGCCCGGCGCGCGGTCGTCCGGGCGAACCTCGGCCGGGTCGTGCGCTGGATGGCCGCCGAGGGCGTGGGAAGCGAGCGGGGGCGGGCCGCGGCCACGGACGCGCGGCTCCATGAGCGGCTCGTCCGGGAGGTCTTCGGCCACTGGGCGCTCACCTATGCCGAGAGCGCCCTGGCGACGCGCTATGACGCGGCGGTCCTCCGGGAGCGCGTCCGCCTGCCGGATCCGGAGTCGGTCCGTGAGGGGCTCTCCGCGGTCCCCGACGGCGAGCCCGGCCGGATCTACATCTCGATCCACTTCGGGGCGGTGGAGATCGCCGGGGTCTTCGCGGCCCGGACCGGGGCGATCCCCCTCGCGGCGCCGATGGAGGTCGTGGCGAACCCGGTGATGGAGCGCTATATCCAGGCGGTCCGGGGCGAGTTCGGGGTGGAGGTCCTTCCTCTTCTCGGCGTGAGCGGGATCCTCAAGGAGCGGATCCGGTCCGGCGGCGCGGTGGGGATCGTGGCCGATCGTCCGATCGGCGGCCCGGCCGCCACTCTCTCGCTCTTCGGGGCGCCGGCGCGGATCCCGGCGGGCCCGGCGATCCTCGCCGTGGAGACGCGCGCCCGGGTCGCCTTCATCAGCCTCGCCCGGGATGCGGGGCTGGGACGCTGGATCGGGCGGATGGATGCGGCGCTCCCGGCGGCCGACCTCCCGCGCGCCCGGCAGGTCCAGGCCCTCATCGGCGACCATGTGCGCTGGATGGAGCGGACGATCGCGTCCGCGCCGGAGCAGTGGTGGACGCTGCTCTTCCCGATCTGGGAGGAGGCTGCATGACGACGGACGGGACGGGGGCGGCAGAGACGCCGTCCGCGCACGCCCGGCCGCGGGAGGGGAAGGCGGACCTCCACGTCCACACGCTCGCCTCGGACGGTGTCTCCGGCGTGGAGGAGATCCTCGCCTTCGTGGAGTCGAGCGACCTGGACGTCGTGGCGATCACGGACCACGAGCGGATCGATGCGGGGATCGCGGCGCGCCGGATCGCCCTCGCCCGGGGCCTGCGGACGGAGATCATCGTGGGCGAGGAGATCACGACCCGGAACGGCCACCTCATCGCCCTCTTCCTCGAGCGCAAGGTCGCCCCCTGGCGCTCGATGCGCGAGAGCGTCCTGCGCGTCCATGAGCAGGGCGGGATCGCGATCGTCGCCCACCCGCTCGTCCCCTACCCCCTGTGCGCCTCCGCAGGCACGATCCGGCGCCTCCTGGACGACCCCGACCCCGCCGCCCATCCGGATGCCATCGAGGCCTTCAACCCCACGACCGCGCGGATGCGCTGGAGCCGCCAGGTGCCGGGCTTCGTGGCGGAGGTCGGGCTCGCGGCGGTGGCCGCCTCGGATGCCCACCGCGCGGACCTCATCGGGCGGGCGCGGACCCGCTTCCCGGGCCGCAGCGCGGAGGACCTGCGGGCCGCGATCCTCGCGCGGGAGACCGACTGGGAGGGACGTGGCTACGCCTGGGCCGAGCAGATGGGGATGTTCCGGCGCCAGATGACGAAGAACGTCCGCGCGCTCGGCGAGGAGATCGGCGGGAAGGTGATCCGGCGGGACGGGACCGGGCGCGACCTGGGCTACCCGGGCGGGCGGCTCCGGCCGGTCCGCTTCGATCCGCGGGCGGCGGGGATCGAGGATGAGCCGGCGGCCGGCCCGCGATGAAGATCGGCCTCGTCACCCCCTACATCTACCCCCGCCCGGGCGGGGTGAACGCGCACGTCCAGGAGCTCTACGAGAACCTCGTCCTGCGCGGCCACGATGTCCGGATCATCAGCTCCACGCACGGCCCGCAGCGCTCGAGCGAGGGCGACATCATCCGGCTCGGCTACGGGATGAGCGTCCCCACGAACGGCTCGGTCGGCACGCTCACCGTCTCCCACCGCTACCCCTCGCTCGTGAAGCGGATGCTCGAGCGCGAGCGCTTCGATCTCATCCACTTCCACGAGCCCTTCGTCCCCTTCCTCTCGCTCGAGGTGCTGCGGCATTCGAAGAGCGTGAACATCGCCACCTTCCACGCCTACTCCGGCTGGAGCCCCTCCTACGAGTTCGGCAAGCGGGCGATGGCCCACTACGCCGCGCGCCTCCACGGCCGGATCGCGGTGAGCGCGGCGGCGCGCCACTTCATCAGCCGCTATTTCCCCGCCGAGTACAAGGTGATCCCCAACGGGGTGGACCTGAACGACTACCGGAACCCCTCGCCCTTCGCGCGCTGGCGGGACGGCGTCCCGAACCTCCTCTTCATCGGGCGCTTCGAGAACCGGAAGGGGCTCCTCTACCTCCTGCGCGCCTTCCACGAGGTGCGCCGGGCCGGCGAGCCCGCGCGGCTCCTCGTCGTGGGTGGCGGCCCGCAGGAGCAGGAGGCACGCGACTACATCCGGAAGCACGACCTGCGGGACGTGGAGCTGCTCGGGCGGGTGAGCGACGCGGACAAGGTGCGCGCGCTCGTCACGTCGGACATCTACGTCTCCCCGGCCACCGGCCAGGAATCGTTCGGGATCGTCCTTCTCGAGGCGATGGCCGCGGGACGGGCGGTCGTCTGCTCGGATATCCACGGCTACAAGGGGGTCGTGCGCCGGAACGAGCAGGCGCTCCTCGTCCCCCCCAAGGACGTGGATGCGCTTGCGGGCGCGCTCCTCACCCTCCTGCGGGATCCCGAGCGGCGGGCACGGATGGGCGAATCGGGCCGCCGGCGGGCGATCCAGTTCGGCTGGGAGAACATCACCGCGAAGGTGGACGACTACTACGCCTTCGTCATCCGGCGGCTCGCCCAGAGCGGTGAGCTCCCGCGCGGCTTCTCGGCGCCGGTGCCGCCGATGCCCCCCCGTCCCCCGGCTCAGCCCGGCCTCTGGAACGGCGCCGGAGACGAGGCCGGCTGAGCGCTTTCGTCACCGAGCCGCCACCCGCGCGGACCCGAGCCGGTCTCCCGCGCCGGGCTCCGGCTCCGTAGAATGCGCTCGGTGGGAGAGAACGGGCCGTCGGCGCTGGACCGGCCCCGAGCGAAGGAGTCGCGATCGATGGTCACAACTCGGTGGATGCGCGCGGCGCGTGCCGGTCTCGCGGGCGCGGTCCTGGGCACGGCGATCCTTGCGGGCGGCGGGCCCGCGACCCTCGCACAGGACGCGAACGCCTGCGAACCGGCGGGTGGCGTCCAGCTGCCCGAGGCGGTGGACGGGAAGTTCAACGTCGCGATGGTCCTCATCGGACCGCACGATGACGGTGGCTGGAGCCAGGCCCACTACGAGGGCCTCCTCCACGTCTGCGAGTACCTCCCGGAGACGCACATCGCCTACGTGGAGCTCGTCCCCGAGGGCCCGGATGCCGAGCAGGTCTTCCGCAGCCTTGCGCGCAAGGGCTTCGACTTCATCATCGGGACCTCGTTCGGCTACATGGACCCGATGGCGACGGTCGCCGAGGAGTTCCCGGACTCGACCTTCCTCCACCTCACCGGCTTCAAGAGCAACGGCCGGAACTTCGGCAACTTCTTCGGCGCGATGGAGGACTACAAGTACCTCGCCGGGATGCTCGCCGGCTCGCGCGCGAAGATGGACGGCGAGACGAAGCTCGGCTACATGGCGACCTTCCCGATCCCGGAGGAGCTCCGGCTGGGGAACGCGATGATGCTGGGCATCAAGGAGACCTGCCCCGAGTGCACGATGGACATCCGCTTCATCAACACCTGGCATGACCCGGTGAAGGAGCGGGACGGCGCGGCGTCGCTCTTCGACGCGGGGGCGCACGTCGTCTTCACGGGCGCGGATACACCCGCGAACGCGATCGTCGCCCAGGAACGCGGCAAGTGGGCGGTCACCTACGACCACCCGAGCTCGTGCACCCTCGACTCCTGCCTCACGGCCCCCTACTGGATCTGGGGCCCGGAGTACCTCCGGATCGCCCAGCAGGTGAAGGACGGGACCTACACGGCGGGCTACGAGTACTTCGACGCCGATTCGATGGCGATGGGCCTCTACGGCTTCGAGGAGGGCCAGGAGCTCCAGCCCGGCGTGGCAGAGCTGCCGGCCGAGGACATCCAGCTCGTCCGCGACACCCTCGAGAAGATGCGCAACGGGGAGTTCACCCGCTTCGACGTCTTCGCCGGCCCGATCATGGACAACCAGGGGAACGTCGTCCTCGCGGAGGGCGAGCGCCTCGACCAGTCCGACCTCGACCAGTTCCCGCCCGGCGCCCCGGGTGCGGAGTGCGATCCGTGCATGTACTGGTGGGCGGACGGGATCACCGCCGAGCTCCCCTGAGCACGGCGAACCGGCCAGACCCGAGCCCCGGGGACCCCACGGTCCCCGGGGCTCGTCCTTCCCCCGGCGGCGTGCCCCGCGGCGCGCGATGATGGAGCCGATGACCGAGACCGCCACGCCCCTCGCGGTCGAGATGCGGGGGATCGTCAAGCGCTTCCCCGGCCTGGTCGCGAACGACCGGGTCGATCTGGACGTGCGGCGTGGCGAGGTCCATGCCCTTCTCGGCGAGAACGGCGCCGGGAAGAGCACCCTGATGAACATCCTCGCCGGGCTCTACAGCGCGGATGAGGGGACGGTCGCGGTGGATGGCCGGCCCGTCCGCTTCCGCTCCCCGCGCGAGGCGATCGCGGCCGGGATCGGGATGGTCCACCAGCACTTCACCCTCGTCCCCTCGCTCACCGTGACGGAGAACGTCCTCCTCGGCCTGGCGGAGCCGCGGATCCGTCTCGGGCTCGGGGCGCGCCACGCCGCGGTCGCTGCCTTCGCGGAGGAGCGGGGCCTGCGGGTCCCCGCGGACGCCCCGGTCTGGCAGCTCTCCGTGGGCGAGCAGCAGCGCGTCGAGATCCTGAAGAT
>Ga0208783_10001153_pt1 | contig 15910 bp, 19 predicted proteins | sample DEB19_08_DNA_2_FD_184529 | JGI IMG/M metagenome (GOLD analysis project Ga0208783, IMG submission 184529) | Aqueous microbial communities from the Delaware River and Bay under freshwater to marine salinity gradient to study organic matter... | ecosystem: Environmental > Aquatic > Marine >... | reverse complement strand
GGCGAGGCTGAAGAAAGTCTTTCCAGTAGAAGACTCTCCAGCAATAGCAGTAATCTTATTCCCAGATACACCACCAAAAATGCTACCTGAAACCAGTGCATTAAAAATGTACGAACCCGTATCAACATAAGTCTCCGTCTCGTCAATATCTGATGCTAACTTTGTATAGTCATCACCAATCTCTTTTACAATATCTTTAAGAAAGTCCATCAGGCAAAAAATGATTCAAGGTTTACAGTTTTTTCTACACTCCACCCAATAATATCAAGAATAACTTTGAGTGGCTCTAGAAATGCTTTCTCAAATTGTAGTTCATAATCTATGTATTTGTCAAGATTGAGTTCCTTTGGAAACTCTTGAATAAATGAAATTACATTTTCGTGAATAATATTTGGTTTTTTAAGATAAACAAACTTAATCTTTTCTCCATTTTGTATAAGAGAATATTTTCCCGTTAGTTTATTTTGTTTTATGTAATGATTAAACAAAAGTGCTCCACGAACGTGAATTGGTGTTCCTTTAATATAGATATCCGACGAAGAAGTATACTTTTGAACATCAGAGGCAGAACGTGGAAAAGATATTTCCTCGGGAGATAGTTTCTTGAATTTATTCCTTGATTCTTCAATAAATTGAATCATATCATCTTCGGTTCCGCCCATCATAATATTAAAACCCTCTTTTAGCATCTTACGACAGGGTGCAGGTGTAGAAGATTTGATTGCCTCAATACCCTTAATCTTGAGTTTAGGTTCATCATACTGAACACCCTCACTATTCCAGACACTCAGAATGTATCGCTTCTTTGCGGTCCAAATACCACGCTCAGCAATACACTCACGCTTCATAAACATCTTTTGGTCGTAAGCATTCACATAATCCGCCAGTTCTTGGTAAGAACTTTCAATATATTTTTCAAGTTCCATCTCACACACCTTATCAAGGAAAGACACAATGTTTTGAGTAGTTTTCTCTCTTCCCTTGAATACAGTTTCAACCAAAGGACCCATATTGATATAAAGAGAATCAGTATCAGAAGCAATAACATAATCTTCACCATCCGTTTTAAGAATTTTATTGAGATAAGAATTCATCTTATTCATAATCCACTGAATTGATACCTGCCCAGAGAAAGTAATCGCTTCAGCATTTGCAAGTTTGTAGTAACGGAAATATTGATTTCCAATCGCACCATAAGCAGAGTTCAGTTGAATCTTACGTGCCATTTGAATATTATTGCAGCGAGCAATTTCTTTAATCAATTGCTTGTCTTTTGTCTTCTCATATTCTTGCTCAGCAGCAAGCATCTTCTTCTTGTAAATGGTACGTTCTTGATAAATCTTATCCATCAGTTCAGGAAGGAAACCGCGAACATCCTTACGATACATTGCTCCATTAGCACATACCGCATAGTCCTTATACATCTCAAACGTAAGTTCTTGATTAAGAATCTTATCTACATTCACTGTCGGATGCTTTTCCTCCACCAAAGTTTCTGGAGAAATATTATACTGCATAATCAGGTGAGGATATAGAGAGTTCAAGTCAAAACTCACTACCCAATCATACTTACCAGGAATCGGTTCTTTTACATAAGCACCCGCATACTTTTCATCTTTCTGATTTCGGTTCTTTGGAGGAATCACAATGTTCCTCTTCTTCAGATATGTGTAGATGATATTATCCCACATACGAACTTGATAAAACACATCGGCATAGTTCACCTTCGCGTCATAAGCCATTGTGAGAGCAAGTTCAATCAGTTTCATCTTGTCTTCCAGACGGTCAACAAGTTCTACGTCAATGATGTTGTACTCAATAAACTTCTGCCACCCCTTCGTGTAGAAATCCTTGAAGGTATCAAACTCAGAGTGGTCTAGTTTCTTCTGGCCAAGTTCAACTTCAGCAATATAATCAAGACGATAAGATTCCTGAACTTTATAAGTAAACTTCTTATAAAGGTCCAGATAGTCAAGTTGAGTCAAACCACCAACATCAAATGTTGTGTGCTTGCGTCCATTGATGAATACTTCACCTTCAGTCACAAGTCCCCAGTTAGAGAAACGCTTCATCAGTTTCTCACCAAGAACCCGATTAAGACGCTTACAGATATATGGAACGTCATACATCTGAATGTTCCACCCAGTAATCACATCAGGAACATCAACCATCCAATAGTTAATGAAATGATTGAGAAGTTCATACTCAGAAGGACAGTGATAATAAGTAACGTCCTTACGGGTGTTATTGAATGGTTTAACACCCCAAGTAGTAATCTTCTTAGTTGTATAATCTTGGATACTAATAGATAGAATTTCTTCCGAAGCAGATTCCACATCAGGGAATCCCCCCTCTGAAGCAACCTCAATATCCAGAGTTACAAGTTTAATTTTACTGATATCAAACTTGATTTCATCCTCTGGATATTTTTCGGAAATGTATTGGTAGATATAACGGTCGTTTCCGTAAATCTCAAATCCATCTACACTTTCATACTTATTATAAAACTCACGACAATCACGAACTGTTCCAGGATTTACTGGTTCAACTGGTTCACCACTTAATGTTCTATATTTGGATTCTTTTTTAGTTTTTACATAAAGAGTTGGGAAAAATTCATCCCTCGTCTCAAATCTTTTTCCATTCTGTACTCCACGAACCAAAAACTGATTTCCAATCAATTGAACATTAGTGTAGAAATTCATTCCTTAATCAAATCCTCATATTTTTCAAGAAGTGTCGGAGTCGGGTCGGAAAGTGTAAGAATCTTATCCGAACTCATCATAAATGTATCTTGTTTAGTATAACCCATCAAAAATGGTTCTAAAGTTTTATCCTTAGTGACTGTGAATGGTTTAATTAACTTACAATCAGGTTCTCCAATATCAGCACCAACTTCTTCAATCTGACTGATCAGAATCTGATTGTTCAGTAGATATAGAATCTTTATCATCTTCTTTTCCATAGTTTAAAACGTCCTCAAGGTACATATTATTTAATTTATCACTAGGAGTTACCATAGTAACTACCCAATCAGCAGAAACAGGAATTGTATTATCTTTTGAAAGTGGCATCCAAGGAAACAAAGTTACCCTAAAAGATCCAGTTTGAGAATTATCAGTATCCTCAAAACTTTGAGGAACATTTGTCGGAGGTGTCATTTTAACGACACAAGGTTTATGAAGAAAATACCCAACTACTCTTGGACTTTCCTCTTCACCCACCACCATCTCTTTAACGTCCGCAATAATATCTTCTCCAGATTTCAAAAGCAAAAGTTTTACAGTCATTTTTACTCCATACCTCTCAGTATTCTACCAATAAAAAAAGGAGGAGTCAACCTGGTTCGTGCCAGGTGCTCCTCTGCGCCGACGATAGTAATATTATTTATCTCTTTCTTTTAAACTTACAAACTTTCTTTCCAGGAAGCATCGCATAAGTAGTTGTTTTGCCATAACATTTTGGTTTAGGTGGCATTGCACCAGACCCAAAATCACCTTTCATTTCCTTTAGTATAGATATAAATTCCTGAAAAGTTTTCATTATTGTAAGTTTTTATCTATTTAGAGATAATCTTTACGAGCATGATGTTCTGGGACAATTTTACCAAGAACAATAGTTAGCAATCCATCCTCGAAAGTGACATCCTTGATTGTTGTGTCATCGGATAATGTCCATGCTCTCTTGAAACTTCTTTGAGCCAGTCCCTTATGGACGTAGCGGGTATCAGTTTCCCTGTCTTCCTTTTGCCCCTCAACAAAAAGTTTTCCATACTCGGTGAATACATTGACTTCCTCCTTCTTAAATCCAGCAAGTGCAAGTTCTAAACGTGATTCAACGTTGCTTACCTGAACAAGATTATATGGTGGATAATTAGAGGTAGTTTCGTGAAGATTGAATAGACGGTCAAAATATTCGTCCATTCCAATACTGTTGCGGGTAATTTTGTCCAGAAGAGTATTCAGGTCCGCAGTAGTATAACGTGCAAGGTTAGTCATTATAGTATCTCCTTTTTAAGCGAGTTTGTGTTTTGTGGACCCTTTCGGCGTCCATAATATAATTATACAAGATACGAAAAAAAGAGGTATCGGCAAAACCGAACCTCTTTTTAGGGTGTTCCGACTTTTGTAGAGACCGCACGAAAGGTCTCAATCTTATTTATCGTCTATGTCTTGCTTTAAGATTAAGATAAAGATTTGTGTATGCAGCAATCACTAAAAGAAATAAACAAATTGCATTAAACATCTTCAGTTGTCTTACCTTTCTTACCAATATTGTATTTCTGTTCCAGAATCCAATCTCCCTTATCTTTATAAGAGAGAACTTTAATTTGGTTAAGAGGTGCAATATCAGATACTCGTTCTTCTTTAACAACAGTAATCAAACCCCAATCGGCAAGAAGACGGGCAATACGATTACGACGCTGAACATCATTAATGGTAAGATTTGCGTGCTTACCATCAAGTGCAAATAGTTCCTTAAAGTGAACAATATAATATCTACCCTGCTTATGCAGAATATGGCAAGATTGATAGAGTTTTTTCTCCTTACGTGATGCAACTCCGATACGGGTCAAAGTTTCACGAACTTTCAAAAAGTCATCAGGTTCATTAAGAATTACCTCTACCATTTGGTCCTGAGACCAATCAACAGTAGGTTCTACCGTAGTAGTCATTTTGATCCTCCAGTTTCAAGTCGTTTTTTAATAAAGTTAATTTGTTCTTTTGTCAGGATTTTCAGTGCTTGAGATGCTTTTTCATTACTATAACCATAGTATTGTTTTACACATTCTAAGTCCGTGATTTTATCCTTACGGAGCCAGGGAGAAAATCTCTTCCGTTTCCTAAGAGTATTTAGATAAAACGAATATTGCATATCTTTGTCAAGATGATGATTGATATTCATCTCATTTGCAAAGAGAATACAATCAATCTGCCCTGACAGACATTTGTTGATAATAAAAGGAGAATATTCTTTTTTTAGTTCTGGATTTTCTTCAATCAGATTCTGTTTCGTTTGGTTGATTGAGTTCAACCAGTCCTTCAATTCCATAATTAAAAAGTAGTAGTTCCTTACGTTTTTTTTGCTCACGCATATATTCACCCACAGAACGCATCGTGTAAGTCAAATCAAACTCAGCAGCATTCCATTTTCCACCTAAGAAGCGATCTTTAACAAGTTGGTCCGTATTATAACTTACCAACATATCCATATTGTTAGAATTGCAATCAGCAGCAAACTTATCGTGATCAAATCCTTTGTGCATCGATCCCTTATTCCCATAGAGATTATCCTTAATATCATAAGGAGGATCAAGATACATAAAAGCACCCATATTTCCATCCATCAGATAATCATAGGAGTAATTAGTTATACGCCAGTGCTCAATAAGTTTAGAGTACTCGGGGAGTTTTTCAATTCCACGCACACTAAAATTGGAATTAGATGCCTGAGGTGAAAATGAAGAACTTTCAGTAAGACCACTAAAAGAACACTTATTTACAATATAAAACCTTACAGCACGTTCAAAATCACCAGTGTTTGGATCATTAAGAATCTGCTTTGAAATATCAAAAAGACCTCTGGCAGATTCTGGATCCGGACAAGTACTCTTAAAGTGAAGAAGATGTTCTTTCAGTTCTTCTCCAAACATCTGGAGTTGTTGCCAGAAGATTACAAGTGGAGGATAAAGATCATTCACCCAAATCTTGAGATCTGGATATTTCTTTGCAATATGAATAGAAACAGATCCTCCACCCAAGAAGGGTTCCCGAAACTCATCATAGTTTCGTAGATCTGGGAAATATGGATCCATCTTAACGCAAGCACGGGACTTGCCGCCGGGATACCTTAGGGGTGTCTTAAGAGATTTCATTTGAATTCACACTCACACATAATTTCAGTTAGTGCTGCTAAGAGGTTAATTTCCTGGTCAGCCACGAACGCACATTGGTATTGATACTTAGCAATAACAAGAACGGCAGCAGGGATAGATTGGGGTGAAAGGCAATCATAACAGGCGTCATAAACCCTGCGAAGTAGATGAGAAGCATCGTTGTCCAAGTTGGAGACCACCCACTTACGGACTTCTGGGAAGTTCTTGTCTTTGAGGTTCTTGACGAGTTCATTTACAGAGATGTCAGAGAAAGATGCAAGAATGCCCGAGTCAATTTTTCCTCCCGTAGCGTACCTCTGACATTCGTTAAGGACCCTACGAAAATCAGGGAAGTGCTTTGATACAAGTTCCGCAAGGACCTTTTGCTCATACTCAATCTTTTCCTGATCCAGGATCGTTTGAAGACGTTGGAAGAAACTTCCAGCAAGTTGTACTTTTTGCTTTCCCTTGATTGTGAAGTCAATGACGGCACATCGGGAGTGAAGTGGTTCAATAATTTTGTTCTTGTAGTTGCAGGTGAAGATGAATCGGCAGTTGCTATAAAATGCCTCAATATTCGCCCGTAGTAAGAGTTGTACATCATTACCGGTGTTGTCTGCTTCGTCAATAATGATGACTTTGTGTTTAGAAGATCCCGTAAGTGAGACGGTCGAAGCGAAGTTCTTTGCTTGGTTCCGTACAGTATCCAGGAAACGTCCTTCGTCGGATCCGTTGATGACATAGTAATCTGCTCCCAGTTCGTTACATAGTGCTTTTGCAATTGTTGTTTTACCAATACCAGGAGGTCCTGCAAGAAGGAGATTTGGAATCTCACCTTTCTCCACAAACTCCTTGAATGTTTTTTTAGTTTCATCAGGAAGAATACAGTCGTCAATTACTTGAGGACGGTACTTCTCCACAAAAAGAAATTCACTTGTCATAATCAAATCCAATCAGTTTTTTCAAATAAGAATCTGGGACAACTTCCCACCATTCATTCCCATCAAAAATATACAACTTTTGCGTATCTTTATCAAGGAAAAAGTCACCTCTTTTGTACTTCATACCCACTCAGGTTTTCGTTCTGGCATACGAAGATAATTAGATGCAACCCAAGGTTTGCTGCTAATGTACATCTTGTAAGCAGTAAAAGTGTCGATAGTTGTGTCCAGTTTAAATTCATCTGGCATCGCACGAGCAAATGGAGTTACTTCTGTAATCTTACCTTTGGGGAAAAGATAGTAAGCATCTACAAGTGTTTTGTAGCACGAATGAACTTTATTATAACGCAAGGTGTATTCGTCACACAAGTTCAAACCGTGTTTAATCAACCAATAAGCATTGTGGATACTTTCCAGTGCCCATTTGGTGCAGGGATGATTACGAAACGCACCTTTTTCAGTTCTGTAAGGTGTATCATCAGATTTATAGAGATAACCATACCCGTGACCCCATTTTTCAGATGCCACAATGGAGAGCATTTGGCAGCACTCCAAGGGCATTTTACATATGTGCTTATCCGGAAGTACGATTGCACTCTCGGCAGGCCAGGGGGAAGTTACGAAGATGTTCATTAGAAACAATACTTTTGAACGACATACTTTACTTTATCAGGTTTATCCTCCATCCAAAATGCTTCGTGTTCTAATTGAGATGAAGCAGTAGTCATACTTACAGATTTTTTAACATCTTCAAGTTTATTGGATGGAAGAGGCATATCTTTTTTAGAAATCCAAAAAGGACGATAACCATTACAGTGATGTGCTACATGAACAGATTCGTGATATACAGTTTCATTAATATAAAACTTAACATCAAATCCACTGTTTTTAATATTTTTTGTGCAAATTACAAATTTTTTACCAAAATCAGCATATCCAAAAAAATTTTTATCTCTACAATACCCCACGTTTTCGGCAACAGAATATTTTGCTTTATAAACGAGGTTGAGAATATTTTGTGCCTCAGGAGTGAGGTAAAGTAAAAATTCCATCATCCAAAAGTTGAATCGGGTTCCAGAGCAATATAGTAGCATAGGTCGTGGTTCTTGGACTGGAACCGTGACAAAAGTTTTTGTGACACAACCACTTCATAGGTGCCAGGAAGAATCTTGATGTTCTCTACCTTGAAGTTAAATACAAACTCACTATCGGTCTCACCCACAACAATAGAGAAATCATTAGAAGTATCGTTCTTCTTATCACGGACAACCAGTTTCACAACACCCGCTTCGCCAACAGCAGAAATGTCAGGAAGTTGATAAACAGCGGCTGCTTTCAGGAGTTTGTCCATTTGCTCCGTAGACAGTTCAAAACAGACATCTTCGCTGGGAAGATTGATTGCTTTGTCTGGAGGAGTAACAATCACACTAGGGTCCGCAAAGAAATACTTGGACCGCATCTTACCTTCACGAATGACGACATAACCATCATTCTCAAAGTCCAGTTCGGGTGCTTTATGAAGACCCAAACCATTCAGAAACTGGTTGAGGTCATAGATACCAAAGTCACGAGGAAACTCTTCAGTAATCGTCGCTTCAGCAAGGATGTTCTTCATCACACTGATGGTGCGAAGTTTGTTGCCTTCCTTGAAAAGAATGGACTGATTGATACCAGAGAAGTTTTTGAGAACCGAAAGAGTTTTATCAGAAAGTTTCATAATCAATAAGGAAAGTCGTTGTTAGTGTTTTTGTGCAGACCAGCAAAGTGATAAAGAAGAATACAATAGTGGATTGCTTTCAGAATATCCATCTTAGATTTACCATTCTTCTTACCAAAGCGAGAAAGGTATTTGATTGCATTTGAACGAGTAAATGCTTCTGCATCACCAATACTCTCAATCAAATCAAGTGTCTGAGTTTTAGATTGCTCAGAAGTATAGTGAGAGTGATAGGTACTGGAAAGATATTGCTCAACTTCCTTCAGAGTTTTATCTTCTTCGTATTTCCAAAAACCATTTTTGTTTGTTTCTTCAGGCATTTTAATATCAAATTTGATTGTGTCGTATGGATAAAGATTTCCGTTTTCTTTTACCTTATACAAAGTATTTGTATAATAATTTGGAATAGAACTTTCGTAAGTGCTCTCAAAGTTTTCAGGCATTTTGTTTCATAGTAAAAGGACAAAAAGAGGAGGCACATTGACCTCCTCATATTCTATCAGTTTGCTTGCTGAGAGTCAAGGTTATAAGTCACATGTTCACCCTCAACAGGCATCTGGAAATCAGCATCAACCTTGTCATAAAGTTCAAGGAATGCTTGCTTGGTTTCGTCATCAAAGCGATTGACGCACACTTGGATTGCTTTTCCTTTATCTTGGAAGATGCTGTAAGCACGGATGATATGAACCAGACGACGGGTGCTAATGATTTCCTCAATACCACCATCATAGAAGGTCTTGCGGATAATATCACCCCAATCAACCAGGCGCTTGCAGAAGTCACGGTCTTCCACTCCAAGGTCCAGAGCGATGCCCTCAAGGATTTTCTGCTCCACGGAAGGGGCGGGATAGGACTGCTCAAAGGTCACAGGAAAACGCTCCAGGAACGCCTCATTGAGAACGTTGGTGCCGATGAAGCGACCGTCATCAGAACCCTTACCCTTGGTGTTTGCGGTAGCAATCACGTTGAAACCAGGAGAAGGTTTCACGAACTTACCAATCTTCTTCAGGAAAACACCCTTACCTTCAAGGACAGATTGCAGGCAGAGAATCTTGTTAGAAGCAAGGTCAATCTCATCCAGGAGAAGAACAGCACCACGTTCCAATGCTTCAATCACAGGACCATTGTGCCAAGCAGTTTCACCATTCACAAGACGGAAACCGCCAATCAGGTCATCCTCATCAGTTTCAATCGTAATATTCACACGAATAAGTTCACGCTTCAGTTGAGCACACGCTTGCTCCACAGAGAACGTTTTACCATTACCCGAAAGACCCGTAATGAACGTAGGATAGAAAAGACGGGACTGAATAATTTTTTTAACGTCGTTAAAATTACCAAACTTGACGAAGGTATCATCTTTATCGGGGATAAGGTTTTGATGAACTTCGGGAAGAACAGCAACGCTATTGAAAGTACGCTCCATCTCTTCCACTTTCTTTTGAGTTACTTCCAGGTTCCACTTACCGCGACCAACTTTGAAGTTTTCCAGTCGCTTAGTAACAGTGGGATAGGAAAGGTTTTTGGATGCACAATAACCGCGAACATCGGCAGCAGTAAACTCTTTACCAAAGGTGTTCTTCAGGTCACTGATGATTTGGTCGTCGGTCATTTGAATGCGGGACATAATGTGTGTTTTGTTTCAACTCAGTCATTATAGAGCAAAAAAGGGTCCGCTGGGACCCCTGGTGGTCAGTTCACCAACTGGTTCCGAAGTGTCTCCAGATACTCCTTGCTGCCGATGTGACCTTTATAACCAGGATAGTATTTTTCAACAAGTGCAGGAATACCTAAAGCAGTAGTTACACTGCTACAAGCAACCCACACTTCTTTTGTGTCGTACTTAACAACGTGCTCAAAAGGAAACTTTTTTTTCATTTCAATGCTCAACTGTAAATGTCTTGTTCTTAACTTTGGTATCAAACTCTCCAGTTCTACCTGGTTTCATTTTACCTATTTTAACATTCTTTCCTTGTCCAGGCCAAGATGTTTTAGAAGTACCTTTAAGTGTTGCTTCTCCACCACCTTTACGCTGAATAAGTACGGAATCTTGGTCATACTTTTTACCAAGTTTCTCAATCGCTTTCTTAAACTTTCTCTTACCTTTTTTACCGGGAGTAATAACGTGAGATTTCTCTCCCACTTTCTTCTCTTGTGAAGTTCCAGGATTTTCGGTATATCTACCAGCAACTTTAGTAGGACCCGGAAGACCAGCACCTCTTACATCTTTCTCAAGTTGTTTTGAGCGTGCTTTGTTTTCTGCTTTTGATTTGTCTCCTCTTTGAGCAGACATAATCGCCATACCACCCTTCTGCGACTTTCTCATCACTCTTGTGAGTGAAGTTTCGTCAATATACTCTTCAGATTTTACTGCCTTTTTAGCAACATCAGAACTTGGGTCTTTTGCGTGTTTCATTAAACGAATAAGTTCAGCAACTTTTTTCTTTCTTTTTTCGTCGGTTTTTTCTTCTGCAGATTTTCTGGTAATGAAGAGTTCATCAATACGCTCTTCTCCAAGTTCTCCCATTGCTTTTTGCTTGCGGAGTTTCTTAGCATTCTTCGTTCTATTTGCAGAGTAGTCACTATCATCACCCTCAGGGTCTATAGCACTACGATGTCTTGTACTTCTTTCTTCATCATCTAGTTTTGAACGCATTCTCTTTGCTTCATCTGGAGAATACTTTCTACCACTATTGTACCATTCCTTACCAACGTGTCCTCTCTTCTCAGCATCGGCAGAGGCTTCTCTACGCTTGAGTTTTCTGCGATTTGCTTTGAAGTCCTTCATCGTCATACCTTCATCAAGTTCAACACCTTCAGGCAATCCAAGTTTCTTACCAGCAGCATCCATTCTTTTTCTAGTATCAAACTGCCTATTTTTCTTTTCTCTTTGTTCCTTTGCCTTAGCAGTTGATTTAGCAGCCTCATCACCCATTTTATGAATAGCAGACAAATCTAAAGGTTTTAATGGTTTATAACCACCAGAATGAGTAAAAGGGTCTCCACCTTTACGGCGGAGATTATACCTTCTAATCTCAGTTATAAACTCCTGATAGGTTCTCATTTGCACAAAAATACTTTTTAGGTATTTATGCAACGAGTGAAATGAACTCCCCCAGAACCTTTTTGTTGAGTTTCTTAGTTTTCAGTGACTTCACAAAAGCAGATTTGATTTGTGCCTTGGAAGCACATTCTGCAACCTCAAACTCAGCATCCTGAGAAAGTGCAGTGGAAGAAATACCAAAGTATGCATCATACCCAGAGTTAGTAATAATGAAACTCTTGTTCTTCTTCCAGTCACTCTGGATTGCATCATACTTCTTATCCTTCCAAGAGTGATAGAGTTGAATGAAGCGGTTTGCATCACGACTACACAGAACACGAATACCAATCAGATTAACAGAAGGAAACTTATCCTTCAGGTTCTTCAGAAGAGTATCACTATATCCGTGATAATCATACCCGAACTTATAGTTCATACCCGTCTTTCTATCACGCAGGAAAGAGTTGTCGGGATTAACGTGACGGGTTCCAAGATAAGGTTCACTTTCCCAACCACGCTTCACTTCAACGTGACGGGGGAGCGGAGGTGCTTCACCATCAGTCAGAACAATACACTGAACTTTCTGAAGTTTATTTTGACTTTGGAACTGAGGAATAATCTGATGAAGACAAATCAGAGCCTCATTCAGAGGAGTTCCAGAAAGACACAGACGAGTAGGATAGGTATAAGGAGCGTTATAAGAGTTATTGAAGTATGCAGCAAGACGCCAAATGTTCTTCATTTGTTGTTCCAGTTTGTTACCAGAAACTTTACTGGTAAGAAGGTTCATCAGAGAGAAACTTTCATCAACAACAATCAAACCTTCCTTCTTCTCATAGTGAGAAGACCTATCGGATGCTTTACGCTCATTACTCTCATAATCGTAGAAAGTACGACGCCATTCATTCGTGAAGGCATAAACCTCAAAAGGAATGGAAACTTTCTTACAGAACCAAATCAGGTTGAAGAGTTGCTTACAAGTATCCAGAAGTACATTCTGCATAGAACCACTCCAATCCAGAATAAAAATCAGACCGTGATTTTTACCATCAGGAAGAACAGTTACTTTCTTGAAGAGGTCTTCGCTAAACTTGTAAGAATGAAGACGACCAGTATCAAGAACACCTGTGCGAGCAGTAGAAGCACGGGCATAACTATCTGCTGCCTTACGGCACTCAAACTCTTTCACAAGATAATTGACTTCCTTCTGAGCAGAGTTCTTGAACTTCTGAAACTCAAGGTCTACATTCTTATAAAGGCTCCAAAGAGGTGCGTTATTTGCTTCATTCAGAGTGTCCATATTCCTCTGCTGATGATTAAAGCAATCATCAAGTTCTTTATGAACTTCAGAGTTCTTCGCAATAATCGTCTCAAGATTGACTTGAGGAAGTTCTACATACACATTATCTTCACCGTGCTGATTTACCAGACCGCGAAGTTTGTCTTCCAGAGAATCTGCAGTACGAACTTCAGGTTCTTCCTGAGTGTTAGAAGGTGAAGTGGTATTTTGTTGACTTTGGGCGGGTCCTTCATTATCACTATTCTCTTCAGATTGAGAAGATTCTGATTCGTTAGATTGACCCTCTTGCTCATCCTGAGGTTGCTCCATTTCAGCATCTTCACCATTAGGAGAAGTAGAAGCACTTTGAGTTTCGTGATTATCAAAATCAGCAACTTTCTGCTGTTGTTGCTGTTCTTTTTTACAGTACTTATAAAGTTCCTCAGCAGCAATCAGAACATCTGCAAAACTTTCAGAAGCAGCAATCAGGTCAACAATCTCCTTTTCTTCTGGAGTGAAATCCAGAGGAAGAAAGTTACCAACCTTGAAGTAAAGATTTGCTTTGTCTGCAAGATTGAACTTGGAAATATCCTCACCTTCAAGTTGGAAGAAATCTTGCTCGTTCAGTTCCTTATAACCACCAAAGAAGGTCTTTGCAAGACCAGCATACTTACGCTTCATCAGTTTCTCAACGCGAGCGTCCTCTACGACATTCACAAACTGAGCGGGAACCTTTGTGGTCTCGGTCCAGTCCTCATCAGGTGTAAAGAGTGCGTGACCCACTTCGTGACCCACCAGAAGGTCATAGACGGTTCCGCTAGCCTTCTCCCAGAGAGGCAGCGTCAGAACCCTAGTATGGACGTTAAAGCAAGCGGTCTCAACCTTCTTGTGCTCCACTACAAGGTCTTCAGTCGCAAGCAGTTTCGCAAGTTGGGATTTGATTTCGTGGCGAACAGGCATCGGTTTTGTTTCGTATGACCCTATTATACGAAAAAAGGAGGTCTTGCAACCTCCAAGTGGACACTTTGGGAACTGGCCTCAGTCGTGCTCACCCATCGCTTTTTGCTTACGGAGTTTCTTGGGGTTTTTAGTGACTGAACCGCCCGAAGCACTATATGAACGACCAGAACCTACCTCACCCATACCTCTTGCGTGCTCTCTTTCTTCCGAATCTGCTGGACCTAAATGACCTCTTCCACGATGAGGTTTAGTCGTCATTCTCTCAACGTGCTTTTCTGCTGCTCCTACTTTTTTAGTTTTTTCTCCCCTTTTACCATACTCACTTGCAGGTTTTGCTGCTCTTGATTGTGCAAGATTAGACATAGCCTGTCTTGCTTTAGGAGTTTGTCCGTAAGAACCTTCTGCTTCTACAATACTATCTCTCCACTCTTCACTCATATTCACCATAATACGTTCTGCTGCTTCTGGGGTTTCAGCATATCCTTCATCAAGTAAGTGTGAGAGGATGATGTCGTAGATATCTACTTCTTCTCTACGAAGTTTTGCTAATACTGCACCGGCAACTTTTTTACCTCGCTCTTCAGAACCATAACGCTCACCTGCTTCTTTAGCAATCTTTGCAAATGCTTTACCAGGTTTACCAATATCCTTACCTGCTCTTGCTGCCTTTGCAGAGTATGATGCCTCATCAAGTTCCTGATAAACTTCCAAATATGCTTCTTGTAGATTGCGAATGTCTTTAGCTTCCATTTTACAAATACTTTTTAGTTATTTATAAAAAAGAAGCGTCTCGTTGATTGAGACGCTTCTTGAGTGCTTGTCTTCGTGCTTTTGCTTGCCGAAGTGCTTGCGGTTTAAGTTTTCGTTTCTGTTCTTTTTTAGAGTGATGCTTCCAATTTGGGACTTGCATTTTTCTTGAGTGGTTCAGACCACCATACGCGAGAAACCTTTGACTTTCTCAAACTTTATGACACTTTCAAATTTGTCCTCTAAACCAGTCTTATGAGAGATAACGAATATATTAGCATCCTTAATCACATAACGAATGATTTTGAGAAACTCTTCTGTACCAAATCCATCAAGAGAACTATCAAACACTTCATCCATAATCAGAAGGTTTGTGTTGACTGAGTTTTTAAACCTTGCGACTTCTCTCCAAGTGAAAAGGAGTGCAAGGTCAATTCTCATTTTTTCACCCTCACTAAAAGATGCATAAGAGAAATCTTCGTGAATGGGTGACTGGACGGTTTCGTTAAACTCCTCATCAAGTGTAAAGTTGATGTAAAAATCCATCATCTGAAGATAACGGTTAACTTGCTGATTTATCAGCGGTAGGTACTTCTTGATGATTTTAGTTTTTACTCCTCCGTCCTTAAGCAAACTATAAGTGAAATCGTAGTAGTTAACTGAATCCTTTTTAGAGGCTAGTTCTTCGTATGTAGTTTGGAGATTGTTTCTGAAATTTTCTAACTTCTCATGTTCAGAATTTCTGTTTTCAAGTTGAGTGGTAATAGTTTGAATTTCCGATTCAAGATCTCTGATTTGTCGTTGACATCCAGTGATCTTAATATTGTTTTGAGAAATTTCATTTGTAAGTTTTGTAATCTCCTTAGAAAGAGCAAGGAATTGACGCTCTCGCTCTTCTTCCTCTTTAATTGCCTCCTCCAGTTCTTTATAACCAGATTGCAACTCCTTTGCTTTATTTTGAGCGTCGTTAATTCTATTTATTCTGAAGGTCTCATCAATCTCTTGCGTACAGGTAGGGCAGACCGTATTTTCAGTAAAGAACTTATGCTCTTTAGTAATCGTAGATACTTTTTGGGAGATTTTACCTTTTAGGTTTCCAAGTTTGCGAAGTTTTTCTGTCGCGCCAGTTACATACTCTTGTTCTTTTGCAAATCCAAATACCTTTTCTTCAGTGACCGAATTTTCCTTCATATGAAGTTCAATTTCAGACATTAGATCGGAAATTTTCCGATTATTGTTACTGATATTATCCTTTCCACGATTTTCAAGTTCTTCAATAAACTCTTTCTGCATCTTAACTTTATCGTTAAGAGATTCTTTCTTCAACTCAAGAGTTTTAATTTCATCC
>Ga0208783_10001151_pt1 | contig 15929 bp, 22 predicted proteins | sample DEB19_08_DNA_2_FD_184529 | JGI IMG/M metagenome (GOLD analysis project Ga0208783, IMG submission 184529) | Aqueous microbial communities from the Delaware River and Bay under freshwater to marine salinity gradient to study organic matter... | ecosystem: Environmental > Aquatic > Marine >... | reverse complement strand
GTGAGCTGTCAAGTACTCAGCACTAGACTCAGCGGCTAGGCGTCGAGCAGTCATATCTAGATCAAAACTGTCAGTTTTGAGTCCTAATAATTCTCGTTGTTCAGAACTTGGTTGAGGATACTTAAACCACTGTAGACAGCGGTCTATTATTCGATGTATATTCATAGAGTTATTTTATACGATTTCGTACGTAGTTTTCAAGATCGCGTAACTGCGATTCTAACCGTTTGTTCTTGGCTTCTACATATTCCAAACGGTGACGTAGTACTGTTACTTCTAGTGCTACCTTTTCCTGCTCTTCTTTGGTTAGGCGTAGTTCTTTGACCTGACCTAACAAAGTAGGCCTAGGGGGTGCATTAGGATCAACTGGCCTTTTGCGTTTGCTACGTAGCAGTTTAAGAAAAGCTGGATTCATTAAAATATTTATGTGGTGGGAGTTTCAACTACTCTAACCTCACTAGCTACCGCAGGAACGAATTCTACAGGTTGAGTACGCTTACGAGTAGCAGTATCTACCGACTGCATTAATTCTGCGTATTTAGGGTAGTTTTTTGTAAAATATTCAAACATTTCGTCGTAATTACGGTTATCATTGAACGAATTTCTAACCACTTGACGCCGTCTAAGATCTAATATAATTTTTGCCATACTTAGATCACGTGGCTTAATACGTACTGATAATGCTACTTGTTCATCGTAAGAAACAGCACCAGGTTGATTCATCCAACCGGCACGAGCAGTACGCACACGAGTATTGCTAGGTTTGGTAAAATAGTATGCTACTAAAAACATGTTAATCCTTTAAGATTTAATACTACAAAGTTCAATTAAAGTTGCTGATAAATTAATCTCAGGGTCCGCACAACTAGCATGAGACACAAGTCCATTCCTAATTACTACAATAGCTTGGTCTTGCTGATCGGGATCCGATCCCCACAAATCTAGATTGTCATAGGCCCAACGAAATACATCTTCCATTTCATCTGGTCTAGCTTGGTTACAGATCAGCTGTCTTGCTTCGCGAATCTTACCTTGTTTGAACAATATTACAGCATCCAATTTATAGTCAGCATCGCCGCGATCGCTATCACGCGGACTAACTAGTCGACCAGTTAGGCTATTAGCCTGTAGCAGATTCAAACATTTGCGTAAGTCTGGATAAGTTGCATCAATGTAACTCATCAAGTCCTCGGCATCAAAATCAACCTGTTCCTGCCCAAGAATCGTTATGGTACGTAATGCAAATTGTTCTTTGTCAGTCTTTTCAATATGGATTTCCTGACAACGACTTTTTAGTGGTTGGATAATACGATTCGGATAGTTACAAGTCAATATAAACCTAACAGATCCAGCATATTCTTCCATTAGATTACGCATGGCTGGTTGCACTGAATCGCGATTAAGATAGTCAGCTTCGTCGACTACTACAACTTTGAATCCACCAATGTTCATGGGCATGGTCTGGCAGAAACCGATTAAGCGGTCTACCCACTCAATCTTGCGTCCTTCTTTACTACCATTAGCAAACATGACATCTAATGGATCGATATCCATTTCATGTATGAGCACTTTGGCTAATGTTGTTTTACCGGTACCAGCTGGACCGTAAAGTAACAAATGTGGAATGCTACGTGTTTTTATGTAGTGACGAATTTGATCACTGACATGTTCGTCAACAAACACGTAGTCATCGACTTGACGTGGACGATAACGTTCAGTCCACAAATTAGTAATTGACATATCTAGTCCTTGCAGTTAATCTACTGCAATTATATACGATTTAGATGCCCTTGTCACTGAATGTGTCGTCTTTGGGCTCAGTGTCTGACACCAAAAGTATGTCACTTGGATCTATCCTACGAACCATAGTTGACCCTTCTGGTAGTTCAACTTGTATAGCTCGAGTCCAACGTCCGTGATCTACGCAGATCCACTGTCCTATTTCAACGTCATTCTGCTCGGGTCCTACAGCAAACACACGCCCCCATCGCGGCCTGATGCCATGATTCTTACCATTGTCTGACGGAATTAAGATGCCACCTGTGGTAACACGGTCGGCAAAATTCATTTCTGTAACCAATACTGTATCGTGTATTGGTTTAAGTTGACTAATTTTATTAACAAATACTGACATTATTCTATACCATCCTGATCTTCTAGTATTCTACGAGCAGCAGATCCACGTGGGCGGGCACTAGCTCGTTCTTGTGCTTGTTGCGCTTGTTGAATAGCTTCGGTTTCGTTACTGACTGGTACTGCTGTTTTTGTTACTACGCCAGCGTTACGATTGTAATATTCGCTCATGACTTCATTGCGAGTTCGTATAACTTCGCCGCCTGGTCCTAGTTCATCACCTCGAGCATTGACTTTCATATTACCAACTGCTATGATATTTTCGTTACTCAAGCGTAAAGAATCTATATCAATTTGACGTCCTAGAGCCGATTTATAGCTTTTTTTCATATTAATCCTTCAAAAATTCGCGTATGTCTAAGTCATACTTAATCGAGTCAATTCTATGTACTCCTATTAGATAAAGTACATAACTAGCCACACTCGATCCACGACCCACGCCCCATAACACTTTGTTGTCGCGCATGGTGTCTACTAGATATTTAAGATAGCATAATAAGGGAAATAGATTTCTTTCTTGGAATTGTATCAACTCATCTGCCACTCTATCTAATTCATTTGACGTACGACACTGTGCGATAACATATTCTGCTATGTCCATGTTCTGATACGCTTCGGGCATGAACCATGTAGATTGTTTAGCACGATCGAATTCGTCAATAGGCACTGTACTGGGCTGATATTGCTGTAACCGATGGCCGGCAATATGTAACTGGTCTAGGCTTGTATTGTATACATCCGGATCAGTTACGGCGTACCTTGCTAATTCTATATCTGGGTTAAGATATAACTGATCAAACAAGTCGTCACAGGTAACGATTGCTTGACCATATTCATCAAACTTCATTGTATGTCGATAATGTTACGAAAGTTCTTATTTTTGTTACTGGCATCTTCCAGCATCTTTTGTTGCCTACGCCCGATTTCTTGACGGTAATCTTCAAGCAGCATAGACATTTGTCCTAGCACAGAACCTGAGCCTAGTCTTTGCGCTTGTATATAACGTTTAGTAAGTTGATTATACTTTTCTAATAACTCATCCATGTTTAGATTACTAAGATCTGGAGCTAGAGGATGCAACATTATAAGTCTCCTGGTTTCCTGTTTTCGCTGTGGTATACATCAAATTCTCCACCTGGGTAACGTGCCTGCAATTTAGCAACATTCTCCGCTACAACTTCATTTGGATCTAGATGCAAGGCTCTGCACATATTAATCCAATACCACATGATGTCGCCTAACTCACGCTTCATATGAAATAGATTTTCTTCTGTGAGTGGTTTACCTTGAAATACCATTTTTTTAACAATTTCGGTTAACTCACCAGTTTCAGAACTGAGTCCCAATACTCCGGTTAACATTAATGGTACATTCACATCTGGCCCATGTTGGCTATTGGCAAAGTCATAATTACCATCTAGTACATCTAGTCTATTCATAAATGTAGTAAGATCGTTGCTGGCTTCACTGGTTACAGCGGCGACGAATTCTGTATATCGATTTAGATCAACTTGTTTCATAGTGTCTCCTAAGCTGTTATTTTAACAGTTTTTAAGAATTAGTCAAGACCTATCTTGTGTATAGTCAACGGCAAATTCGAGTTCAAGGCCATATAAAACCCATAATTGAACCCAGTACTGACATTACCTAACCAACGTATTTCTAAATTGCCCGGTGTTGGTCTCCTTAACTGGAATCCTATGTTGCCAGTTGGTGAGCCCGAGTCAAATGATGTATTCACTGTGTCAACTTCTAAATAATTAAGATTTGCTGTAGTGATTAAAGTACGACGCGAATATGCACCTGATTGTCCTACGTTACTGCTATGGTGGCTTAGGGTTAATTCTACAGTACCATTTTGTCCTAGACCTGATAAAGTTACCATATGGAATGGCATGTCATTGCCAGTGGATTTTGCGCCACCGTACATATAACTGTATACATTACCGGTCTTGCTGACAGTATCTTGTCCGGCCGGGCCCGGTGCGCCTTGTGCACCTGTGGCTCCTACTGCGTATACGCCACCGCCACCCCCACCACCAATTACACGAATTGTGCCATTAGTTATACCTATAGTAACGCCATCAACTTTGACACCACCTAATGTGCTCACCGACGCAACAGGTAACTGATAGACGCTGCTGGATCCAGACCCACCTGTCTCGAGTCCTTGTACACCAATTAACCAGTATTGGTTAGCATAATTTACGCTGACGATTTCTACAAGGTAATTACCTTCTCCAGGAAAACGAATTTGCCCATTTACCACATAGGTGACTGCTGTTCCATAGATCATATCATTTGGTATAAACAATCTATGACTGGCATTGTTTACTGTGACCCAAAGTGTTAATCTTCCTACAGCATTATGTGTAGTTGGGAATCCGCTTAGGCTTAAATCTGCTGTTTTAGTCAGTGTAACCTTTTGGAAATTGCCATTTTGTAAGTTCACACTAACTACAGTATCAGCTGCACCTATGTCATAAAATGTTTCTGAATAGGCCTTGAGCTGCGCTCTTATAAGTTTGTAGTAGTTAACATCATTGTCATGCTCAAATATTTCGCCTTCTTCTAGTTTCCTTAGCACATAATTACGTAATTGTGTTAGCTCAACTTGAACTTGCCCGAACGTACTTTTAATTTTAGCAAAGTTATCTCTAAACCCCTGACTTGGGTTGTTTTGCCCGGCCACAGGATAGTTTTCGTTTAATCCAAGGGTATTGACTTGAGAATCATAATTTGTATAATCAGTTGGCATTAACGAAACACTCCAGTTCGTGGAAATTTTATATATTTATCGGCGGTATGTTGCTGACGGTACTGTTCCTGGTTATCTATAATCCTAGTAGAATCATAATCAAAGTTAGTGTTCCCTCCATCAAATCTCGTAATTAAACCTGGAATAAATGATTCTGTACCAGAATCCCAAAATTCACTTAACCAATCCTCTAGTTGATAACAGTTGAATTCAAACTCAGCAAACTTAAAGTCAATTTGGCTGAGCTTGAACCTTATAGATTCTGCCGTGCCTGGTTTGACATAGGCCAGTACTACTATGGGCACAAAGCCAATTGGTGCATTATAAAAACCATCATTGGTTAACTGATTGCTTGTGGACCATTCCGGGGCAAGATTTCCAGCATCTGGTCGTTGTCCAATGTTGTCTAATATACGTTGTTTCATATTATAGACATCATTTTCGGCTAGCACTTGATGTCTAGTACGGACCTGGTCCGAATAATACCAAAGGTCTTGTTCTGCTGTGGTTGTATGCAAGTAGGTTCTTGTACCAGTCAAATCAACTAGAGCTGTTTGTGCTGAGCTTAGTTTACTTTCTTGACTGCGTCCTAGTTTAGGATCTACTATGGTAAGGTAAACTATTTCATATTCAACTTTATTACCGTCTAGCACTACCGCAGTTTGAACAGGTCCAAAGTAAAATCTTTTGTCATAGTGATTGAGACTAATAGCTTGATCGTATTCAGCAAGGGATCGAACATTCAAGCCCATGGCAAACTCTATATAGAGTTCGCGACGTCGGCCAAACCAAGGGTCTGTTGGTCTGTAGACCTGGTCGGCTGGTATGATGCTGGTATCATTTACTATGGCCTCTAATCTACTGCGCTCTTGGCTAGGTGGAAATGCTCTAAGGTATAAGTTATCTGATGCTGATTGATTTTGCCTGATTACTTGTAGCCTAAATCTACGAGTAGAGAAACTCTTTTCTCCGGTTGTGTATGCACGAACAGTGAACTCATATAAGTCTTGTGGAGGTAACGCATCAGGGTCATCTATATAAGTTCTAAAACTGGCACGACCAACTATGAGTCCGTCTGGTTGCAAATATAAACCTTGTGGTATGCGTGACTCAGAATTTGGTTCAATTTTGTATTGAACACTGATATTACTTTGGTTGCTAGACGTAATCTGTTTTTTACTAACAGCACCATTAGCTATGACTCCTAGATCGCCATCTGTAGACCACACGGTGCCATCATGTTCTGTGGTTAATATTAAGAAGTATAGTTGACTTGCATCAATTCTAAGTGTTGATGCGTTTTGCTGAAACCATGACTCAAATAAAGGTGGTTTCAGGTGTATAACTCTTATAGTATGACTACTATCGACATTGCCACTAGCATTAGCAAGCTCGACTACAAATTGATAATCAAAATCATGAGGTCTAGCTAGGAACCCACGCAACCATGCATACCATGTTTGATCGTTGTTGGTTCCGGTATCAACAAAACCATCGGGTAAAAATTCTTGTCTACGAAATGGGCGTATATTGGTTCGAGCAGTTACCGATAGCAGCCCAGATTCAGACCATGTTGCTGACGGTGGTAATAGGCCCCACTTTAATCGCCAAACACGCCCCTCTGCTGAGTTTGGGGTATAGCCTGACGTAATTTGATATTGGTATGAAAGGTTCTCAAATACTGTATTAGTTGGTAAGAATTGATTAGGAATTAATAAACCATTAGTTACTACACTGATACTATACTGTCTAAATCCGGTGTTGGGTATAGAATTATCTGTGGCTAAGACGCCAAAGTTGTAAATGTAAATTGGCTGTCCAAATACAACACGATCTTCACTTACCACAGCAGCACCCGATATTATGCCAACATTGCTAAATGTTACCCCTTGTGGTAATTCTCCTCTAGCTAATTGCCATGACAGTCCTGGTTCAGTGGTGGGATATTTGGCAAAGTTTCTATAATTTTCTAGTATGCTGAGACGTGTAACTGAGCTATCCCAGGCAGATGGTGGTAAGAATGTAGTTGTGGTAGATGTACTAGAAGTAGAAGTTGTGGCCGGTGTAACTCCACAAGTTGCACTATTTTGTTCAATTACGCCAGAAAATGTTTCATTGAATTGGTTACGATAAAGGCCCCACAAAACAAAATTGTCACACCAAGTCCTTTCTAGGGTGTACCCAGGAGGTATAATCGGTCTGACTGGATAAGGCGCTGCTGTGGTAGTTGATGTGGATGTTGTAGATGTTGATGTTGTAGTTGATGTAGTAGTGCTAGTTGATGTAGTAGTTGTAGTAGTTGATGTTGGCGGATTCGCAGCATTGTAAGCAGTAAAACACACACCAGTAGCCGGCAATGGCACTAGACTTTCTGCTCTAAACCGTTGATTGAATTTGGTCTCGTATAATCCTACTGCTATCCAATAGGTACCACTGGTAAGATTGGCTTGAAAATAACTTAAGTCACTGTTAGCAGCATCGTCGTTAACAACTACAACTTCACCTAAGTTATCAAACAAGGCAATGTGTGTATCATATTGTGGTGAAGTAAAACTAGTTTCCACAACTACATTACTATTAGCCGTCAGCGTGAACTGATACCATGCTACATTACCTACTAAATTAGTATTCGATGACGCAGGTACAGGATTACATACCACAGGTAATGTGATAATTTGTGCCGGTGGGTAATATAGTGTTGTTGTTGATGTCGTTGATGTACTTGTGGAAGTAGTAGATGTGGTAGATGTTGTAGTAGATGTAGAAGTTGTAGTAGTCGTTGATGTTGAAGACGCAGTCGTTGTAGTAGTTAAGTAATACTCGCGATAAAAAACATATCTATTTGGAGTACCAGCTAGGTTGTAAGGAGCTTGGTAATCGGTTAGTTCATTTACTTGACTGATACCTGCCAAAAATGTTTTACTATAACTGGGCAAAAAAGATTGGTGACCGGGACTAGCCAAAATAGTAGCTAGTATACCTGCTACTTGAGGAGCAGCGAAACTGGTTCCTGATGCTACAGCTATGCGGTCATTGTTTAGACCACGACTATCCGCCACTGATCCTGCTACGGCAGAAGTTCTATTAATTGCACTTACTATGCCCGACCCTGGCGCAGCTATATCAATAGCTGGGCCACGATTGCTGTAATAATCTAGACCGGGTGCATAACTGCTGCTGTCTATGCTGGCTACACTAATAGCATTGCCTGATGCGGGTCCTGATCGTCTATTGTAATAGATACCACCAGGGACTGATGTAGTTGCTATAGAGTTGTTATAATCTGGGCCGCTAGGTAAATCTTGAACCAGGCCATCATTTCCAGCAGCAACCACAACATGTATACCGTCTGCGATAAGATCGTTTGTATCTGCTTGCCAAGCAGCTATAGGTTCACTGATTTTCAAATACCATGCAGTATCGCCTACTGATATTCTATATTGTCGGGCTCCATTAAACCCAAGCCCTAGTTCTTGATAAGTACGCCCTGTGGTACCTGTATTAGTCCATGGACCTGAGTATGTTATACCACGGTGTGTTATAGTGGTAATATCTAATACATTAATATATCTATATGTACCCCAACTTAGGTTTACTACAGTAGGATTAGCACGACCGGTGTTAGGATTAGTTGGTTTAATACTGTGCCAATAACGAATATAGTCCATACAATCTTCAGCACTGACCATGCCAGATTCATTGTATGGACTGATATTATAAATTTTGCTATTACGTGCCCAACCTTGTGTATTACCGGCAGCAACAGCAGCAACAGCAGCACCGTGGTCGCCTAGATCGCTATTATAGTAGCTAGAATAATCATATACCAAAGGTACTGGATTGTTAATCGAACTACTAGGCGGTGTTTTACCTATAGCACCAGCGTATGATAACCAATCAATTTGCTGTACACGACTACCACCGGTGCCATCTGCATTGGCTTGAAATTCGGCATGGGTTGGCCTAATATGACCATCGACTATGACAATGTCAACATTGTCACCGGCAAGACTAGTAGAAATAGTTGCAGTGTGCCTACGTTGATCATCGTACCCATGTCTGGGTTGATCTAGTCCTTGTATACCACGCAATAGGCCCCAGTTTTTATCTGAGCCCGTAAGGTCAGCGTTAGTAGTAGTTGACCCCTTGTAAAATGTGCCTGTCTGGCTCCATAAAGGTTCAACTCTTATATTTTGTTCTTCTGGTGCTAGTTCGACTGCTAGTACACGACTGTCTCCGCGTACCTGCTCGGCTTCCGCTTCAGTAAGCCAATATACTGTATTTCTACTAAGTGGTCTACGATTAACTAGGTCGACTGCACGATCAGGGATATAAAGGTCACCGCCCGGAGTTTCCATATCATCATAGAAAGCATCCAGGTCCTCATGTCGATGGAGAGTGACTGTATATTGACGTAGCATTTAGTTGGGTACCGAATATGTATTTATCGGTACCCAACTTGACTACCTACGCATATGAGCGGCGTCTACAGCAGCCTGTTCGCTAAACACAGGTTGTAGGCAGCTCTTGTGCATTATGGTGACGCCTAGCATTTTGTCGCCGGTATAGACAGGAACATCTTTCTTAGCGGCAACACCAACGCCGGAATCACGGCTGGGAATATGCGGGGTCTCACGACCGGGCGGAGGACCTAAACGTGGGAGGGCACGAGTAAGTGGACGGCTTGATACGGGTTTGGACATAGTGCGTTCCTTAAGTGACTGCCATTCTGCTTGCAACTGTTCATGTTGGCGTTTCTGTTCTGCGCTGGCCCATTTCTGCCGACCTCGACGCTTTCCTGTAGTACTAAGCCATGGACCTTCGAGATGCATTGTCATAATAGCCTCCAAATTAAGTACACAAAAGCAATTATACATGTATTCTAGGCACATGTCAACCTGTTGTATTCGCGCAACATAGCAATAAATACATGGTCAAGGAGACCGATTATGGCTAAAACTCAAGTAAATTCCAATCGTAAAACAGTGGTTAAACGTACAAGCCAAGGTGGACCTAAGCCTAAAACTAGCTCTATGAATAAACATCAGCGCCGCAGCTATAAACAGAGTCGAGGACAAGGATAGAGTCGCATAAATAACACTATGAGAGCCCGTGAATTTGTTATTAATGTACCAATCACCATTAAAATCAATGGTGACGGTGATCCTGAAGTAGCCATGGATCAAGGTCAGGACGAACCTGAATTAGACAGCATGGTACCACCATTGCAGCAAAAGATGGAATTACTCAAACGTAATTCTGGACTACCTAACGTCTACGACGAGCAAGCCGACGAAGATGAACCCCTAGGTTAAGGAGCCAGGCATGGCCTTTACCCAGGATTTTTTCACCAGCAGGCGCAATTACATAGATGGAAATACTAGAATAGGTCAACAAGACCGTATCTGGTATGATGCCAATACCAACACACTAAGAATCAGTGACGGTGTCACTCCTGGCGGTGTGATCATAGGTGGAGCTGGCGGTACCTTAATAACATCAGCTGATGGCACTGTTACAATTACAACTATCAGCGGTGGTTATAATCTCAGTGTAGCTGATGCTATCAAGTTGGTCACCGCTGAGGCCAGAAATGTTGACACAGTGCCCCTTACTAAAGGCACACCGGTGTATCTTTTCGCTGCTACTGGAAATCGACCCAGTATCAAACGTGCATCTAACTTAGGCGACGCTACTAGTGCTAAGACATTCGGCCTAATGTTAGATACAGTGCCAGTGGGGCAGACTGGTACTGTTATGTGTCAAGGTTTGCTGGTTGGAGTCGATACCGGTGCATTTAGCGAAGGTGATACCATTTACCTAGGCGCCACTGCCGGTAGCATAACCAATGTCAAACCCTATGCACCTAATCACCTGGTATACTTGGGCGTAGTAGTTCGCGCCAATCAAGGGCAGGGTGAAATTTATGTTCGTCCTCAAAATGGATATGAATTAGATGAAATTCATGATGTTAATATTAACCGCAACGTGACACGTAGGAATTATGATACCATAATGTATAATAGTTCTTTGGGATATTGGGAAAATAGACAACCAGCAATACCTATAGGAAATACATTACAACGTCCCAACGATGCGATCCCCGGAACAATGCGTATTAATTCTGATACAAATTATATTGAAGTTTATTATAACAACAACTGGGCTAATGTAGCCTCTGTTTAATTCTTACAAATAGGTTTTATGCCATTCATAGTTACACCCAGCTTCTGCCAGGTATCGGCGTTACCCATGATAAAATAAGGCCAGAACCATGTAGTCACCCATAGACCCACATAAGCATCCATGAGCTTACTTGAGACTTCGAGCGGGTCGGTCAAGTTGTTGTACATCTTCTCCTGATGCCATAATACAAGCACCCCGTTCAGTGTAACCAATCAAGGTCCATGTGCCTGTTTCAGTATTTATTAGCATGGCCATACGACCAGCTCGACCCATTTTACCAGTAAGTACTGGGCGTTCATCGAATTCTTTAAGAAAGTCAATTACTTTGTCTTGATCGGCACAAGCAATTTTCCAATCAATTTCTCGTGCATTGTAGGGATTAGATTGTGCCCCGGCTGTACTAGTAAACAAGGCAACAGCGAGGGCAAGTAGTGTTTTCATCAAGTATTTAGTCTAAGCGTTCACCACAGTGTGGACATCGCTTAGTGTCTTTACGATGTTGTTTGAGTACCCCTTCCCACTCTTTGATTTCTTTAATTATACCTTTTAGAGTTCTACGACAGCGGATGGGTTTGTCTTTGTCTAACTCATCCTTAAGTCTTTTTCTTAATTGATTAACTCGTTGTTCGAATACACCAAAAAACCCACCTGCTGCGTCACCCATTGATTACTCCTTAGTGTTTGATTTGATTCCAGACACGACTGCGAATATCAGCTTGTAACTTTTCTGGTAAGTGAACATAATCAAGTTCAGCACTTAACTTAGCACCGTTCTTGAATGCCCAATCAAAGAATTTTACAACTTCTTGGCTGGCCCGCTTGTCTGCTGGTTCCCGATACATAATTATAAACGAAGCAGTAGTCACAGGCCAAGTATCTTTGCCGCCCTGATTTACAATACTCAAGCCCATTCCTGGAACTGAGAACCAATCTGCTCCCGCTGCGGCTGCTGCGAAAGTTGCATCATCAGGGGCAACAAAGTTACCGGCTCGGTTTTGTAACAACATGTAATTCATATTGTTTTTCTTTACATAGGCGTATTCCACATAACCAATACTGCCTTTTACTCTGTTTACATTGGCAGCAACACCTTCATTGCCTTTACCGCCCACTGAACTAACGGCAGGCCATTTTACAGCAGCACCGCGACCCACACGTTTTTCCCACTCTGGGCTAATCACAGTAAGGTAGTCAGTCCAGTTAAATGTGGTTCCTGACCCATCAGCACGATGAACCACAGTAATGTTTTGGTCAGGTAGTTTCTTGCCCGGATTTAGTGCTGCGAGTTTTGCATCATTCCACTTGGTGATGTTACCCATAAACACTTCAGCAAGCACAGGTCCTGTGATGCGAAGTTCACCTGCCTTGAAGCCATCAAGATTGATAACAGGCACTGTGCCACCGATGATAGCAGGAAATTGAACTTGTCCAAGTTTATCAAGATCTTCTCCTTTTACTGGAGCATCACTGGCTCCGAATGATACTGTTTTGTTATTGATCTGACGAATACCACCTGAACTACCAATACTTTGATAGTTTAAGGTATTGCCAGTGGCCTTGTTATATGCTTCGGCCCATTTGGCATAGATAGGATAGGGAAAGGTAGCACCAGCCCCTGTGATTTCTGCTGCTGTGACTGCTGCTGAAAAGATGACTGCTGCTAGCGAGGCAAATATTTTCTTCATTGACGATCTCCTTGTGTGTCAAAATATTTACCGTTATATTAGCATATAATTATTACAGAATTATTACAATCAGTGTTTTACGGCAAACCAGCTAGAAATCATTGCTCGCATGATGACCAAATCTGCTTCTGAATTGACCACAATACGTTCATCTAGGTCTGGCATGTCTTCATACGCCGCTGGCGGGAATCGCAAGAATAAAAATATGTCACGCCATGTAGTAGTTGCGCCTTGTTGATAACATAACTCTATTACTTTTAAGATGGCGTCAACAACTTGTTTATGTTTTTCTTGGAACTCGTTCATCTGGCTTATCCAAAATAACAGGGGCCGGATGCCCCTGCATTCTGCGAAATTCTCGATTTATTTCTTCCATTACAGGATCTACTACTTTCGTACTAGTATCACGGTATGGTTGTGTACCAGTACGCTCGGGCACATGCGGTCTTCTACGAAACCAAGTCATATCAACCCTCCTTTTTGCTAGCCTCCTTATCCTTGGCATCTTTGTCTGCTGCTCTTTGGGCAGCAGCACCAGCCATAGCAGCTTCTTTACCAGTACCAGCTAGCATGATGCCTGACAGTGTACCACATAAAAATGTTGCCACAGGGATAATTAATTCAAAAAATTTCTGATCTATTGGACTTATAGCATTAAGTGGCTGCGTGACAAACATGATACTATAAAGCACAGTAAAAACAATGCCAATAAGAGTGAGCGCCAAGCAGACTCCGATAAAGAATTTAAGCCTAACCATAAGTTCATTTTCGGTGTAGCGTTCTCCGGGCTTGCTGGTTTTTGGTGTTGAGTCATTTTTAGGTTCCATGGTCGTAAGTACCTTATCAATCACAGTGTTTACTTTATTTTGCATGGGTTTTCGTCCTTGAATATGTGCTCGGGGCATGATCGATTAACTTCACAGTAGGGTTTCTTACACATGTCTGAGTCCCAGTTATTAGGATCCTGGCAGGGATAGCGATAACGATCCGCACACCCGGCCAATAATAGTAATCCAACAATGGTTAGCAGTCTTACCACGGCAGCCACATCCATAGTGCCTGGCTGACTATGATAGATCCTGCTGCACCAACTACGGTACTGACCCAAAACATAGGCATACTGGCCGCTAAAATACTAGCGGTTAACAGCACGATGCTGATTTGTAGTATGCTGCCGCCCCAGGTGAACCATGGGCTACGTTTCTTGGCTTCATCACGTTCGGCTTCTAATGCTTTGGCCTTTTCTTGTATTTCTTTCTTGTCGTCGCTCATGCGTTTTGCTTCAGCAAGAAATTTTTCTTTATTTTCTGGCTTTTGTGCTTCGGCGGCACTGATTTCATATAATACGCCACGAACGTTCTTGGCCTGATACCATGCCCACATGTTGTTGGCTTGTATGGTATTGTTTTGAATTTTGCTTGAATTTGATCCACCAATCATGGTGTTTATGGCTAGTAATGCGGCTAGAAATACAATAACAAAGCCAGCTTTGTCTTTAATAGCGGCTTCTTTTTCACTGCGAGTTAGGGGTTTCTTTTCTGCTGGTTTAGCTGCTTCATTCATTTTAGCTCCTTGATTTGACACACTAAGTATGGTGTTAATATTCACGTGACATCCTTTTATTAAATTACTTATCTTTTTACGGTAAATATTAGTATGGATACAAAAGTCTTAGAACATTTTCAATCAAATTGGCGTTTTTGGATATCAATACTGTATTTCACTACCTTAATTGTAGTGATAGCAGTAGTTTATAACAAGCACGGCACCAAGGCTGTGCCCCTGGCACCGGTAATAATGCCTGCGCCTACAATTGATCTTGACCCTATTAATAAACGCATAGCAGCATTAGAACAAGAATTAGCTAATCAGTCGCTAGTTAATAAAACATTAAAAGCCGAATATGATTCCTTACTAACAAATAATCAAAGACTAGAACGCCGCACGCAAAGCCATCTCGAAGCCATCAAGCGTATGTGCGAGTACATTGTAGTAATTACTGTAGATAAGAAAATCATTCCCCGCCAATGTTTGCCTGAGTATAGATGGAGCACTACTGAGGGTAATTAATGGATACCAAATTAGCTACTATCATCTGTTCAGATGTAATTGGATATAGCACGCTCATGCAGCGCGATGAAGAAGGCACGCTACGGCGTTTAGATGTGTGTCGTGCAGTAATTGACCCCTTGATCAACCAACACAAAGGTAGATTGTTTAATACCGGTGGAGACAGTATATTAGTTGAATTCGCAAGTGCCGTAGATGCTGTTAAATTTGGTATAGAAATGCAGACTAAAATGCTATCACTTAAAGATGGGCTACGCTGGCGTGTAGGTATGCACGTAGGTGAAGTTTGGATCTACGGTACTAACCTAATGGGTGATGCAGTTAACTTAGCTGCTCGTTGCGAAAGTCTCGCCGACTATGGCGGTGTCACTATAACTGATGCTGTATATAGGTTAGTTGTGGGTAAAATGCGGGGTATTGAATTTGTTAGTCGCGGCGAACAAGAATTCAAAAATGTTGCGCCCATGGAAATTTGGAGCGTGGTATTGCCTGGCGCAGAGCCAAATCCTAACTTATCTAAGAGATCTAAACCAGCTGTCAATACCACAACAAAGAGTCATGCCGAAATGGTAGCTGCTGTAGCCAATGATCAAGCGGCACGTAATCGTTCACTACATGACGCACAAATGTTTAGACGAGAGCAAAAGTTCGGTCCTGCTACACGTATTTTGATGTGGCGCTTAACCAAAAATGATCGCGAAGCCTTAGACGAGTTAATCAGTATGGGCATGAAGGATCTTATACCAGCAGATTTGAAAAATTATGTAGCCGCAGTGTTACGAGAATATTGTATGAAAATCGATAGTGATCGTGCACTTAAAGTGGCAGATTTACTTGAGTCTCGCTCTATGAATTATGCCGCACTAGCTGTACAATTTGTAAAGATTGCAGCCCGGGTAAATGAACAAGCGTCGTATCGTTATGCTATGATGGTGTTCAATGATCCTACCAGCAGTGATTCTGAAATCGAGTCTGTACTAGGCGATCTTAAAGAATCGGCTATGAAAAAACAGGTGCCTGCTATGATGCGTCTTGGCGAGTACTATACTAAGATAGGCGATAAAAAGAACGCTTTTAGGTGGTTATATGCTGCTAGA
>Ga0208783_10001146_pt1 | contig 15976 bp, 10 predicted proteins | sample DEB19_08_DNA_2_FD_184529 | JGI IMG/M metagenome (GOLD analysis project Ga0208783, IMG submission 184529) | Aqueous microbial communities from the Delaware River and Bay under freshwater to marine salinity gradient to study organic matter... | ecosystem: Environmental > Aquatic > Marine >... | reverse complement strand
GGCGGGGATTGAGCATCGTCCAGTCCGAGTGCAGAAACTCGCGGAGGGAGAGGTTGCGCGTGAAGACCTCCGTGAAGTAGCGCTTGGATTCGAGCACCATGCATTCCTCCAGCCATTTGTCGTAGGCGGGGTAAAGCTCAACGTCAGGCGGGAAGGATCCGACCTTGTGCAGTTGCAGCCATTGATGCGGGAAGGCGTTGAGGAAAGTGGTGGTTTTTGGGTCAGCCAACATGCGGCTGACCTGCGTGCGTAGGACTTCGGGCTGGCTGAGCTTCCCCTCGCGCGCGGCGGCGAAGAGCGCTTCGTCCGGCATCGAGCCCCAGAGGAAATAACTCAGCCGCGACGCGAGCTCCCAGTCGTTCACCAGCTTCCGGTCCTGGCCGGCGGTGCCCTCGTGCAGGTAGTAGAAGTTCTTCGAAGTCAGGGCCGCCACGAGCGCGGACAGGTAGGCCGGGCGGAATTTCTCGCCGGCCTTCATCTCGCTGGCGATGAGCTTTTCGAACGAGGCGAGTTCAACCTCAGTGGCTGGACGACGCCACGCGCGGTCGAGGAAGCGCTTCAGGCCGGCGCGCACGGCGGCGGGGTCCGCACTCTCGGGCAGCAGGCCGTCGCGCTTCTTCCGGTCGGTCTCAAGGATGACGGGGCCTTCCCACTCGCACGAGTCCACCATGAGCAGCGGAGGAATGGCCGCGCCGGATTCGTCCCAGATTTTGTAGCTGCCGGAATGCACGTTGTGTCGCTCGCGGCTGTGGGTGAACGGCGTCTGCTGCGTGAGCGAGAGGGCGCGCGCCTCGAACAGGCCGGGTGCCTGGTTGAGCAGGCCATAGCGGCCGGCGGGTAGGTGCGTCTCGATTTCGAGCGTGGTGGGCGAGTCCTCGCCCGCGAGAACGTCCACGCCGTGAACGCTGCGCTTCAGGGTGTTGTCCCAAATCACCAGATGCGGCACGCGACCTCGCACTGACGGCACAGCACTGAGTCGGATGCGAATGCGATACAGGCCTGGCGCGCGCGCATCAATAGTGCCGCGTGCGGTGTGGCCGGGCAGCACGAGGTCGCGCAGGGGACGGGTGCTCTCTGTGTCCTTCTGCTTCTGCTTCGGACGGGCGGTGTCCGCATCGAAACGACCTTTCAGTGTCTGCGGTTCCTTTTCCGGAAACGCCTCGGCGATGATCTTTTGCGCCGCCTCGAAGTAACGGTCCACATGCGACGGCGACAGCGTCAACTGCGAGCCAATGCGGTTGAACCCGTGCCAGCGAGGATCTTCGCTGAACGCACCGGGCGCGTCGGTGTCGAAGCGCACGCCGAGCAGGTCGTAGATCGTGTTGGCGTATTCCTCACGGCTGAGCCGGAAGAGCGTGACGGGCGTGCGCACCGAAAGCCGCGCGGCACGGCCCGTGGCCAGCCGGGTGGTGATCCAGTCCGCCACCTTGCTGACGGCCTCGGCAGGCGGCTGCTTCTCGTCCTTCGGCGGCATCTCGCCCGCGTTGATGCGCAGCATGACCTCGTCCCACGTCTGGGCGACGAGGAGGTCGTTGAAGTTGGTTGAGAGCGTGTCGAGCCGCAGGTCACCCTTCTTTTTCTCGGCGTTGTGGCACCGCAGGCAGTAGTCGCGGAGGAACGGTTCGATCGCGGCCCGCGATGGTTCGGCCGCCGACGCGGCGAAGGCCAGCATGACGAACGAAAGCAACGGCGGCAGTTTCATGGGGTTGATTCAGCGGGCCTTCTCTTCGGGAGCCACCTGTTGCGGCAGGCGCAGCGTGCGCGAGCGGTCGCGGTCCTCGAACGATTTCACGCGCTCCTCGGGCGTGTTGCTGATCCACGTCCAGCTTTCGGCCTTCACCCGCACGGCGTTCCCGGCCCGGTAATGATCCAGCATCTCAGCGAACTTCAGATGCAGGCGCACGCCGCTGAAGCCCGGCACGACCGGTGCGGTTTCCCATTTCACCAGCTTGCCAAACGCGCGGTCGCCGCGGTGTGTCCATGTCCGCAATGTCTGCTCCGCGGGCGCGACGGCGATGCGCTCGTTGCGGTCGGTGTGCAGGTCGTCGAGGAGTTGCTTGGCCACGCCGCCGAACATCACGACGGTCACCATGCCGCCGCCGAAGTCGAAGTTCTCGACGGCCTCGACGCGGCCGGGCAGCCAGCGGATGCGGTGGTAGCGCACGTTGAGGCGGTTCTGGAGGTCGGTGGTCTGCTTCAGGCTTTCGTCGTCGAGCCAGACGTCGTTGAGGCCGAACTCGTGGTCGCGCCAGTTCACCGCGCGACCGAAGTTCAACTGCACTGTCGTGCCCGGCTTCAGCTCGCGCGATTCGACCGAGCGACTCGCTTTCCAAAAGCGGGTGCCAATGTCGAAATCGAACGTCTGCTTGCCGCTTACCCCCTGCGGCGCGGCCTTGCCGACGGACTCGACTTGCAGCTTCGATGTGTCGAAGTCCACCGCGAGGATTTTCCACGACTGGCCGTGACGCCGGTAGAAGGAGACGTCGTCCTCCAGGAGGAGCGCGTGGTTCTGCGGCGGGATGAGCGCGGCCAAGTCCTTCGGCGGCAGCGCGATGGTCGCCTCTTCCCCAGCGGGCGGCACGAAGAAGTAGCCTTGGACGTGCGTGCCGAGCGGAACGTCCTGCAAGGTTGCGGGTGCGCCGTGCAGCCAGATTTCGCCGCAGGGCAACATGGCGAAGTAATGCAGCGGGCCGTCCTGCGCGCGGCGTTCATCGCGTATCCCGCAGTCCAGCCGGATGCCACCACGGCGGTTGATGGGGTCCACGACGACCAGCTCACCGGCGAGGTAAGTGGCCCGCTCAAGGGGCGGAAACTCGTTCGCCTTCGGAACATACTGCGGGGCGTCCGCCGCGTTTGCCGACGGCATGAACGCTGCCAGCAGTCGCAGCCCGAGAACGAGGGCTGAGAACTGGCGGAAGAAGCCAACCAAGGTGTGGTTCATCATATCACCCATTCGCGAGGCTTCGATACCGGCACTCAAGCCCGTAGTTCAGCCAGCGTGCCATTGCTGTCGGCGAACCGGTTGATGTCCAGTCCCATCGCCTGGCCCATGGTGAGGAGCAGATTGCTCATGACCGCCTTCTGGTTCACGGGGCTGAAGCACAGGCGATAATGCTCGCGCGGGTTGGTGAGCTGGTAGTCGGCCAGCCCGCCGGCGCGGTTGAAGTCCAGATGGCGGCCGTGCTTGAGGCCGAGCTTCGCACCGCCCGCGAGCACGAGCGGGAGGTTGGCGTTGCCGTGGCTGTGGCCGTAGCTCATGCCGCTGCCGAAGAGGGTCATCGTGGTGTCGAGGAGCGGGCCGTGGGTGTCGGACGTTTCCGCGAGGCGGTCGAGCAGATAGGCGAACTGCTGGACGTTGAAGGTGTCGCTCGCCGTGAGTTCCTCTAGGCGCTTCACGTTGCCGTTGTGATGCGAGAGCGAGTGGCGGTCCTGCTTGATTTGGATTTCCGGGATGGGCAAGCCTTGGCCCTCGCTGCCGGAGCTGAAGGTCGCCACGCGCGTCATATCCGTCTGGAAGGCCAGCACGATGAGGTCATACATCGTCCGGAAATACTCGCCCACCAACTGCTGCGAGACCGCGCGGTCAACGCGGGCGCGGGCGGCGGCGTCCACCTTGGGCAGCGGGGTGTCCAGCCACTTGGAGCTACGCTCCGTTCGGACTTCCACCTCGCGGACGGAGGTCAGGTATTGCTCCAGACGCCCCCGGTCGGCTTGGCCGAGCTGGGAATCCAGCTTCTTCGCGTCGTCGAGCACGAGGTCGAGGATGCTGCCCTTGCGGTCGAGATTCCGGCGCTGCGTGTTCAGGCCACCTGCGGGTGCCTCGAACATGCGCTTGAAGACCACGCTGGGCGTCCGCTCGGACGGGAGGCGGATGCCGTCGGCCGTCCACGCCAGCGTGTCGCCGTCGCTGCTGAGTTCGAGCGAGGTGTAGCGCGTGACCTCGGCGGTCTTCTGCGCCATGAGCTGGTCCATCGAGATGGTGTTGCGGTCCGTTGCGCCGACCTTGCCGCCGGTGAGCCAGATTTTCTGGCAGTTGTGATGATGACCCAGACCATGCGGGTGGTAGAGGCCGCTGATGGGCGTGATGTTCGCGCGGTGCTTCGCCAGCGGTGAGAGGATTTTGGAGAAGGTGTAGTTGGCACCGGCCTCGCGAATCTGGAAGTCCAGCGTGTTGACGCCGTTGGGCAGGTAGATGAACACACTGCGCCGGGGGCTGGCCTGCGCCACCTCGGCAAACGCCCGCATCGGGCGCATGCAATCGAGGAACGGCAACGCCACCGTGGCGCCAAGCCCCCGCAGGACATGGCGGCGGTTCAGTTCCCAGCGGCGTGCGGCGATGTTGCTCATGCAATCCCGACGGTGCGACTGGAGGGAAATTCGCCGGGAATGGCGCGTGGAAATTTTTCTCGCCGGGCAGGGCTCCGCGCGCTTGCCGGGGATCTCACGGTCTTGCGTTCTCGCCGGGCCGGCCGCTTCCGTCAGGACACGTTCTTCATGGGGTTGCATGGACTCAGAGCAGTGTCTTGCGCCGAGAAGAATGGTATTGCTGTCTTGAACCGCTACCATTCGGCCACGCACTCATGAAATGGCTGTTTATACTGCTGACTTTGGGGGCTCTCCTCCTGACGAGCCTCTCCCCGGTGCGCGCGGCAGTTGAAGTGAATGGCAACTGGCCCTCCTTTCGGGGTCCCGGCGCAGCCGGTGTGTTGGACGGCTTGGAGTTGCCGGAACGGTGGGATGCGGAGACACGTCAAGGCATCCGCTTCAAAGTCGAAATTCCCGGTCTGGCTCATTCCAGCCCTGTGATCTGGGGGGATCGGCTGTTCATCACCACCGCTGTGAGCAGCGAGCAGGATGCCTCGTTCAAGCCCGGGCTTTACGGCTCCGGGGAAGCCTCCCGCGACCGTTCGGTGCATGCGTGGCAGATCCTGTGCGTGGACAAGCGGAGCGGTAAACTCCTGTGGAACAAGACCGCGACCCAAGGCAGCCCCAAGGACAAACGGCACATCAAGTCCACCTACGCCAATTCAACGCCGGCCACCGATGGTGAGCATGTGGTGGCGCTGTTTGGCTCCGAAGGATTGTTTTGTTACGGCGTCGCCGGGGAGCTGCTCTGGAAGAAGGAGCTCGGCCGCATGGATGTCGGGGCGTATGACCTGCCAAGCTACGAATGGGGCAGCGCCAGCTCACCCATCATTCATGAGGGAAAGGTCATCGTTCAATGCGACCAGCAAAAGGGTTCCTTCCTGATCGCGGTGGACGTGAAAACGGGCAAGACGGTCTGGGTGACCCCGCGGGACGAGTTGCCATCATGGGGAACGCCCACTGTGTATCCCGGGAAGACCCGGGCGGAACTGGTCACCAATGGTTCCAACTTCATCCGGGGCTATGATCCTGCGACTGGCGCGGAGCTCTGGCGGCTGGGCGGCAGTTCCAAGATCACCGCGCCGACGCCGGTGTTTGCCGAGGGTCTGATTATTGTTGCGAGCGGGCGGGCACCTGAGCGCCCCATCTTTGCCGTTCGTCCAGGTGCTGCTGGCGATCTGACCCTGCGAAACGGCGAGACAAGCAGCCCCTTCGTGGCCTGGAGCAAGACCCGCCGGGGCGGTTACATGCCCACGCCGCTCATTTACCGAGGTCTGCTTTATGTGCTTAACAACGACGGGCTGCTCGGCTGTTACGACCTCAAAACCGGCACGGAACATTATCAGGAGCGCGTGCCGCATCGTTCCTTCGGCTTCAGCGCGTCGCCAGTCGCCGCTGACGGAAGAATCTACCTCGCGGGAGAGGATGGCCTGGTGTTTGTGCTGCAGGCCGGGACGCAGTTGAAACTCCTCGCCACCAATCCGGTGGGCGAGCCGCTCATGGCGACGCCCGCGCTCTCGGCCGGCACCCTCTATCTGCGCGGCAGTAGGCACTTGTTCGCCGTTGGCAAGTGACGCAGGCTCACTCTCCACGTATGAAAAATGTCCGGACCCTGCTTTTCCTCGCCTGGTGCTTGAGCGTTCTGGCTGGCCTGACCGGGCCAAGCTCCGCAGCGGAGCCAAAAGACAAACCCGCAGCGGTTGGTGTGACCGGCGAACAGCTCGTCTTTCACACCGATTGGAAAGGCGAGCGCATTGCCCTGCCCCCGACCTTCGCTCCGGCGATGAAGTTAAAGGGCATCGAGGTGATTCGTTTCGCACCGGGAATGTTCCAGGCCCAGTCCGAGTCCTTCTTCTCGTATGCTTTCGTGTTCTCGCTGGTGAAAGAGCAGGGGCTGACACGGGAAGTCATCCAGCGCGAAATGCTCGCCTACTACCAAGGACTGGCCGAGTCGGTCTCGAAGAGCAGGGGCCGGACGGTCGATGCCGGCAAGTTCACCTTTGAGCTGGAGCAGGCGAAGCAAGCCACCGGAACGCCTGAGCAAATTCCTGCTGCAACCAAAGTCACTCAATACGCGGGCAAGCTGGCCTGGGTTGAGCCCTTCGTCACGGGGCAGCCGCAAACGCTGCATTTCGAGATCCAATTCTGGACCGACCCCGGCACCGCGCGGGATTACCTGTTCGTCTGCACTTCCCCGAAGGCCCCCGGAGCAACCGAGGCGATTTGGCGGGAGCTGCGTAGTCTCCGCCGCAATTTCGAGTTCAAGGGCACCCCAAAGAACTAGACGGCGGATCTCAGGTGCTCTCCTTTCACAACAACCCCTTGGCCATCATCACCTACCATGAACCGAACGCCCCGCACTGTGCTGACACTCCTGCTGACGACCGTCCTGCCGCTGCTTTCCGCGGAGACCGGTTGGCCGGAGGCCACCGCGCCGACGATCAAGGCCGGTAGTTTCGATGAGCTGGTGATCGATGGCCGGGCCGTGGAGGTCTTCCAGCACGGCGTGCGGCCGGAGTGGGGCTACAAGCAGCCGCAGCAGGACACATTCATCGTCGTCCACCCCAAGACACCGCGCAAAAACGCGCCGCTTTACGTCGTTCTGCACTCGGCGGGACACGATGTGGTTTCGTGTTTGAAATGCACGCGCACCGTCGGCAACCACGACATCTACCGCTCGCCTGACGACCATTACGCGCTGTATCTCGACTGCCGGGCGAACAAGGGCGACTGGTGGTGGGGTGGCATGCACGTGGGGGACGCGGGGTTGACCCAGCGCAACTCGGGCAGTGAAACCTCACCGGCGGAAAAGCGCGTGATGGACACAATCAAGTGGGTGATGGCGAAGTATGCGACCGACCAGAACCGCGTTTACCTTTCCGGCAACTCGATGGGCGGCAGCGGCACGCTCGGCATTGGGCTGCGCCACGGGGATGTGTTCGCCGCGATCAAGGCAAACGTCCCCGCCGGCGTTGAGCACGCATCGCATCGCATGGGCTTCCCGCCCCAGTTCATCCCGGCGACGCTCAAACTCCCCGACCCGCCGGTGGCCGTTGATTATTCCGCCCAGAATGACAGTTGGTCCAATGGCCACGACCGCTTTGTGAAGGCGATGAACGACCGCAAGTATGCGCTGTATTTCTATTGGGGCCCCTTCGGCCACGCCAACAACCACGCCGCCATCGAGAAGGTCAACGACCTGATCAACACCTTCGACTGGCTGAGTGTGAAAAAGAACGAGGCCTATCCTGTGTTCGCCAACGCCTCCAGCAATGGCAAGCTTCCTTGGCCGGACGATGTGAAGGGCAAGACCACCGGCCAGATCAACGCCTTCTTCCGCTGGAAGAATCTCACGGATGCCAAGGGTCGCCTGGAGATGTCGCTCTTCCTGGTCACGACGGCGACCGTGAAGACGACCTTTGAAATTCCCAAGGAGGCGAGCGCAGATGTGTCGCTGCGCCGGATTCAGAACACGCGCTTCGCGCCCGGCCAAGCTTTCAAATGGACCTTTGGCAGCGCCCACGGCGAGGGCAAAGCCGATGCCAGCGGGCTGGTCACTATTCCCGGATTGAAGATTACCTCCGAGCCGACGACCCTGCTGGTGAACCAGTAGTTCTCCAACCACCACCTCAACTTCCACCATGAAGCACTCCTTACCTCTTGCCTCGCTTTTCCTCGCTTGCACGCTGCTCTCCGCCCACGCGCAAAACAAACCCGCATCCCTTCCTGAACTCCCGGAAGTGCTCAAGTCCGTCAAAGGGACGCTCGCCGACCGCAAGCCAGTCGGCCTTACCTTGACCGTGGACTCCAAGACGCCGCTGAGCGCCAGCCAATGGGATGCTATCGCCACCCTTCGCGCGCGGGCCTTCAGCTTCGGCGGCTCGGCGTTGGACGATGCCGGCATGGCTCGGCTCGCGGCGCTGAATCCGGAGATGGTCACGGTGAACGGCTCTCTGGTCACGGGTGCCGGTGCCGCCAAGTTCGGCGAGATGAAATCGTTGAAAGCCCTGCACACCATGCACATCACCAAGCCGACGCCCGAGGCCAAGGCAGCCCTCTCCACGCATCCGACCCTCGAAGTGTTTTCGAGCGATGGCGCGTTTTGCATCGAGGCCGTCATGGCTCCGAAGCTTCAGCGCGCGGACCTGAAGCACGGCGCCGCTAGTGATCAGTTCGTTGCGCTGCTCAAGCACCACCCCTCGTTGGAATCCGTGCGTCTCTGGGCAAAGGGTTATGCGGGTTTGAGCGATGCGGCCATCGCTTCCCTCGTGACCATTCCGAAGCTCAACAAACTCTCGCTGGAGTTCGCCGTCTTCACCTACGCCGGTGGACTCAATCGCCTCAAAGAAATCCCCGGCCTCACCACGCTCGACCTGAAGGACGTCGCCCTCTCACCGGAAGACCTTGCCAAGCTCAAGGCGGACCTCCCCAAGGTGAAAATCACCTTCACTCCGATGACAGCAGATTATCGTGCCCAGTGGGACGGATGGGCGGCCAAGAAGAAGTAGTGCGCGTGGGTGGAGCGCGGCGTTCACGCCGCAGAAAGCTGCGGTTGAAAAGTGTGCTCGAAGAACCTTAGGCCTGCTCCTGTTTCTGCGGCCTGAAGGCCGCGCCCCTTTACAACTGCCCCAAGGGCTGAACCATCGGCCAGAGGCGGATTTCCTCGGTGACCAGGTGTGGAGGCATTTGCGCGACCTGCACCAGCAGGGTGCCGATGTCGGCAGGTGAAATGCACTGGGCCAGCACCTCGGGTGGGCGGGGTGGCAGCGCGGCTCCCTCGGTGAAGTCCGTCTGCCCCCAGGACGGCAGCAAGGACGTCACCCGCACTCCATGCGGACGCAACTCCGTCAGCAGGCAGCGGGTGAATTGCAGCAACCCTGCCTTGGCCGCAGAATAGACGCTCCAACCCGGCCAAGCGTGGGTGGAGCACGCGCTGCCGAGGTTCACGATCAGCCCGCTGCCCTGCCGTTGCATGATCGCCGCCGCCCGGCGGCAGCCCAGGATCGTGCCGGTGAGATTGCTGGCCAGCGACTGGGTGATGGTCGCGTCCGTCTGCTCGGCGGCGGGGCCGATCTTCACGCCTTCACCTGCGTTGTTGATCAGAATGTCCAGCCGCCCACCGGTCGCCAGCACGGCCTCCATGAGCCTGTCCCACGCGGTGCCATCGGCCACGTCGGCCACGAAAGGCGTTGCCCCGATGCGGGCGGCGGTCGCCTTCAGACGCACCTCATTGCGTCCGGTGATCCAGACACGCGCCCCGGCTTTGGCGAACGCTTCTGCGATGCCCGCCCCGAAGCCGCGAGCGCCGCCGGTGACGATGACAATCTGATTGGCCAACGAGTGGTGTGGTTGCATGGCGGACGAGGAGGGAAGCAGGTTCAGGCATTGGCATCACGAAAAAAGGTTCAGGTGCATGCAGTGGGCCACCGCATCCACGCAATCCCCCGGCTGTGCTGCGGAGACCAGCCGCAGCGGATTCGCCTGCCAGGAGGCGTTGATTGATTCCAACAACGCCCGTCGCGCGGACGTTGCTGCGGCTGATTCCGCGCCGAGCGGGATACAGCCGCGCTCGGGGAACCGGCCGCCTAATCGCCGGGCTTGATTCAAGCGAATGCGTCCCTACACTCCGCCCGTCCCAGACAAGCCGTCGGCATTTGGGCCGGCGCTGAAAACACATATTATGGACGAGCAACCGAAGATTCCAACGCCCTCCCCGGTGCTGATGCGGGAGATGAATTACACCTACACGCCCATCGTGGCCTTCGTGATTGTAGGAATCCTGGCGCTGGTGCTGTGGACCAAGCGGCTGGGACCAACCACCTTGCTCGCCGAGGCCGAGACCATAGACACCGTCGTCTCCAGCCCGCAGCCCGGCGTGCTCGCCGAGGCCAGCAAGGACATCCGCATCTTCTCCAAGGTCGCCAGCGGCCAGATTGTCACCCGTGTGGTCGGTGCCGATCCGAAGAACCCGATCCCCATCACCGCTTCAATCGAAGGTGTCATCACCAAGATCCACCGTTATCCCGGCGACACCAATGCCGTCGTCGCCGCCGGCGAGCCCATCATGACCATCACCGCTCCCCGGCCGGATCGCTTGATCGCCTTCCTGCGCCAGCCGCTCACCTTTGATCCCCAGCCCGGCATGAAGGTCCGCATCCGACCGCGCGCGCGCAGCACCAAGTCGTTTGACGCGACGATTGACAAGGTCAGCCCTCAGCTCGCTCCCATCCGCGGCTCCCTGCTGCCTCCAGGCCAAACCCGGGTGGAACTGGGCCTGCCCATCATCATCGAAAAGCTCCCCGCCGAACTCCAGCTCTACGCCGGGGAAATCGTGGATCTAACCGTGTATCCCGGCGAAGTCGCGGCGAAGTAACGCCCCGACGGTCCAGCAGCGCCCCGCTGGACAACTCAACCGCCTGAAGCGGCCCCTCAGCCGGGCACGATCACGCTCTTCGCCGCCTGCCATCGGGCCGTGGTCTGCAACGCTTCGTCCGCCTGCTCGATGGTGAACCGGTGGGACACCATTTCGTGGAAGGGAAACTCCTGCTGGTGTCGCCGGAGGAACTCGATGGCCGCCTGCAAATGCCGGGGCTCACTCGACCAGGAGCCAAACACCTGAAGCTGCTTGCGCGTGATGACGTGTGGATTGAACGCCACCGTGCCCGCGTCACAATAATGGCCCAGCACGAGATACTTCCCGCCATCGCGGCACAGCTCCATGCCTTCCACCACCGCGCTCGGATGGCCCACGCACTCCAGCACCACGTCCGCGCCGTAACCGCCGGTCAACTCCCGCACCCGGGCAAGGCGTGCCGCCGGTTCCCGCACCGCTTCAAGGTCAATCACCTCGTCCGCCCCGAAGCGCCTGGCCATTTCCAGCCGGTGCTTCGGCGCACCGATGACAATCACCTTGCCCGCGCCCGCGCTCTTCGCCACGGCCAGCGCCGCGATGCCCACCGGTCCCGCGCCTTGGACCACCACGGTGTCCTGCCACGCGATGCCCGTGCGCTCCACCCCGTGGATCGCCGTGATGAGCGCGCAGCCCGCGCCGATGACGGACTCGGTGGGCAGGTCGTCCGGCAGTTTGAAAATCGTCGTGCGCGGACGCAGGTAATGAAACTCCGCGTAGCCGCCGAGAAAGTGCGGCGCGCAATCGCAGGGATAGCCGATGCCATAAGCCCGGCGCTGGGCGCAGCGCGTAGGCTGCTTCTTCACCGCGCAGTAGTAGCACTGACCGCAGGAGACGGCGGAGTTCCACGTCACGCGGTCGCCACTCTTGAGCGGCTGGCCGGACCAGTCCTTCTCCACCCCTTCGCCCAGAACCTCGATGCGCCCGACGGTCTCGTGCCCGAGAATCACCGGCAGTTTGATCGGCAACTGCCCCTGCCACAAATGCACATCCGTGCCGCAGATGCCGGCCATCTCGGTGCGCACCAGGACCGCACCCGCATCCACCTTGGCCGGCACTTCGTAGGTGTGCAGGCGGAGGGGAGCGTTGAAAGCTTCAAGGACGGAGGCTTTGGCAGTGCGCATAAGGTGGTCGAGTCTGACCGGGATTGCCCCGTCTGCTCAACGGGGAAGTGTGCCCGCCCAAAAATGTTTGGTCAGCAGCGCCGACGAAGAAGTTCGACCAAGCCGAGCACAGCCAGAGCGGCCAGCCCGACCTCGCCATGGACCCCATCACGGCGCCTCTGCCCATAGCTCGGACAACCTGCCGGTCATTTTGGTCGGCAGCGGGTCTCCCACCACACAATGCTCACCGGCACGGGCTGCCCGGCCCGCCCGCATGAGCAATGCCCGGCTGGGGTTTTGACACCGGCTTGACACTTATCACTTGTCATACAAGCATGCTCGCATGTCAGTTCCCATAAACGGGATTAAAACAGAAAACTTGGTGCCCCGCGCGGTGGAGGCATTACGCCATTTCGTCTTGCACGAGTTGACGGAGCCCGGCGCGGATCTGCCGTCGCAAGGGGAGCTCAGCACAAGGCTCGGGGTCTCTCGCACGGTCGTTCGCGAGGCCATGCGGGTGCTGGAGACGCAGGGTCTCATCGCCCTCTCGCAGGGCAAGCTCCCCAAGGTGATGGCCGCGAATCCCCGCACCGTCATCAACGGCCTTAACACTCTCATGCAGCGTTCCAACATCAGCCTGCTGGACGTGCTGGAGGTTCGCCGTCCGCTGGAAATAGAGGCGGCTGTGCTGGCGGCGGAACAGGCCACTGATGACCATCTGGCGCGAATGCGCGAGGCGAATGCCGCGCTCGCCGCCGCCCGGACCATTGAGGAGCAGATTGTGGCTGACATGTGCTTTCACAAGGCGATCGCCGATGCGACCGGTAACCCGGTCTTTGGCATCATCCTGGATGTCCTGGGGCAGTTCCTGTTCGAATCCAGGCGCACGAGGCTCAAGCAAAGCGGCGCCAAGGTCGCCCTGCGACACCATGAACTGTTGCTGGCGGCCATCACGGAGCGTGACCTTGCGAAAGCACGGCAGGCCGCCGAGGACGGAATGCGGCAGACCGAGGCCGATTTGAAGCGCGAGGCCAGACAATCGCTGAAACCTAAACCCTCCCGACCACAATGAAACCGTATCACATGACTTTGCTGGTGTTGCTGGGTGCCGCCTCGGTCCACGCCGCCCAGCCAACCAAGGCATTTCTCACCCGGTATTGTGCTGAATGCCACGACGCGGACGTGCAAAAGGGTGGCCTGCGCGTGGACGCGCTCGCGTTCCCGCCGGCGGGCGCAGAGGCGTTGAACTTGCTCGTCCGGCTGCACGACCGCGTGCAGGCTGGCGAGATGCCGCCGAAGAAGGCGGCGCAACCCACCGCGGCGGAGCGGCAGGCCTTTCTCCGGGCGTTGGGTGATGAGGTGAAGGCGGCAGAGGTCACCGCCTCGGCCGGCGGGCGCACGCTGGTGCGGCGCATGAACCGCGTCGAATACGAGCACGCGTTGCGGGATCTGCTCGGACTGCCGCTGCTGCGCGTGAAGGAGCTGCTGCCGGAGGACGGCCAGCAGTTTGGTTTCGACAAGGTCGCGGGTGCGCTCGACATCTCGCACATTCAGATGAGCAAGTATCTGCAAGCGGCGGACACGGCGTTGCGCCAGGCGATCGTGCCTGTCGCCAAGACCCCGGAGACGAAGACATGGCGCGAACCCGCGGTGATGCAGGACACGGTGCGCGGCGCGATCGCGATTCATTGTGGCGTGCCGCTGAAGGGGCACGAACTCGCTCCCGGCCTTGCGACGCACATCGTCGGCAATCCCGACAAGGACTACGGCAACACCTATCGCGCGGCCACCTTCAAGGGCGAAGCAGACTCCGTTGCGGTGCTGACGGGCGTCATTGGCGCGCATCAACCGGAGGGCGTGCAAATCGACCGCTTCAAGCCGCACGTGCCCGGATGGTACCGCGTGAAATTCTCCACTTGGAGTCTGCGCTGGGAGCGAACCAAGGCGGTGCCTGCGGTGCGCGGTCTCGTGCGCAACCACAACATCTTCGGCCCGCCCTATTTCAAGAACGCTGCGGGCCGGTGGGAGTTCACGAGATTGCCCGAGGAAAAGGCGGATGCCGGGCGCATGGAGAATGTCGAGTTTTACGGCGACGCACCCGTCACGCAAATCGTCCGCGCCTCGCTCAAGGGCGAGCCTATCGGCTACTTCGACGCGCCTTCGTTCCGAGCCAAAGTTCACGAGTTCAGGGTCTGGCTGAATCCCGGCGAGCGCGTTTCATTTCATGTGATGACGCTGCCGGCGACCGGCGCGAGAAATGGCGGACAAGGCGAGGGCGTTCGCAGCTATGAAGGGCCGGGGGTGGCCTACGATTGGTTCGAGGTGGAAGGCCCGCTCATCGAGCAGTGGCCGCCCGCGAGCCAGCGCCGCTTGTTTGGCGAGCTGCCGGTGAGCGCGTATCCGCGCCCGATGCTGGATGGTGTGCCGACGGTCGCCGCCGGTAGGGCGGAAAAACTGCCGCCTGCGGCATTCAAAGGCGCCGGACAGACACTCGGCACCGAGCGTTTGCTCAATCTCTCGGGCACCACCACCGCCCGGTTCAACTGCGCGGTGCCGGGTGAGTATGAAGTCGCGGTCACCGCGTCCGAGACGCATGCAGGCAACGAGCCGGCGAAGATGCGAGTGCTCGTGAACGGCGGCGAATTGCCGCACGCGCAGTTTGTGGTGAACGCGCCGCGCACGGAGCCGAAGACGTTTCGCGCGAAGTTCCACGTGCAGAGTGCCGGGCCGGTCGAGTTGGGCGTCGAGTTCATGAACGACTTCCTTGATGAGCAGAATCCCGACCCGAAGCTGCGAGATCGCAACCTGTTCATCGCCGGCGTCGAGATCACGGCGTCAAAACCCGCCGCCGCAAGTGCTGTGTCCGCGCCTAGTGCCGATTCCCATCGCGAACTGCTGCTGAGCTTTGCCAACAGTGCCTTCCGCCGGCCGGTGGGCGGCGATGAAATCGCGCGCTACGCCGCCATCCTTGAAGCGGAATTGAAGCAAGGCACGAAGTTCGACGAGGCCATGCTCGCCGCCTACAAAGCCATCCTCTGCTCGCCGGATTTCCTAATGATCGGCCTGGAGTCGGGCGTGCCGCAGCGCGCGAAGCTCGGCGATTACGCGCTCGCGTCGCGCCTTTCCTTCTTCCTCTGGAACTCGATGCCGGATGCGACGCTGCTCGAACTCGCGGCGAAGCGCGAATTGTCCAAGCCCGCGACCCTCGCCGCGCAGGTCGCGCGCATGTTGGGCGATGCGCGCTCGGATCGCTTCATCGAGCACTTCCTCGACGAGTGGCTGGAGTTGAAGAAGATCGATTTCACCACGCCGGATCCGAACCTTTACCCCGAATATGATCCGTGGCTGCACGACTCGATGCTCGCCGAGTCGCGCACCAGCTTCCGCCGCCTGCTCACGCAGAACCTCGGCGTGCGCGAAGTCATCGCCAGCGATACCTTGCTCATCAATCAGCGCCTCGCCGAACTCTACGGAATCAAGGGCGTGGCAGGCTCGGAGTTCCGCGAAGTCAAAGTGCCCGCAAGCACCGCGCGCGGCGGTTTTCTCACGCAGGCCGCAGTCTTGAAAGTCACCGCCAACGGCACCGCGACATCGCCCGTGCTGCGTGGCGTGTGGGTCATGGAGCGCATCCTCGGCATTCCGCGCCAGCCGCCGCCGCCCAACGTCCCGGCCATCGAACCCGATGCCACCGGAGCGGTCACGATCCGCCAGATGATCGAGAAGCATCGCGCTGACGCCGCGTGCGCGTCATGCCACGCCAAAATGGACCCGCCCGGCCTCGCACTGGAGAACTTCGACGCCATCGGCGGCTGGCGTGATCACTACCGGCTCGCCGGCCAGCCGAAGAAAATTCGCGTGGGCACGGGCAAGGATTCCAAGGTGGTCGAGGAGCCATCCATCGAAGTTGTCAGCGATGCCGCGTTGCACCGGAACCGCGTGAAGCTCCGCCTCGGCTCCGAAGTCGATGCCACGGGCACACTCGCCGACGGCCGCACGTTCAAGGACATCAATGGCCTGCGCGAACACCTGCTGAACGACGAAGACGCGCTCGCCCGCAACGTTGCACGACAGTTGATGATCTACGCTACAGGGGCTGGCA
>Ga0208783_10001144_pt1 | contig 15982 bp, 11 predicted proteins | sample DEB19_08_DNA_2_FD_184529 | JGI IMG/M metagenome (GOLD analysis project Ga0208783, IMG submission 184529) | Aqueous microbial communities from the Delaware River and Bay under freshwater to marine salinity gradient to study organic matter... | ecosystem: Environmental > Aquatic > Marine >... | reverse complement strand
CCCACTTGATCTCCGAACCGGTGACGGGCTCGATGCGATGACGGACAGCGAGCGTCCGAGCGTCAAGCACGACCACGGCTCCGCGTTCCTGGTCGGCGCCCATCCTGCGGCCGCCGATGGTGAGGAGGCCGTCGCGGAGGCTCTCGCAGAGCACCTGCTCGATGACCCCGCGCTCGAGCTGCGGCTTCGGGCGCTCGTCCATGACTCCGACTCGGGCGAGATCACCGTTCCGACGAACGAGGATGAGCGACTCGCCGTCGCAGACAGGCGCGATGAGCGCCGGCAGCGTGTTCGCGAGACGCGGGCGATTGAAATCGGGGGCAGCCTCGCGCTGGGCCTCCGGCTGTGCACCGCCCGCTGCCGGCCAAAGCTCGGGCGCGCGCGGCGATGCGTAGATCACGGTTCCAGCGGAGGGATCGACGATGAGCGCGTTGTCCTCCCCCTTCGGAAGCGTCTGCCAGAGCACCGCGCGGCCGTTCGCCCAGAGCAACACGGGCTCGCGGTCGTCGAGACGCAGACGCCACTCGGGCGCAAGTTCGGGGCCAGACAAGCGGACCAGGGAACCGTCGAGGAGGCCGAGGAAGAGAGACTGGTCTCGGCTCGTGCGGGAGACGGGCGTCTCAAGAGGCAAGCGGGCGCGCAGGTCAAGGCCGGCGACGGGAGTTGTCCCGAGCTTCGGAAGCGCCGGTGCGTTCGCGAGGAGATCGGGGCGGTCGACTCCGCTCGCGTGGAGCAGATCAGACAGGCGCGCATCGATCCTGGCGAGGGTCGCGCGGAAGACGGGGTCGTCGCTGCGGGTGTCGAGCGCCGCACGGAGCGCGTCGACAAGCTCGACACGGGCCGGAGGCAGCACGAGGTCGCCCAACATCGACGAGCCGATCGCGAGCGCGTCCTTCGCATCGATGCCAACCGCTGCGGCGAAGGCGTCAACCGCCGCCTTGGTGCGAGCGTGCGTCTCTGCAAATCGCGCCAACGCCGATGCCGTCGGCTGCACCAGGCGCGTCGCTTCCGCACGCGCCTCGGACTCGAGGTACTCGGAGATCTCTCGATCGCGCGAGCCAAGCTCGGCGACGCGGCGGAGCGCCTCGAGGCGGACCTGGCGCTGCACGCCCTCGACCTCGATGAGCTGCGCAGCGAGCACGGGGTCGTTGGCGACCGCGCGGAGACAGACCACGGCGTCGCGTGCGCGGCCGGATGTGCGCAGGTACTCGCCGCGCGCCATCTCGGCGCGGACGCGGAGGATCGGCGTATCGCAGATGTTCGCGATGATCGCGAAGGCGGCGTCGCCCTGCTCGGGACTGTGCGCCGCAAGCGCGACGAGCTTGTCCATGAGCTCGCGGCGGACGCCTTCGCTTCCCTTGCCGCGCGCGAGCGCCTGCTCGGCGATGCGGCCTGCGTCGAGCGCGACTGCTGGACGCCCCGTGACCTGCGCCAGTTCGAGAAGCGCGATCGCGGCCGATGGATCGTCGGGTGCGGCCTGGAGGCGCGCACGCAGCATCGACTCTGCGCGCTCGGAGGGCATGAGGACGCGCAGCGCCTCGTCGCCCGCCGCGACCAGACGGTCGGACAGAAGCAGCGGATTGCAGGGCTTTCCGCTGGGAACGCGGGCGTTCACGCGTCCGGTGCGGAGATCGAGCAGCAGGATCTCCTCGACGCCGGGAACAACGACATACTGTCCAGCCACGCTGACGCGGCCGCGGATGCCGTTGCGGTTTGCGGCGCCCGCGCGAGGTGGCTCGATTCCCTTGGTCTGCTCGGCGAGGCTCCAAAGGCGCGTCGAGAGATCGCGAGCGTCGAAGGCGACGATGTCGACGCCAACGCCGAGCACGATTGGGGTCCCATCGCTGCCCGTGGCGGAGATGAGGTACGCCGGCGTCTCCCACGGAGTGCCTGGACCGAGCGGCCGCGCCTCGAGGAGCTTTCCACTCGACGGATCGAGCGCGACGATCTCGACCTCTTCGGGCGTGACCGAAAGCACTCGCTGGCCGACGACGACGGGCGAGGCGGCTTCCCACGGCTCGGAGAACAAGCGCGACTCGCGCAGGGGTACGGGGAAACGGCGCAGCCACTCGATCGCGCCGTCGGAGGTGCGCACGCTGGCGATCGCACCGAGCGGGGTCGAATAGACCACCGATGCGCCGTCGGCGACCACCCCGGCGAGCTTGCGTCCGATCGAGAGGCGGTTTGCGGGCGCGCCTGCGATCGAGGTCGCCCAGCGAAGGCGCCCGTCGGTTCGGTCGAGGGCGAGCAGCCAGTCGACCTGCTCGAGCCGCTGCGTTGGCTTGCGGGCGGCGACCACGACGACATCGGCGGCGAGCACCGGGGCGCCGACCGGGTAGAGCCCGGCGAGATCCTCGCGTCCGTCGCAGCCATCGATGACGGTGGTCCAGATCGGTGCGCCCGTCGCGGGGTCGAGGCACCAGACCCGCGGGTTCGCAGTGCGGTCGTTCGGGGTCGCATGGCCCTCGTAGGTGATGACACCGCCCTCGTCGGCTGCGATCGCCGAGAGGTCGCCGATCGCAGCGCTTTCGCGGCCGATGGCCGGGCCGCCGATGTCGCGCGACCAGATCTCGTCGCTCGAGTCGACATCGACCGCTCGGATGCGATGGCCCTCGGACACGAAGATCCGGCTGCCGAGCACGGTTGGCAGCGCGGCCATTTGGCGTGCGTCGCTGCGCACGCGGTCGAGGTCGCGCGTTCGGGGCGCGGCGATGCCGCTGTTGAGGCGCTTGAACAGGCTTTGGTCGAGTTCGCGGGCCCAGATCTCACGCCAGGTGTCATCGGGGTCGCCGCCATCGGGCGCAGAGACGAGCGGGCTGCGGCCGAGGACGCCGCCCTTCGAGGGCATCGTGCGCGCCACTGCGGCGCGTGCACGGGCGATGCTTGGCTCATCGACTGACGGATCGACTGACGGATGAAGGGCGTCGAGCCTCCCAAGCGCGGCGTCGGCACCAGCCATGTCGCCTATGCGACGGCACGCCATCGCCTCGAGCGAGGCCCACGCAACGAGCGACGCTCCGGAGAGGTCGGGATGGCGCGAGACCTTCGCGAGGAGCGCGCGGGCGGCGCGGGGCTGGTCGGCGCGCATGGCGCGCTCGGCGAGCACGAGTGTCGCCGTGAGGCCGGCGGGCGTGAGGCGGCGGCGGGCCGAGGTCTCGACCGGACCTTCCTCGGACAGCATCCGCTCTGCTGCGCGCGACTCCATGTCGCGGAATCGTGCGAGGATCGTCGGGTTCTCGAGCAGGAAGCGCTCGGTCTCTGCGCCGACCGAGGTGAAGAGGTCGTCGGTCTCTGCGCCGACCTTGATGACCCGGGTGCCGTACTCGTCGAGAAGACGCCGTGCGATACGCGCGCTCTCCGCGGGGTTTTCCTTCGACTGTGCGCCGATGTCGCCGAAGAGCGTCTGCGCGGTGGGTGAATCGGCGATCGCAGGCGTGGTCGACTGCTGCGCCAGGGCTGCGGAGCCCGCAAGCCAGGCCGCGACGCCGATCGCGATCCTGATGCCGAGGCCGATCGCGGCCGACGCTGCACCGCGCGCCACGACGGACGCGCGGAACTGCGATGCGGAGGTTTCGTCGCACTGCGGCATGAGCCGAAGCGTAGCGCGGCAAACCGCGCGCGTGCAGGGATGCGTCGTCGGTCCAGCATCTCCTGCTACATTTCCACGATGCACCGCGGAACCCTCCTGCCGACTCTCGCCACGGCCGCGATCGCGGCCGCCCTCGCCGGCTGCTCGGTCGCGCGCCCGACCGCGCGGGCTGCCGCCGCGCACCTCGGCCGCGAAGGCCCCGCGGGCGCCACCACCGCGAGCATCGACATCACGCTCGAGCTCACGAATACCAGCGGCAACGAGGTCGAACTCGTCTCGTACGACTACCTCATCCGGCTCGAGGACGGCGCGAGCTACGACGGGCGCTGGGCGGCGCTGCGGGCGCTTCCCCCGGGGAGGACCGTGACTGCGACCGTGCCCGCGATCGTGCCGATCGCGAGCGCGCGCGCAGGCGTGCGCTGGACGGTGATGGGAACGATGACCTATCGCGATCCGCAGAGCTTCGCCCGCATCCTGTACGAAGCCGGGATCCTGAAGACCGAGTCGATGTTCGCGGGCGAGGGAACGCTCGCCGCGGCCGCGAAGTAGTCCGACTGCGCGGGTTGTGCGGGCAGGTCCCGAAACCCGATGCCGGAGCCCGGGCGCGTCCGCGGGAAACGCCTATTCCCCGCGCGCAGGGGCAGTTTGCCCCTCTCTTGACCCTCCGACTTACCTGACGCGTTCCCTGCGCCGATGTGAGCGTGTCTATCTCGGAGGGACACGCTGTGGCTGAATCGGCACTTCTCAACGACATCCTGCGGAAGGCAAACGAGTTCGACGCGTCGGACGTGCATCTCGTGGCGGATCACGCACCCATGGTGCGCGTCCACACGATCATGCAGCCGCTGGAACTGCCGGTCCTGACTGGCGAGGACATGTGGGCGATCCTGGGCGCGGTCACCAACGACCACCAGCGCCGCCACTTCGAGCAGCACCTCGACCTCGACTTCTCGTACGAGATCCCCGGCTTCAAGCGCTACCGCGTGAACGCGCACATGCAGCGCGGCATGGTCGGACTCGCGATGCGCGCGATCCGCACCAAGGTGCCGCCGCTGTCGGCGCTGAACCTGCCCGAGGTCATCTCGCGCCTGACCTACCTGCCGCGCGGCCTCGTGCTCGTGACCGGCGACACCGGCTCGGGCAAGTCGACCACGCTCGCGGCCATGATCCAGGCGATGAACGAGCGCTACAAGAAGCACATCATCACGCTCGAGGATCCCGTCGAGTACACCTTCGCCAGCCAGAAGTGCCTCATCGAGCAGCGCGAGCTCGGCGCCGACATGCCGACCTTCGCCAGCGGCCTGAAGCACGCGCTCCGCCAGGACCCCGACATCATCCTGGTCGGCGAAATGCGAGACCTCGAGACGACCGCGCTCGCGATCACCGCGGCCGAGACCGGCCACCTGGTGCTCTCGACGCTGCACACCGTGAACGCGTCGCAGACCGTCGAGCGCGTGGTCGACATGTACCCCGCGAACCAGCAGAACCAGATCCGCGCCATGCTCGCGAACACGCTGCAGGCCGTCATCTCGCAGACGCTGTTCCGCCGCGTCGACAAGGCGGGTATGGTTCCCGCGATCGAAGTGCTGCTGTGCACGCCCGCCGTGCGCAACATCATCCGCGAGGCGCGCACCTACGAGATCCCGAACGTCATCGAGACGAGCCGCTCGATCGGCATGACCACGCTCGACAACGCCATCGCGGAGCTCTACTTCAACGGCATGATCTCGCGCGAGGATGCGATCGCGCAGGCCGCGTTCCCTGACAAGCTCGACCGCACGCTCGCGGCCTAAACGGAGGCAGTTTCGACCATGGCAACGCAGCACTACCGATTCCAGGCGCGCAATGAGCGCGGCGAGCTCGTCGCGGGCGTCCTCCAGGCCGAGAGCGTGGCGGAGGCCGCGCAGGCGCTCCGTGCGCGCGGCGACCACGTCGTCCAGCTCGTGCCGATGGCGGCCGCGGGCGAGGACTTCAAGGCCGTCCTGAAGAAGCTCAACTACACCTCGGGCCCGTCGCAGAAGGACATCCTGGACTTCACGACGCAGCTCGCGGTGATGATCCGCGCCGGCATCTCGATCCGCGCGGCGCTCGAGGGCATCTCCGAGCAGGTGCAGAACCAGAAGTTCCGCAAGATCCTGCTGCAGATCAAGACCGACGTCGAGAGCGGCAGGCAGTTCTCGGAGGCCATCGCGCGCCATCCGAAGCTGTTCGGCCCGCTGTACGTGAACATGGTCAAGGCGTCGGAGATGTCGGGTTCGTTCGCGAAGATGCTCGACCGCATCGCGGCCTATCTCCAGCAGGAGATCGAGACCCGCAAGATGGTCGTCGGCGCGTCGATCTACCCCGGCATCATCGCGCTCATGGCCGTGTCGACCACGGTGTTCCTCCTCACCTTCGTGCTCCCCCGCTTCGCGGGCGTGTTCAAGGGCAAGGAGGAGGCGCTGCCCGGACCGACCAAGTTCCTCATGGGCCTCTCGGCCTTCATGGTCGAGTGGTGGTGGCTGCTGCTCGCGGCGACCGTCGCGTTCGCCATCGCGTTCTTCGCGTTCATCCGCACCGAGATCGGCGGCCTCTGGTGGGACCGCTTCAAGATCTCGGCCCCGCTGCTGCAGCGCATGTTCCGCGCCCTGTACATCAGCCGCTCGCTGCAGACGATGGGCGAGCTCCTGAACGCGGGCGTGCCGATGCTCGACACCATCGCCATCACCGGCGATGTCTCGGGCAACCGCCACTACAAGCGCCTCTGGCGCTCGGTGTACGGCTCGGTGAAGCAGGGCAAGAAGGTGCAGACGCAGCTGCAGCGCAGCCCGCTGCTGCCGCGCTCGGTGGTGCAGATGATCAGCGCCGGCGAAGAGTCGGGCAAGCTCGGCGAGGTGCTCGACGAGATCTCGACCTTCTACGCGAAGGCGCTGAAGGACGCGATCAAGGCGGTCACCAGCATGATCGAGCCGATCATGATCGTCGTGATGGGTTCGGTCGTCGGCTTCATCGCCATGGCCATCATCCTGCCGATCTTCAAGATGTCGAGTCTCGTCTCGGGGCACTGAGGTATGACGATGCACGGGCTTCGCAACCACAACAACGCTCGCGCCCGCAGGGGCTTCACGCTCATCGAGACGGCGCTCGCGACCGTCATCGTGGGCACGGGCGTGCTCGCGATCGTGTCGGCGCACCAGGCGTTCTTCAAGCAGAACGAGTGGTCGACGCACGCCAGCACGGCGCAGCGGCTCGGCAACGAGATCCGCGAGCTGACGCTGCACATGCCGCGCCACGACCCCGTGACCAGCACGGCGTTCTGGGGCCCAGAGCCGAACGAGTTCGACCTCGAGGACTTCGACGACCTCGACGACTTCGATGGCGAGGAGGGCGACGGCGTCGTCTTCTCGGCGGCGCAGGGCAACGGCCCGATCAGCGCGCTCGGCTACCCGCTGACCGGCATGGAAGGCTGGTCGCAGCGCGTCACCGTCGAGAATGTGGATCCGTACAACCTCACGACGACCGTCGCCGACGGCGCGAGCGAGATGGTGCGCGTGCGCGTGATCGTCGAGTACCAGGGACCGGCCGACGAGGCGCCGCGCGAGATCACGCGCGTCACCTGGATCGCGCCGGGCTGAGTGGGAACTTCGTTGGAATCCTGGATGGAATCTCGTGAGGCGAAGGAGCGGAAGATGGATAGGTCTTGCCAGCACATGCCCCGCACGAAGTACGCGCGACGCGGCGTCGCGAGCGTCCTCGCGATGCTGTTCCTCGTGATCTTCGGGTCGCTTGCCGCGGCGATGGCGATCGTCGCGCAGGGCAACCTGCGCACCGCCGACAGCTCGCTGAAGGTTTCGCGCGCGCAGAGCGCGGCGGAGAGCGGCCTCGTGTTCGCGCAGCGGCGGCTCGAGACCCAGACCGCGCGCTTCGTGATCACCAAGGGCGTGGTCGACGCGGCCTTTGCGAGCAAGCTCTGGATGGGCAACTGGACGAGCGGCGACGGCACCGTGAACATCCTGCCCGCGACCGACTTCAACGGTCCCGCGTCGCCCCTCGGCATCGCGGCCGCCGTGCGCGACGCGCACCTGGCCGACGCGAGCGCCTTCGCGCCTGCGGCCGAGCACCAGGGACTTCCCGAGATACTGCAGGACGGCACGCTCGTCACCGAGCCCGTGCGCCTCGAGCAGGGCAACGACCGCCTCTGGTTCCAGCTCATCTACGAACCCGTCGAGAACACCTCGAACGTGCGCGTGACCGCCATCGGCAACGACGGCGAGATCCGCCGCACGCTTTCGATGGAGTTCAAGCTCGGCAAGAAGATCGAGTATGCGGTGATCTCGCCGAACCGCATCATGATCGGCAAGAACGTGCTCGTCGAGGGTCCGCTCGGCACGCGCTACGGCACCAATGCCGGCGAGCTCACCGCGGCCAACGGCGATCCGCTCGTCATGCGATCGGACTTCCGCTACCTGTCCACGGCGCTGACCAACAAGATCAACGCGCTGGCGGCTGCCGTCGCGGCGCACGACATCGACGGCGACGGCCGCCTGCGTCCCGCGCACCCGAGCGAAGGCCAGGGCCTCGCGGGCCTCGGCGTGACCGACGAGGACGGCGACGAATATGTCGACGACTTCGACTGCTTCCTCTCGGAGTACGACACGAACAACGACGCCATGGTCGTCTGGGACTCCAGCCGCGCGATCGCTGCGGGCGTGTCGGGAGCGGGCACCGAGTTCGTCGGCGTCGACGACCAGCTCGCGCGCCTGATCGACCTCTCGAAGCCCGACCGCAACGAGGACGGCGTGGTCGACGCGCGCGATGTGCGCCTTGGCTACTCGGATGGCGTGCTCAACACCTTCGATCACTACGCGAAGGTCAAGGGGCGCCTCGTGTTCGGCGTGAGCGAGTCGGCGTGGGAGTCGGCCGCGGGCGACAACTGGCGCAATATCGCGCAGGGCCCCGTGCAGGTCGGCCGCGACGACATCCCCGTCAAGTTCGATGCGACCACGCAGGAGCTCCGCGTGGTGCAGACCTCGGATTTCACCCAGAGCGCAGGCTGGTACGCCGCGAATGTGCAGAACAACTTCGCGCAGCAGGTGACCGCGGGCCTCTCCGCGGGCGGCACCTTCACGGCGGCGGCCAGCGCGCCGTACGAGGCCGTGCCCTACGGCTCGAGCGCCGCGTACGACTACTACCAGCGCCCGATCTACCAGAACATCGTCTTCCGCGACGTGAAGATCCCGAAGGGCACCAACGCGCTGTTCAAGAACTGCCGCTTCGAGGGCACGGTCTACATCGAGACCGAGACCGCCTGCACGGATGTGAACTGGAACTACACCGGCGCGCTCAAGCAGGTCGTGAGCGGCAGCACCGTGACCTACGAGCCGCGCTTCCCCGGCGTGACCGCGCAGCTTGGCGGCGCCGCGCAGACCGACACGCGCCAGCACTCGAATTCGATCCGCTTCGACGGATGCACCTTCCTCGGCTCGATCGCGGGCGACACGCCCGCGCAGTACACCCACTGGCGCAACAAGGTGCAGATCACCGGCACGACGCGGTTCTACTCGGATCCGACCGATCCCGAGCTTTCGCTGCAGCCCGACGGCGCGCAGCTGCGCGGCATCCTGAACTCGCTCGGCTCGACCAAACTCGACAATCTCCAGCGCAGCTCGATCATGATGCCGGGCTGGTCGGTCGACGTCGGCAACTTCACCAACCAGGTGAGCGCGGACCCCGACCTCACCGCGCGCGTGAAGCTGAAGGGCACGGTCATCGCGGGCATCATGGACATCCGCGGCACCGCCGATGTGCTCGGCACGCTGCTGATGACCTTCCGCCCGATTCCGGGCGAGGGCCCGCTCTACTACAACGGCCAGCCCGAGGCGTTCAACACGACGCTCGGCTACTTCGGATCGCTCGATGGCGACGGCGAGGGCGCGCTGCCCGGCAGCTCGACCTTCAACGGCTTCGGCGAGATCCGCCTGCGCTACGACCCCGACGCCAAGCTGCCCGACGGCATCCTGTGGCCCGCGTCGGTGGAGCCGGTCGCAGACAGCTACCGCGAGGGAGGTCGCGCATGAACCAAGTTCCACGCAACCGTGCACGCCGCGCGCGCCGCGGCTTCTCGCTCATCGAAATGCTGGTCGCGCTGGCGATCTGCTCGGCGCTGCTGACGGCGACACTGGTCTCGCTGTACGCGAGCTTCCGCGCGTACCAGTCGACCACCGAGCAGGCGTCGACGCATGTGATCGGCCGCGTGGTCATGCACCGCGTGATGGCGCTGGTGCGCAACGGCGTGGGCTTCGGCCCCCTGCCCGAGGATCCGCGCGAGACCTCGATCGCGACCGACGAGATGACCTTCCTCGACGACCAGGAGCGCGAGATCACCCTGCGCCTCGACCGGGTCCACAAGGTGCTGCTCATGCAGGTCGACGGCAGCCAGGAGCAGGTGCTGCTCGACGGTGTCTCCGGTCCGCTCGACACCGACGGCACCGAGCTCGGCGCCTTCCAGCTCGAGTACGAGAACGGCTACAAGCTCATCAAGGCGAGCTTCGACCTCACGGTCGCGGCCGACGACACCGTGCAGGACCTCAAGATCGAGGGCAACGACATCGTGCCGATCCGCCTGGTGGGCTCGACGGCGCCTCGTCGCATCATCTGGTGAGCCGCGGTTGAACGCCGCGCTCAATCGCCGCGCAGTCGCGCAGCCTTCGCGCGTGCGTGGACTTCCTGCGTCAGCCGCATGAGCCGCTGGTGCGTGCCGATGTGCTCGGGATGCTCGGCGTCGGCGCCAGCCGGCAGCGCGACTGGATCGCTGGGCTCGTACTGGCCGTCTGGCTTCATGATCCAGCGCTGGCGTCGGTCGGTCAGGTGGAACTGCAGGATCTCCCAGAGCCGCTCGCGGTGGCGGCGCGCCTCGATGGGCGCCGCGCACTCGACGCGGGTGTTCAGGTTGCGGTACATCCAGTCGGCGCTTCCGATGTAGAAGTCGCCGCCGAGCGGGTCGGCCTTGCCGTTGCCGAACCAGAAGATGCGGCTGTGCTCGAGGAATCGGCCGATCGTCGAGCTCACGCGGATGTTCTCGCTGAGACCCTTCACGCCCGGGCGGATGCAGCAGAACCCTCGCACGATCATGTCGATCTGCACGCCCGCGGCCGATGCCTGGTAGAGCGCGTCGGTGACGCTGCGGTCCTCGAGCTGGTTCATCTTCACGATGATGCGGCCCTTGCCGCCCGCGCGCGCGACCGCCGCCTCGCGCTCGATGAGCTCGATGAAGCGGCGCTTCATGGCCACTGGCGCGACCAGCAGCTTCTGGTACTCGCTCTGGCGGCTGCGGCCGGTCATGTAGTTGAAGAGGCCGATGAGGTCCTCGGTGATCGCGGGGTCGCAGGTGAGCAGGCCGAGATCCTCATAGAGCCGCGCGGTCTTTGAGTTGTAGTTGCCCGTGCCGATGTGCGCGTACGAACGGATGCCGCCCTGCTCCTGCCGGACGACGAGCGCGACCTTGGTGTGCGTCTTGTAGCCCACGACGCCGTACGCGACATGCACGCCCGCGTCCTCGAGCTTGCGCGCCCACAGGATGTTGCGGGCCTCGTCGAAGCGCGCGCGGAGCTCGACGAGCACGGCGACCTGCTTGCCGCTCTCGGCCGCACGGATGAGCGACGGGATGAAGGGCGAGTCGCCGCTCGTGCGATAGAGGGCCTGCTTGATCGCGAGCACCTTGGGGTCGGCCGCCGCAGCCTCGATGAAGCGCTCCACCGCATGGTCGAACGACTCGTACGGGTGGTGCACGAGCAGGTCGCCCTCGCGGATGAGCGAGAAGATGTCGGAGTCCTCGTCCTCGAGGCCGCTCGGCGCGACGGGCTTCCACTTCGGCCAGCGCAGCTCGTGTACATCGAGGTCGGCGATCTCGTTGAGGGTGCCCCAGTCGAGCATGCCGTCGGTGACATAGAGGTCGTCGTCGGACAGCTGGAGCTCGTCCTCGAGGAAGCGCATGATGCGGTCGTTCGGCCGCGCGCCGACCTCGAGCCGCACGACGCGCGCAAAGCGGCGCTCGCGCAGCTGCTGCTGGATCTGCTCGAGGAGGTCCTCGGCATCCTCGTTGTCGCGCTCGGTCTCTGCGTTGCGCGTGACGCGGAACGGCAGCACTTCGAGGATCTCCATGCCCGGGAAGAGGTCATCGAGGTTGTGGGCGATGATGTCCTGCAGCGAGATGAAGCGGCGCGTCGCGCCGAAGCGATAGAGCTTCCCGCCGATCTCGGGGATCTTCACGCGTGCGAAGAGCGCCTCGCTCTCGCCCGGGCGACGCAGCAGGATTCCGAGCGAGATCGACATGTTCGAGATGAACGGAAAGCGATGGCCGGGATCGACCGCGAGCGGCGTGAGGATCGGGAAGATGTTGCGGCGGTACCACTGCTCGGCCTCGGCGCGCTCGGCATCGCTGAGATCGGTCCACGCGAGCAGCTCGATGGACTCTGCGCGCAGCTGCGGCTGCAGCGCGTCGCGGAAGGTGCGCGTCGCGAGCTCGGTCTCGCGCAGCACACGCTCGCGGATCAGCACCATCTGCTCCTGCGGCGAGAGCGGCTCCCAGGGCGGGCTACCGACGCCAGCGTCGATCTGGCGGCGGATGCCGCCCACGCGCTTCATGAAGAACTCATCGAGGTTCGAGCCGAAGATCGCGAGGAAGCGCACGCGCTCGAGCAGCGGATTGCGCGGGTCGGTCGCCTGCGCGAGCACGCGGTGGTTGAACTCGAGCCACTGGATGTCGCGGTTGAGGAAGCGCGCGGGATCGTCTGGGCCGATCGGCGTGAGCTCGTTCGGCGACTGGGGGCGCTTCTCGTCCATGCGTTGGGTCGCGTCGCTCATGAAGGGGTGTGGGCTGGGTTCGGGCCGGCGGGGAGCCGCACGATCGCGGTGCAACGCGGTGCCTCGGTCACGCGCACCCATTCAAGGTGCACCGCGAGGCTGTTGCGGGCAAGTTCCACGGTAAGGCGCTCGGCGACATGGCGCGCGACGGCCTCTGCGGTGGGGTTGATGCGGTTGAACGGCGGCGTGTCGTTCAGGTTGCCGTCGCGGAACGGCGCGACGATCGCCGACAGCATACGCTCGACGGCGTGGAAGTCGCAGAGGAGCTCCTCGCCGTCGAGGCGGTCGCCTCCGACCGAGACCACGACCTTCCAGTTGTGCCCGTGCAGCCGCTCCCGCTCGCCCATCAGGACGATGGCGTGGGCGGCGGCGAACTCGCACTGGACCTCCAGTGCGAACGGTGCGGGGGCGAAGGAAGACGGGCTGGCCTGAACCGGCATCGAGGCACCGAGTGTATCGCGGAGAACCCGCGGGATTTACGGGGCTTTCGCAGCCTGACGGGCGTCCCCTCCCGCCGTACACTCGCCGCCTCACGACCGCCCCGAAAGGCTTCCCGCATGTCCTCCGCCGCTTCCAGCCCCGCTTCCGCCCACGCTTCTGACGGCGCCCCCCTGATGCTGTCCGTTTCCGGAGCCCGCGGCATCGTGGGCCGCACGATGACCCCCGTGGTCGCCGCGACCTTCGCGGGTGCGTTCGGCTCGCACATCCGCACACTGGTGGACGGACGGCGGCCGAAGCTGGTCGTCGCGCGCGATGGCCGCTTCGGCGGCGAGGCGCTGGCGCGAGCGGTGCAGGGTGCGCTCGCGTCGGTCGGCTGCGATGTGGTCGACATCGGCGTGGCGATGACGCCGACCGTCGGGCTCATGATCAAGGCGCTCGGCGCCGATGGCGGCATGGCCGTCACCGCAAGCCACAATCCGATCGAGTGGAACGGGCTCAAGTGCCTCGACGGCGACGGGCTCGCACCTCCGAAACCGGTGGCCGAGGCGATCATCGCGCGCTTCAAGGCCGCCGACATCGCCTTCGCGAAGCCGCTCGACATCGGCTCGATCACGACCGATTCGACGGCTGCAAGGCGGCATGTGGACCGCGTCCTGGCGGTGACCGGCGCCGCCGAGCGCGTACGCGCGAAGAAGCTGCATGTCGTCCTCGACAGCGTGAATGCGTCCGGTTGCGAGGGCGGCCGCATGATGCTCGAGGCCCTCGGTTGCGGCGTCACCCACCTCTACGGCGAGATGACGGGCATCTTCGGGCACACGCCCGAGCCGACCGCGGAAAATCTCGGCGAACTCGCGGCAAAGGTGCGCGCGACGGCGGGAGCCGCCTGCGGCTTCGCGCAGGATCCTGACGCAGACCGGCTGGCGATCGTCGACGAGAACGGCCGCTACATCGGCGAGGAGTACACGCTTGTCCTGGCAGCGCAGCGGATGCTCGAACTGCGCGGGCCGTTCGCGCTGGCCGCGAACCTCTCGACCTCGCGCATGATCGACGACATCGCCGCGAGATTCCCCGGCGCGGTCGTCCTTCGCTCCGCGGTGGGCGAGGCGAATGTCGTGAGCGCGCTGAAGCCCGCGCAGGGCCTCCTGGGCGGCGAGGGCAACGGCGGCGTGATCGTGCCCGAGGTCTGCTGGGTGCGCGATTCGCTGAGCGCGATGGCGCTGGTGCTCGACCTCATCGCCAGCCGCGACGAGCCGCTCTCGAAGATCGTCGACGGCCTCCCCCGCTACGCGATCGTGAAGACGAAGCTCGACCTTGCGTCGATCGGCGGGCTCGCCGCCGTCGCACCTGCGCTTGGCAAGCTGAAGGCGGCCTTCGCGAACGAGCGCGTGAGCGATGTCGATGGCGTCCGCATCGACTTCGCCGACGGCTGGGTCCATGTGCGCGCGTCGAACACCGAGCCGATCGCGCGCATCATCGCCGAGGCACCCACGCGCGGGCGCGCCGAGGCGCTCGTCCAGGCAGCCGCGAGCGCCGCGGGGCTGTGAACCCCGCGGACTCGCCCTCGTTTCGAGCCGTTAGGATGCCCCCATGCGACTGATCGCCCCGCTCCTCCTCGCAGCGCTCCTTCCCGCCGCGGCTGGACTCGCCGGTTGCGAGACGGTCCGCCGCGATCCGACCAAGGCGACGCGGCCCTACCCGTTCAACTTGCCGCAGGAGCGCGTGGCGAATGTGCAGGTCTTCAACGACGGCGACGCGATGCTCATCGTGAACGCCACCACCGAGAGCTGGGCACAGGCCGACCTGTGGCTCAACCAGCGCTATGTGCACCGCATCCCGCAGCTCGAATCGGGCCAGACATTGCGCATCCCGCTCGACCAGTTCTGGGATGCGCGCGGCGAGGGGCCATTCCCGGGCGGCCTGCTTCGCTACTACCCGCCCACGCCGATCAGGCTGGTGCAGATCCAGGTCGCGCCCGACAGGCCGCTGGTTGGCTTCAAGGCGATTCCCACCGAGCGCGAGCTCGATCTCTCGCAGCTGAAGAAGCAGTCGTGAAGCAATGATGACGAAAACCTGACGGCTGAAAGGAGCCGCCCGACCGATGCCGCACTCCGGGGACCCGCTCAAGGCTGCCAAGGCCGTGGTCATGTCGTGGTATGGCGTGCTGTTCGACAGGGACCGCAGGATCGTGCACGAGGCCACGCGCGAGTCGCTGCGGCGCTGGGGGGTCGAGGCGTCGGATGATGAGCTCGTCGCATCGCGCGGACCGACGGGGCGCGCGCAGTTCGAGCGGCTGTGCTCGATCTCGCGGATCGCTGAGGAGTTCCGCGCCCGGCAGCGACGATGGGTGAGCGGTGAAGACCTCGATGCGATGGCGCGCGACTTCGAGCCCAGGCTGGCTGCCGTGTCGATGCCGATGCCGAACCCGGACGCCCGAGACGCGCTTCGGCTCGTGCGCGCACGCGGGCTGCGCACGGCCGCGATCTGCTGCGCGCCCAGGCGCGCGATCGCGCGGCAGCTCGAGGCGTTGGCGGGCGCTGGCATCGAACTCGACTGCATCGTGACCGCCGACGAGGTGCGGCAGCCTGCGCCCGCGCCGTGGGCGATCTTCGAAGTCCAGCGGATCTTTGAGATCGGCGAGCCCTCGGGGATCGCCCACATCGACGACACGCCCGCCGGCTGGAGCGCGGCACGCAACGCGGGTGCACGCAGCATCGCGCTGCTCGGCCAGGGTATGCCGACCGCCGAGGCGCAGTTCCTTATCCGGTCGCTCAATGAACTCAGCGCCGCGGCGATGGGCTGAACGCGTTTGGGCGCCCGGCGTTCCCGCCGCAGGTACCGCCAGCGCGCGCGAAGACCTGCGGACACCAACGACGGGCGTCCCAGGAAGCCGCGCGCATGACTCGCGCTGCCGAGCCCAAGTCGAGCCCAAGTCGAGCAAAGGCGACGCACCTGATCCGAGCTCCGCTCGGATCAGCGCGCCGCCAGTTGCGAGCGCTCAAACTGGTGCTCATACCGCCAAAGCGAGCAAAGGCGACGCACCTGATCCGAGCTCCGCTCGGATCAGCGCGTCGCCAGTTGCGAGCGCTCAAACTGGTGCTCATACCGCCAGAG
>Ga0208783_10001142_pt1 | contig 15994 bp, 14 predicted proteins | sample DEB19_08_DNA_2_FD_184529 | JGI IMG/M metagenome (GOLD analysis project Ga0208783, IMG submission 184529) | Aqueous microbial communities from the Delaware River and Bay under freshwater to marine salinity gradient to study organic matter... | ecosystem: Environmental > Aquatic > Marine >... | reverse complement strand
GCCGAGCTTCGGGCGGTCGTGGAGCGTGCGACGCCGGCTCCGGCTCCGGTTGTCGAGGCCCCCAAGGCCGACGAGCCGGCGAAGACCGAGATTCGGGCCATCCTCCCCCACCACACTCAGCTTCGGGCGTTCAACGAGCGCCCCGAGGACGTCGAGACGGCATACAAGATGGGCCGGTGGCTCCGAGCCCACATCTTCAAGAACACCGACGACATCCGGTGGTGCAAGGATCACGGCGTCGAGAACCGCGCCCTGGGCGAGAACAGCAACGCGACTGGCGGAGCGCTGGTTCCAGAGGAGTTTGCGGCTCGGGTGATCCGGCTGGTCGAGAACTACGGCACCTTCGCGGCGTCCAGCGTCGAGAAGGTCACCATGACTCGGGACACGATGATCGTTCCGAAGCGTGTCACGGGCACCACGGCCTACTTCGTCGGCGAAGGCACCGCGGTGACCGAGAGCGAGCCGACCTACTCGAACGTGCAACTGATCGCGAAGAAGCTCGCGGTCGGCACCCGCATGTCGAGCGAGGTGGTCGAGGACGCCCTGGTTTCCCTGGCCGACGCAGTCGCCACAGAGTTCGCAACCTCTCTGGCTTACAAGACCGACCTCTGCGGCTGGGTTGGTGACGGCACCAGCACCTACGGCGGCATCCAGGGGCTCGTCAGCAAGATCGACGACGGCACCCACACCGCCGCCGTCGTCTCGGCCGACTCGGGCCACACGGCGTTCGAGACGCTGACCATCACCGACTTCACGAAGGTGATGGGCAAGCTGCCCCTCTACGCTCGCCAGGGCGCTGAGTGGTACATCAGCCCGGCCGGCTACGCGGCGGCGATGGCTCGCCTCCGCTACGCGGCCGGCGGGAACACCGTGGCCGACATCGGCGGCGGCGTGAATGAGACCTTCCTGGGATACAAGGTCAACCTCGTGCATGTGATGAACAGCACGCTGGGCGCCGACTCGGGCAAGGTCAAGGTGCTGTTCGGCAACCTCGGCCTGTCCAGCATCTACGCTCGCCGTCGCGACTTCTCGGTCCGTCTCTACGATCAGGTCTACGCCACGACCGATCAGCTGCTCCTCCAGGGCACGATGCGGTTCGACATCGTCCATCACTCGCTGGGCGACGCGTCCGTGGCCGGTCCTGTCGTGGCCCTCAAGACGGCCTGAACCCCAACCACCTGATTTTCAAAGAAAGAGAGAACGAAGACCATGATTCACTCGCAGATGGAAAAGGTTGTGGCCGCCGTCCCCGGCTCCGTGGGCACTGCCGCCGTGACGCTGACGATCGACACCCTCGGCTACGACTACGCCAGCGTCTCCGTGGCGCGGGCCAGCAACGCCAGCACGGTGTTTGCCAGCGTGCTGAAGGTCGAGCAGTCGGACGACAACTCGACCTACTCGGCCGTGACCGGCATGACCGGCGGCACGGATTTCACGATCCCCGCCGTGTCGGACACCGGCTCGGTCTCGATCGTGAAGATGGACGTGGACACCAAGACGAAGCAGCGCTACCTGAAGGTGACGGCGACCCCTGGGGTCAGCGTCAACACGGTGGTCACGCGAGCTCGTCGAGGTCGTCGGTCGTGGCGGGCCTGCCAAGGAACTCGCTAAATGATCGCAGCGTGTAGTCGTAGAGAGCGACCGTTCGGTCTGATACCCCCGTCAGGGGGGCGTAGTATCCGCGAAGTAGTTCTTCCAGCCTCATGGGTGCCTTCTCCCTTGTAAGAGTGGCACACATCCTTGCGCGCGTCTTGTGAAAAATTTGACTGTCTCAGTCCTTCAAAATCCAAACCTTTTCGATCCGGCACGACGGCCATTTCGGCTGCACCGTCCGCGACCAGGCCGCCCTCGCGGCGCTGGTAGCGCCGGCGGCCGTTTTCGCCGTCACGACGACCTCGTCCGAGTCGGAGACATCGCCGTCAGCCCAATCAATGACCGCCGTGTATTTCGTCACCGCTGGCTACCTCCATGCGCCGTGGGTACAGTTTGCTTAGCCGGCAAAATCCTTCGCCTCGCTGAATATGAATCCCCTATCCTCCACTTCGGGTGCCGTCGTCGTGCGTGAGTCATTGCCTGCGACCCGCGATGCGGACGAACCGCTGGCCTGGATGGACGGCGCATTCGTGCCGCGGTCGCAGCTCCGCCTTCCCGTCGGTGACGCGGGCTTCGTGCTGGGCGCCGCCGTGACCGAGCAACTGCGGACGTTTCAGGGCCGGCTCTTCCTGCCCGCGGCCCACGAGGAGCGGCTCCGCGAATCGCTGGCGATCGTGGGCACCGCCCCCGCACTGCCCCTCGCGGACGTGTTCGCGGCGGCCGCGGACGTCGCGGCCCACAACCATGCCTTGCAGCCGGCGGCCGACGACCTGGCCCTCGTGATCTTCGTCACGCCAGGCGACCTTCCCGCGCAGCACGACGGGCACGCGGGCGCTCCCCGCTCGATCATCCACACCTTCCCGCTCGCGTTTTGCGGATGGGCAGACGCGTATGAAGCCGGCGTGTCGCTGCGCGTGGCAGCGGTGCGGCAGGTTCCCGAAGCCTGCTGGCCGGTGCGGGCCAAGGTCCGCAGCCGCCTCCACTATCACCTTGCCGATCGCGAGGTGCAGGTCGTGGAGCCGGCCGCGCGGGCCGTGCTGCTGCATCTCGACGGCCGCGTGAGCGAGACGTCGACCGCGAACGTCGCCATCGTCCGCGATGACGCGATCCTGACCCCACCGAGCGCCGATGCCTTGCCCGGCGTCAGCCTGCGGCACGTGCACGATCTCGCCCGCACGCTGGGGCTGGGATGGGAAGCCCGCTCCCTGACGGCCGCGGATCTCGCCGCAGCGGACGAGATCCTGCTGACGAGCACGCCCAGTTGCATCCTGCCGGCGACCCGCTTCGACGGCCGGCCCGTCGGCAGCGGCACGCCCGGCCGCGTGTACCGGCGGCTGCTCTCCGCCTGGAGCGATCGGGTAGGCCTCGACATCGCCGCGCAGGCCCGCCGCTATCGCATCCGAGCGTGAACCGGCGGACCCGCAGCCCGGTCACCAGTCAATCGGTCCCGGTCGAGGGGCTAGAATACATATCGGTTCCGCCCGTCGCGGCCGGCCCGCCCACCGAGCCATCATGCGTCGTTCCAGCCGACTGCTCCTCCTCCTCGCCGTGGCGGCCATCGCCGTGCCGCTGCTGCCGTTTCTCGCCTGCGGCGCGCGGATCGACCACGCGGTGGCGGCGTGGCTCGATCCGCTTCCTGCACCGCCGACGCTCGCCGCCCTGGAAGTGGGTGTGCTCGCGGCCGACCTGCTGCTGCCGGTGCCGTCGAGCATGGTGGCCACGCTCGGCGGAGCGCACCTGGGATTCGTCGTGGGCACCGCGTGTGCCTGGCTGGGCATGACGCTTGGCGCCATGGCCGGCTGGTGCCTGGGCCGCGTCTCGTCGCGCGCACGGCTCGCACAGCTCGATCCCGCCGACCGGGCGCGGGTCGAAATGCGGCAGCGACGCTATGGGCCGCTGGCGGTGGTGATATCCCGTCCAGTGCCACTCCTGGCGGAGGCGGCCGCGCTGATGGCCGGCGCCACCGGCATGACGTGCCGCGATTTCCTGCTGGCGTCCGGCGGCGGCAACCTCGCCGTCGCGGCGGTGTGGTCGTTGGCAGGCGTGCTCGGCCGGGAGGCGGATTCCGTGCAGTGGGTGCTGGTGGCGTCGCTCGTCCTGCCAGCGGCGCTCGCCTGGCTCGGAACGCGCCGCGGCTTGCAAAGGACTCCGCGCGAACTATGATTCGCGATCTCCCGCGTCGGCCAGTGACGGTCGGCCGCGACCCCCACCGGCGCTCCCGCAGGCTTTCGCCATGGACGCGATCAAGGGCCTCGTCGACGTCTTCCTCCACCTGGATGAGCACCTCAAAGGGGTTCTCGACACCTGGGGGCCATGGACCTACGTGCTCCTGTTCGCGATCATCCTCTGCGAGACAGGGCTCGTGATCACGCCGTTCCTCCCCGGCGACTCGCTCCTGTTCGCCGCCGGGGCCATGGCCGCCCTGTACCCTGAATCGCTCGGCATCGTGCCGCTGCTCGTGCTGCTGTCGATTGCGGCCGTGGCGGGAGACACGCTCAACTACGCGATAGGACGGGCGGTCGGACCGCGGGCTTTCGCGCTCAACACCTGGTTCCTCAAGCACGAGCACCTCGCCAAGACGCAGGCGTTTTACGACCGTCACGGCGGCAAGACCATCGTGCTGGCCCGCTTCGTCCCCATTATCCGAACGTTCGCGCCGTTCGTGGCCGGCGTGGGCCGGATGCAGTACGCGCGGTTTCTCTACTACAACGTGGTCGGTGGCCTGGCCTGGGTGGCCATCTGCACGTTGGCCGGCTACTTCTTCGGCAACATTCCCGTCGTGAAGGAGCACTTCGAACTGGTCGTGGTCGGCATCGTGCTCGTCTCCGTGCTCCCGATCGCCTGGGAGTTATGGGCGGCCCGACGGCGGCCCACCCGCTGAACCGGCTGGTTCGCGCAGGCCCGCCTCCACCCGGTCGAAGACCTCGTCGAACTCCCGCCGGGTGCGACCGGTGATCTCACGGATCTCCGCGACGAGCGCCTCCGCCGAAGCGTGCCCGAGCAGGTGGGCCAACGTCCGCTGCTCACTTGGAGACGCCGGCAGATCGTGTCGACCAGCCGCGTCGAGGAGCCGAAGATGACCCTCGATCCGCCGCAACAGCCGGTAGGCGTGCAGCAGAAACTCGAATTGCGGGGTGGGCATGTGGCCCGCCGCGTGCAGGGACACGAGGCCCGCCAGCGTCTCCGGCGTCCGCAGGGCAGGGTTGCTGCCACCGTGCACCAGCTGCAGGACCTGCACCGCGAACTCGATATCGACCACGCCTCCCGGCCCACGCTTGAGGTTCGTCGCCTTGGCGCCTTCCTCCATGCGCTGCCGCATCCGGCGGATCTCGGCAACCTCGTCCGCCGTCCAGCGCCGCTCATAGCTCGCCGCGTGCACGATCCGCATGGCCCGTGCCGCGGCAGCCGTGCCTCCGATCGCGACCCGGGCCTTGACGAGCGACTGCCGCTCCCACGTGGCAGCCGGCCCTCCCTCTGCGAAATAGGCGGCGAAGGCTTCGAGCGACAGGGCCGTCGGGCCGCTGCGGCCGCTCGGACGCAGCCGCGAATCCAGCTCGTACAGCCGCCCATGGGGGCCGGAAGCGTTGAACACCTTCATCGTTCGCTGGGCTAGCTCGCCGAAGAAGTGGGCGTTCGTCGTCCCCTCGACGCTGCGACGAGTGCGCCGTCGGTGGAAGGAGATGCCGTCGTGGTCGTAGAGAAAGACCACGTCCACGTCGCTGGCGTAGTTCATCTCGCGGCCGCCGAACTTGCCCATGGCGAGCACGACGGGCCCGGCGCGCACGCCGACCGTCTCCCCCTGCCCCGCCGTCGGCTCTCCGAACCGCTCGACGAGCCGATCCTCTTCGCGGCGCATCACGACCCGGAGGATCGCCTCCGGGATCGCCGACAGCGCGGCGGTCGTTTCCACGACATCCTGGCGGCCGAGGATGTCGCGCACGCCGATCCGCAGCTGCTGCGAGGCCCTGAAGGCGTGCAGGATCGGGTCCACGTCGACGGCGGCGTGGCAGAGCTCCGCCAGCGAGGCGTCGAGCTCCGCCGGCTGCGGCAGCCGCGGCACGAGCAGGCTGTCGAGCAGCTCGTCGATCATGCCCGGATTGCCGACGAGCAGTTTTGCCAGAAACGGACTCGACGAGCAGAGGCGGACCGTGAGATCGAGCGACGGCGGGTGAAAGCTGAACAGCTCCCAGAGCACGCCCTTCCCACCCAGTGAATCGCTCACCGCCACCAGATTGGCAAGCGTGGCGTCGGGATCGGGCGTCGCCGCGATCGCCGCCAGCAGCCGGGCCGCGATCGCCGCCAGAAAGTGGCGGCATCGGCGCGTGGAGAGAAACCGCACCTTCTCCTCGCCGAGGCTTTCCAACGCCCGATGTGCCGTGGACACGTCGCGGAATCCGTGCCGGGAGAGCACGTCGCGAACAAAGGCCGCCGACGGCGCTGGATCGAGGACGAGATCGGCCTCCGGGGCGGGCGTCTCGTCGTCGGGGAAGGCGTCGTGCAGCAGGTGATCGAGGATGCGACGATTCAGGTCAGCCGCCTCGTCCAGTTCCTTCCGCAGCCGATCGGCGGCCGCGGGCCCGGTGCCATAGCCCATGCGCACCGCCAGTCGGGCGAATTCCGCGGGATCGGCGGGAATGACGTGCGTCTGTCGGTCGTAGAGGATCTGGAGCCGATGCTCGACGGTGCGCAGGAACGTGTAGGTGCGCTCGAGGATCTCCCGCTCCTGATCCGTGAGGCCACCCGTCTCGGCGAGCCGACGGATCGCCTCGAGAGTGGTGCCGGTCCGCACCCGCGGGGTGTCCCCGCCTCCGAGCAGTTGCAGGAACTGGATCGTGAACTCCACGTCACGGATGCCGCCACGGCCGTTTTTCACGTCGGCGGTGTCGGTGCCCTCACGGATCGCCAGTGTCTCGATCCGCCGCTTGAGCGCCTTGATGCCGCCGATGTCGGCACGGGTGAGCCACCGGCGGTAGACCCACGGCTCCATCTCGGCGAGCAGCCTGGCCCCGAGCTGCTCGTCGCCGGCCACGCACCTGGCCTTCACCCACGCCTGTCGCTCCCAGGTGCGGCCATGATGGTCGAAATACTGCAGCATCGCCTCGAGCGACATGGAGGCCGGACCGGTCGCGCCGTGCGGCCGTAGCCGTAGGTCGACCCGATACACACGGCCGAGGTCGGTCGCCTCGCCGATCAGACGCACCGTCTCCTGGGCGACCCGCTCGAAGAACTCTTGGTTGGAACAGGGCTTCGGCCCCTCCACGCGACCGTCGGCAGAATGCACGAAGACGAGGTCGATGTCGCTGGAATAGTTGAGTTCGACGCCTCCCAGTTTGCCGAGCGCCAGCACCGCGAGCGTCGCCCGCTCGCCGCCGGGGCCGCGCGGGATGCCGCGGAGCTTCTCCATGCGACCCAGCGCCGCCCCGACCGCAGCTTGCACCACGCAGTCGGCCACGTGCGACAATTGCGCGACGACGGTCTCCAACCGCTGCCCCCCCACGATGTCGCCGTAGGCGATGCGGAGCGTCTCGCGCCGCTTGAACCGGCGCAGTGCTCGCATCACGCTCTCTGGCTCCGCGACCAGCGCCGTCTCGGCCGCCAACGCCGCCGCGAGCGCCTGACGGCTCTCCGGCCGACCCTGGCCGACGCGCACCTGCTCCCACGACTCGGGGTCGAGAATCACCACGTCGGCCAGATAGGGGCTTGCAGAAAAAAGCTCGAGCAGCGTGTCGAGGCTGCGCGGATCCCGCTCGAAGAGCGTGCCGATCGAGAGCGGACTGCGGACGGCGGCGACGAGCCGCTCGACCGCCACGAGCACGCGGTCGGGATCGCTCACGCCCGGCAGCAGCTGCCGCAGCCGGCTGGCGAGAGGTTGCAGCAGATCGAGCGTGAGCCCGGCTTCAGCCAGTCCCGTCAGCGCGCGGTGAGCCACTCGTGGGTCGGCGAGCCCGGCACGACGTCCCCACTCCGCAGCAGCAGCCGCATCGTCGAGGAGCCGCCGCATGTCGGCGACGTTGCGGGGGTCTGCCGATGGACCGGGACCGCCAGCCTCGACCGCCGCGGCGTCCGATCCCCGTTGCGGCGGCACGTCTACACTCCCGGCGAATGGTCTGCACGGGGGAGCGCGATGTCGTAGACCGCGACGTCGGTGGCGGGCGGATGTTCCCCGCCACGCATCAGGTGATCCAGCGCCACCGCGTCGGCGAGCCCGTCGGCAACGTCGCCCGCCAGCGACCAGGCGCCTGCCGCGTGGATGTCGACGTCCACCAACCGGCCGACGAGCCGCAGCGGCGCGTCGAAGACGACGATCCGGTCGCACATGGTCCGGCCGGTGAGCTGCGCGACCCGATCGGGCGCCTCTGTGGAGACGGTTTCCTGCGCCGCCTGCCCGTCCGACCGCGCTTCGCGCCGCTCGTCGCGGACGGAGAGTCCCTCCACGAGCACCTGCTGCCGGGTGCCGATGAAGGGCAGGTTGCCGGCCAGGCTCGCCTCGGCCTGGGACTCGAGCAGCGCCTGATGCCGCTCCTTCTTGACGGGCTCGGGCACGTCGTCGGCCTGGCGGTCGAACGCCTTCGTGCCGGGCCGAGGGCTGTACTTGAAGATGAAGCTGTTCTTGAAGCCGGCGGTGCGGACGAGGTCGAGGGTCGCCTGGAATTCGGCGTCGGTCTCGCCGCAGAATCCCACGATGAAGTCGCTCGTCACGGCGGCCTGCGGGATCCGCTCCCGTACCCGACCGAGCATTTCCATGTAGTCGCCGATCGTGTATCCCCGCTTCATCCGCGTCAGCACGGCGTCGGAGCCGTGCTGGGCCGGCACGTGCAGATAGTGGCTCACCTTCGGCAGGTCACGGACCGCGCCGATGAGGTCGTCGGTCATGTCGCGGGGATAGTTCGTGACGAACTTGATCCGGTCGAGGCCGTCGATGGCGTCGAGCAGCGCGAGCAGGTCGGAGAGCCGGGTGGTCGTGGCTCCGTCCTTCCACCGGTAGCTGTTGACGGTCTGGCCGATGAGAGTGATCTCTCGGCAACCCTCGGCGACGAGCTTCCGCGCTTCGGCGACGATCGTGGCGGGCGACCGGGCCTGCTCCGGCCCGCGGACGTGCGGCACCACGCAGAAGGCGCAGAATTTGTCACAGCCCGTCTGGGTCCGGACGAACGCCTGAAACGGCGTCGGCCGCATCTGCGGGTCGCGGTCGGGGTCGTAGCTCTCGAAGCTGCGGGCGATGGCATCGCGGCTGCCGCTGGTCCGTTCGAGACTCACCTCCAGCCGCGGCCCGCCCCCCGCAAGCACCTCGTCCACGAGCGCGGGCACGCGGTGCAGCTGCCCCGGCCCCACCACGAGGTCGACCCACGGCGCCCGCTTGCGGACGAGCTCGCGGTCCTTCTGGGCCATGCAGCCGAGCACGCCGACCACGAGTCCGGGCCGCTGCTGCTTCTCAAGGCGGATGCGGCCCAGCGCCGAATAGACCTTGTCCTCCGCGTGCTGCCGGACGCTGCAGGTGTTGTAGAAGACGGCGTCGGCGTCGGCCGTCGTGCGGGCCATCTCCCAGCCCTGCCGCCGCAGCGCCGCCACCACGAGCTCGCTGTCGAGCACGTTCATCTGGCAGCCGACCGTCTCGATCCAAAGCCGCTTGGTCATGGGCACGATTCTAGCTTTCCGCGGACGAAGCCATCCATGGCCTTCGTCCGCTCGCTCGGCCGGCACCGCCATCCACGTCCGTGGTCACGCCGGGCCGCCGAACCGCGCCGCCGCGCAGAGGCCGTGGCCCCGCAGAAACTCCGCGGCCGACATGCTCCGGCGGCCCTCCGGCACGAGCCGTCGGACGACCAGCCGCGTGCCAGCGCCGCAGGACACCACGAGGCCGGACGCGTCGGCAGAGACGATCGTGCCGGGCAGGATGTCGGCTCCGCCCGGGGCGAGAGCGTCGCCGACCGCCACCTCCTCGAGCACGACCCGCACGGGCGGGCGATCCGCCGCCTCGCGCAGAAAGCTCGCCGTCCGCGGCCAGGGCTCGAGCGCCCGCCGCATCCGCGCGATTCGCACCGCGGGCTGTGTCCAGTCGACAAGTCCGTCGGCTTTCGTAAGCCGGGGCGCCTTGGTGGCGAGCGTCGCGTCCTGCGGCACGCCTACGCCGCCACCGGGTCCGGCGGCGGCGAGCAGGTCGATCGCCTCGGGCACGGCCGCGGCGCCGATGTCGGCCAGCCGCCGCTCGAGCTCGGCCGCGGTCTCGTCCGGTCCGATCGGCGTCTCGCGCGCGATGATTACCCGGCCCGCGTCGAGCGCGGGCGTCATCTGGATCACGCTCACCCCGGTGACGGCGTCTCCGGCGAGGATCGCCCACTGCACCGGCGCGGCACCGCGGTGCCGTGGCAGCAGCGAGCCGTGCAGGTTGATGCCGCCCAAGGGGGCGACGGCCAACGCCGCCGGCGCGAGGATTTGGCCGTAGTCGCAGACGACAAGCAGGTCGGGAGCGAGGGACGCGACGGCCGCGGTCGCGGCGGAGTCGTTGATCCGCTCGGGGTCGAGGATCCGCAGCCCCGCGGCCAGCGCCGCATCGCGGATCGGGTTTGGCGGTGGCCGGCGGCCGACGGGGGCATGCGCGGGCCGGGTGACGACCGCGACGACCTCGTGCCGCGACCGCAGCAACGCGCGGAGCATGGGCACGGCGAACGGCCCGGTGCCCATGACGACGAGTCTCAACGGTGGGGATGAGGCCGCCATCATGCCGTGCAGCGGCCCGCCTCGAGCCGGTCGAGCCGGGCCACGATCTCCTCGTCACGCGGCAGCTCGCCCCGCGACTGCTGACCGGCGAAGACCTCGCGGAATGTGTCGAGCGCCCGGCGGGCCTCGAGCGCCGCGGCGTCTGTCAACCGATCCGTGAACAGCTTGCCATCGAGGTGGTCGTTCTCGTGCTGCACGACGCGGGCCAGAAGCCCGCCGATGTCGATGCGGAATGGCTCGCCATCGAGCGACCAGGCGTCGACGACGATTTTCTCCGGCCTCCTTACGTCCATCCGCAGCCCGGGCAGGCTGAGGCACCCCTCCTCCTGCACGGCGGTGCCCCGCGGCCTGCTCAAGACCGGGTTGATGAAGACCAGCTCTTCACCGGCGTCGGGATGACCCGCCGTATTGACCACGAAGATCCGATAGGGAAGCGCCACCTGGTTGGCCGCGAGGCCAATTCCCTCGGCGGCGTACATGATGTCGAACATCTGCTCGACGGCCGCGCAGACCTCGTCGTCGATCCGCATCAGCGGCTTGGCGCGGCGCAGCAGCGCGGGGTGCGGGTATTCGACGAGCTGAAGCGGGCCGATGAGGGCAGGAGGAGATTCTGGCGGGATGTCGGGCATGCGAAGGCACCGGAAACGTTGACGGCAGCTGCTGGCGAGCGACACCCGCCCGCAACGACTCGAACTGCATCATACGCCGAATCGATCGCGAGCGTGCTGCGGCGGGCGAAACCAGGGACGACCTCCGCGGCAGGCCTCCGGCGCCATGTTCCTGGCGCGATGCGTCGACGGTACAACTGTCGAGCCCCCGCGGCCGCTGCACGGTCGACTCGGGACCGGGGCTTCTCAGGCGAGCGAGGCGAGACACTGTCATGGCACGCGACGAAACCTCCCCGACGCGGACGGCGCCGGTTTCTTCGCGGTGGCTCGATCCCGCCGTGCTCGTCGCCACGTGTGGCGGCCTGGGACGGATCGGCATCGCACCGGGCACGGTCGGCGCACTGGCCGGGCTCGCGGCAGCCGCGGGTCTCGCCCGGGCGGGACTCCCGCCGTTCGTCGAGGAGGGGCTGCTCGTGGCGGTCAACCTCGTCGGCATCCCCTGCTGCACACGCGCGGCCAGGCTGCTCGGACTCGGCAAGGACCCGGGCATGATCTGCTACGACGAGGCGGCCAGCCTGCCACTGGTGCTGCTGGTGGTTCCGGCCGCCGCACGGTCGCCTGCGGCGTTCGCGGCGGCGTTCGCCCTGCACAGGCTCTTCGACGTCACGAAGCCGTTTCCCTGCCGCCGGCTGGAGCGGCTGCCCGCCGGCCTCGGTATCATGGCGGATGATTGGGGAGCGGCGGCCTACGCGGCAGCCTGCCTCGCCGTGACGCGGTGGCTGGGCTGGCTGTGACGGCCGCCGTGCCGCTGCGGCTTTCCAGGCCAGTCCACGCGGTCTGCCCGCGGCCATCCGGCCCACCGATTCATGCGCGTGCTCCTGATCGACCACGGCTGCTGCGACCACGACCACACGCGGGTGCATCGTTGCCGCCTGGCTTTGGCTGAAGCAGGCGTGGTCGCCGCAGTCTGCGGTCCCTCGTCGGTGCCGCGGCTCGAGGAACACAATGCGGGCATGTTCGGCATCCATCTGCACGCCATCGCGGCCGCCTCCCATCGATTTCTGGCCGCGATTCACGAGGGTTCGCCCACGGCCCTGCTCGCCGCGGTCCCGGCGCTCTCGCCGCGGCTGCTCGGCTCGGTGCGTGAGACGGCCCGGCAGCTGATCGCGGAGGCGGTCGACATGAGTAACCCGGACGCGATCTTCGTGATGCACGCTGGCATCCTCACCGACCTCGCCGTGGAGACCGGCGCGCCGGTGGCCGTGCATGTGTGTCGTGCCGACCTCGACGCGGCCGCCGCCAAGCCCGCCGTGCGGAAGCTCGTAGCTCGGGCGCTCGGCTCGTGCGAGGTCGTCGCCGCGGCCGACGCCGCGGCTGCCGACGCCCTGCGCGCCGCCTGGGTCGAGCCCGACGCCGTTTCTGCCGCCGACATCTGGCCGCTCGTCCCGGAGTCGGCCGACCGAGTGGCGGACGCCTGCCGCACCGCAGTCGCCCGCCGTCGCGGCTGACCGCGTTCCGCAGTCCGTCCGCCTCCCCGCGGCGCGCCGCCTCGGTGGCGTGGCCGCCACTGCATCCGTAGACTTCGTCGGCAACACGATCCGGGTGCACGCCTGCAGGGCGTTCCCCTCCCCCCGACGAGACCATGCGCATGAAGAAGCCCGCGAAGCCGCGTCCCACGTCAGCGAAGGCATCGGCCGCGAAGTCCGGTCCGGCGAAATCGGCGGTGCAGCCGCGGGACGCCGTCCGCCCCGACCTCGCCACAGCCCGCCGCGTGGTGCTCGACCTGCTCTCGATCCCCGGGGGATCGGGAGACGAGAAGGCGGTGGCGGAACGGATCGTGAAGTGGCTGAAAGACGCCGGCTGCCCCGCCGGGGCGATCTCGTTCGACAACGCCCACACGAAGACGCCGCTGAAAGGCAACGTCGGCAATCTCATCGTCAGGCTCGCCGGCACGCAGCCAGGGCCGCGGCGGCTCTTCATGGCCCACATGGACACCGTGCCGGTGTGCATCGGCACCAGGCCGGTCGTGGCGGGCCGCTTCGTGAAGAGCGGCAATCCGGCCACGGGACTGGGCGCCGACGATCGGGCGGGCTGCGCCGTCGTGCTCTCGACCGCGCTCGAGGTGCTGCGGCGCGGGCTGCCGCACCCGCCGCTGACGTTCCTCTTCGCCATCCAGGAGGAGGTCGGGCTCTTCGGGGCGCGGTTCGTGAAAGCCGCCGACCTCGGCCGGCCCAAGCTCGCGTTCAACTTCGACGGCGGCGCGGTGGAGAAGATCACCGTCGGCGCCACGGGTGGCTACCGGATGGACATCGCCATCGAGGGCATTCCCAGCCACGCCGGCGTGGCGCCCGAGAAGGGCGTGTCGGCGATCGCGATCGCGTCGCTGGCGATCGCGTCGCTCGTGAATAACGGCTGGCACGGTCTCGTCGTCAGGGATGGCAAGCGGGGCACGAGCAACGTGGGCGTGATCCAGGCGGGTTCCGCCACGAACGTCGTGGCCGAGTCGGCCTGCCTGCGGGCCGAGGCTCGCAGCCACGATCCCACGTTCCGCGGCCGGATCGTCAAGGCGATCGAGACGGCGTTCAAGGACGCTGTGCGGCAGGTCAAGGCAGCGGACGGCTCGACGGGCACGGTGGCGTTCGACGGACGGCTCGATTACGAGGCCTTCCGGCTCGCCGACGACGAGCCCTGCGTCGTCGCCGCCGGTGCGGCGGTCCGCGCGGTGGGCCTCGCGCCGCGGCTGGAGGTCTCCAATGGCGGGCTCGACGCCAATTGGATGGCGGCCAACGGCGTGCCCACGGTCACGCTCGGCTGCGGTCAGATGGAGATCCACACCACCAAGGAACGGCTCGACATCGACGCCTTCGAGGCGGCCTGCGCGGTGGCCCTGCGGCTGGCAACCGACATCGGCTGACGGCGCCAGCCGTCAGGCGGCACGGCGTTGCCGCCCGACCATCCGCCGCGGAAACGGAATCGTCCGCGGCGATCGGGCCTCCTCGTGGATGACGACGTGGCGGCTGGGTACCGCGGCCTCCAGGCCACGCGCCAGGGCCGTGTCGATCCCCGGCTCCACCCGCGTCGTACCGTTGAGGAACAGCCGGCGGAATCGCCGCCGCTGTCGCTTCAACTGCTCGGGATCGGGGTTGCGCGGATGGCCGAGGTGCAGCTGCACCAGCGAGAACTTCAGCCATCGGGATCTCACGCCGGCGTTCCACAGGCGGGCGCCGAGCTCGCGGTCCTCGCTGCCGTAGCCGAAGTGCTCGTCGCAGCCGTTGACCCGGAGCAGGTCATCTCGCCAGGCGGAAAAGTTGGATCCACGCAGCGTGCAAAACCTGTGCGTCGCGAGGTTGAGAAGCGACTCCCAGCGTCCCGGATGGAGCCGGCAACGCCACCGACGCATTTCCGGGCAGAGGGACTCGAGCACCGCGGAGGAGAACGCGGCGTTGTCGAGGATCTGCTCGTCCGTGAGCCGCGCGTGCACGTGCGCTGGCACGTCGACGATGGCTCCGGAAAGAAACAGTCGCGGCCGCGCGTGCCGCAGATGGGAGGCGACGAAGTCACGACGCGGGATGCAGTCGCCGTCGCAGAAGACGATGTAGTCGCCCGTGCAATGCGCCAGCGAGAGGTTCATCGCCCTCGGCTTCCGCCAGCCGGCATCCTTCTGCCAGACGTGCTCCAGCGGCAGCCCGGCGAGCTCCGGTAGCCGCAGCACCGCGGCCGTTTCCGGCCCGGATCCGTCGTCGGACACGATCACCTGGTCCGGCGGGCGGCTCTGCACGCTGACCCCCAGCAGGCAGCGTCGCAGCGCCGCCGGCTCGTTGTAGGTCGAGATGAGGAGCGACACCCGCATACATGCCCCGCCCGGGCCCAGCTGCCCGCCGATAAACGACCGGTTCATCGTCATCACGAGCCGCCGCGGTGAGTCGTTTTCGACCATGGTTCCACCCGACCCGTCTTTTTGCCACACTCCGCCCCCCGGCCTTGCCCAGATTGCCGGCCCAGCGCTGGCACCTGGACGATGCGCCAGCCGTGCGGTAGTTTTTCGCGCACGTTCGGCTGCCGGCCGCACGGGCTGGCCACGGCAAACGGAGTTGCTTCATGAACCGCGCGATGCTGGCGATGGATGCCATTCACCGGGGCGATTGCCTCGATCTGCTCGCTCGCATTCAGGCTGACAGCGTGCACCTGGCCTTCGCCGATCCTCCCTTCAACATCGGCTACGAGTACGACGCCTACGACGACCGGCTGACCGCCGACGCGTACCTGGCCTGGTCACGGAAGTGGATGGCGGAGGTCGTCCGCGTCCTGCGGCCCGACGGCACCTTCTGGCTGGCGATCGGTGATGAATACGCCGCCGAGCTCAAGGTGATGGCCACGCGCGAACTCGGCCTCGTCTGCCGCAGCTGGGTCGTGTGGTACTACACGTTCGGCGTCAATTGCCGGCAGAAGTTCAGCCGCTCGCACGCCCACCTCTTCCACTTCGTCCGCGACCCGGCGAAGTTCACGTTCAACGCCGACCGCATCCGCGTGCCGAGCGCCCGCGAACTGGTCTACGGTGACAAGCGGGCCTGCCCGACCGGGCGGCTTCCGGACGACACCTGGATCCTCCGGCCTCAGGACCTGCCCGACGGCTTCACCGCGCAGGAGGACACCTGGTACTTCCCACGGGTGTGCGGCACGTTCAAGGAGCGGTCCGGCTGGCATGGCTGCCAGATGCCCGAGCAGCTGCTCGGCAGGATCGTCCGCGGCTCGAGCAACGAGGGCGACATGGTGCTCGATCCGTTCGCCGGCAGCGGCACGACGCTGGCGGTGGCGAAGAAGCTCGGCCGCTCGTTCCTGGGCGTGGAGCTGTCCGAAGAGTACGTCGCGAAGATCCGGCAGCGGCTCGCCGGCATCGCCGCGGGCGATCCGCTCGACGGCGCCGCGGAGCCGCTCAAGAGCGTGCCGGCGACGAAGGACGGCCGGAGGCTCGCGCGGACGGCGAAGGCCGGGAAGGCCGCGGGGACGACGCGGCGCAGCCGGGCGAAGTGAACCGGCGGCCCCGTGCGGGGCGTGTTTCGGGCGGCCTCGCCGGC
>Ga0208783_10001136_pt1 | contig 16036 bp, 16 predicted proteins | sample DEB19_08_DNA_2_FD_184529 | JGI IMG/M metagenome (GOLD analysis project Ga0208783, IMG submission 184529) | Aqueous microbial communities from the Delaware River and Bay under freshwater to marine salinity gradient to study organic matter... | ecosystem: Environmental > Aquatic > Marine >... | reverse complement strand
GCCGTGCTGTCGCCGTCGACGTCGATTTCCGCCGTTGTGAAGGGCACGTCGCCGGCATCGAGAACGTCGCCGTCGTTGTTGTTGTCCCGCGAGCCTTCACCGCCGAAGACCCGCTCCGACTTGCACTCATCACTGCCGGGAACGACCTCACCGCCAGGCCAGCCGAGGCGCGCCGCAGACAGCCACGCGAGCAGAGGGTTACTCGCCTCGGCCGCCTCGAGGTCTGCGCTCACCGTGTGGAGCGGGGGCACGTTGACGACGCGGTCACCGTCGACATTGCCGATCGCCAGATTGTGTGCGAAGGCGAGTCCGCCGATCACCGGTGCCGTCGTGTCGGACCCGGCGATGCCGAGCACACGTCGGGTTCCGTCGTCGCCGGCGTAGGCCGGTGACGACCCGACCAGGAGGCCGCCGACGAGTGCGCCGACGGCAACGAGCATTCCGATCTTCCTCTGCACGGATCCTCCTCGAGTGAGCCCGTCCGATTCGGGCACCCGTACTTGTACCGAGACGAGGTGAACGTCGAAGGGCGATCGAGTGGACCCCGGGCGAACGTCGAGCGACGATCACCCCCGAGATCAGAGGGTGGCGGGGAGGAGGAGAGCGGCCTGCTCGAACACGAGCCACGTGCCGGCGAGGAGTAGGGGCAATCCGAGCAGCCAGGCAACGGTGCCCCCGAGCCGTCGCCGAACCAGGAGTACAGCCGCGATCACCAGAACGAGGAGCTCGAGCGCAACGAGGAGAGCAGGCAGGGCCCCCGTATCACCCGAGAGTCCGAGGTCCGCCGCCGTCACACCGGTGGTCGCCGGTCGCCCGGCCGCCTCCACCGTTCCCACCGGACGTGCCTCGACGATCAAGCGGCGGGTGGCCCGACCGACGGGATCGGACGTGACGAGCAGGAGTGCGTTACCGGCTGCAGTGAGCGCGTTGCCGTCAGCAGCGGATGCCGTACGCACCCGCACCACCCGATACCGAACCGTTCCCTGACCCGTCGTCGACCGGATTTCCGCCCCGCGGCCGAGCCGCCCGAGGTCGGCAAACGGACCGCCGTACGCCGTACGTCGGCCGAACACGATCCCGACTCCCTCCTGGCCGGGAAGCGCCGACACCGGAAGATGACCCGGACCACTGGTCAGCTGGGCGGGTCGTGTGCCCTCTACGACCACCTGACGCACTCCGATGGCCGGGATCTCGAGAAGCGCCACCGGCGCGCCGGAAGCGACGGGTTGGTTGACCGGCGCCGCGCCGACCGCCAACTCCGATGCGAACCTCCGTTCGAGCCCGGCCTGGGCCCGTCCCTGCGGCAGCGAAGACAGCGCTCCGATGAAGATCCCGAAACCGACGGCGAGGGCGAGGGCTACCGCACACGCCGCGCGGGCGGCCCCGAGCCACGGCCCCGTCCGGTCCGGTCCCGGAGCAGCCGGAAACCGTGACGCCGCTGCCTCCTCACCCACCGAGACGGCACTCATCGCACCGAGCGGATTTCGGGTCGACGCCGACGGACGAGCGCCGGACCCGCGAACGAGACCACGAGACCTACGCCCGCTGCTGCGCCGACGCCGAGCAATAGCGGAAGGAGTCGGGCCGCAGCCGAATCGGCAAGCACGATCCGCACCGTCTCGGCCACCGGCCGGGGGTTCGAGCGACCAGCGGTCACCGGACTCGGCCCACCGGAGGCGACGGGGGAACCGCCTCCGCCCGGGTACCCCATGGTCGGCACCGGCGCCGTCACGGGGACCGCCGCGGGCCGGGGGTTCGGCACGGTCGTGGTCGTCGTGGTCGTCGTCTCCGGAACCTTCCCGAGCGAGCCGGCCACCGCTTCCGTCTGCTTCCGCAACCCCTCCGGAAGGGGAAGATATCCGGAGGGGAGGTCGGCCTGGCCGGGACCCGCGACGTAGCGCAGGAGTGCCGCGATGTCACGAGCCTTGGCTGCCGTCGCCTCCGTGGGCACCATCGCGTAGTCGACCTTCACCAAGGGATATGCCTCCGGGTCGGCCGCCTCGGGGTCGGCCGCGAGCACGCCCGAATCGACCTCGCGCATGGCCCGGAATCCGGCCAGGATGGCATCCTCCGTCGGCGATACGGCCTCACCGCCGGCATTCACGATCTTCGCCACCGGCAGCCCGAAACGCCGGGCCGTCGGAAGGTCCACGACGCCGATGAACCCGGTTTCCTCGGTGTTCTCCGGCGCCGAGCCGTTGGGCCGCACGCCGTAGAAGACCCGTAGGGCAACGTTTCGCTGGCCCGTTCGGGGAACGTACTCCGGATCCTGGGCCACGTTCTCGAAGGTGTCGCGGGGGTAGGTGTATTCGCGATACGCCGAATTCACCGCCATCCCGAACTCGTCGTCTCCGGAGAGAAACTTCCGCGCACCCTCGGAAGCCACCATCCAGCTCGTTACGAGCCGGGTATCCGCATTGCGCTCGGCCCGCAGCAACGGGCGGGCTACCGAGATCGACGGGAACCGAACTCCCGGGTTGAGGGTGCGCCACTCCGCGTCGGCGAGGATCGCCGAGATGTCGGAGTTGGTGACGAGCCGGGCGAGCAGCCGGGGGGTGAGAGTGAGATTCTCGATCCGAGCACCGGTGTACGGATCGCGCATGTTGAAAACCACCGCGAGGGCCGTGAGATCCACCGGCGCGTACGCAAAGGCGGGGTGATCCGGATGTTCCTCGAGTTCGGTCTCGTCCGCAGGCAGCGAGGTCACACCGATGTCGACCAGCCCGGCCAGGAAGTTCTCCCGACCCGAATTCGATGACGTCTCGGTGTAGTCGAGGACCAGTGGGTCGTCACCGGAACAAAGCTCCGCCGCCCACCCGTAGAACGGCCCGGCGCCCGATGCTTCTCCGTCGGCTCGGACATCGAAGTCGGTGACGGGTGGGCAATCGGACGGGGCCGGCGCGAATCGCAACTCGGCGGTGACGGCCGATGTCGGGAGTTCGTCGGGAGCAAACGGGACCCCGTCGTTCTCGTACACCAGGATCGAGCAGGGTTGTGCGGCCGAACAACCGAGCGCCGGAAGATTCCCGGCGGGACGCACCTCGAAGTACGCGCTTCCCTCACCGTCGGGACCGGTCCGCGCGACGAGTCGCGTTCCCTCTTCGACGGCCGGGAAGGGCTGCCCGACGAAGCAGTCGGCAAGACTCGCGGGGTCGAGTCGACATTGCTGTACGAGAACACCGAAACGACCGTCGTCGGTTGTCGGATGGAAACCCGACCACGACACGCGCACGACTTGGTTGCCCAGTCCCTCGGCCGGCTCGACGGTGACCACCCGCTCGGCGGCCCGAGCCGGGGCTCCTGCCAACGCGAGCGAACCCGCGACCACGGCGAACACCGCCGCTGTTCCTGCGAACCATTGCCGGAGCCGCGTGCGGGCCATCCGATACCTCCCTCCGACGCTGTGTACCACCCGCTTCGCGCGGTCGTCCGGGCCGGTTGGGAGTCTTCAGGGGTCGTTCCCCTGCCGTTCACCTGCCGACAACCGGCCCGTCAATCGAAACCGATTGGATGCCGGGGTGGCGAGGCCTCGGTCATGACCAGCACCATGCTCGGGTCGACGGCACCCGAAGCGAAGGATCCCACCCCCGTCCCGATCGCAATCCCCACGAATCGCGATCGCGGAGACCGCGTTTACCGGGCTCTGGCGACCTTCGGGGGCACGGTGACCTTCGTGCTCATGGCCCTCATCGCGGTCTTCCTCCTGACGCGCGGCTGGGATGCGCTACGCGTCGCGGGCTGGCGCTTCTTCACCGAGCAGGGCTGGGAACCCGGGGCCGGTCGCTTCGGCATCGGGTCGATGCTCCCCTACACGGTCGTGATCGCCCTGGTCGCGCTGTTCATTGCCGTACCGGTCTCGATCGGGGTAGCGCTCTTCATCACCGAATGCGCCCCCCGTCGCATCCGTCGACCGCTGACATCGCTCGTCGATGTGCTCGCGGCAGTGCCGAGTCTCATCTACGGCCTGTGGGGCCTCTTCTTTCTCCAGCCCCGGCTGCTCCCCCTATCGCGGTGGCTCGGTGATCACCTCGGCTTCATTCCGATCTTCGGCGTTTCGGGCGAAGGGCCGCGGCCGCTGTCGCTGTTCGCCGGATCGGCCTTCGTGGCCGGAATCGTCGTTTCGCTCATGGTGATCCCGATCTGCACCGCGGTGATGCGCGAGGTCTTCTCGCAGACTCCTGCCGGCGAGAAGGAGGGAGCTCTCGCACTCGGCGGCACGCGCTGGGGTGTCATCCGCGATGTCGTGCTTCCCTTCGGCCGGAGCGGCATCATCGGCGGCTCGATGCTCGGTCTCGGCCGAGCACTCGGGGAGACCATCGCCGTCACCTTGCTGATCTCCGTCGCGTTCGACTGGAAGTGGAGCGTGATCGAGCAAGGGGGCAACAGCATTGCCGCCCACATCGCCCTCCGATTCTCGGAGTCCACCGAATTCGGCATCAGCGCCTTGATGGGAGCGGGCCTGGTGCTCTTCGCGATCACCCTCGTTGTCAATGCTGCCGCCTCGGTAGTCGTCGCCCGGTCCCGTACCGGCGCAGCGACGGAGATCTGATCGTGCCTCCCGTCGAGACGGCTCCGGCTGCGACGCCGACACTGAGCCTCGTCGCCGGTGCGGGCACCCGGGCCGTTCGCATTCGCCGTTTCGAGGCCCGGGATGCCGTCCTGCTCGTCGGATCGTCGATCTCGTCCCTCGCCCTCACGTGGTTGCTCTACGAGCGCCTCACCCCGTTGTCGGGCACGTTCGGATTCTGGGTGAGCTGGTACGCAACCTTCCTGGCAATGGTCGGCGTCACCAATGTCGTCGAGTACGACGCCGTGCGGGCTCGCGACCGCATTGCGACCGTCGTGCTCTGGTCGGTCGGACTCGGCGTGATCACCCCCTTGCTCCTCGTGGTCGGGTACACGATCGCCCGAGGAATCGGAGCGCTCCGGATCCAGTTCTTTCTCGAGGACCAGCGCTACGTCGGCGCATTGAGTCGGGCCGACGAAGGCGGGGGCCGACACGCCATCATCGGCACGCTCCAGCAGGTCGGACTCGCCGCATTGATCTCGGTTCCGCTCGGACTCCTGACCGCGGTCTACCTGTCGGAAGTCCGCGGCCGACTCGCGCGTCCCCTGCGCATGGTCACCGACGCCATGAGCGCAATCCCCTCCATCGTCGCCGGTCTCTTCATCTACGCCCTGTGGATCCTCACCCTCGGCAACAGTCCCTCCGGTTTCGCCGGTGCTCTCGCCCTGTCGGTTCTCTTCCTCCCGACCGTGACCCGAACGTCGGAAGTCGTGCTCGGCCTCGTGCCGGGCGGTCTGCGCGAAGCCTCTCTGGCACTCGGAGGAACCGAGTGGCGCACCACCACCGGCGTCGTACTGCCCACGGCCCGTACCGGACTCGCTACTGCGGTGATCCTCGGCATCGCCCGCGTGATCGGCGAAACCGCACCCCTGATCCTCACCATCGGCGGCGCGTTCGTGGTGAACGCCAATCCCTTCTCGGGCAAGCAGGACGCGCTCCCGTACTTCGTCTATCGCCTGGTTCGGTTCCCGCAGCCCGCTCAGATTCAGCGGGCCTGGACGGGTGCGCTCGTACTCCTCGTGGTCGTGCTCGCCCTCTTCGTCATCGCCCGCGTCATCGGGGGCGGCGGCCCGGATCACATCTCCCGATTCCGTCGAGCCCGACTCCGCCGCAAAGGACTGGCATGACCATGACCGAGATTGCGCCCGCGCCGCCGGGCACCGGCCGGCATTCCGAGAGCGCCCCGGCCGCGCTCGAAGCCCGGGACGTCGCGTGCTGGTTCGGCACGAACAACGTCCTTGCCAATGTGAGCCTCGTCATGCGGCCTCGCGAGGTAACGGCCCTGATCGGTCCTTCGGGTTGCGGGAAGTCGACCTTTCTGCGCACTCTCAACCGAATGCACGAACTCGTCCCCGGCGCATCCCTCGCGGGCGAGATCCTTCTCGACGGGACGGACATCTACCGGGGTTCGCTCCCCACGACCGAGATCCGGCGCCGGGTCGGAATGGTGTTCCAGAAGCCGAATCCGTTCCCCGCGATGACGGTGGCCGAGAACGTTCTCGCCGGACTGCGCTTGTCGGGGATTCGCACGGCACGCGACGAACGGCGGACGATCATCGAACGATGCCTCCGGCGAGCCGGCCTCTGGGAGGAGGTCAAGGACCGTCTCGGGGATCCGGGCCGAGCACTGTCCGGAGGGCAGCAGCAACGGCTGTGCATCGCCCGTGCGCTCGCGGTCGAACCGCAGGTGCTGCTCATGGACGAGCCGTGCTCCGCGCTCGATCCGACCTCGACCCGACGGGTCGAGGAGACGATCCTCGAACTCCAGGAGACGGTGACCGTCGTGATCGTCACCCACAACATGCAGCAAGCCCAGCGCATCTCGCGCAACTGTGCGTTCTTCCTCGCCGGGGCGAACCAACCCGGACGGATCGTGGAAACGGGTGACACCGAGAAGCTGTTCAACGACCCCGACGATCCCCGCACACTCGACTACGTGCGCGGACGATTCGGGTGACGGTGCGATGATGCGGGTTCGGAACATACGCCACATCCTCGCCGGACTCGTCCTGGTCGGAGCAGTGATCGGATCCGGTGGTGCCCGCGCCGTTGCCGCACCCGCGGTCGTCGACGGGGCGGGCTCCACGTGGAGCCAGATCGCGGTCGATCAATGGCGGGCCGACGTCGCCCGGCAAGGACTCACCATCAACTACCAGGGCGTCGGCTCCACCGCCGGTCGGGTCGCCTACTACCAGGGTCAGGTGGACTTCGCCGTTTCCGAGATCCCGTTCCAGGACGGCACCACCGGGACGACGAACGAGATCGCCCTCGCAACGAAGCGGCCGTGGGCCTACCTACCGATCGTGGCGGGCGGCACGAGCTTCATGTACCACCTCGATGTGAACGGCACCCGGGTGACCGACCTCCGGCTCTCACCCCGAACCGTCGCCCGCATCTTCACGGGCGAGATCAAGAACTGGAACGATCCCGACATCACCCGAGACAACCGGGGTCGAGCATTCCCGAGCCTCCCCGTGAAGCCCGTCATCCGTTCCGACGGCTCGGGTACGAGCGCGCAATTCACCGCGTACATGGCGGCGCAAACCGCCGACGTCTGGCAGCGCTTCTGTGCAACCGCCAACCTCGGGACCGGGTGCCCCCCGACGTCGACGTACCCGAATCCGCCCGGCGCCGGTTTCGCGGCTCAGCAGTTCAGCGACGGCGTCGCGAATTTCGTCGCTGCCCCCTACAACAACGGGGCGATCACCTACGTCGAATACGGATACGCAAAGGAACGCGGGTTCCCCGTTGCGTCGGTGCTGAACAAGGCCGGCTACTACACCCAGCCCGACGCCAAGGCCGTCGCCATTGCGCTCCAGGGCGCGCGCATCAATCCCGACGGCACCCAGATCCTCTCCGGGGTCTACAACTTCTCCGATGCCCGCGCCTACCCGGTGTCCAGCTACAGCTACATGATCGTTCCGACCACCGAAGTTGCGCCGTTCACCCGGGCCAAGGGTGAGCCGCTCGGGCGCTACATCCTCTACTTCCTCTGCGCCGGTCAACAGAAGGCCGAGCAACTCGGCTATTCCCCCCTGCCCAAGAACCTCGTGCAATTGGGGTTCGAGGCGGTGAAGCGCATTCCCGGAGCGCCGACTCCACCGCCGATCGCTTCCTGCACGAATCCGACGATCACCGGCAACTTCATCACCGACGACGCTCCGCCGCCCGACCCCGAAGACAAGGACGACGGGGGCGCCGGACAGGAACCGTCGCCCGGTGCGAGCGGAGCCTCGGGTGCCGGAACCGGCGGGGGAACCTCCACCGCAGGAAGCGGAAGCAGCGGCGCCGGAGGAGTCAGCGGCAATGCCCCGGGCGGTGTTTCCGGCGCTCCGAACGGGCTCGGCGGCGGCAATATCGCATCGGCGACCGCGACAGCCGGTGTGATCGACCTGCCGTCGGGCGATGACCCCGTTCCCGTTCTCGTGTCGGTCGGTGTCGTTCTCGCGCTTCTCGGTGTGGTCTTCGCCCCTGCCATCGCCGTTCTGATCCGCCGACGGAGAGAGTCGTGATCCGTCGATCCGCCACTGCTCTCGTGCTATGCCTCGGACTCGTCGGTGCCGCGTGCGGGGGCGGAACGAGCAGTGCACCGACGCCGACGACGAAGGCGTTCCGGGCGCAACCTCCGCTACCACCGCAGATCAATCGCATTCCGTACACGGTCGGCGACCTCGTCGCACTACGCGATCTCCAAGTCCGCGTCGTCAGGATCGAGGGGTCGACGACGGGGTCGCCCGGTGCCACCGGGAACCGAAACGTGACGCTCGTAGTCGACCTGAGGAATGGTGGACTGCGGCCCCGGGCAATCGACCCCCGCAGTCTCCGCCTCTACGATCTCGGCGGCACGTCGTTCGTGCCCGACGGAGGGATCGATCCCACTCCGCTTCCGTCGGGTGCCGTCCGCCGCGTATCCCTCCGCTACTCGGTACCGGCCGACACCACCGTTCCCGTACTCATCGTGGACGGACGTGCATACCCCGCAGGTTCGGTCAGCAGCGGACTCATCGCGCTCGATCCGAAATGGCGGCCGCCCGCCGGGGACTCCTAGAACACTCGGTTCGCCGGCGCCGGAACGGGGTAGGCCCGCCCGACAGTCCGCGTCCGGAGGCGAACATGGCAACGATCGTGGTCGGAGTCGACGGATCGGAGCCGGCCGGGCGCGCCGTCGAATGGTGTGCGCGTCACGCAGGCGGTCTCGGAGCCGATGTACTCGTGGTGCACGCCGTCGACATCCCGATCGCCGGGTCACCGGGACTCGGCTACGCACCGCTTCCCCCGCTGACCGCGTCGGAACGGGCCGACATCACCGCCCTCGTCCACGACCGGTGGAGCGCCGCCTTGGTCGGCAGCGGAGTCCCCTTCCGGGTCGAGGTCGTGGACGGCCCGGCCGCCACCGCCATCACGAACGCCGCTCGGCAATCGGCGGCCGAGCTGGTCGTGGTCGGGCGACGCGGGCGGGGTGGGTTCGCCGAGTTACTCCTGGGCAGCACGAGTCACCATCTCTCGCACCACCTCAATCGGCCGCTCGTGATCGTTCCCTGACCGGCACAGCCCGCCGGTCAGGCACCTCGACCGGTCAGGTGTTGAGCATCGCCCCGAGGCCGGCGATCATCACGACGAAGCCGATCAGGGCGTAGAGCAGCGTGCGGCCGAGCGGAGCGCGGACCAGGTCGTCGCTCTCCGTCGCCCTCCGGTTCCCCCGGACGGGACTGCCGGGACGATTGCGGGCCAGAGCCTTCTGCCGAGCCGTCTCGGGATCGACCCGCCGCCGGAACAGCGCGACCACGTTGGCCAGGAAGAGCGCGGCACCGAGCGCGAAGACGAGCTCGCGAAGGACATCGTCGTAGAAGTTGTCGGCGAGGACGCTGCGGAGCACCTTCCGAGGCTACCGACGGCCCGTGCGAGAATGGCCCTCGTGCGTCTCCTCGTCGCCCGCTGCACCGTGACCTACGAGGGTCGTCTGGGCGCCCGGCTGGAGGAGGCCGTCCGCCTCATCCTGTGCAAGGCCGACGGCTCCATTGCGGTGCACGCCGACGCCAAGGCCTACAAGCCGCTCAACTGGATGAATCCCCCGTGCGTCATCGAGACCGACGACTCCCTCATCGTGGCCCGCAATCCGAAGGGCGAGGCACTACGCATCGAGCTGCACGAGGTGCTGCACGACACCAGTGTCGAACTCGGTGAGGATCCGGGACTCGTGAAGGACGGGGTCGAGGCCGAGCTCCAAGCGCTGCTCGCGGCCCGGGTCGCCGCACTGCGCGACGACCTCACCCTCGTGCGCCGAGAGCACCCGACCGACATCGGCCCGATCGACCTGCTCTGCCGCGACGCCGAGGGGCGCGCGGTCGTGGTCGAGGTGAAGAGGATCGGCGAAATCGCCGGGGTCGAGCAGTTGCTCCGGTACCAGGAGCGCATGGACCGCGACCCGCTCTACGCCCCCACACTCGGGATGTTCGTCGCGCAATCGATCAAGCCGCAGGCCCGCGTCTACGCCGAGAGCAAAGGCGTCCTCTGCGTCGAGGTAGACCTCGACACCCTGCGCGGCGAGGTCGAGCCGGGTCTGACCCTCTTCTGACCGGTGGGACGCGCGATCTCAGTGACCGTGGTCGTGCCCGTGCCCGTCGGCGCTCTTTCCCTTGTCGCCCCCGAGGGTCGAGAGTCCGGCCACGATGGCGATGACGGCGACGGCGATGGCGACGACGAGCATGGGGTTCATGGGCCGGGAGTGTAGGAGGTCCCGCCCGGCCCGGGCGAGCCGACGGCACCCGGACTGCGGGAAGGCACCTACTCGGGGGCGGCGTCGAGGAATGCCGTGTAATCGGCGTGGAACACCAGTCGGGCCGAGCCCACCGGACCGTTTCGGTGCTTGCCCACGATCACCTCGGCGAGACCTCGCTGATCGGACTCCGGGTTGTAGTACTCGTCGCGGTAGATGAACATCACGACGTCGGCGTCCTGCTCGATGCTGTTGTGGACGACGATGTCGTCGGCCACGAAGCAGTGGGTACCCGGCACGGTGGCGTCGTAGACCGGAGCCTCGCCCATCGGCACGATCGCCGTGATTTCGTCCCAGAGCACGTCGCTCGACGCCAGGTCGGCGAGGTAGGGGTCGGGGAGCACTCCGGCGATGCGGCCCATGAGTGACCGGCTCACCCCCGACTCGTAGAGCCGGTGGCGTCCGGCCAGCCCAGCGCCGAGCCGCTCGATGAGCTCGTGGCCCCGCGGCGCGTCGGCGTAGTGCTGGCTCTTGCTCACGATGTAGTCCCAGATCCCGCCGGGCACGATGTCACGCCCGGGCTCGACCGGCGGACCGGAGCGGCGTGACGACGCCACGAAGCCACCGGGTCGGAGGTCGGCGAGGTGAGCCCAGCCGTCGAGGGTGAGGAACGGGTGATTCGCGCTGGCCGTGACCCGGCGACCCGATGCCAGCTGCAACTCGAAGATCTCCTTCGTGCCGCTCTCGAACACGTGGGTCATGCGCCCCGGCCGCAGGCGCAGGTGCTCATCGAGCGTGAGCACCTCCACGTCGCGGGCATCGGCGGCGTAGAGCTCGCCGATCGTCGTGGTGGAACCGTCGGCGAGGGCGATGCGGGTCGAGGCGACGAGACAGCCCGACTCGCGGAGGTCGGCCAGCACCGGACGCTTGTCCTGGCGGTATTCGAGCTGCCGGTTGAGCTGCGCTGCGCACACCACCGGACACTCCATCTCGCGGGCGAGGATCTTGAGCCCGCGTGAGATCTCCGACACCTCGACCTGACGACTCTCGACCCGCTTGCTGTGCGAGGTCATGAGCTGGAGGTAGTCGACGACGATCAGGCCGAGGTCGCCGAAGCGGGCCTTGAGCCGGCGGGCCTTGGCCCGCATCTCCATCACCGTGCAGCGCGGGTTGTCGTCGATGAAGAAGTGCGCCTCGGCCAGCCGCCCGACCGCCTGGGTGACCCGGAGCCACTCGTGCTCCGAGAGGTTGCCGGTCTGCAACTTGCGCGAGGGCACCTTGGCCTCGGCGGCGAGGAGGCGCTTCGTGAGCTCGAGGTGCCCCATCTCCATCGAGAAGACGAGGACCGGCCGCCGGGCGTCGAGCGCGATGTGCTGGGCGAGGCCGAGAACGAAGGAAGTCTTGCCCTGGCCGGGCCGCGCCGCCACGATCGACAGCGTCGACGGGTGGAGCCCGAGCAGGATCGAGTCGAGGTCGCGGTAACCGGTCGCCGTACCGACGAGGTCGCTCTCGCGGTCGTAGAGCGCCTCGAGTTGCTCCATCGTCGCCGTGAGCGCCGGGTAGAGGTGGATGAGCGAGTCGCTGACCCTGCGCTCGGCGACCTCGAAGATCGCGGCCTCGGCCCGGTCGATCGTCTCGTCGACGTCTTCCTCGGCTGCGTAGGCCGTCTCCTGGATCATGTTGGCGGTGCTGATGAGCTGACGGAGCATGGCCAACTCGGCCACGATCTGGGCGTAGTGCGCGGCGTTGGCCGAGGCCGGAGTTGCGGCCTGGATGCGTTCCAGTGCGGCGCGGCCGCCGGTCGCGTCGAGTTCGCCGGCCCGCCGCAACTCCTCGGCGACCGTCACCGTGTCGACCGGCTCACCGGCGGTGTGGAGCGAGAGTGCTGCCGCGAAGATTGCTCCGTGGACGGGCTTGTAGAAGTCGGCCGCGTCGAGGCGAGCCTCGACCGCGGCGGTCATGGCCTCGCGCGAGAGCATCATCGCTCCGAGCAGCGACTCCTCGGCCTCGAGGTTGTGGGGCGGAACGCGACCCCCGCCCCGGATCGGGACGGGTTCGATGTCCATCGGTTGCGCCACCTGCGCTCCTCGCCTTCGCTCGTCGGGGACCGTGTTCGTCGTTTGCTCTTCTGCTCTTCCGCGCGGTCGTTCAGGGTCGCACGACCGGCCTGTGGGTCATAAGGGGAACAACCGGGGGATATCCCTGTGGACGACGGCCCTCTCCGTCCACAGCCATGTGGACGATGCGCAGTTTCGCGGCGGGGTGGGTCAGGTACGCACGTACCGATCTCCGGCCGCGATCCGGATGGCGCGGCACCCACAGGCGCGTGCGACCTCCGCGGGAATCCTTCATCTCGTCGGCCGGGTGACCCGGCCGCGGCTCAGGTCGTCTCGACGACGAGGGAGATGGTGGCGACGACTTCGGGGTGCAGCCGCACCGTCACCTCGGCCGGACCGAGTTCCTTGATCGGCTCGTCGAGGTCGATGCGCCGTCGGTCGAGCTCGGCCCCGGTCTGGGCGAGCACCGCCTCGGCGATGTCGACTGCGGTGACCGAACCGAACAGGCGGCCCTCGCCCCCGGCCCGGGCCTTGATCGCGATGATCCGGCCGGCGAACTGTGCGGCAACCGCCTCGGCCGCCTCCCGATCGCGACGCTCCCGCGCCTCGCGGTTGCGCCGCATCGCCTCGGCCTGGTCGCGCAACCCGGGCGTCGCCCGCAGCGCCAGGCCCCGGGGAACGAGGTAGTTGCGCGCATAACCGTCGGCCACCTCGACGATGTCGCCCTTCTTGCCGACGTTGTCGACGTCGGCCCGCAGGAGGATCTTCACTCGGATTCCTCCCCGCCGGGAGCCTCGGTCGCCTCGACCTCGGTCTCGAGCACTTCGCCCGCGAACTCCTCGACTTCGGCACTCTCGGTCGCCTCGGTCTCGGCGCCGGGCTGGGCCACGACCTCCTCGGGCATCTCGCGGTCACGGTCGCGGTCGCGGCGGCCCTTCGAGCGCTGGGTGACCTGCCGCACGCTGTAGGGCAGGAGCGCCATCTCGCGGGCGATCCGGATCGCCCGGGCCACGGCCACCTGCTGCTGCTGGCTGTTGCCGGTGACCCGTCGGGCGCGGATCTTCGCCCGCTCCGACATGAACCGCCGGAGCAGGTTGACGTCCTTGTAGTCGACCCACTGGACATTCTCCGTCGTGAGGATCGACGTCTTCTTCTTCATCGGGCGCCGATCCTTGACCGGACCGCCCTTCTTGGGTGTGCGCTGCGCCATCTCCGTGCTTCCGCTCTAGAACGGCTCTTCGCCGTATTCGTCGTATCCGCCACCGCCGGCGTTACCGCCGCCGCCACTGCTGCTACCGCCGCCACTGCGCGGGCCGGAGGCCCGACCGCCGCCGTCGCCGCCACCACTGCGCTCGATCCGGTGAACTTCAGCCGTGGCCCACCGGAGGCTCGGGCCGATCTCGTCGGCGACGATCTCGACCTTGCTGCGCTTGTCGCCCTGGTCGGTCTCCCAGGTCCGGTGCTGCAGCCGACCGGTCACCACCACGCGCATCCCCTTGAAGAGGGAGTTGGAGGCATTCTCAGCGAGGTCGCCCCACGCCACGACGTCGTAGAAGCCGGACTCTTCCTGCCATTCGCCGTTGCGGTCCTGGTACCGCCGACTGACCGCCACCCCGAGGTTGCAGCGCCCGTTGCCCGACGGCGCATACCTGAGTTCCGGATCGCGAGTGAGATTCCCAACGATCGTCACGCTGTTGTTTGCCATGGATTGCCTCCCTACGACCGGGGCCCGCTCGCGCGGTGCCTACGAATCGCTCGCGCCGGCGGCCGCGGCCCAGGGGGGTCCGTAGACCTTCTCCGGGATGCGGAGCACCTTGTGGCGGAGCACCTCATCTGCCAGGGAGAGCACCCGGTGCAGTTCGTCCATCGCCGCCGGCTCCGACCGGGCCTGCAGGACCACGTAGTAGCCCTCGGTCCGGCGCTTCAGCTCGTAGGCGAGACGGCGCTTGCCCCAGAAGTCGACGTGGCCGCGCTCGGCGCCCTTCGCCTCGATCAACTGGATCCAGCGCTCGACGTTGGCCCGGATGGTCTCCTCTTCCAGGTCCGCGTCGATGATGATCATCACTTCGTACGGCCGCGTCATGCGCCGTTGGCCTCCTTCGGACCGCAACTCGGGCTGCGGGCCCCGTTGTCCGGTCGTTCCGACGGTTCGGGGAGCCGGGCTCCCGGGAAACCGAGGGACGCCGCCGTGGGGGCAGGGTCTCGGATGTGAATCCGAGACGCTACCAGATCACCTCGACCGACCTCTCGGGGCCGACCGTAGGGCGGGGGTCGGACATCCGCCGCCGCGCGCCCCGAACTGTGCGGCCCCGACGGCCCCCGTCAGGCGAAGGGCCCGCCGAGAGCGCCGCCGCCGTAGGCGAGCGTCGTCCAGTCGCTGCGCGGGACGAGGGTGGTGAGCGCCGGTGACTTCGGACCGCTCACGTTGACCGCAACCGTTCCCGCCACGACGCCGTCGCAGTTCCAATCGATCGGCCCGTAGGCCGTTCCCGCGCTCGTGCGCAGGGTTCCGTTCGGGCAGTACCACTTGGTCCGGAACGGAGCCGCCCCGACCGCGGCCACTCCGACCGACTCGACCAGGGCCGACTCCACCAGATCGGGCGGCCGCACCGTTGCGTATCCGAAGTAGGGGACACCGCTCGTGCGCGGCACCCCGGTCTGCGCGAACCAGGGGTTCATGACACTGAGGTAGTTGGGCTTTCCCTCTACGTCGTCGCCGCCGCCGTTGCGCAGACCGAAGTTGTGGCCCAGCTCGTGTACGAACGTGCCCACCTTCGCATCCGACGATCCCCCGACGGCCCATCCCCCGAGGGTCACGACGAAGCTGTCACCCGGTGCCGTCGCCGACCACGACGGGGTGATGCCGCCGTTCTGCTGGTGGGCCCAGACCATGTAGTGGTAGATCGGCGCCCGACGCGGGTCGAAGTTCTTCGCCTTGATCGCGGCGAACTCGGTTGCGACCGGGTTGAGGTCGGCGTCGTACGCCACGAGGTTGCCGCCCCCGAGGTCGTAGGGCACACCCCGGGCGGGACCCGCGTCGAGGTGGATCGCAATACCGCCCCTGCCGTCGGGGTTAGCGACCGGAGCCGCTGCGAACAGCGCCGTGATGCGATCGAGGTCGGCGGCGAGCGGGAGGTGACACGGGCACGGGGTCTCGGCCGCCATGTAGTCCATCTCGACGAAGACGTCTCGGTGGACGACGCTCGCCCCCGGGAGGTCGATCTCGGGTACGCCGTCGCCGTTGGCGTCGTAGCCGTTGGCCTCCCACCCGTCGCGCAGCGCGTCGCCGTCGGTATCGGCCGCACCGTTGGCGCCGACCGAGAGAACCTGGCCCACCCAGGCCATGCACTCGCCGTTGGTGCCCGCCACGGCGCCCCCGCCCGCCACCCGAACCACCGCCGAGGTCGCTCCGGGCTTGACGAACGACCCCACCGAGGCCGTGTCGGTATCCCAGAGGTTGCCGTAGGAGTAGCGGGCGACCGGGGCGTCGGTTCCGTCCCAGTCGGCGGCCGCGACGGGCCGCCCCGCGAAGGTGCTCGCCGGCTCCGTGAAGTTGAGCTGACCGTCGGCGCCGATGAATGTCGTGCGCACCTCGGGGACCGGATTGGACGCCGCGAATCCCCACCCGAAGGTGCGCTCACCGGCCGACTGCGCGTCGTAGGTCATGTGGTAACCCGCCGCCACCATGACCCGGGT
>Ga0208783_10001134_pt1 | contig 16039 bp, 17 predicted proteins | sample DEB19_08_DNA_2_FD_184529 | JGI IMG/M metagenome (GOLD analysis project Ga0208783, IMG submission 184529) | Aqueous microbial communities from the Delaware River and Bay under freshwater to marine salinity gradient to study organic matter... | ecosystem: Environmental > Aquatic > Marine >... | reverse complement strand
CGGCGGCGGCCCTGCCCGTATACGCCGCGCACGCGCATGTGCAATGGAGCGTCGTGGTGCCACTTGCGGCCACATCTGGCATGGCGGTCATCGCTGCCGGACCGATTGCGCCGCGCCTGCCGCAGCGACTTCTGCAGCAGGCATTTGCCGTTTTCCTTGTTATCCTCGCAACGTACCTCTTACTCAGGTCATAGCCATGTTCGTAAAACGCTTCTTCGAACCCGCGATCGCCCAGGCAAGCTACATGATCGGCTGTCAACGCACCGGCGAGGCCGTCGTGGTTGACGCCAATCGCGACATCGATCAATACGTCGCGGTTGCCGCGCAGGAAGGCCTGCGCATTGCCTTCGTGACCGAAACGCACATCCATGCGGACTACTTGTCCGGATCCCGCGAACTGGCGCAGCGGACGGGCGCCAGTCTTTGTCTGTCCGACGAAGGCGATGCCGACTGGAAGTATCAGTTTCCGCACGATCGCAAGCTGAAAGATGGCGATCGCATCACCATCGGCAACGTCCGCCTCGACGTTGTGCACACGCCCGGTCACACTCCCGAACACATCTCGTTCCTGGTCACCGACGGGGCGGCCGCCGATCGACCGATCGCGGCGCTGACCGGCGACTTCATCTTCGTCGGCGACGTCGGCCGTCCCGACTTGCTCGAGCGCGCCGCGAACATCAAGGGCACGATGGAGAAGGGCGCGCGCGTGTTGTGGGGCAGCCTGCAGAAGTTCGCGTCCCAGGACGAGTGGCTGCAGATCTGGCCGGGGCACGGCGCCGGCTCCGCCTGCGGCAAGGGCATCAGCGCAATACCGTCTTCGACGCTCGGCTACGAGCGCCGCTTCAACTGGGCGTATGGCTGCAAGAGCGAGGCGGAGTTCGTGGAGCGCGTGCTGGCCGGCCAACCAGAACCGCCGAAATACTTCGCAACCATGAAGCGCCTGAACCGCGATCTCGGCGGTCCGGAACCTGGTCCGGAAGGCGCCATCGCGTTTGGCTACCGTCCGACCCCCGAGGAAGTGATGGCGACCAACAGCCTGGTGATCGACACGCGCCCGTCGCACGAGTTCGCCGCGAGCCACCGACACGGCGCGGTCAACATTCCGCTCAATGGGTCGTTCCTGACCTGGGCGGGCTGGTTGATTCCCTACGATCGCGAGTTCTACCTGTTCACCGACCGCGAAGACGAAGTGCGCCGGCAACTGTCGCTGATTGGCCTGCACCGTATCGGCGGCGTGATGCCGACCGGCGCGGCCCGTGGCGGCGGAGAGATCCCGCAGATCGCGGCGAAGGACGCGGTCGCGCGGATTCAAGGCGCCACCCTCGTCGACGTGCGCAGCGCCAACGAGTGGGCCACCGGTCACATTCCAGGTGCGGTGCACATTCCGCTGGGTTATCTCTCGGAACGGCTTTCGACCATTCCCGCCGACCGTCCGATCGTGGTGCAATGTCAGTCGGGAGGCCGATCCGCCATTGCCGCGTCACTGCTGGCCAGGGCGGGGCGCCGGGACGTGACCAACCTCAGTGGCGGCATCACCGCGTGGGCCGCCGCAGGACTGCCAATCGACACGGAAGCACATGCCGCAGAAGCCACTCGATCCTGACACCCTCGCTGCCGTCGCCGATCGGTTCAAGGTTCTCGCCGAACCGGCGCGGCTTGGCGTCTTGCAGGCGCTGCGCGACGGGCAGATGACGGTTACGGAATTGATCGACGAAACCGGCCTCAACCAGGCCAACCTGTCGAAGCACCTGCAGGTCTTGTTCTCGCACGGTTTCGTCGAGCGGCGTCGCGACAAGTCGTGGGTCTACTACTCCCTTGCCGACGCCAGCGTGTTCAAGCTGTGCGACATCATGTGCGGGCAGCTTGACCGTCACGTGGCGATCCAGCGGTACGCCGCACGATGAAGAAGATTCTGGGCGGCTGCCTCGTGGTGGTCGTCGTGGCGATGATCGGCCTCGGTGTCGCGTTGTTTTACGCCTATCGCGTCGCCAAGCCGATGATTGAATCGGCCGGCGACTACCTCACCCGCGCCAAGCAGATGTCCGAGCTTGCCGATCGCGTGTCCAACAAGACGCCGTACGTGCCGCCGGGTAACGGTGAGTTGACGCAACAGCAGGTCGAACGGTTCATTGCCGTGCAGGGGCGTGTGCGCGACGAGCTTGGCGATCGCTGGGCCGAGATCGAAACCAAGTCGGCAGAGATCCGCAAGAAGACAGCGGGGAACCACGAGCTGTCACTGAGTGAGATCACCGGCATCTTCAAGGACCTCGCGAACGTTTACGTCGAGGCGCGCCGCGTACAAGTCAACGCGCTCAACATCCACAAGTTCTCCGACGGCGAATACACGTGGGTGCGGCGGCGGGTCTATGAAGCCGCGGGCGTGGAGATTGCCAGCGGCATCGACATGTCGGCGATTGAGAACCTCGCTCGTGAAGGATCGCAGCGCACCAACACTACGCTGCCGGAGATTCCGCTCCCCGAGTTACCGGAGGCCAACGTCAAGCTGGTGAAGCCGCATGCCGCGAAGGTCAAAGAGTGGATTCCCATGGCGGTGCTGGGGCTCTGACAAAATGTAAGACATATCGCCAGATCCGGTGTCTAATGCGGGCATGCTGGAAGCCCGCTCGCTGACGAAGTACTACGGTCCGCTGCCCGCGCTGCGCGATGTCTCGTTCGTGGCGCGCCCCGGCCAGATCCTCGGATACCTCGGACCGAACGGATCGGGCAAATCGACGACGGTTCGCATGATCGTCGGTTTGATGGAGCCGACCAACGGCGACGTGCTGTGGAAGGGCAGATCGATCTTCGAGGATCTGCCCGCGTATCGCAAACAGCTTGGCTACGTTCCAGAAGAGCCATTTCTCTACACCCATCTCACAGCGCCCGAATACCTGCGACTCGTCGGCGGCCTCCGCGGCGTGGAAGACGCGACTCTCGAAACGAAGATCGAACGGTTCCTGAAGCTGTTCGGCCTCGAAAACGATCAATACTCAACGCTGTCCGCCTTCTCGAAAGGGATGCGCCAGAAGGTGCTCCTCGCCTCCGCGCTCCTGCACAACCCTGAGCTGATCGTGCTGGATGAACCATTTTCCGGCCTCGACATTGCTGCGGCGCTGATGCTGCGCGGGGTGATCCGCTCGCTGGCCGACGAGGGCCGCACGATCCTGATGAGTTCCCACGTGATCGAAGTCGTGGAGCAGATGTGCACGGATGTGGTCATCCTGTCGGACGGCAACGTTGTCGCACACGATCGCGTGGATCGGCTGCGTGGCTTGCAGCAGGATCAATCGCTCGAGCACGTGTTCGTGAGGCTCGCGGTCCGCGAGAACACCGACGACACCGCGAAGGCGATTCTCGAGACCGTCAAGCTGTGACGCTCCCGCCGAATATCGCGAAGCTCGAACGCGTCTTCTTCGGACGCATGTTCGACAACGAGGTGTTCTCGTCGTCTACAGCCGCGTCATCCAGTTTGATGTGGATCCTGGCGGCCGTCGCCACGCCAGGCGTGATGATGAGCGCGGGCGAGGTGTTTACCTGGGCGCACGTGCGCGCGATGGGTGAGCGGCTCAATAACCCCGCGATTCTCGACAGCCGGTTGTTGTCGTCGCAGGCGTTCCATGTGAGCGTCGCGATGGCGGTGGCCGGGCTCGTCACGATGATCGTGTGGAATTCACTGACGCCCGATCGCCGCGATGCCATGGTGCTCGGCACGCTGCCGGTGACGCCGCAGGAGCAGTCCTATGCCCGCCTGCTGGCGCTGCTGCGCTTCTTCGTCTTGTTGATGACGGCAGTGGCAGTGCCGACAGCGATCGTGTTTACGTTCGTCTCGTCGGGACCTGCCGACATCGGCGTGTTGCACTTGAAGATCCTCGGCCACGTCGCCGCCGCGGTCCTAGGTGGCGGACTGGTGTTCTTTTCCTTGGTGGCGATCCAACTGCTCCTTGCAGCGTTGTTTGGACCGAACGCGATCCGGTTCGTGACGTTGCCGCTGCAGCTTGCGGCAATGGCCGGCATGATCGCGGCGCTCACGGCGTCGCAGGAACTCTCAGGCGCACTGCTCGGCGGACAGGGCATGACCGCGACGATCGCCTGGAATCCAGCGGCGTGGATGGTGGGCGTGTATCGCAGCATTGGCGGAGACGGACGTGAAGTGTTTGACGTCCTTGCGATCAGGGGCGCGATCGCCAGCCTCAGCATCATTGCGTTCACCATTGCGATCTACCCCCTCGCCTACGACCGCTGCATCCGCAACATCATTGCCGCCGAGGGAAGGCACACGAGCGCCATGTCACGCGGGTGGGCCACGCTTGCCGCTCGCGCGTTGCGGCCGCTACTGCCCGCACCACTCCAGCGCGGGCTCGCCGCCTTCATGATCGCTACCGTTGGCCGCAGCCACGCGCATCGCTACATCCTTGGGCTCTATGCCGGCCTCGCGGTGTTGCAGACCATGGCGGTGATGTCGAGGCTGGCCGGTGCGCCTGATATCGATCCGAGATACGTCTGGTTCGTAGTGCCGCTCGGCTTCGTGTTCTGGCTGGTCTGCGGTCTTCGCTTCTCGCTGATGATGCCGGTGGAGCCGCGCGCCAATTGGATCTTCAGGTTGACCGAGCCGGTCGATAAACGCCGCATGCTCACCGTGGTTGTGACGGTGATGCAGTCGATGGTCGTGACGCCGGTCGCCACGGTCACCGCCATCGCCTTGCTGGCGGCCGGGGATCAGCGCCTCGCGCTCACCGCATTTGCCGTCGTCTCTCTGGGCGGCTTGTGCCTCGTCGAATTCCTGACGCTGACAATGAGGGCGGTGCCGTTTTCGTGCACGTATCTGCCGGGTCAGCTCAAGCTCCGTTACTACTGGGTCGGCTACTTCTATTTGTGGCTCACCTTCGTGTTCACGCTCGGCAATTGGTCTCTCTGGGCGCTGGAGAGCCCGCGACAGACGGCGTATGTGCTCGCCGGGCTATTTGCCCTGTGGTCGGTGTTGCGCATCTGGCACCTGGCGCGGATCCGCAAGTTGCGCGTGTTTGTGTATGACGAGCAGGAGGACGCAATCACGACCACGATTGATATCAACGCGATGATGAGGCAGATCTAGCGGTCATTACAGGTTCACCGGGAATGCGAATGGGCCAGCGACGACGAGGCCGCGGCGCCAATGCTGCCTGCCAACCGGCCGAACGCTACGCTCCGCTGTCGGTTAGCGTCACCCCATCGCCGACCGCGATCTCGCCGTCGTCCAGGACCTCGCCGAAGGCGCCGCCGCCCCACGGCACGCTCATCGCGTCACGCAGGCCGGGCACGGCCGCTTCCATCTGCTCGCACGGTCGCGTCTCGCCGTAGATGCGGATGCGCACGTTCCCGATCGTCAGGATCTTGCCGCGGCAGTGTTCGAGGTTGATGTCGGAGACCAGCAGGTTGCAGCGGCGCACGCTGGCGTCAGGGGTGGCGCCGAGCGGAGAGGTGACGGTCTTCCAGTTGTGATCGGAGAGGATCGTGACCTGGCGTTTGCCGCCCTGGTTGGCGTTGCCGACGATGCCCTTGCCGGCAACGACGCGGGCGCGCGAAGCCGGGTCCATTGGCCCGCCCTTCGCGCGCTTGATCCAGATCTGTTCAAGCTGTGGCACGCACCACAGTGTAGCGTCTAGCGGCGCTGAATCTTCACGCCGCCGTTGGTGGTGCGGGCGCGGACCAGCGGTCCACCGGCGCCGAGCGTGGTGCTGATGCCGCGACGCGAGGTCAGCTCGCCCTGCACGGTGATCGGGAAATCGATCCGCAGGCTGCCGTTGACGGTGCGCGTCTCGAACTCGGCGTTGTAGCCATCGGGGATCTGCACGGTGACGCCGCCGTTGCTGGTTTCCACGTCGAGGCCGTCGCCATCCCACTTGCTGCCGCTCAGCATCACGTTGAGGCCGCCGTTGCGCGTGCCGCCGTTGACGCGGCCGCCGACGTCCTGCAGGCGCACGCCACCGTTGGTGGTGTCGAAACGCATGTTGCCGGTCACGCCGACGATGGTGATGCCGCCGTTTGACGCGCGCAGGTCGAGGTCGTTCTTGCGCGGCACGTTGATGCGGTAGCTCACCGACCACCATTCGCGGCGATCGAGTTCGGGGCCGGTGGCGTAGACGCGGCCGCCGTTGGCCTGCACCTGCACCTGGTCGGCAATTTCGCGCGCGCGTGAGTCGGAGCGGGCCGAGCCCTGCACCACCGCCCGGACGCGAATCTCGTTGCGGTCCCAGCCTTCGATCTGGATGCCGCCGTTGGTGCCGGCGTCAACGTTCAACGCGCCGGCGGGCATCGTCGAATCGCGCACTTCGCAGTGCTGGCGATAGTCGTTGTCGCGATCGCTGTAGCGGCTGGCGCAAGGATCGTCGCTGGTACCGATCTGCGCGCCGGCGTTGTCGCCGTAGTTGAAGGCGCGCGCGCGGCCGTAGGTGTTCACGAGGCGCGACGTGATCCGCTGGTTTAGCCGGATCTCGTTCTGCACCTGCCGGCGCACCTGTGCGTCGACGCGACGTTGTACCTGCCGCTGGATGGATTCGGCGCGGCGCTGCGCGAGGCGCACCTGGCGCTCCACCGTGCGGCGTGCCTGCTCGACGGCGCGTTCGGCGCGGCGCTGAGCGTCGTAGGATCGGCCTGCTTCCCATCGGAAGGTCTGGGCCGCCGGCGCCGCCGCCAGGCCCGCCAGGATCGCGAGGGTGAAGAGGATGCGAAGGGTCGTCGTCGTCTTCATGCCCATCTTGGACGGGACTCGCCACGAAAACGTTTGTGGACAGTCCGCCTAAAAGCGGACGCCGCGGAGGGGGGCCTTGATGGGGCCTTGGCGGGCCCGCGAGGTGGCGATGGCCGCCTTCGCGGGGGCCCTAGTCTTCGGTGGTGGCTTTGGGACGAGCGGGGTCGGCGCTCCATTCCGACCAGGATCCGGGGTAAATCCGGACCCCCTGAAACCCCGCATGTTCCAGGGCCAGCAGGTTATGGCAGGCCGTGACCCCTGAGCCGCAATAGACCACCACGTCCCGGGAATCCCGGCCCTTGATGACCGCGTCCCACTGGATCTTGAGGTCGTCCGGTGACTTGAACGTCTTGTCGGCGGTCAGGTTCTGTTGAAAAAAGTAGTTGGCGGCGCCGGGAATGTGACCGCCGACCGGGTCGAGCGTTTCGTTGATCCCGCGATAGCGTTCCGGCGTCCGCGAGTCGACCAGCAACCGAACCGGGTTGCCGAGATCCTTCTGCACGTCGTCGACGGTCAGGCGCCAGCCGGGCCGCGGCGATCCCTTGAAATTGCCGGGTGTGGACGTCTCCACTCCACCGCGAACCGGGTGGCCTTCGCGCTGCCAGCGTGCCAGGCCGCCGTCGAGCACCGCGGCCGAGTCGTGTCCCATCCAGCGGAGCATCCACCACAGGCGGCTGGCATACATGCCGCTGTCGCCGTCGTAGGCCACGACCTGCATCCCCGGCGAGATTCCGAGATCGCTGAAGTTGCGAATGATGACGTCGATGTCCGGCAGCGGATGGCGGCCGTTGCGGCCGGTCTTGGTGCCCGACAGGTGCCGATCGAGGTGCGCGTAGCGCGCGCCCGGGATGTGGGCTTCGCGATATTCGGCCTCGCCCTTTTCGGGATTCGTGAGGTCGAAGCGGCAATCGATCACGATCCAGTTCGGATCGGCGAGTTTCGCCGCAAGCGTTGCGGGATCAATCAGGGTCTTGTGCATGTCAATCCCTCAACTGCTCGGCCAGCTGGTGCAGGAACAATCCTACATCCGTGACGATGCCGATCGTCTGCGTCGATCCGCGATCCGACAACTTCGTGACGACGGCCGGGTTGATGTCCACGCAGATGACCTTGACCGACGACGGCAGCATGTTGCCGACGCCGATGCTGTGCAGCATCGACGAGAGCATGACGACCACGTCGACGCCGGCGAGCGCGCGGCTGTAGGCGTCCTGCGCCTCGACCAGGTTCATCATCGTCTCGGGCAACGGGCCGTCGTCGCGGATCGAGCCGGCGAGGATGTAATGCACACCGTTGGTATGACAGGCGTGCATGATGCCCGTGGTGAGCACGCCGGCCTCGACCGCGCGGCCGATGCTGCCGGCGCGGCGGATCGCATTGATGGCGCGCATGTGATTGCGATGGCCGTGTTCGACCGGCTGGCCGCTGTGCAGGTCGATGCCGAGCGAGGTGCCGGACATCGCCACTTCGATATCGTGCACGGCCAGCGCGTTGCCCGAAAGCAGCACGTCGACGTAGCCGTTGGCGATCAGCTGGCAGAAGTATTCAGTACCGCCGGTATGCACCACGACGGGGCCGGCCACGAACGCGATCTTGCCGCCGTCGTTCTGCACGCGCCGCATCAGCTCGGCGACTTTTGCGACCGCGGTCTCGACGCGCCGCTCCGACGACACTTCGTTGCTCATGAAGCCGAACGAAGGCTTGTCGCGCTGCTGCACGTCGGGTGACACGCGGATGCCCTGCATGCCGCAGACAATCTGGTCGCCCTTGCGAATGTCGCGAAGTTTCTTGCAGGCGACCGTGCCGCCGGTGACCACGAGCGCGGCGTCCATCCGCTGGTTGTCGGCGGCCACCCACGTCCCGTTCATGAACACGGACGTACGGTGATTGGTGGTGGAGTAGAAGTCGTCCGGCGCGGCGCCATCCATGTCGGCCGCGCGGATCAGCGCCGTTGGCGTGCCCTTCACGAAGCAGCCAAACACCGACAGGCGCGACAGCAGGTTCTGCAGCCGGTCGTCGGTGGCCGCGGTGACCTTCAGCGTGAGGTGTGACCCCTGTGCGTTGGTGCGGCCGATGTCGAAGCGCAGGATCTCGTACTCGGATCCGTGCTCGACGATGGTGGTGAGGATCGACTGGAAGTTGCCCGAGTCGATCAAGTGCCCTTCGGCTTCGACGGTTTCGGAAACCACAGCCGATTATCTGCGGTTTCCGAAACGGATGTGGAAGCTTTTACTTCATGTTCTGGAGGGCCGCGATGCGGTCTTCCAGCGGGGGGTGGGTCGAGATCATCGCCATGAAGCCCTTGCCCTTGGCGCCGCTGATCTTCATGGTCGCCAGCTGGGGCTGCGATTCGTCGACCATACCCTTGTTCTGCATCAGGCGCTGGAGCGCCGCGATCATGTTGCCGCGGCTCGACAGCACGGCGGCGCCGGCGTCGGCTCGGAACTCACGGGCGCGCGAGAACCAGGCCACCACGAACATGCCGAGGATGCTGAACACGATGTCGAACACGATCGTCGCGATCATGAACACCAGGTTCGAGTAGCGTTCGTCGACCATCTGGCGGACGATGTTCGCGATGACGCGCGAGAAGAAGATCGAGAACGCGTTGACGACGCCCTGGATCAGCGTCATGGTCACCATGTCGCCGTTCTGGATATGGGCGACTTCGTGCGCAAGGACGCCTTCGACCTCTTCACGGCGCATCGAGCGCATCAGGCCGCTCGAGACGGCAACCAGGCTGGAGCGCTTGCTCGGGCCGGTCGCGAAGGCGTTCACTTCGGGAGAGTCGTAGATGCCGACTTCAGGCATCGGCAGTCCCGCCTTGCGCGAGAGCTGCTCAACGGTGGAGTAGAGCCAATCGAGTTCGGCATGGCCGGTGCGGCCATCCACGAGCTGCACGCCCATGGCGGTCTTGGCCATCCAGCGCGACATCAGCAGGGAAATCATCGCGCCGCCGAAGCCCCAGACCAGGGAGAACACCATCAGCGCGCCGTAATTGAGGCCGTCGCTCGTGATGTAGCCGGTCACCCCCAGCATGCTCAGCACGACCGAGAGCATGATCATGATGGCGAAGTTGGTGGCAAGGAACAGAAGGATGCGTTTCATAGTGCCCCTAGAATAGCAAAGCGTGAAAACAGCGGAAAAATACGAATTTTGGACCCGATAGATCGAAAAAATCTACGGTGCTAAGGTGCGGAGGGGACCTACTGGGAACGGGCGTACCCGTCAGCCAGCTTCTTGCGGGCCGCCTCGACGTCACGGTGGAACACGAACAGCGTGTCGGCGTTGTCGTTCTTGTCGGTGAAGTTCCAGGTCTTGCCGCCGCGCTGCTTGACGCGCAGGTTTTTCTGCAGGTAATCCACGACGAAGGTTTCAAGCTGCGCGTAGGGCAGGTTGAAGGCGTCGCCCTTGTTGGTGGTGTCGTAGCGCAGGCCGTCCAGCGTGGCGATCAGCGTGCCTTCGCACGAGCCCATCGCGTGCTTGTGCGTGACGGTCGTCTTCGCGTTCAGCGAGACTTCCTTGACGCGAATGGTGACGGCGTTCGGACCGGCGACGAGCTCGACGCTCTTCTGCACGCTGTCGAAGCCGGTGGCGGTGACCTGGATGCGCTTGGTGCCGGGCTCGAGCTTGTCGAGCGAGAGCGGGGTGTTGCCCACGAACTGCCGGTCGATGAACACCGAGGCTCCGGGTACATCGGTTTCGAGCGTCAGTGACGCCATCGTTGGTGCGGCAGGCGCAGCCGGGGCAGCGGGTGCCACCGGGGCCGCCTTTGGCGCGGCCTTTCGAGGCTCCGCGACTGCCGGCGCGCTCGCAACCGGCGCGGGCGGATCGACCTTCTTGGGCACCACACGGGGCGCGGCCGCGGGCGGCGTGGAGACTTCAACCGGCTCCGGGCGCGGGCGATGGAGGAAATATGCGGCACCGCCGAGCACGACGACCGCCGCGATGACCGCCACGAGAATGCCTCTGTTCATTCACCGCTATTATCCTTAAAGCGACGCGTCCTCGTTCCCGGAGATTTCATGGCCACACGCTTTCTTGCTGCCGCCCTTGCTTGCGCCTGTTACATGGCCACGGCCCTGGCGCAGACCGCCTCGCCCGCGGAGTGGTTTCAGTGGCGGGGACCGAATCGCGATGGCATTTCGGCCGAGACCGGCCTGCTGCAGGCGTGGCCGAAGGCCGGACCATCGCAGGTGTGGCGCATCAACGGCGTTGGCAACGGCTACTCGTCGTTTTCCACGTCGGGCGGGCGTCTCTACACGCTCGGCGCGCGAGCCGGCGCGGAGTATGTGGTCGCGCTCGACAGGGCGACCGGCCGAAAGGTGTGGGAGACCGCCAATGGCCGCCGCTACCAGAACGATCGCGGTGACGGTCCGCGCAGCACGCCCACGGTCGATGGTGATCGTCTCTACGTGGGACGGGTTAGGGCTAAACTCCTTTAGAATGAGTCGCTTGCTCAGAATCCTGGCAGTGAGCCTCCTGGCGGTCGTGAGCGCGTCGTGTGCGTCGAAAAAGCCACCCGCATTTGCCGACAATCCGTTGCCGCTTCTGCTCTGGCTCGGGGAGTTCACCAGGCCCGCTGGCACGGTCTACCCCGGCCTTCCCGCGGAGCGACGCTTTGGCAGCATTTCGGGCCTGGCGCCTGACGCCGGAACCGGACAGTGGGTCGGCGTGATCGACGATCGCGACATGAGCCGCGTGGCGTGGCTCAACGTGACGGTTGGTGCGAAGGGGCTCGACGTGACGCCCGTTCGTATGCAGGCGTTGCGCGCGGGTCCAGGCGTACCTGAACGCATCGCCGCCCATTCCGATCTCGAAGGCATCGTGGCCCTTGCCAACGGGACATTCGTGATGTCGGAGGAAGGCCATCGACTCGAAGATACGGGCGAGGCGTGGCAGCCGGCGCTGTTGCAGGTCAATCGCGACGCCGTCGTGACCAACGTGATCCCGTTTCCGGCGGCGTTTCAACTCACGACCGACGGCAAGAGCGGCCTGCGCAACAACCAGGGGTTCGAGGCGCTGGCGGTCACGCCCAGCGGGCGATTGATCGCGGGACTCGAGCAGCCGCTGATCCAGGACGGACAGGTCAGTTTTGAGCGCGGTGCGGCAGGGCGGCTTGTCGAGTTCACGCCGTCCGGCGCGACGTTCAAGCCCGGCCGCCAGTGGCGGTACATGATTTCGCCAACGCCGTACCTTGAGAACTTCGACGAGACCTGCACCGATGGCCAGAACGGCCTGGTCGAACTACTCGCGTTCAGCGAAACGTCGCTGGTTTCGATGGAGCGGTCGTGCCTGATGACCAAGGACCGCCAGTTCACGGCGAACACGATCCACCTGTATTCCGTCGAGCTGACGCAGGGGGAAGCACGAAAACGCCTGCTGCTGGACTTTCAATCGATTATTCCGCGCCTGTCGCCGGCGCTGTCACGCCTCGAGAACTTTGAGGCGTTGACCTTCGGGCCGATCATCAATGGCATGAAGACGCTGCTGATCGGGTCGGACGATAACTTCAGGGCCACACAAAAGACATCGTTCCTGCTGTTTGGTATGCGATAGGGAACCATCCGGCTGAAGCCGGATGCCGCAGGGAGCGACTCGCGGTGTCTGGCCTTAACCAGTTCCTGCGGTGTCCGGCTTTAGCCGGACCTACTGCACGAACTTGTAGCCGATCCCTCGCACCGTCAGGAGGTGCTTGGGCTTGGTGGGATCCTCTCCCAGATAGCGTCGCAGCCGCACGATGAAGTTGTCGATCGCGCGCGTGTCGGTGTCTTCGTGCAGGTCCCAGACTTCCTCGAGGATGGCCTTGCGCGACACCGGGCGGCCGGCGTTCTTCACCAGGTACTGCAGCAGGTCACTCTCCATCTGCGTCAGTTGATACTTCGTGTCGCCGACGTGGAGTTCCAGCGCTTCGAGATCCAGCTTCTTGCCGGCAAACGACAGCGTGTCGTGTTCGTGTTCCTGCGCGAGCCATTCGCGGCGGCGGAGCAATCCCCGCAGGCGCGCGAGCAGGATCTGCAATTCGAATGGCTTCGGCAGGTAGTCGTCGGCGCCGGCTTCGAAGCCCTGCAACACGTCTTCCGGACGGCTGCGCGCCGTCAACATCAGCACCGGCACGTAGTGGCCTTCGGTGCGAAGCTGCTTGACCACCGTGAAGCCGTCCTTGCCGGGCAACATCACGTCGAGGACCACCGCGTCATAGCGCGAGCGATGCTCGAGCAGGCGGGTGAGCGCCTGCTGGCCGTCACCGTCGACATCAACCTCGTGCCCTTCGGCCTCGAGATTGAAACGCAGGCCGTCGGCCAGGTGCGCTTCGTCTTCGACGATCAGGATCCGGCTCATGTTGTCTTCACTCTCGGCAGCTCGAGCGTGAACGTCGCGCCTTTGTTTTCGCCGTTGCTTTCAGCAAACACGCGCCCGTTGTGTCGCTTGGCGATCGAGCGCACGATGTAGAGGCCGAGACCGGTGCCCTTGATCTTCGAGCCGCGCGGCTGAAACCGGTAGAAGCGATTGAAGATCCGATTGAGCTGCACCTTGGGAATGCCGATCCCCGCATCCTTCACCCGCACCCAGGCAGTATCGGGCGTGGGACCGGCGGCCTGGACGCTGATTTGCGGCGTCCCGATCGAATACTTCACGGCGTTGTCGAGCAGGTTTGAAATCGCGGTCCGCAGGTCGTCGACGTCACCCGACACGACCAGCGGTTGTGTCAGGTCGGTGTCGACCACGCTGATCGCGTCCTCGGCCAGGTGGTGACGGGTTCGCGCCGTGTCGACGCACTCCTGCACGAGCCAGCCGAGATCTACCGGGGCGCGATGCTCGAGCTTGCGCCGCTGCCGGGCCACGCCGGCGCGCAACACCTGTTCGACGGTGTGCTGCAGGCGGTCGGCGTCCTGCAGCATGATCCGGTAGAACTCCTTGCGCTGCGCGTCACCGACCTCGCGTGACTGCAGCGTTTCCAGGTACAGGCGAATCGACGCAATCGGCGTCTTCAGTTCGTGCGTGACCGAGTTCAGGAAGCTGTCTTGCTGTTCCGTGATGCCCATTTCGCGGACCAGGAACACCGTGTAGACGATGAGGCCGGCGATGATGAGGGCGAAGGTGGTGCCGCCGAGCACGAGCGGCGCCACGCGCCGCCCGTTGACCATGATCCAGCCGATGTTGAGCGTGACAGCGGCGGCGACGAGAACGACGCAGAGGACGACGAAGACGATTGAGGCAATCTGTCGCCGGGTCACCCTGCGATTCTAACGTCTATGCAGCGGCTTCGTCTTCGAGCGGCTGGCGGATCTTCGCGACTTTGACGTCCCAGGCGAGGCCGAGCATCTTCAGGGCGCTGATCCCGATCCAGTTCATGTCGAACTCGTACCACGCCAGGCCGTGGCGGGCCGACACCGGGTGCGCGTGATGGTTGTTGTGCCAGCCTTCGCCGAAGGTCAGCAGCGCGACCCACCAGCTGTTGCGGGAGTCGTCTTTGGTCTGGAAGCGGCGCGTGCCCCAGAGGTGCGTCGCCGAGTTGACGAGCCAGGTCGCGTGAAGACCGAAGGTGGTGCGGAAAAACGTGCCCCACAGCAGGTACGGCAGGCCGCCGAAGGCGAGCAGCGCGAGACCGAGTACGACCTGCGGCACCCAGTGCCAGGTGGTCAGCCACACGTGGAAGGGGTCCTTGCTCAGGTCGGGTGTGTAGCGAGCGAGGATCGCGGTGTCGTGATGCATCGCCTTGCCGGTCATGATCCAGCCCATGTGCGCCCAGTAGGTGCCTTCACGTGGGGTGTGCGGATCGCCTTCGTGATCGGAATGCTGATGGTGAATGCGGTGCGTGGCGACCCAGAAAATCGGTCCGCCTTCGAGCGCGAGGGTGCCGCACACGGTCAGGAAATACTCAACCCATTTCGGCGTCTTGTAGCCGCGGTGCGTCAACAGGCGGTGATACGCCATCCCAATGCCCAGCGAACCGGCGACCCACCACAACAAGGCGGCCGCGATGATCGGGCCCCAGCTGGCGAAGAAGAGCGCGGCGACAGCGCCAATGTGGAAAATCGTCATGGCGATGGCGGTGATCCAGTTGATCTCGCCGTTGGACGCCTTCTTACCGTAAATCTCGGTGATGGGAATCATGTCGTTGAAGAGGCTATCAGGCGGGCGCCGGCGGGACTGTAATACTTGTGTCAGGCCTTGCCAGGCGGCGATTTCTTACATTTTTGAGGTTCTGGACGACTCAGGCCGCTAATGTTATTGTTGCAGCCAATATATGGGCTCAACAATGCTCGAGCGGGAGCTGAAGAGGGGTAGCGCGGAATTGCTCATCCTGGCGCTGCTCGAGGACCGCGAACGCCACGGCTACGACATCGGCAAGCAGATCGAAGAGCGATCCGACGGCACGATTGCCTTCCCCATCACCTCGCTCTATCCCACCCTTTATCGCCTCGAAGCGAAGGGCATGATCGAAGGCCGCTGGGTCGAGAAAGCCGGACAGCGCCGCCGCCGCTACTACCGTTTGACGCCGGGCGGCCGCGGAACGCTGGTGCGGCAGCGTTCGATCTGGGAAAACTTTGCGAAGGCCGTGAACAGGATCGCGGGGGTCAAACATGCTTGAAAGAATCCGCGCGGCATTTGCGGGCTCGTCCGTCGACACCGACGTCCTCGAAGAACTTGCGCAACACGCGGAGGCCACCTACGAATCGCTGCGCGCCGATGGTGCCAGCGAGGCCGATGCGAGCGCAAAGATCGATCAGCTGATCGACGGCTGGCGGACTGATCCGATCGCCCTGCGCCGCGTGATCAAGCGCGCCGTCGCTGTCGTTCCTCCGTCCGAGACCACGTCGTGGCTCTCGGGCGCGCGGGCTGACGCTGTTTACGGTCTGCGCGTGTTGCGCGCGAAGCCCGGATACGCAGCCGTCACCATCCTGACGATCGCGCTTGGGGTCGGCGCAGCCACGACGTTGTTCAGCGTTGCGTACGGTGTGCTGGTGCGCCCGCTGCCGTGGGGCGCCACCGACCGGCTGGTGCGACTGACGGAAGTGCGCGGCGGCAAGGAAGGCCGCGTGCCCGGCACGATGATGAACGGCAGCTATCTCGCGTGGGCGGATGCGCCGCAAACACTCGACGGGATCGGCTTTTACGGTGGTGAGAATCCGGCGACGCTGACGGGCGTCGGAGACGCGATACGCGTGCCGGTCTCGCGGACCACGCCCTCGACGCTGCAACTGCTCAACGTCCCGCCGCTTCGAGGCCGGATTTTTGCGCCAAGCGAAGGAGGCCGGCTCAACAGCGATCCGTCCGTCGTCGTGATCTCGTACCCATTGTGGAGCA
>Ga0208783_10001132_pt1 | contig 16042 bp, 10 predicted proteins | sample DEB19_08_DNA_2_FD_184529 | JGI IMG/M metagenome (GOLD analysis project Ga0208783, IMG submission 184529) | Aqueous microbial communities from the Delaware River and Bay under freshwater to marine salinity gradient to study organic matter... | ecosystem: Environmental > Aquatic > Marine >... | reverse complement strand
TACCGGCAGGTTGGACGCTACACTATCCCGGACGACCAGCGTCAGGAGCGCGATGAGCGGGTCCGGACTCTCCAACCAAGGTCGTGCCATGATCGCAGCCGGCCTGCTGCTGATCGCGTGGCTGGCACCGCATGTCTCGCGACTGATCCCAAACCCGCGGGAGTTGCCACGGGCGGATGGCGCCACCGGGCGCCCATGGATCACCGGGGATTTCGCGCCGCCGGCCGGTTACCATGACCTGCGGGACCCGCTGCATCTCGAGCGGGTGCAACGCGCCACCTCGTTCACCAATGGCGACGACGCGAAGGGTCGGGGCGAAAGCGCCTGGTTTCGCACCTCTCAACCCATGGTGCGCATTGCCGTGGCCGGCTATCCGTGCGACCCGGGCCTGAAACTGCGCGCGGAATTCCGGGACGCCGCCGGCGCAATCTCTTCGATTTCCTACCCCGGGCCCAACCCGCGCGAAACCTGGCGCGAATGGGTGTTGCCCCGACCGGAAGGCGCCGCGGCGGTGCGGGTCGTCGCGGAGGACAACAGTTCCAACACGTTCGGCTGGGTGGCGTTTTCCCATCCGTACCGCGCTTGGCCGGCATGGATTTTTACCGCGATCGACACCCTGCGATCCCTGTCGGTCGCGGCCCTGGCGCTTCTCCTGATGCAGATAGCACTCGGCAGCGGCACCGTTTTGATGGGCGTGCCGGCGCTGATCGGCAGTGCGGCATCGGCGGCTGTGCTGCTTGCTCTGCGCAAACCTTGGGCGCTGCACACGCCACAACTCTGGGCGGAGGACGGCAGCATTTTCCTTGTACAGGCAGAGCAACTTGGAGCGCGCGCGTGGTTCGAGCCGTACAACGGTTACCTGCACCTGCTGCCGCGCGTGGTGGCCTGGCTTGCGCAACAGACCGCCGACGTCGCGTGGTGGCCGGCGATTTACAACGGCTGCTCGTTCGCAGTGACGGTCGGAGTCTTCCTCCGGATCGCGTCAGCCCGTGTGCGGTTACCCGCGAAACCCGCGCTGATGCTCGCCTTTCCGCTGGTGGTCGGCACCGGCGAGGCGCTGATCAATCTCACCAACCTGCAGTGGATCACGGCGTTCCTCCTCGTGATCCATCTCTTCCTGGATCCGCCGAAATCGGCGTGGGCCCGATCCGCTGACCTGCTGATCCTCGGCATCGTCGGCCTCAACGGCCCCTTCACCGCCGTGCTCGCCCCGTTGTTCGCCTGGCGCGCCTGGCGGAAGAAAGACCGCGATGCGTGGCTCACGATGGGAGTCGTCGCCGCGTGCGCCGCGGTGCAGGGCTCGCTCGCGCTCCGCGCAGGTGCCGCGCTTTACGGCGCCGGTGAGCCGCTGCGTCCGCTGATGTTTTTCTCGGTGCTCGGTAGCAGACTGGTGACGTGGACGTTTTTCGGTCCCGAGGCGGTGCGCGCGCTGCCCGTCTGGGCGCACGCGGTGGGCGGCAGCGTGTTCCTCTCGCTGCTGCTCACGCTCGCGCTTCGGCCCGGACCCCAACACATGCAGAATGCGTACCTCGTGGCGGCGTTCCTCCTGCTCACGGCCGCCTGCGCCTGGCGGGTGCGCGCCGACCTCTGGCAGGACGACAATCTAGTGAACGGCGACCGCTACTTCTACATCCCGCGCGTGCTCGTCGCCTGGCTCGTCATCCTCGAGTTCCGCGCGGCGCAACGCGCCGTGGCTTGGACCGCACGTGGCCTGTGTGCGCTCGGCCTCGCGCTACACGTGCCCCACTTCGTGATTCCCGCCCCAACCGACCACCGATGGACGGAAAACTGCGACGCGATCCGCCGCGGCGTGCCGGCGCAGATCAGGACCCTGCCCGACGGATGGTACTTCGAATACCCGGGGCGAGCGGCGAAGCCATGAGCACTCCGCCGATTTTCCGCGCTCTCTGGCTGGCGGGCGGCCTCGCCCTTCTGCTCGGCGCTTTGCGCGGGCCCGTGCTTGAACTCATTCCTCCGCCACGCGGTCTACCGCGGGCCGACGGGGCGACGGGACGACCGTGGGTGACGGGGGAGTTTGCCGCGACACGCGCCCTGCCGGGAATAACGGACACGCTGCGACTCGGAGCCCTGGAGGTCGCGACCTCCCACGTGAACGGCGATGGAGACCGCGGCCGCGCGGAAACCGCGTGGTTCCGCACCTCAACTTCGGTCACGCGGGCGGCGGTCGCCGGCTACACGCACCATGCCGGAATCAAACTTTGGGCCGAATGGCGCGACCCCACCGGGAAGATTCACCGCATCGATTGTCCGCTCACTGATCCGCGCGAAACATGGGCTCTGTGGGAGATTGACCGGCCGCCCGAAGCGCGCGAGCTGCGGCTGATCGCAGAGGATCGCACCGCAGCGCACACCGGTTGGATCGCTTTCTCGCATCCGTTCCGCTCGTGGCCACCGGAGCTGGAGTCAGCCTGGTCGCTCGCTCAGCTCACCACGACCTTCGCCCTCACACTGATACTGTTATGGGGTCCGGGCCTGCTTGCCGGTCCGCGCGACGCGAGCTCCGCCATGCGATGCATGTGGTTTCTCGGCGCAGGGCCGCTGGCGCTGGCCGCGGCGGGCATCTGCGTGTGGGCGCTCGGACCGTGGATCCGGCCCGCGGTGACAGGCACATTCTTTACCGCGGGAATTTGGTTGGCGGTTGGCTTCGCCGCACGACGCCGAAAATTCGATTTGAAACTCGACCTCCCCTTCGCGCGCGCGCTGACGGTAGCCGCGCTGGTGGCGGGCGCCGTCACCGCCCGCGCGGCCTACTCCGCGGGTCCGGCGGGTGAGTTGTTCCGCGGCACGGTGTCGCGCAACTTCGCGCTCAGCGATCGGATAGACAGTCGGTTTAGTTTTTACGCGGTCCAGGCCGCGGCGAATATCCGCGGGCCGGCCTCCCCGGCGACCGAACGCTTCTACTATCCTTGGACGTTCTTCAGCCGGGGTCCACTCGCCGGTCTGGCCGCCATCCCGGTCGTGCTCGGCACCGGCGGTCGCCCGCCCGGAGTGCACGCCGAGCAGGTGTGGACCCCCTTCGATCCGCAGGGCTTCGCGGCCTACCGCGTCACGCAGCACGTGCTTTCGGCCGGCGTTTTCGTCGCGTTTTTCCTGCTGCTGCTTCCGCTCACGGGGCCGGGCTGGGCCCTCTTCGGTTGCGGAATGGCCGCGCTGGCACCGTTCGGCGTGCACGAGGTGCTGTTCACCTGGCCGAAGTGGACCGCTACCGCCTGGCTGGCCGCGGCGTTTGCGCTCCTCCATGCCGGCCGTCCGATCCTAGCGGGTGCGGCGACGGGGGTCGGATTTCTTTTCCATCCCCTGGTCCTGCTGTGGACCCCATGGCTCGCCGTAGCCGCCATGGTCCTCGCTCCGCGCCGACCTGCCGAAATGGCCGCCGCGGTCATCCGCCTTGCCGCCGCGACGGCGGCGATCGTCCTGCCGTGGATGCTGCTCGGAGCGCTGATGCCGCACCTCCCCGACACGCCCTTCGCGGGTCAGGGCGGATTCATGCGCTACTGGCTTCTCGCCGACTCCCAGCTCACGGATTGGGACGGTTGGCTGCGCACGCGCTGGATGAACTTTGCGAACACCTTTGTGCCACTGCACCTGTTCTCCGATTCCGGATCGTTCCATCATTTCCGCTTCACTTCGGCCCACGAGGCATCTCCACCTGCGGAAAAGACGCTTTTCCTCTGGTGGAATTCCCTGCCCTTCGCGCTCGGCCTCGGCCTTTGGACCGCGGCGGCAGTGTCCGCAAAGCGCTTGATTCGGCGCCATTTCATGGCGGCCGCGGTGCTGCTGCTCGGGCCGGCCGTGCTGCTCGTGACCTATTGGGGCGGCGATCCGCTTGGGCTAATGCGGGAATGCGGACATCCTTTGTTTCTGTCCGTGATCGGCCTGACCATCTGGGTCGCGGCCAAAGACGGCGGCCGTTTCGCCCGAATTATCGCTCATCCCGCGGTGCCCTGGCTCCAGCTTCCGGAAACGCTCGTGATGCTGTGGCTCGCAACCTGGGTGAATGCGGCCCCTTACCCGCGGATGCATCACCAACTCGACTGGGTCGCCCTTGCGGCGCACCTCGCATGCCTCCTCGCCGCCGCGGCAATTCTGGCTCGCGCCCGCCGCGACGCGGCGGCCAGTTTTTCCCCATGAGCAAGCGTCTCCTCGTTACCGGATCTTCGGGCCTTATCGGTTCCGAGGTTTGCGCCTATTTCACGCGGGAGCTGGGCTACACCGTTCACGGCGTGGACAACAACCAGCGGGCGGTGTTTTTCGGCCCGCAGGGCGACACCCGCTGGAACCAGAGCCGGCTGGCGGCGGAGCTGAAAGGCTTCGTGCACCACGAACTCGATATTCGCGACCGCGCCGGCGTGCTGGGCTTGGTGAAGGAGGTGCGGCCGGCCGTGATTGTGCACACCGCCGCCCAGCCGAGCCACGACCGCGCCGCAGCGATCCCTTTCGACGACTTCGACACCAACGCGGTGGGCACGCTCAACCTGCTTGAGGCCGCGCGCCTGGCCTGTCCGGAGTCACCATTCGTGCACATGAGCACGAACAAGGTCTACGGCGATGCCCCGAATCGCATTTCACTGCGGGAACTGGCAACGCGCTGGGATTACGCCGATCCGCACTACGAGCACGGGATCGCGGAGACGTTCACCATCGACCAATCGAAACACTCGCTCTTCGGCGCCTCCAAGGTCGCGGCCGACGTCATGGTGCAGGAGTATGGTCGCTACTTCGGCCTGCCCACGTGTGCCCTGCGCGGCGGCTGCCTCACCGGCCCCAACCACAGCGGCGTCGAGCTGCACGGGTTCCTCAGCTACCTCGTGAAGTGCAATCTGGAGGGGCGCGAGTACCGTGTTTTCGGATACAAAGGAAAGCAGGTGCGCGACAACATCCATTCGCTCGACGTCGCCCGCTTCATGGCGGCGTTCGTCGCCGCCCCCCGCGCCGGCGAGGTGTACAACCTCGGCGGCGGCAAGGCCAACTCTTGCTCCATTCTCGAGGCGTTCAAGATCGCCGAAAAGTTCTCCGGCCGGCCACAGGTGTTCACCTACGTCGACCAGAACCGCGCCGGTGACCACATCTGCTACTACAGCGATCTCCGGAAAATGCGCGCCCACTTCCCGTCCTGGGACATCACCCAGTCGCTCGAGGAGACCATCCGGCAGATCGTCGATTCCTGGCGAAACCGCCGGAATTCCTGAAACACCGGGCGGCGCCCCGCGTCGGGTCCGCCGTCCGCCTTCACCCGCGGCGCCGAAATAACCCCGCCTCCGCGCAACTCTTCGCCCCAAACGCGGTCTTCCGCTGACGCTCAATCTCATGACCCGCGCCGTTTTTTTCCAAGGCCTGCTCGGCGTTATGCTCTTTCTCACCGCAACGCGGGCGGCCCGCGCGACCAGCGTCATCCCGCCCACTTTTCCCGAGCTGGTGGCGGAGGCCGAGGCGATCATCCGCGGCCGCGTGACCGACATCACCGTTCGGCGTTCGTCCGCGCCCGATGGCTCGCCGGTCATCAAGACCCACGTCACCTTCTCCGTGGAACGCACCTTGAAGGGTCCGGAGCGCGTAAGCGTCACCCTGGAATTCCTCGGCGGCACGATCGGCGACGAAAGCCTCGTCGTCACGGGACTGCCGCGCTTCGAGCTCGGGTCGACCGACTACCTTTTCGTCGAACGCAACGGCATCCAGTTCTGCCCGCTGGTTGCGGTGCGCCATGGTCGATACCGGCTGTTGCGAGACACCGGGGGACGCGAGTTCGTCGCCCGCGACAACGCCGTGCCGTTGACCGACGTCACGCAGGTCGTGCTTCCGCTCGCCGCCCTGCCGGACGTGATTCGCTCCGCGAACGTCGCCGGCGCCTTGGGTCCCGCGGCCTTCGAGGCCGCCATCTCCGCTGAAGCGTCACGCATGACGCCGGCCGCCCGCGAGCGCTGATCCTCAAGATGTCCGCGCTCCTCCGCCGCATTCTTCAATCCGCGATCCTTGTCGTGCTGCTCGCGACTTCGGCCCGCGCGTTCGATCTCACCGGCGGTTCCTGGACCAACGGCGACATCGTCATGCACCTGCAGCTCGGCACGCCGGCGGCCCCCCTGCTCGACGGGGCCACCGATTGGAACTCCGTCGCCGAATCCGCGCTCGGCGACTGGAACACCCACCTGCAGCGCTGCCGTCTTACGACCGTCCGCGCCTCGACGGCCGAGGTCAGGAACGGGAACCGCATCAACAATGTCGTTTTTCGGCCCGACGTCTTTGGCAGCGCCTTCGGCAGCCGCACCCTCGCCGTCACCGCCGGCTTCACCAACCGCGCCACCGCGCGCTTCACTGAACAGGACGTCGTTTTCAACTCGAACCTCACCTGGGACTCCTACCGCGGCCCCCTGCGCGGCTCCACGCGCGATCTCCGCCGCGTCGCAATCCACGAGTTCGGCCATGTGCTCGGCCTCGACCACCCCGATGACGCCGTGCCGCCGCAAAGCGTCGTCGCCATCATGAACAGCACCGTCAGCAGCCTCGACACGCTGATGAGCGACGACATCGCCGGCGTGAAGACACTCTACGACAACGCATCAGGCGGCGGCAGCGCGGGCTCCACGCTTCCGGTCATCGCCGCGCATCCCCAGAGCCGCACGGTCCAGGTGGGCGACTCGTACACGATGAGCGTCACGATGAGCGGCACCGGCCCGTTCACCTACGCGTGGGGGTTCCGTCCCGATGGTTCCGCCACCACCGGCACCTTCGATCTCGCGACCGGACCCAGCTACACGATTGGATCGGTGCAGACGATCGACTCCGGATTGTACACCGCCGTGGTCCGCGGACCTGGCGGCACCGTCGTCAGCAACTCCGCCCGGCTCACGGTGAATCCCGGGCCGGCCGTCTCGGCCGACACCACCCTCGTCAATATTTCGACGCGCGGGATTGTCACCCCCGGCAACGGCGCGCTGATCGCCGGCCTCGTGATCGGAGGAACCACGCCGAAACCGATTCTTGTACGGGCCATCGGCCCGGGGCTCGCCGACTTCGGCGTCGGGGGAGCTCTCCTCGACCCGAGTCTGCGGATCGTTGACAGCGCCGGCCGCACCGTCGCCGAGAACGACGATTGGGACACCGGCGGAAACATCACGGCGATCGAGGCCGCGGCGAAACGCCTCGGAGCTTTCGCGCTCCGCCGGGGCACGCGGGATGCCACGATTCTCACCACGCTGCAGCCGGGCAGCTACACCGCCGTGGTAACCGGGGTCGGCGATCTCACCGGCATCAGTCTCGTCGAAGCCTACGACGCCGACGCGGACGCCGTCACGGCCCGCAGCCGGCGCCTCGTGAACATCGCCACGCGCGGCCAGGTGTTCGGTGGCGAGAGCGTGCTCATCGCGGGCCTGGTTGTGACCGGCCCGGGGCCGCGCACATTCCTCATTCGCGGCATCGGCCCGACGCTGCTGAAACCTCCGTTTAATCTTAGCGGCGCCCTGCTGGATCCGTTCCTCGAAATCTACCGCGGAGAAACGCTGCTCCGCGAAAACGACGACTGGGACTCCCCCCCGAACGGGCAGACGGCCTTGCGAGACGCGGCGAAAAAAGTCGGGGCCTTCCCCTTGATGGAGACGCGCGACACCGCGCTCCGCACCGGCCTCGACTCGGCGATGCTCGTCACGCTCCCGCCCGGCAGCTACACCGCAAAGCTCAGCGGCTTCGAGGGAGCGACCGGCATCGGATTGATCGAGATCTACGAAGTGCCGTAGCGGCCGCGTGGCCAAACCTTGGCTTTCATTTTTCGCTCCGCTCTGGCTCCCTCGCGACGCCCGCCGCATGTCCGACTTCAAGCACTTCTTCGGGACCCCTCCCTCCGACCAGAACGCCCTGGACCTCTTCGCGGGGGAATGGTCCTCGCAGCCACCGGCCAGCCGGCCGGAACTCAAGGCGGGAGCGACCCCGTTGTTCGACGACCCGCGCATCGCCTGGGCTCATCACCGGCTGATGGAAATGGGCGTGGCCGGCGGCTTCACGGGGCGCCACGTCCTCGAGTTGGGGCCGCTCGAGGGCGGCCACAGCTATTTGCTCGACCGGTTCGAGGCTGCATCGGTGACCGCGGTCGAGGCCAACGCCCGGGCCTACCTGAAATGCCTCATCGCCAAGGAAACCTTCGGCATGCCCCGCGCGCGCTTCCTCCTCGGTGACTGCCTCGAGTTTCTCCGCGCCGAGGGCAGGCATTTCGACGTCGGTGTCGCCTGCGGTATCCTTTATCACCTTACGAATCCGGTCGAGTTGCTCGAGCTGCTGGCCCGCCGTTGCGACGCCCTGTTCCTGTGGACGGTTTTCTACGATCCGGAGTTCGTGGCGGCCAACCCGGTGCCGGGCGCGAAGTTCTCCGAGGCGATCGCGATGGAGACCGCCGGCTTCAAACACACCGTCCATCGCTTCAACTACGGCCCTTCCCTCGACTGGAAAGGTTTCTGCGGCGGCGGCGAAATCTACAGCTACTGGATGGAGAAGCCCGAGATCCTCGAGGCCCTCCGGCGTTTCGGGTTCACCGATTTCCGGACCGAGCAGCATCCGAACGTCCACGGCAGCGCCCTGATGGTCGCGGCGCGGAAAGCATGAGCGCGAGGCGAGGCACGGTTTGACGCCTTCTCTTAAGCCGGCACACTCCTGCGCCATGGTGTTCGCTCGTGCGCTCCGAAGCCTGCTCCTCCTTCTGTCGGGAGTGTGCGGGGCATTCGGCGCGGACACGCCCGCCCCAGCCGGTGGCGCCAAGTCCTCCCCTTTCATGCCGCCCGCAGCTGCCGCTCAGGCCGCCGGAGCGAGCGACTCCGGAGAAACCCTCGAGTTCGCGGGCATCAGCTCGGTGGGCAACCGCACCGACTTCATTATTCACGATCGATCGACGAAGAAGTCCCTCTGGATCGGAATGGGGGAATCCAAGAACGGAATCTCCCTCGTCAGCCACGACCCCAAACGGGACATCCTCACCCTCACTTTCAACGGGACCCAGAAGCAATTACCGCTCCGAAAAGGAGTCGCCGGAGCGGGACGGGCGTCGGCCGCTCCGGCAGTTGTTATACAGGTTGCAAACCAATCACCCTCAGAGACTTCCATACAGCAGCCTCCTCCGCCTCCTGCTCTGCCCTCCCCGACTCCAGAACCCGTGCCCGCCTTGGTCGAAAACAAGCCGGCTCCGACCACGCCCGCCCAGGAGGCGATCATCAAACAAGAGACGGAAGCCAGAAACTTGGTCAGTGACTTATTGGAAATCGGCATGGCGCAACGCCGCGCCTACGAAGAAGCCCAGCGCCGAAATAGCGGCGCGAATCCCGCCGACCCCCAACCCGAGTCTCCCAAGCAGCCCTGAGGGCATTCTTTGTTGGGTGGAGATCGGTCGCTTGGCCGTTTCGAGGCCAAGATAATCGCTGGACGACCCGCGGTTTAGCACTTTTGCTCGTCCTCATTAGGTCGCGCCTCCGAGGCCATTTCCCGTGGCTTTTGGATGCATTCTTAATGACCACCCCTTTTCCGACGTCCGTTGGAATCCAGAAAACCCTACCTAACAACACATGATCGCTACCAAGATCAGACCCGCCCACGTCGCCAAGATCACCTTGGCTTCGTCGCTGGCCGCCCTGTGCATCGCCCCCGCGGGCTTTGCCCAGTCCGCCGACGCCGCCGCCCTGCGACGGCTCCAGGAAGAGAACGCCGCGCTGCGTAAGCAGCTGGCTGAAGCCCAAGGTAAGACGGCTCCGGCCGCCGCTCAGCCCGCCGCTGCCGCTCCCACGGCACGCCCCGCCGCTGCTCCCGCTGCGACGTCGCGTCTCGCGACCGACGAAGGCGTCTCGGCGCTCACCCCCTTCGAGGTGAAGACCGACAAGGACTACGGCTACCTGAAGACCAATGCCATGACGGCCACCCGCATCGGCATGGAGATCCAAAAGGTGCCGATGAACATCTCCGTTATCTCGGAGGAGTTCCTGAAGGACACCAACGCCCGCTCGCTCACCGACCTGTTCCGCTATTCGGCGGCGTCGTCCGGCGACACCCGGTTCGCGATGCGCGTGCCCGCCAACGAAGCCACCCCGCAGGGCCAGTTCACCATGCGCGGCTTCCAGGTGAACACCCTGATGCGCAACGGCGTGTTCCGCTACATCTCGCACAACTTCGACAACATCGATCGCGTCGAAGTCGTGAAGGGTCCCGCCACGGTCTTCTTCGGCCAGGGCTATCCCGGCGGCGTCATCAACTTCGTGACGAAGCGTCCGTCGTTCAGCCCGCTCGCCACCGAGATCTCGTACTCGGTCAACAACGACAGCGGTGAGCGCGTGAACATCGACCACAACGCTGTCCTCTCCAAGAAGGCCGCGGTCCGCTTCGTCGGCGGTTGGGAAGACAGCCAGGGCGAGCGCCGGTTCGAGTTCCAAAAGAACATCACCGCCTCCCCCTCGCTGACGCTCGTGCCGTTCGACAGCGGCAAGGTGAAAATCAACCTCGAGCTCGAGTACTCCAACAAGGAGTACAACAAAAACGACTACGACTGGATCTTCAGCGACTTCGAGGGCTGGCGCAAAGCCGCCGCCGCGGGTCCGTTCCTCTCCAGCGTGATCCCCGCCTCGGCCGGCAACGGCCTTGCGGCGAACGTGACGCAGGCCACCACGACCCCCACCCTAGCGTACTCGACCTATATCAACAACGTCCGTAACGCGACCGGCAACCTGATGCTGCCGGCCTACACTTCGGTGAAGCGCGGCGCTTACTACACCGACGCCTCCGGCAAGTGGATCTACGACAAGGCCTTCAACTACACCAGCCGCGGTGCCAAGTCCAAGGAACTCGACGAGATCGCCTCCGTCACCCTCGACGCCTCGCCCTTCGAGTGGCTCGACTTCCGCTATGTGTTCACCCGCGACCACGCGGTGCATGACACCATCGGTCAGGGCGGCGCGATCACGACCCCGTACGCCGACGGCATTCACTGGAACGTCGCCACCGGCAACATGTCCGGCTACTGGCGCCGCACCGAGACCCACAATCTCGACTTGGTCTTCAAGTTCGACGCCCTCGGCGCCAAGCACAAGGTGCTCGCCGGTGGTCAGCGTGGTGTCTGGCTCCAGCAGTACCTCGGTAACGCCGCGGTCAGCGACGTGAACTGGGCCTTCCTGCCCGGCGCCACCAACCCGATCGCCAATCCGGACTACGCGGGCACCAACACCGCGAAGTACGCGTTCGGCGGCGTGCCGGTTAACCAGGTCATCCGCCAGCGCGACGGTTCCATCAAGCCGGTCCGCCAGATCTACAACAACTTCGATCCGGGCACCGAGATCTATCCCGATATCAACCAGTTCTTCCAAGACCAGCGCAACGCGGTCGACGGTTACAAGCCCACCCTCATCGGCACCTACGTCAACTACCAGGGCTCGTTCCTGAAGGACAAGCTGACCGTCCTCGCCGGCTATCGCCGCGAGAAGCGCTGGGAGCGCGGCCAGTGGCAGGTCAACAACTTCCCCTGGTACATCTACCCGGGTGAAATGTGGCTCGATCCGGTGAAGTACCCCGAGAACCAGTGGGGTCACTCGATCGCCTACCAGAAGACCGTGCCCCTCGACCAGAAGGGCAACTCCTGGATGGCCGGCGCCTCCTACGAGGTCACCCGCCAGCTTTCCGCCTACGTGTCCGTTTCCCGCATCTTCAAGTTCAACTCGGGCAACATCGGTGGCTACTTCCCGGGTGACGAGGTGTACTACGTGAACGGCATCCTCGCCGAGGCCCGCGCCCGCGGCCAGAACGGCTTCACCTACCGCGGCCAGAACATCACCAGCGTCGATCAGTTCCTGAAGGTCATCCAGGGCCTCCGCTACGACCAGCTGATCCCGAACGAGACCGGCATGAACTACGAGGTCGGCGCCAAGTACACGTCGGCCGACAACAAGATCGTCGGTACCTGGTCGCTGTTCTCCGCCAACCGCGCCAACCGCAAGGAGGACGACGGCGTCGCCCAGTCCAACCTGAACGAGCCGCTCAACTACTCCGCCGATCCGTTGCTGATCGCCGGCGTGGCCCGCGGTATCGCCGCCGGTGGCTCGACGCCCTCTGGCTTCAATAGCGCCGCCAGCACCGGCCGCATCTTCCGTGTCCGCGCGTACGACAACAACGTGCGCATCGCCGGCACGGAAGCCGAGGTCATCTACACGCCGATCCGGAACTTCCAGGCCGTCATCAACGCCTCGTTCCTGCCCACGGCGAAGCTGATCGAGGACAGCCGTCCGGTCTACGCCAAGCCGGGTTCAGCCGGGTACGCGACCCTTTCGGCCACCCAGAAGCGCGATGCCGACATCCTCTGGGGTGCGCGCGTAGAGAACGTTCCGGAATACCGTTTCAACGTTTTCGGTAAGTACACCTTCACTGAAAATCTCGTTGGCGGACTCGGCCGCGGTCTCGCCGTGAGCGCCGGCGCCCGCTACTCGTCCGAGACCGTCGTTTCCCGTTCGGTTGACTGGAACCCCCTCGCGGGCGGCTACCAAGCCGGTAACTACACGGTGTTCGACCTTACCCTGAGCCTCCCGTGGGAGCTGATGGGCTACAAGATCCACAGCAACCTGGGTGTCTACAACGTGACGGACAAGCAGTACTCCGAGGGCTCGTTCGCGATGTCCCCGGCCCGGAACTGGCTGTTCACGAACACGCTCCGCTTCTGAGGCGGAACGAATCCTGATCGCTTGAGCAAAGCGGCGGCCGAAAGGCCGCCGCTTTTTTGTCGTCTCACATCCCGGCCCGGATCCCATTCCAACCATGCGTAACCCCGCCGCAATCCGCCTTACCGCATTACCCGCGGTCCTGCTCGCCGCTGCGTTTCTCCCCGCCTGCCAGAGTGCTCGTGAATCTCGCGCCCTTGAGAAGGCCGAAGCATTCGGAACGCAGTCTACCGAGGTCCAGGCGAAGGTCCGCGCGGGAGAAGTGGAGCCCGGCTTCACACCGGATCTTGTTTACATCGCCTTGGGCCGCCCCGACCGGAAACAGGCGGGTCCGGGTGGCGCGATAACTTGGACCTACCGCAACTTTCCGGTCAGCGGCACCTCCGCCGCAGCGACGGGCATGAACGTACCCGGGGCGCGCTCCCAAAATTCCGGACTCGCCTCCGCCAACGCCCCCGGTGGCGGCGGTAGCATCTCGAGCACACGTCCGAACGGGGTACAGGCCGGGATCGGCAACGTGCCCGACGCGGCAGTCGCAACGCTGGTGATCGAGTTCACCGATGAACGCGTGAGTGCGATCCGCTTTGTACCGTGAGCTTTCCGAATCGCTTCCGTCTGTAAGGCGGGTGGACAAATCTGATCATCCCTTCGCCGGCGATATGAGAGCATTATACCGAAGGTAATGCGCATGTGGAAGAACGTCCGGGATTTCGCGGGGCTGGGAACGGACTCCACGTATCTCTGGCCTCGCTGGCTCGTGCTACGAGCCGTGGGAATCGTTTTCGTGGTGATCTTTGCGGGCCTTCTCCTCGAAGGCGGCGCGCTGGTGGGTCCGGGCGGAATACTGCCGATCGACAAGCTGATCGAGCAGGCACGTACTGAATATCCCGGGACCTTGGAGGCTATCCTCCGCACGCCGACACTATTCTGGCTCGGTGGCGGCTCCTTGCCGGTGCCTGTCCTGCAATGGACCGGGCTGCTCGCGGCGATCGCGCTCGTGTTCAATTTCTGGCCGCGCTTCTCGCTGTTCATCTGCTGGGCCACCCTACTGTCCTTCGCCCGCGTCTGGCGCGTTTTCTCGGAACCACAGGTCGACTGGCTGATGCTCGAGGTGGCGCTGCTGAGCATCCCGTTCGCGCCGGCGGGATTCAGACCTGGGCTCGGCGCGGATCGTCCGCCTTCAGCCCTGAGCTTGTTCATGATGCGGTGGCTGCTGATCCGAGTCATGCTCGGGCCCGGGCTGGCGAAGTTTCTCAGCGGGGACGCCCGGTGGCGCGACTTCAGCGCGCTCAGTCATCTCTACGAGACCGCCCCTAGCCCGACTATCCTCGCGTACGTCGACTACCACCTGCCGGCGGCGTGGCATATTTTTGAATGGGGCCTGACGTTCGCCGCCGAAATCGGCGCCCCCTTGCTCGCGATCTTCGGAGGGAGCAGATGCCGGTGGGCGGCGCTGGCCCTCTGGTTCGCCCTTCAGGCGGGCATCCAGCTCACCTGTAATTTCGGCTGGCTGAACACCGCCTCCGTAGGACTCGGCTTGCTGCTGCTGGATGATCGCATGCTGGTGGCGGTGCGGGGCCGACTTGGATGGCGGGGCACCGCGCGTTTGTTCAGCGTTCCCTCCGTGATTTCGCCTGAACGCCCGTTGTGGCGTTCGCTGCCGCTCGCCGCGGGCCTCTGGGCGCATTTCACGCTGACCATTCTGGTCTATCTGAACCCCGCCTTCGTGCCTTGGGTCGTCCACGCATTCGGCAGCGTCAACTCCTACCGGCTTTACTCGCGCTTCGACACCAATCACCTCGTGACGGAGTTCATCGGATCAAACGATGGCGGACGCACGTGGCGTCCCTATGAGTTCCGCTTTTTCCCGCAGCGGCTCGACCGCATGAGCCCGTTCGTGGCGCCTCACTTTCCGCGCTTCGAGGCGTCGCTGCAGATCTTGGTGGCTACGCGGGACGAACCGAGCGCCATCTACGGGGTCGTGGCCGGTCACCTGCTCAGAAAAAACCCGGATGTCATTCGTCTCTTCAAGGAGGATCCCTTCACCGACCAACCGCCGCAGATGATTCGGATGGCGAAATACCAGTATCGCTTCACGGACCCGGAGACCCAGCGGACAACCGGGCACTACTGGCGACGTGACTACGTCGGGGAATACCTTCCCATGCTTTTTCTGAACGAGGCCGGGGAAATCTCCCAAATTGGCTCGGTGCTGGAGGAGACTCAACTGTTGGCCGGATTTGGAAATCCGGAGGCGCAGAGCCGGCTCGGAGTCTGGCACGCCGGCGGTCAGCAAGGCCTCACCCGCGACAGCGCCCAGGCTGCGAAATGGTTTCGAAGCGCGGCGGAACAAGGCTTCGCCGAAGGTCAGTTCAATCTCGCGGTGTTATTGACCAACGGCGACGGCGTCGCACGCGACCTCGCCGCGGCGGCGGCATGGTGCCGGCGTGCGGCGGAGCAAGGCCATGCCGACGCCCAATTCATGCTCGGCATCAAGCTCGGCCGGGGTGAGGGCCTACTGCGCGACACGGTGGAGTCGACGGCTTGGTTGCAGGTCGCCACTTCAAATGGCCATGCGGAGGCCGCGCGACGACTTGCCCTCGCGCGCGAGGCTTTGATGCCGGCGACCGAAGCCGCTGCCCAACGACGCGCCAAGGAACTGGCCAATGTGATCAGCCGGACGCGAAAATGAAGTAATCCCGCCGCGGACCGAGAAACCTTCCGTTCAATCGAGCCCGAAAACCGCCTTCGCGTAGCTTTCCGCGTTGAACGGCTGCAGGTCCTCCGGTTGTTCGCCCAAGCCGAGGAACAAAATAGGGATGCGCAGCTGCCGGTAAATTCCGACGATCGCACCTCCGCGGCTGGTGCCGTCGAGTTTGGTCACAATCAATCCGGTGAGACCAAAGCTTCGGTGGAACACCCTCGCCTGCTCGATCGAGTTGCTGCCGAGCGAGCCGTCCACGACCAGCCAGCGGTGCTGCGGCGCCGCCGGATCGTGCTTCTGCAGCACGCGGCGGATCTTCGCCAACTCCTCCATCAGATTGTCCTTCGTGTGCAGGCGTCCCGCGGTGTCCACGATCAGGTAATCGTGCCCGCGCGCCTTCGCCGCCTGCCACGCGTCAAAAGCGACCGCCGCGGAATCCGCACCCGTGTGGCTGGCAATGATCTCCACCTGGAGCCGCGTGGCCCACGCCTTGAGCTGCTCCACCGCCGCCGCGCGGAAAGTGTCGCACGCCGCCAGCATCACCTTGGCGCCGTCGCGCTGGAGCCGCCACGCGAGTTTCGCGGAGGAGGTGGTCTTGCCGGAGCCGTTGACCCCGATCATCGCGATCACGACCGGCCGCCCCGTGGTCGCGTTG
>Ga0208783_10001130_pt1 | contig 16056 bp, 13 predicted proteins | sample DEB19_08_DNA_2_FD_184529 | JGI IMG/M metagenome (GOLD analysis project Ga0208783, IMG submission 184529) | Aqueous microbial communities from the Delaware River and Bay under freshwater to marine salinity gradient to study organic matter... | ecosystem: Environmental > Aquatic > Marine >... | reverse complement strand
TGGCGAGCTTCACGATGTTCTCGCCGTCGAAGTACGCGGGGTTCTTCGCGAAGCTCGCGCCCGCGGAGTGCTCGATGCCCTGGTCGACGGGCAGGATGGAGAGATAGCCCGTGTTCGCGAGCCGACCGTGCCCGAACATCGCCTGCAGGCTCCGGAGCACCTGCGGGCTGCGGTCGCTCGGCCCGAACGCGTGGTCCACGAACGACGGCGATGGGACATGGATCATGTCCCTCGACACCTTGGCCTTGTGGTTGAGGAGCGAGTCGGCATCGGCGCCGAGGAGCGACTGGATCTGTGCGAAGTTCGACATGGTTGGTCCCGAAAGGAAGCGGGCGCCCCGGCTTGGACGGGACGCCCGCGAAATGTAGCGTTTCTGGCGGGGTCAGGTGCCCGCGAGCATCCTGCGCGACGGCTTCGCGGCTGCATCGGCTTCCTCGCGTCGGCGGATCTCCTCGGTGGTCGCGAACTCCTCGCCGAAGCGCACGAGGCGCAGCGAATTCGCGATCACGAACACATACGCGGCCGCCTGATAGAACGGCGTCACCCAGATGTAGAGCCGCCCCGTCGCGGCAAGCGCGAGCCCGACGACGGCGAGCAGGATCGCCACCGTGATGTTCAGCGCGATCACCGACTTCGCCTTGCGGGCGATCTCGAGCAGGAAGGGGATGTTCCGGAGGTCGTCGTTCATGAGCGCGACGCCCGCGCTGTTGGTCGCGATGTCGGAGCCGGAAAGTCCCATCGCCACGCCAACATCGGCAGTGGCGAGGATCGGACCATCGTTGATGCCGTCGCCGACGACAAGCGTGCGATGCCCCTTCCGCATGAGGTACTTGAGCTCCTCGTGCTTCTCCTCGGGCAGGCACTCCGCCTCGATCGCATCGACGCCGACGGCCTGCCCGACGCGCGTCGCGACGGGGAGCCGGTCGCCCGTGAAGATCGCGACGCGGCGCACGCCGAGCTCGCGGAGCTTCGACACGACCTCGTTCGCGTTTCGGCGCAGCTTGTCCTCGAGTCCGACCGCACCCAGGTAGCGGCCGCCCGCCATCACATGCACACCCGACATGCCCTCGATCTTCGCCTCGACCGCCTTCACGTCCGCGGCGACGGCAGGATTGAGCTCGACGATCCACGCACCGCGCCCGGCGAAGATCTCGCCCGACGCCGTCGTCGCGGCCACGCCGCGTCCGTGCACCTCGCGGTACGAGACCAGCGGGTTCGCCGCGATGCGCGCCCGTTCGGCGGTCTCGAGGATCGACTTCGCGAGCGGGTGGTTCGACGACTGCTCCGCGTCGGTCGCAGCCTGCAGGAGCGTCGCGCCATCGACGCCATCGGCTGGCGCGAGGCGGCTCACCGCGAACTTGCCCGTCGTGAGCGTGCCCGTCTTGTCCATGACGACCGTGTCGATGTCAGCGGCGCTTTCGAGCGTCCGCGTCTGCTTGATCATGACGCCGAGGCGCGCGGCCGCTGCGAAGGCAGCCACCATCGCCGTCGGATAGGCGATGAGCAGGGCGCCCGGGCAGGTCACGACCAGCACGGTGATCGCGCGCTCGGCGGCGACCGCCTTCGCGTCGGGCGACCCCGACTTCGCCGTGAAGAACCACACGATCAGGGCCACCATCAGCACCACGGGCACGTAGTAGCCCGAGATGCGCTCGATGAGCTCCTGCTTGCGGCCCTTCGCGCTCTCGGCCTCGCGGATGAGCTTCTCGACCTTGCCGATGGTGGTCTCGCCCTTGACGGCGGTGACCTCGACATCGATCTGCCCGGTCAGGTTCGTGGTACCTGCGTACACCGACGCGCCCGCCTGCACCTCGATCGGAACCGCCTCACCCGTGAGCGAAGCCTGGTTGATGCTCGAGGTGCCGCCGCGCACGATGCCGTCGGCCGGGAGGTTCTCGCCTGGGCGCACACGCACCATCGAGCCAGCGCGGACCTCGGAGAGCGAGACCTCGCGCTCGGCACCGCTCGAGTCCACGACGCGCGCGATGTCGGGCGTGAGCTCGAGCAGGTCGCGGATGGCGCGCTGCGCGCCCCAAGCGGTGCGCGACAGGACGAGCTCGCTGAACCACAGGAAGAAGGCGAGGAACCCCGCCGCGAGATAGAGCTCGTTCGCGATCGCCGCGAAGACGGCGAGGCTCGCCAGGCTGTCGCTCGAGGCTCGCCCCTCGCGGAGCTCCTCGAACGCACCCTTCGCCAGCGGGACCACCAGGATGAGGGCGCCGACCAGGGCGGGAATGTCGCTCACCGAGCGCTCGATACCGAAGTAGCCGGAGACCCAGGCTGCGAGCAGCAGCACGCCGCCGAGGAGCGCGACGAACAGCTGCCGCTCGAGGCGCTCTGCGCCCGAGGCGTCATCCGTGCCGGTGCGGAGGGAAGTCTCTGCCGGGGTCGAGGTAAGGGTCGACATGGTGGGATTCGGAAGGCGTGTGGACCCGAGAGGGTAGCAGACGCTACGCGGGATCGCCCATCAGGTTCGCGCACGCGGCGGGACGGGGCAACTCCTGCTGGGCCAGGTCCCCATTGGACTTGCGGATGGAGCGGGGCGCCGCCCGCGCGGATTCGATGCGAGTCGGTCGGTTATCCTACTTCCGTGCAGACCGGCAGCGGACATGTGGCGATCGTCGGCGACGGTCAGATGGCGCTCGTCCTGAGCGATGTCCTCGCCGTTCGCGGCGTTCCCGTGACCATCGTGTCGCCCTTCGAGCGTGAGGCAGCGCCGCTGGCCTCGGCCCGCACGAGTCCTCGTCTTCCCGGATTTCGACTGCCTGACTCCGTGATCGTCACCGCCGATCCAGCGGCGTTGCAGGCGGCATCCCTGGTCGTGTGCGCGATACCCACGCAGTTCATCCGCGCGACCTTTGCGCGAATGGCGCCGTCGATCGGGCGCGGCGTGCCCATCGTCAGCGTCGCAAAGGGCATCGAGGTCGACTCATTCGAGCTTCCATGCGACATCCTCCTCGCAGCGACCGGTGAGCGGCCGATCGCGGCGCTCAGCGGACCCACCGTCGCGGCGGAACTCGCGCGACGCCTGCCCGCCGTCCTCGTCGCTGCCAGCACGGACCCTCTGCTCGCGTCGAGCATCCAATCGGCGTTCACGAGTCCGTGGACCCGCATCTATCAATCGAACGACCTCGTCGGCGTCGAGCTCGCCGGCGCCTGCAAGAATGTGATCGCGATCGCAGCGGGCGTCGTGGACGGAATGGGGCTCGGCTCGAACGCGAAGAGCGCGCTTCTTGCCCGTGGGCTCGCAGAGATCGCCCGCATCGGCGTCGCGCTCGGCGGCAAGGTCGAGACCTTCTTCGGCGTCGCTGGGGCCGGCGACCTCGCGACCACCTGCTTCTCGCCCGAGGGACGCAACCGCAGCTTCGGCGAGCGCCTGGCCCGCAGCGGCAATGTGGATGCCGCGCTCTCTGCCACGATCTCGGTCGTCGAGGGCGTGCCTACTGCGCGCGCGATCGTGCGGATCGCGCGCGAGCGGGGTCTCGACCTCCCTATCTGCGAGGCCGTGCATGCCATGGTGTTCGAGCAGCTCCCGCCCCGCGACGCGCTGCGTCAGCTCATGACGCGCGCGACCGCGACGGAGCGCATCGGCTGAAAACGCCGTCTGCTCGCCCGACTGCTCACTCGCCGGCTCACTCCTCTTCGCCGAAGCGCGACTCAACGAGCCTCACCAGCGCCGCCAGGGCGTCCTTCTCGTCGCCGCCGACTGCGGTGATCTCGATCTCCGCGCCGCAGGTTCCCGCGAGCATCAGCATCTGCAGGATCGACTTCCCGTCGATCGCCTCGCCGTCGCCGATCTTGCACACGGTGATCGCCGCGTCGAATCGCGACGCCTCCTCCACGAATGCCATCGCGGGCCGCGCGTGCAGCCCGAGACGGTTCACGATCGTGGTCCGCACCGACGGCATCGGCGCTATCGCGCGACCTGCCCCGCGTCGGCCTCGTCGAGCAGGGTGACGACCGCCTTGACGGTCGTCGCCTGCCGGAGGAACCGCCGGAACTGGTCCTTGGAAAGATGGGAGAACACGGCCTGGATCGCCTCGAGGTGGAGCTCGGGCTTCTCCTCGGGCGAGACGAGCAGGACGATGGAGTACACGGGCTGCTTGTCGAGCGAATTGAAGTCGACCCCCGTTCTGCTCACGCCGAGCGCCGCCATCGGCTTCTTCACCGTGGGCGTCTTGGTGTGCGGGATCGCGACGCCGTGGTTCAGTCCGGTCGATCCCTTGTTCTCGCGGGCGATGATCGCCTTCGCGAAGGTGTCGCGCATCTCGGCCGACACCTTTCCGCTCGCCACGAGCGCGTCGAGCAGCTCGCGGATCGCGTCGTCGCGCTTGGTGGCGACGAGGTTGGGGACGATGGCCTTCTCGATGACGATGTCGCGCAGCTTCATGGAGTCCTCTTCATGCTTCCCCCGTGTGCGTCGTTCAGCCGATCAGTGATGGTGCTTGTGGTCGCGGGTGCGCTGCTTGTGGTCCGAGAGCACGCGCGCCTCGCGGTCGACGGCGAGGTCGATCGCTGCGTAGAGGTCGGCGTCGCGGTAGTTCACGATGAAGTCGTCGTGATGCTCGACGTCGACGATGAACTCCACGTGGTAGCCGTTGTTCTCCTTCTCGATCACGCAGTCGATCGAGAGCACCTTGTCGAAGTAGCGTGTGAGGCGCTCGGCCTTCTTGCGCACATACGCCTCGATCGCCTCGGTGATCTCCAGGTGCTTGCCCTTCACATTGATCTGCATCGCATGCCTTTCGGTCAATCGACCATCGCCCGGTCTGGCGACGGGCCGGGGAACTGCTTCGAGACAGGCTGCTTGTCGCCCGGAACGACAACGCCTGCGGACACAAGGTAGCGGAGCGCCTCGTCCACGGAGATGGGAATCTCGCGCACATCCCCTCGGGGGACGGTCACGGTCCAGCCCGAGAAGGGGGCGGGGGAGTTCGGCACGAAGACCGTGACCGAGTCACCGCATGCGGCGCGGATCTCGGGAATCGCGTCGCCGGTCACGAGGCCCAGCTGCCAGAGTCCGGGGCGCGGGTACTCGATCATCACCACGCGGTTAAAGTTGAGGTTCTTGTTCTCGCTTCCGAACAGGAACTCGACTACCTGCTTGAGCGCCGGGTACACCGAGCGGATCCCGGGCAGCGCCAGGATCGCAGCCTCGAAGGCCGAGAGAAGGGTCCGTCCGAGGTAGCCGCCAACCAGCCTCCCGAGCACATAGACGGCGGCGATCGCAAGGAAGAGCCCGGCGAGGTCGAGGTACCAGTGGGCCTCCCACCAGGCGTCTACATTCGAAGCCACGCAACGGCGGACGGCCGCCTCTCGCGAGGGGTCGAGCCGCAGCCGCTGCGCGCGCGCCTGATCCTCGACCACCTGCTCGTCGGTCGGGACGAACTGGTGCGCGGACCCCGCGGTGGCTGAGATCCCCAAGCGGATCCCCGCGTTGATTGGACCCGCGATGTTGGTGTCGATGAAACGGAACGCCGTGGCGAGCAACCAGAGCGTGAGCACGCTCGGGAGGACGACACCGAGCCCCCTGATGAAGAAGCGCCCAGCGCCTCCGCGCTTCGTGTGATTGGAGCTCTCGCCACTGTGCGCCGCCCTCTGCATGGCGCGAGTGTAGCAATCGCCACCAGTGCGGGGCGGAGGGCGATTCCCGATGCGCGCACCGGCGCGCCGAAGGACTCAGCTCCCGAGCGGACGCGGCGTGATCTTCGTCGACCGCTCCTTGTCGTCGCGCTTGTAGCGCACGACGATCTCGCGTCCGACCACGAGCCGCGTGACCGCCATGAGCATCTCGTCGCGGTTTCGGACGGGCAGGCCGTCGACCTCGAAGATGATGTCGTCGACCCGCAGTCCCGCTGCGCGCGCAGCGGACTTGTACTGGAAGCTCTTGATCCGCACGCCGTCGCCGTTGTCGGCGATCACGATGCCGAACGACGCGTCGTCGCGCTCGATCCGGTCGTCGACCGCGCCGCGCTCGATCATCCACTTCCGCCACCGGTCCTCGACCGAGGAAAGCGGCATGCCGAACGCCTTCTCGACCGCCGCCGCGGCGCTCGGATCCTGCTCGATGGTCTTCCCGAGCTGGCGGTAGAACTCCTCGAGCTTTCCCTCGCGGGCGAAGAACTCGAAGATCGCGCGCACCTGCGGGTAATGCCGCTCCGCGTCGTCCATGAACTGCCCGCCGTTGAGCTCGAAGAGCTCCCGCCAGCTTCTCGCGGTGCGCGAGGTGACCTGCCTGCGCGCGAAGTTGAAGCGGATGTTCGGGTGGAACTCGATCGAGCCGTCGGCGCGCAGCGTGTAGTCCTCGTACAGGCTCGCGAGTCCCTCCTGGACCCAGATCGGGTGACGCTGGCCGGTGCGCTCCATGTGCGCGAAGTGCATCAGGTGCACGAACTCATGCTGCATGCTCTGCCCTGCATCGCGCGAGACGAGCCGCCGCGCGGAGTGCAGGTACATCCCCTTCACCTCGGGGCGCTCGAGATACTGCTTCGCATCCTCCGGGCGCACGATGGCCACCAGCAGCGCATCGGTCGGAGGCTTGCCGAAGTAGCGCGACACGAGGTGCCGCCCGAGCTCATCGAGCATCTGGCGCATGCGCCGGTGCGACGCCTCGTCGAGGAAGGTCGCGTAGGTGATCGAGCTGTCCTCATCGCGCTCGTAGCGGTAGCCGGACTTCTCGTCGAACGGCTGCGGATGGTCGAGCTTCCACTGCGCGACGGGGTCGGGGGCGGTGGCGCGGCGGGAAGGTGCGGAGGGTCCGCGCGCCTTGATTCGCTCGCCGTGCTCGGCTTCGATGCGCGCGCGCGCCTCCATGATGGCGCCGTATGTCTCCGACGCGCGCACGGGCTCGAGGTCGGGGTCGCGCTCGAGCGTGTCGAAGTCGCGGAACCCGGACTTGATCGCGTCAAGCAGGCGCCTCTCGGCAGCACTGAGCTTCCCGAGCTGCGCCAGCACGCACGCGGAGTTGTAGAGCAGGATGGGGTCTCGGTCGCCGTCGGCGATGCGGCGCTCGAGGATGCGCTCGGCCGCCTCGAATCGACGGGACTGGAGCAATCGATCGAGCTCCGCGGTCTCCGATGGGCTCATCGGCATGGGCCGAGGCGTTGCGGGAACGACAGGCGCCTGCGCGATCGCCATCGCCGCGAGCGATTGGACGAGCGCGAGCAGGATCGCCGCGAGCCTCACGCAGGGACCTCTGCGCGGTGGAAGCTGCCGCGCGCAAGCGTGAGACGGATGGCGGCTGGATACGCGACGCACTCCTCGGTGAATACGCGCTCCGAGAGCATTTCTGGCGTGTCATTCGCCAGAACCGGGCATTTCCTCACCAGCACGGTCCGCCCTTGGTCGTACTCATCGTCGACTTCGTGCACCGTGCAGCCCGACTCGGGGGCTCCGGCCGCCAGGACGGCACGATGAACCCGTAGGCCATACATCCCGGTCCCGCCGAACTCAGGCAGGAGGGCGGGATGGATGTTCAGCGCACGCCCGCGCCAGCGATCCCCGACGCGAAACTTGCGGAGGTATCCCGCGAGGCACACGAGGTCTACGCCTGCCGACTCGAGCACGAGGTCGATCCGATCGGGAAGCGTTGCATCAGGCGGCAGCACCGCCACCCGCAGACCTGCCGCGCGGCAGCGCGCGATCCCCTCGGCCTCCTCGCGGTGCGCGATCACGACCGCCACGCGCGCGTCGATCGATCCCGCCTCGCACGCAGCGTGGATATTGAGCGCCGTTCGCCCGCCGCCCGAGATCATGATCCCGATACGGGCGACACTCATGGCCGTCTTTGCCCGGATTCACGGAAGGGGATCGAGCGGCCTTCCTCGTCGACCGCGACCATCGTGAGCTGCGCCTCGGTCACATGGGCCCACGCCCCGTCCATGCGCTCGGCGTTGACGACGACCTGCACCGTCACCGAGGTGCGCCCGAGCCGGATGGTGCGGGTCTTGAACTCCACCACCTCGCCGACATGGACGGGCGCCTTGAAGTCGACGCGGTCGACGCTCGCCGTCACCCAGCGGTGCAGCCCGTGGTGCCGCGCCTCGATGTAGCCCGCTTGGTCGATGTGGGCCAGGATGATGCCGCCGAAGATCGTGCCCTGATGGTTGGTGTCCCGGGGCATCATGAGCACGCGAAGCGCAAGTCGCGGCTCTGCGATGGGTGGGAATTCAGCCGACATGCCTGCGATGGTAGCGGCTGCAGCACCTTGTGCGAAAAGTCCGATCTGCGGAGGGTGCCGCGCGCCACGGTCATCATCCCGAACTACAACAACGGCCGCGCGAGCTCCCGCAGCGGCTCGCGCGACTTCCTCGGGGAGCTCCTCGAGAGCCTCGAGCGGACGCTGGCCAACGATCCGACCGATCTCGAGATCCTCATCGCAGACGACGGCTCGACCGACGACAGCCTCGCGACCGCGCGGGCGTGGACCCGCCGCGCCTGGCCTGCTGGCACGCCGCGCGCAGGCCGCCCGATCGTCCGCCTGATCGAGCTCGCGCACTCGGGTGTGCTCTCGAAGGTGCTGAACGCGCTCCACGACGCGAGCGAGGGCGAGTACATCTGCAGGCTCGACGGCGATGTCATTGTGGACACGCCCGATTGGGTCGCGCGTTGCGTGGAGCTCCTCGACACCCATCCGCACGCTGCGGTCGTGACGGGCCTCCAGAAGCTCCCCGATGGGCGCGTGCACGCGCTCGGCGACGCGATCATCAGCCCGCTCGGATATCACCACCTCGGCCAGGGGCTTCCGGAGAGCGCGCTTCCAGAGGTGGTCGAGGTCGAGCACGCGATGGGCTGCTTCCATGCATCGCGCCGCGTCGCGATCGCCGAGGTCGGCGGCTATGACGAGACCGTCCTGCGCGGGCAGACCGAGGAGCTCGCAATGCGACTGAATCTCGCGGGCTGGAGCGCGTTCGCGACCACGCGGGTCGTGTTCCGCCACTTCCACGGCGAGCGGCACTGGCGACCCAATACGGCCGACACCGGCGAAGGGCTCCAGCGCAGCCTCGACCGCTTCAAGGCAAAGTGGGGGTTCGATCGGCTCGCGCCCGATCTCTCGGAGGCGTGGAACCGCTGGAAGGGCACGCCGCTTGCGGCGCGCGCGGGGCTCGCGGGTCCGCGCCGATGGGAGCCGCTCGAGTCCCGGGACTTGCCAGCGGGCGTTGAGTTCGAGCGATTCGGCACGGATGCCTTGCTGCAGGCGCAGATCTCGGCGGAGCTGGCCGCGCTTCGTGCGCTCGATGGCCCGACGGCGATCCTCGGCTCGCGCAGCGGGCTGGCCGCGCTGCTTCGCGCCGGCGACGGGGTCTCCGTCACGGCCATCGAAGAGCATGGACCGTCGGTCGAGTCGCTGCGCCAATTCGCCAAACGCGCCGCAAAGGCGCAACCTTTCCTGCAGCCATTCGAAGTTGACGATCTAGGATTCACGGGGCTGCCGGAGGGGGCCTTCAAAATTGTGGCGATTCTGGATAGCATGGAGCGATATTGGAATCCGGCGGGTCTCTTGAGGGAAGGGAGGCGCCTCCTCGCTGCCGACGGTCACCTCATCGTGAGGAGCCGGGCGCGCGGAGCGCAGTTCGAAAGCCGCGGGGATACGCTGCATCTGTTCGCAGCGCATGAGCTCTATCAGATCGTGCGGCATTCGGGCGGTTTCACTCCGCTCGCCCCTCCAACGGTGGACGGCACTGGTCGTTGGCAAATGCTCGCACGCGCAACGAGTTCAGCGGCGCATCAATCTCACTTCGGCGCGTGATGGATCGCCTCGCGCCACTGTGGACCAGTGCCTCATGTCCGATTCCAGCCCAGATTCAGGCAAGCTCATGTTGTCTCGTGGACCGGTGTGGCAGGGAGTTCGCCTGCCGCTGCGTCTTCGCATCTTTGAGGCGGCGCGCCGCCTCGGCGAGTCGTCCGTCACCGAACTAGCCCAGGCCGTCGGCCTGAACAGGACGGCGCTCTACTTCCATCTCCGCCATCTCGAGAAGGCAGGGCTGCTGACTTCCCGCGCGGGCGAGCCGACGCCGGGCCGTCGCGGCAAGCGGCCGCGCTACTACAGCGTGACGGTGCAGGACCTGCATTTCCCCATCGACGCATCCGCAAAGCGCGAGGTCCAGCGCGTGGGCGAGCTCATGAAGCCCTGGCTGGTCGAGAGCCGTGCCGCGGCGCTCGATGCGCGCGCTCCTGGTGGATTCCAGTCGAAGCGCATCGCGCTTCACTGGGAGAACCTGAACGACGACGAGATCGCCCGCGTGCGCTCGCTGTGCGGCGAGCTCGACGAGATCATGCGCCGCGCGCGCAACCGCTCGAACACGGCGCGCAAGGCGCCCGCTGCGAACATACATGTCGCGATGATCGTGGCGCCCGTCGACGGCCATGTCATGCCCGGCCCCGAGATGAAGTTCAAGTACTCGTGACCGCACAACCGTGATCGCGCCGCGCTCCCGCGGGGACTCGCGTCACTTCAGAATTGGCTTCAGCCACTTGCCCGTCCACGATGTCTTGTGGCGGGCAATTTCTTCTGGCGTCCCTGTGGCGACCACGGTGCCGCCGCGGTCGCCGCCCTCGGGCCCGAGGTCGATGATCCAGTCGGCGCACTTGATGATGTCGAGGTTGTGCTCGATCACGACGAGGGTGTGTCCCTTGCCCGCGAGGCGGTCGAGCACGGTCTGCAGCCGCGCGACATCGGCGAAGTGCAGGCCCGTCGTCGGCTCGTCGAGGATGTAGAGCGTGGTCGAATCGGTCGCGTTGCCCAGCTCGGTCGCGAGCTTCACGCGCTGCGCCTCGCCGCCCGAGAGCGTGGTCGACGCCTGCCCCAGCTGCACATAGCCGAGGCCGACATCCTTCAGGCACTCGAGCATGCGGTGGATCTTCGGGTGCGCGTCGAAGAACTGCATCGCGTCCTCGACGGTCGCCTCGAGCACATCGCTGATCGTCTTGCCGCGGTACTTGATCTCGAGCGTCTCGCGCGAGTAGCGCTTGCCCTTGCAGACCTCGCAGTCGACGAACACATCGGGCAGGAAGTGCATCTCGATGCGCTTGACGCCCTGGCCCTGGCACGCCTCGCAGCGTCCGCCCTTGACGTTGAAGGAGAAGCGTCCCGGCTCGTAGCCGCGGATCTTCGCCTCGGGCACCATCGCCCAGATCTTGCGGATCTCGTCGAAGATGCCCGTGTAGGTCGCGGGATTCGAGCGCGGCGTGCGGCCGATCGGCGTCTGGTCGACCTCGACCACGCGCAGGATCGCGTCGAGCCCGGTGACCTTCCCGTGCGCGCCTGGCGTCGTCTTCTCGCCGAGGACATGCTTCTTCGCCGCCTGCAGCAGGATGTCGTTCACCAGCGTCGACTTGCCCGAGCCCGACACGCCGGTCACGCACACGATCCCGCCGAGCGGGAACGCGACATCGACCGACTGCAGGTTGTTCGCCTTCGCGCCCTTCACGACGATCGCCTTCCTCTCGCTCAGCGCGCGGCGCTTTGCGGGGACCTCGATCTTCTTCCTTCCCGAGAGGTACTCGCCCGTCACGCTCGTCGCATGCGTGGCGATCGCCTTGATGTCGCCTTCGGCGACCAGCATGCCGCCGTGGCGGCCCGGGCCCGGTCCGATGTCGACGATCCAGTCGGCGGCGCGCATCATGTCCTCGTCGTGCTCGACCACGAGCACGGTGTTGCCGATGTCGGACAGCCTGCGCAGCGTGGCGATCAGGCGGTCGTTGTCGCGCTGGTGGAGTCCGATCGTGGGCTCATCGAGCACGTAGCACACGCCCACGAGGCCGCTGCCGACCTGCGTGGCCAGGCGGATGCGCTGCGCCTCGCCGCCTGAAAGCGTCGAGCTCGTGCGGTCGAGCGACAGGTAGTCGAGGCCGACCGACGCGAGGAAGCCGAGGCGCGCCTCGATCTCCTTCAGGATCGGCGCGGCGATCTTCTGCTGCTCCTTGGTGAGGTCGAGCGACTTCGCCACGGCCAGTGCTCGCGACACCGTCATCGCCGCGAGATCCGCGATCGACAGCGACAGCGTGCCGCTCTTGACCTTCACGGCCAGCGATTCCGTGCGCAGCCGCCGTCCCGCGCACGCTGGGCAGGGCGCCTGGCTCATGAACGCCATCAGGCGCTCCTTGACGGACTCGCTCTCGGTGTCGGTCGCGCGGCGCTTGAGGTGCGGCAGCACGCCCTCCCACTCGAAGGTCGCCTTCACGCCCTCCGCCTCGCTGCCCCACATCAGGAGTTGGCGGATCTTCACGGGCAGCTCCGAGTACGGCGTGTCGATGTCGATCTTCGCGAGCGCGCCGAAGCCGCGCAGCTGCCGGGCGTAGTAGATGTTCATGCGCCGGCCGTTCTTGCGCCAGGGCACGATCGCCTCGCGCAGCGGCTTCGACATGTCGGGCACGCACAGGTTCTCGTCGAACTCGTTGACGGTGCCGAGCCCCGCGCAGGCGCTGCACGCGCCCTGCGGCGAGTTGAAGCTGAAGATGCGCGGCTCGAGCTCGTCGAGCGCGCACTGCGGGTGGTCTGGACAGGCGAACTTCTCGCTGAAGCGGTGCTCGGCCCACGCGTCCTTCGCCGCGGCATCCTCGATCAGGACGGTGAGCGAACCCTCCGCGAGCTTGAGCGCGGTCTCGACGCTCTCAGCGATGCGTTGGCGCGCCGAATCCTCGAGCACGATGCGGTCGACGACCGCGTCGATGTCGTTCATCTCGTAGCGGCCGAATCCGAGCGGATTCTCGCCTGAGTTCTTGAGCACCTCGCGGAGGTCGACGACCTTGCCGTTCGCCCGCGCGCGCACGAGACCCTGCTTCTGCAGGCCCTCGAGCACCTCGCGGTGGAAGCCCTTCTTGGCGCGCACGACGGGCGCGCACAGCATCGCGCGCTTGCCCGCGAACTTCGTCACCAGCGTCTCGACGATCTGGCTCGGATTCGACGCGCTGATCTCCTTGCCGCACACATGCACGGTCTTCGTCTTTCCCTTTCCGCGTTCTTCCGTGTGCCAGCAGGTCGGCGTGCCGCAGCGCGCGTACAGCAGGCGCAGGTAGTCCCAGATCTCCGTCGTCGTCGCCACGATCGATCGCGGGCTGTGGCCGCCCGAGCGCTGCTCGATCGCGATCGTCGGCGGAAGCCCGTCGATCGCCTCGACGTTTGGCTTCTGCATCTGGTCGAGGAACTGCCGCGCGTACGCCGACAGCGACTCCATGTACTTGCGCTGGCCCTCCGCGAAGATGGTGTCGAACGCCAGCGAACTCTTGCCTGACCCGGACACGCCGGTGATCACCACCAGCTTGTCGCGCGGGATCTCGACCGAGAGGTTCCTCAGGTTGTGCTCGCGGGCGCCGCGAACGCGGATGGACTTCTCGGGCGTAGCCATGGGGGAAGCGGCGATCATAGGGGGTCAGGGCTTCGCCGCACCGCGGTCGAGAATGGCGGTGTTTCCCTGCGATTCATGCGCCTGCAACAGCGAGCCGCCCGAATCACCCCGGCATTTTGCGTCTGAACCCTGCCCGCGGCCGAAGATGGGGTAGGAATACTGTCCGTCCCGATGCATATGGCTGCCAGCACCACCCCCGTGAAGACGGCGACCTCGGCGAATGCCGCGGCGAATGTTCCGTCGGTCGGCGGGTCGACGCCGCTCAACGCGCCCGCGGTCGAGACGGTCGATACGACGACCGCCACGACGACCGCCACGACGACCGCCACGACGACCGCGACGCGCTGGCCGCAACTGAACGCCGGCAAGCCCATCCCCAGCTCCGATGACTGGCGCGCGCTCGAAAGGCGCGCGTCTTCGTTTCGGCTGCGGTGATCTCGGTTCATCGATTCTGATGGAAGGCCGGACGCTCTGCCGACAGACGCGGACATGCAGGAAACATGCGAACGCTTCTCCACTCGCGATCGGAAGGAGCTTGAGCACAGCCGCGCGCGGTGGAGGCTGACTGCGATCTCCGCCGTCGCACTGGTTGCTGGAGTAGCGCTCGGTGGATGGCAAAGCCAGCCCGCTCGCAAGCTCCAAGCGATGGTGCTCGATCCGAACCAGAGTTCAGGTGCGTGGAGCTCGACGCTGATCGCAGTCGATGCCGATGGATCGATCTCCTACCTCGATACCACCAAGCAAACCGCTGAATGGAAGAAGTTCCGATACAGCCCGCGCTGACTTCAACGACGCTTCTTCCCCCGACCCGCGCGCGTGCCCGGCATGCCCGCCTTGCTCGGCTGACGCTCGCCGCTTCCGCCACCTGAACCCGGCTTCGACGCCTTCGCGCTCGCCGGCAGCGACTTGAGCTTTCCGATCTCGTCGCGCAGGCGCGCGGCCTTCTCGAACTCGAGGCGTTCCGCGGCGGCCATCATCTCGGCCTGCATCTCGCCGATCAGCGTCTCGCGGTCGAACGAGTCGTCGTCGTCCTCCTCGATGCCCGCGGCGCGCTTGGCGGTCTTGTGCGCGGCGAGCTCCATCTCGATGCCGCGGCGGATCTCCTTCTTGATCGTCTGCGGCACGATGCCGTGCTCGGCGTTGTAGGCGAGCTGCTTGGCGCGGCGGCGCTCGACCTCGGAGATCGCCTTCTGCATCTCGTCGGTCATCTCGTCGGCGTACAGGATCGCCATCGAGTTGGCGTTGCGCGCCGCGCGGCCCATGGTCTGGATCAGGCTCGACTGGCTGCGCAGGAATCCCTGCTTGTCGGCGTCGAGGATGCAGACGAGCGACACCTCGGGCAGGTCGAGGCCTTCGCGCAGCAGGTTCACGCCCACCAGCACATCGAACGCGCCCTCGCGCAGGTCGCGCAGCAGCTCGAGGCGCTCGAGCGTCTCGATCTCGCTGTGCAGGTAGCGCACGCGCAGGCCCTCGCGGTGCAGGTACGCCGTGAGGTCCTCGCACAGCCGCTTGGTGAGCGCGGTGACGAGCGTGCGTTCGCCGCGCTCGCTGCGGATGCGCGCCTCCTTGAGGAGGTCGGGCACCTGCGTGCGCGCCGAGCGGACCTCGATCGGCGGATCGACGAGGCCGGTCGGGCGGATGACCTGCTCGGCCACGATGCCGCCCGCCTGCTCGAGCTCCCACGGGCCCGGCGTCGCGCTCACATAGATCGTCTGCGGCGCGATCTCGACGAACTCCTCGAACTTGAGTGGACGGTTGTCGAGCGCGCTCGGCAGGCGAAAGCCGTGGTCGACGAGCGTCTGCTTGCGCGCGCGATCGCCGAAGTACATGCCGCGGATCTGCGGGATGGTCACATGGCTCTCGTCGATCACGACCAGCCAGTCGTCCTCGCCGTCGTTGCCGGGCGCCTGGCGGAAGTAGTCGAGCAGCGTCCACGCGCGCGCACCTGCAGGACGCCCGTCAAAATGGCGCGAGTAGTTCTCGATGCCGCTGCAGAAGCCCGTTTCCTCGAGCAGCTCGAGGTCGTTCTTCGTGCGCGCGAGCAGCCGCTGCGCCTCGAGCAGCTTGCCCTGGCGGCGCAGCTCGGCCACGCGCGCGTCCATCTCCTCGCGGATCGAGCGGATCGCGTTCATCCGCTGGTCCTCGGGCATCACATAGTGCACCGCGGGGAAGATGAAGGTCTTCTTCTCGTCGGCCAGCACCTCGCCGCTGGTCGGGTCGAACAGCTGGATCGCGTCGACATCGTCGCCGAAGAGCTCGATGCGCATCGCGTAGGTCTCGTACGCGGGGTAGACCTCGATCACATCGCCGCGCACGCGGAAGTTGCCGCGCTCGGGCGCGACCTCGTTGCGCGAGTACTGCATCGAGTTGAGGCCGAGCAGGAACTTGCGCCGGTCGAGCGTCTGCCCGACCTCGACCATCATGGTCTTGTTGCGGTACTCGGTCGGCGAACCGAGGCCATAGAGGCACGACACGCTCGCGACCACGATCGTGTCGCGCCGCGACAGCAGGTGGCTGGTCGCGGCGAGGCGGAGGCGGTCGAGGTCTGCGTTGCGCGAGGCGTCCTTCTCGATGTAGATGTCGCGCTGCGGGATGTACGCCTCGGGCTGGTAGTAGTCGTAGTAGCTCACGAAGTAGCTGACGGCGTTCCTCGGGAAGAGCTCCTTCATCTCCTCGTAGAGCTGCGCGGCGAGCGTCTTGTTGTGCGAGA
>Ga0208783_10001129_pt1 | contig 16062 bp, 14 predicted proteins | sample DEB19_08_DNA_2_FD_184529 | JGI IMG/M metagenome (GOLD analysis project Ga0208783, IMG submission 184529) | Aqueous microbial communities from the Delaware River and Bay under freshwater to marine salinity gradient to study organic matter... | ecosystem: Environmental > Aquatic > Marine >... | reverse complement strand
TCAGCATCGAGGAGAAGCCGCGGTCGCCGCGCAGTCGGTTTGCCGTCACCGGCCTGTATTTTTACGACCATCGGGTCGTGGACATCGCCCGGAGCATCACACCTTCTGCCCGGGGTGAGCTCGAGATCACCGACGTGAACCGCGCGTACCTCGAGCACGGAGCGTTGAACGTGCAGCTGCTCGGCCGGGGCCATGCCTGGCTTGACACCGGCACGCCCGATAGCCTGTTGGAAGCGGGGCAATTCATCCAATCACTCGAGAAACGGCAGGGGCTGAGGATTTGCTGTCCAGAAGAGATCGCGTGGCGGAAGGGGTGGATCGACGACACCCGCCTGGCCACCCTGGCCGGGCGACTGGAGGGAAACGCCTACGGCGACTACCTGCTCGGGCTGCTGCAGGAGCGGACCTCGTGAGAAACGGCCAGCCAGCTCGTGCCACCGCGGCAACGCGTTCATGAAACTCAAAGCCCTGGTTATCGGTTGGGAGGGCAAGGAAGAGCGTGCCAGCGCCATCGCCCTGCGACTCCGGGACCACGTGGACAGCGTCCGCCTCACCTATTCCACGCGGGGCGGCGACATCGTCATCCCCAGGGTCGAAGGCATTCGTGTCCCTTCGGAATCGTATTTCGGGTCGAAGTTCGAGCACTCCATCCGTCACTGGAACGACGAGGCGATGCTGCTCGTGCACGCCGACACGTTCGCCACCGACTGGAAGGAGGTTGCCGCCGCGTGCTCTCGCGCCCTGGACTCGCCCCCGATCAAGCTCTGGTCTCCGGAAATCGACGTGACTCCCTGGCCCACTGCGTTGGTCCAGTTCGATCAATCGTCGACGTCGAGCTATCTCGCGGTCGTTCACACCGATGCGATCGTGCTGGGGCTGGCTCCGGAAGTCGTGCAGCGGCTGAGGCAGCTCGACTACCGGGGGAATAACCTCGGCTGGGGGATCGACTGGGCGGCGCTGTGCTACACCTATGCGAACAACGGCATCGCGGTCAGGGATCGAAGCGTCAGCATTCGACACGACACGGGAACCGGCTATCCGCTCCAGGATGCAGCCCGGCAGATGGAAGCATTTCTCGGGCAGATGACCCTGCCCGAGCAGATTCAGCACCGATTTTTGCAACTGTCGATCCAGACTCGAAGGCAAGCATGGTTGAACAGCCGCCCCGGATGAACCCCACGGATGCCCTGCCGGTGCAGGTTGACGGTATCGTCAAGCGATATGGCCGGCGCACCGTGCTCGATCGGGTGACGTGCACCGTGCCGCGGGGCATCACCGGCCTCGTCGGCCCCAACGGCGCCGGCAAGAGCACGCTCGTGCGTTCGATCCTCGGCCTCGTGCGCCTGGCAGCAGGCTCCGTGCGGGTGTTCGGCATCGATGCGGCGCGCGAGCCGCGGGCGGTGCGCCGGCTTGTGGGCGTGGTGCCGGAGGACGAATGCACCGTGCCGGGGCTCGCGGCCGTCGAGATGGTGCGGTATGCCGCGCGGCTCTCGGGGTTGCCCGGCACCGAGGCGCTGCGGCGGGCCCACGAGGTGCTCGACTGGTGCGATGCCGGGCAGGAGAGGTATCGCACGGTCGAGACGCTCTCGGTCGGGATGCGGCAGAAGGTGGCGTTCGCCGCCGCGATCGTTCACGATCCGCCGCTGGTGATCCTCGACGAGCCGACCAACGGCCTCGATCCGCTGGAGCGGCAGGCGATGCTCGGCCGGCTCACGACGCTCGCCCGCGACCACGGCAAGACCGTGTTCGTGTCCACGCACGTGCTGCCCGACGTGCAGGCGATCTGCGACCGCGTGATCGTGATGACCGGCGGCCGCGTGCGGCTCGAGGGCTCGATCGCCGAACTCACGCGGCCTGCCGTGCCGCAGCTCGCGCTCGAGGCCGTGGGGCCACTCGACGCCTGCGCCGCGCTGCTCCGCGGTCGCGGGATCGATGCCACGCGCAGCGGCGCGACCACGTTGCGCGTGACAGCCCACGCGGGCGACACCGTCGCCGCCGTGTGGCAGGCGGCCCGCGAGTCGGGTGTGGCGGTGCGGTCGCTGGAGCCCGTGCGGCGTGGCTTCGAGGATGTGTTTCTCGAGGCGATCGCGGAGGGCTCCGATGCCGCTGCATGAGGTGGGCTACCGGGGCTGGGCTGGGCGGCTGCTTCCGCCGTGGGCCGCGGTGGGCGTGATCGCCACCACCGGCCTGCGGCTGGCGTGGAAGAGCCGCTGGCTGCGCCGCGCGATGCTCCTGGCGTGGAGCCCGGCGCTGTTCTTCGCGGCCAGTTTTTTCGCGTTCGAGCAGGCCGTCGAGGAAGGGCGGCTGACGTCGCTCACCGAGCGGGCGGCCCGCGGCGGCAACCTCGACGGCGTGGGCATCCTCGGCACGGTGCTCGCCGACACGCTCGGCCGCGCCGCGGCCACTGCTGAGCATGCGACGGAGGCCGAGCGGCTCGTGGCCACGCGAAAGCTCGTGTGGACGCGGCTTCTGCTCGCCTTCATGCGGGCGCCGCAGGCGGTGCTGCTCGCCGTGGTGATCGGGCTCGTGGCTCCCGCGCTCATTTCGGGCGACCTGCGGGCGAAGGCCTGGCTCGTCTACTTCACGCGGCCGGTGGGCCGTACCGAATACATCCTCGGCAAGATGGCGATCCTGGGGACGATCGTGGCGGTGATCACGGTGCTGCCCGCCATCGCGCTCTGGCTGGCCGGCGTGCTCGTGAGCCCGAGCGTCATCGTCGCCGCTCAGACGTGGGATCTCCCGCTGCGCGCCGTGGCGGCGAGCATCGTGCTCGCCGTTCCCACCGTGCTCTTGGCCCTTGCGTATTCCTCGCTCACGGCCGAGAGCCGGATCGCGAGCTTTGCGTGGTTTGCCACGTGGGCCGCCTGCTGGATCGCGCACTCGGCGCTCACGACGGCCGATCTCGTGGCCGCCACGAGTCATCATGGCGTCGCCGTGGCGGACGCCGCCGACCAGCCGGAGCCACCACCGCGCCGCGGCCACTGGCTCGCCCGGGCGGCCGGCCTCGACGGGGCCCTCGACCGCTGGGCCTGGATGTCGCCGTATCACGCGGTTGGCGTGGTGCAGGGGTGGATCTTCGGCGTCGACAGCCGGCCGCGGGCGGTGCTGCCGCCGGTGCTATCGCTCGTGGTGATTTCGCTTGTCTCGACGGCCGTGCTCGCGTGGCGGGTCGCGGCCCCCGCGAGGGCCTGACACCATGATCGCACTCGACCACGTCACGAAGCTCTACGGTTCGGTGATCGGCGTCAACGATGTCACGGTCGAGTTGGGCGCGGGTGCGCATGGCCTGCTCGGCCCCAACGGCGCGGGCAAGACGACGTTTCTCGGCCTCGTGACTGGCCAACTCCGGCCCACGCTGGGGCGCGTGCGGGTGTTCGGCGAGCAGCCGTTCGGCAATCCGCGGGTCCTGCGGCGGATCGGATATTGCCCGGCCGCCGACCTGCTCGACCGCACGACCACGCCGCGTGAGTGGGTTCGGTATCTCGTGCGGCTGGCCGGCTTTTCTGCGGCGGCGGCGTTAGCACGGGCCGACCACGCGCTCGAGCAGGTGGGGCTCACGGCTGCCGCCCTTCGGCCGCTCGTGACGCTCTCCAAGGGCATGCGCCAGCGGGCGAAACTCGCCGGTGCGATCGCCCACGACCCCGACCTCGTCGTGCTCGACGAGCCGTTCAACGGCCTCGATCCCGTGGCCCGGCACGACCTCGTGACGCTTGTGCGCGGCTGGGCCACGACGCGCAGCCTGATCGTGGCCAGCCATCTCCTCCACGAGGTGGAGTCGCTTGACGCCGGGTTGGCCGTGATCCTCGGCGGCCGGCTCGTGGCCAGCGGTGGCGCGGCGGAGATCCGTGGCCTCGTCGACGCACTACCCGGGGAGGTGACGATCCGGTGCGCGGAGCCGCGGCAGTTTGCGGAACTTGCCTTTCGAATCGGCGGTGTGGAGGGAGTGCGGATCGAAGGCGATGCAGTGATCGTCGCGACGCATCGGCCGGTCGCGTTCGTCGAGGAGGCCGTGGTGCGGGCGCTCGACGAGGGGCTGCACCTCGGCGAGGTCATGCCGGCCGACCGCTCGCTCGAGGGCATCTTCGGGCATCTCGTGCGGCTGCATCGCGGGGTGAAGGCATGAGCAGCGATCGCACAGGCCTGCCGGCGGCAGTGTGGACGGTAGCCATGTTTCAGCTCGACAGGCTGCTCACCTGGCCGCGGCTCGTGATGGCCGCCGTGGGCGTCGTGTTTCCCGCCGGCGTGATGCTGGCGGCCGGCCGGGCAGCGCGGGGCGGGCTCACGTCGGACGTGCAGGTGGCGCTGCTCTATGCCCTGATCCCAGAGGCGGTGTGCATGCTCGGCCTGCTCGTGACGATGTGCCCGGCGGTGGCCGACGAGCTCGAGCGGGGCACATGGGCCCACGTGGCCACGCGGCCGAACGGCCGCCGGGCGCTCCTCGTGGGCACCTGGCTCGCTGCGGTGATCTGGACGGGCATGGCGGCGATCGTGGCGACGGCGCTTGCGCTCGCGGTGACCACGATCGAGCGGCCGGTGGCCGTGGGTGCGATGTTTGCCGCACTCGTCGCGCTCTCCTGCGTGGGCCGCGCGGCGCTGTTCGCGATCCCGGCCGTTGTGCTGCCGAAGCGGGCGCTCGTGGCGAGTGTGGGCGTGGGGCTCGTCGTCGAATATCTGGCAGGCACGATTCCGGCTCTCGTCAACCAGGCGACGGTGAGCCTCAGGCTGCGGAGCCTGCTCGTCGACTGGATGGGGTGGAAGCGGAAGCTGCCGACGGAGATGCAGCTGTTCATCGATCCGCAGCCCGCGTGGCTCCACGTGCTTGCCGTAGCCGTGCTCACGACCGTGCTCCTCGCCGTGGCCGTCGCGATCCTCGACCGCCGCCAGTTTCCCCCGAGCGACGAGGTGTAGCCTCGCCTGCTGAGCAGACTCGGGAGTTTTGGCTACGATCGTAATGATGACCATCCAGCCGAACACCACGGGATCCATCCGCGATCTCACAGGGCAACTTGTGTTTCTTGGTACCGGCACGAGTGTCGGCGTGCCGATCGTGGGCTGCCGGTGCGCGACGTGCACGAGCGCTGATCCGCGAAACCAGCGCACGCGCACGAGCGTGGCCCTCGGGCTCCCCGGCGGCACGCTGCTCGTCGACACCACGCCCGACCTCCGCAGCCAGCTGCTCCGCGAGCGGATCGGCGGCGTGCAGGCGATCCTCTACACCCACGATCACGTCGACCACGTCTACGGTCTCGATGACATCCGCCCGATCTGCTATCGATCCGGCGGCCCCGTGCCCGTCTACTGCGAAGACCGTGTCGAGCGGCGAATTCGCAGGGCCTTCGACTACGCGTTCGAGCCGATGCCGGTGCCGGGCGGTGGCGTGCCGAAGATCACATTCGAGCGGATCACGACCGCGCCCTTCGACATCCTCGGCGCCCGCGCGATCCCGCTGCGGCTGCGGCACGGCGTGTTCGACGTGCTCGGCTTCCGGTTCGGGAACGTCGCCTACTGCACCGACACGAACCTGATCCCGGACGAGACGTGGCCGCTCCTCACGGGCCTCGACACGCTAATTCTCGACTGCCTGCGGCCCGAGCGGCATCCCACGCACCTTTCGCTCGACGAGGCGCTCGCGGTTGCAACCCGCGTGGGGGCCCGCCGCACGCTCTTTGTGCACATGTCGCACGACATGGAGCACGCGGCCGTCGCGGCCCGATTGCCAGAGGGGGTGGAGTTGGCCTACGACGGTCTCGTGATTCCGCTGATGTAGGACAGGCTTCAGCGTGTCACGAAAACCGACAGGCTAAAGCCTGTCCTACGCGTAGACAGACAGGCTGAAGCCTGTCCTACTTCCGCAGCCGGAGCGAATTCGCGATCACGGAGAGCGAGCTCAGGCTCATCGCCGCGGCGGCGAGCATCGGGCTCGTGACGTGGCCGAGCCAGGGATAGAGTGCGCCCGCCGCGAGTGGAATCGCAAGCACGTTGTAAAGAAAGGCCAGAAACAGGTTTTGCCGCACGGTGCGCATCGCGAGCTTGGCGAGATCGAGCGCCCGCGGCACGGCCGCGAGGCCGCCGGAGAGCAGCGTGATGTCGGCTGTTTCGAGGGCCACGTCGGCCCCCGAGCCCATCGCGATGCCCACGTCGGCCGCGGCGAGGGCCGGGGCGTCGTTGATGCCGTCGCCAACGAATGCGACGCTCCGGGTACGGGTTTCTGCCGCATCTGGGGCGCGGCCGAGTCGGGAGATGTACGCCGCCTTGTCGGCGGGAGACAGGCCGCCGTGAACCTCGTCGATCCCGATCGATTGGGCAAGCCGGCCGGCGGCGGCGGGCGTGTCACCCGAGAGCAGGCCGGTGACGAAGCCCCGGCGATGCAGGTCGGCGATCACGGCCGCGGTTTCAGGGCGTAGCGAGTCGGCCACGGTGACGAAGCCGGCCAGCTGGCCATCGATCCCCACCGCGATCGTGGTCCCGGACGAGCGTAACGCCGAGGAGTTCGCCGCTGCCGCGCCGGCGATGCCCTGCGTCTCCAGGAATTCGGGGGTGCCGACGTCGACCCGCCGTCCGGCCACGCTGCCCGTGATCCCGCGGCCGACGACGGCCCGAATGCCACTCGCGGGCTCGAGATCCACGCCCGCCTCCGTCACCGCCTGCAGGAACGCCCGCGCGAGCGGATGCTCGCTCGCCGCCTCGAGGCTCGCGGCGGCGGCGAGGAGTGAGCAAAACGGTTCGGCAGCGAGCGTGGCAGATGCGGCCGGCACGTCATCGACCGTCGTCCGGATACCATCGGCCCGCATCGCCGTCACCGCCACGATCCGCGGTCGGCCGAGCGTGAGCGTGCCCGTCTTGTCGAAGAGCATCGTGTCGACCGACGCCAGATGCTCCAGTGCCTCGGCGGAGCGCACGAGGATGCCTGCGCGGGCCCCACGACCGATCGCCACCGTCATCGCCAGTGGCGTGGCGAGGCCGAGCGCACAGGGGCACGCGATCACGAGCACACTCACGGCCGAAAGCAGGCCGAGGGTGAACCGCGGCTGCGGCCCAAACGCAGCCCATGCCAGAAACGTGACGCAGGCGATCGCGAGCACCGCCGGGACGAATATGGCCGCGATCCGATCGGCGAGCTGCTCGATCGGGGCGCGCTTTTCATGGGCTTCGCGCACGAGCCGCGTGATCCGGGCCACGAGCGAATCGTTGGCGGCTGAAGAGGCCTCCATCGTGATGGCCCCCGCGCCGTTGATCGCGCCGCCCAGCACGCGGTCGCCCGCAGCCCGCTCGACCGGCAGCGGCTCACCCGTGAGCAGCGATTCGTCGCACGCTGTCGCGCCTTCGCGGATGACGCCGTCCACCGGAATCCTGCCGCCGGGCTTCACACGCAGGACGTCTCCCTTCCGCACCGCGGCGAGCGGCACGATCTCGCCGCCCGGAACCCGTTCGGCCGTCGGCGGCACGATATCCATGAGCGCGCGGATCGCGCCCGTCGTCGCCCGGCGGGCGCGGGTTTCGAGGAGCTGCCCCACGAGGACGAGCACGATGATCATCCCGGCCGACTCGAAGAACACCTCGATGCTTCCATCACTTCGGCGAAATGCCTCGGGAAACAGCCCGGGCGCGAGCGTCGCCACCACGCTGACGGCATAGGCCACGCCCACGCCGAGTGCGATCAGCGAAAACATCGTCGGCCTGCCGCGGCGGAAGCCGGCCCAGCCACCGGCGAGGATTGGCCATCCGCCCCAGAACACGATCGGCGTCGCGAGGGCGAACTGTATCCAATTGCCGAGCCGACCGGTGAGGCCCATGCGGGCGCACCAGGCGGCGAATGTGTGGCCGCCGGTCCACGCCGGCAGGATATGTGCCGCCATCGGCGCCATCGCGAGGGCGAACAGGATCGCCGCGAGCACGGCGCACACTGCGAGCCGCGGGCCCTCGCCTTGCGGCCGCGACTCGGCCGCACAGCAGGGGGGGACGACGGCTGCCGCCGTGGGCGTCGGCGCGGCGTCGGGCTGGATCACGGGCAGCTGGAGCATCGCGGAATTCTATGCGACGTCCGTCGGACAGGCTTCAGCCTGTCTCGTAGGCCGACAGGCTGAAGCCTTTCCTACATGCCGGAGTGCGAAGCGGCAGCCAAGCGGTCGAGCGTGGCGGCGGCGCGGCCGGAGTCGATGGCGGCGGCAGCAAGGCTCGCCGCCGATGAAGGGCTGTCGGCCTTCCCCGCGGCCCAGAGCACGGCGGCCGCGTTGAGCACGACGATCTCTCGCCGTGGCCCGGCTCCGCCGGCGAACACGTCACGGATTGCGGCTGCGCTTTCCTGCGGCCCATCGACCGCGAGCGCTACCAGATCGGCTGCGGGCCGCGTGTGGATCCCGAAATCCTCCGGTGTCCACCGAAACCGTCGCGTACCCGCCGCCGAGACGTCGATCACGTCGGTTGGCCCGAACAGGCTCACTTCGTCGAAGGCTTTGGAGCTGTCGCCGGCGATCGTGCCCGAGACGACGACCACGCGGGTGGCCCCAAGCGCAAAGGCCGCCTCGGCCAGCGCCTCGCGTACGGCGGGTCGCCCCACGCCGATCACCTGCACTGTGGCGCGGGCCGGGTTGCAGAGCGGGCCGACGAGATTGAACACGGTGGGCCGGCCAAGCGAGCGACGCAGCGGGCCCACCGTGGCCATCGCCGGATGATGGACGGGCGCGAGGCAGAAGCAAAGACCGATCTCGCGCAGACAGGTGGCCGATACCTCGGGCGGGGCATCGATGCGGACGCCGAGCGACTCGAGCACGTCGCCCGATCCGGTGCGGCTCGAGACGGCCCGATTGCCATGCTTCGCCACCGGCAGGCCCGCCGCCGCTGCCACGATCGCGGCGGCCGTGGAGATGTTGAACGTGCCCGAGCCGTCGCCACCGGTGCCGCAGGTGTCGGCAACGAGCGGGAGAGCGTGGATCACCGGCCGCATCCGTGCCCGGAGCGCGTCGGCCACGCCGGCGATCTCGGTGGCCGATTCACCGAGATCGGCAAGCGCCACGAGCCACCGGCCGAGGTCGGCGAGGTCGATCGTGCCCGCGAGGGCACCTTCGACGAGGGCCGCCGTCTCGTCACGCGCGGCGTGCGCTCCCGATGCGAGCCGTGCGGTGCTCGCCGTCAGCAGGGCTCGGGTGTCTGGGGCAGCGGACAAGCAAACCTGCCTGTGGCGGGGGCGTCGTGTCGGGAGGAACGGGTTTCGGATACCATTCCAGCGTACATCCCAGGGAAAATCCACGTGCCTCGCAAGGTGATTCTCGACGTCGATCCCGGCATCGATGACGCCGTGGCCTTGGCCATGGCACTCTTCGATCCGCGGCTCGAGGTCCTGGCGGTGACGGCGAGCGGCGGAAACGTCTCCCCTGAGCAGGCGACAGCCAATCTTCAGACGCTCGTCGGCCTCCTCGACCCGCCACGCCTGCCGCGGCTCGGCGCCGCTCCGACCGACACCGTCTGGCCTGCCAAACCATTCAGCATGCACGGCCCCGACGGCCTCGGCGGCATCGATCTGCCCCTGGCCCGGCTGCACAGCGGCCATGTCTCGGAGAAGGTGATCTGGGAGACGTTTCACGCCCATCCGCGCGAGGTCACGTTCGTGGCGCTCGGGCCGCTCACGAACCTCTCCCGCGTGCTCACCCGCGATCCGGCGATCGTGGAGCTCATCGGCGAGGTGGTGATTGCGGGCGGCACGGCGCATGGCAACGGCAACGCCACGCCCGTGGTCGACTTCAATTTCTACTGCGACCCGCGGGCCGCGCGGCACGTGGTGCGCGAGCCGATGGCGAAGACGCTCGTGCCGCTGGAGACCACCGGGCAGGTGACGTTTGGTTTCGAACTGCTCGACCAGCTGCCGGCGGAGTCGTCGCGGGCGGGGCTGATCCTGCGGGCCATGCTGCCCCACACCTTCCGCGCCCACCGGCAACTCCTTGGAAGCGAGGGGATCAGTCTGCACGACGTCGTGGGGCTCGTGGCCGTCACGAATCCCGAACTCTTCGAACGGTCGACTGTGGCCGCCGACATCGAAACGGGTGGTGAGCTCACAGCGGGAATGCTCGTGGTGGACCGGCGCACGGTTCGGCAGTGGCGGCCGAACCTTGACCTACTTACCGGCTGCGACGTCGAGGCGGTGAAAGACTGCATCCTGCGCGGCCTGGCGGCAGCGGGCGCCGGCACGTGACGTAACTACTCGAACTGTGCCCGGCTGGCGACAGGCATCTCGAGCGTGATCCGCCCCTGCTCGCGAAACACCACGAGCGTTACGGTGCTGTTCGTGGGGGTCATGCTCACGAGGCTCACGAGGTGGTCGTCGTCTTCCACCGCGGTGCCGTCGAACTCCACGATCACGTCGTCGACACGGATGCCGGCAGCGTCGGCCGGCGAGCCCTTCGTGACTTCCTTCACATGGGCGCCGACGGCACGCACCATCCCCAGCCGCTGGGCCGACCGCTGCGTGAACGCGTTGTCGAGTTTGACGCCGAGGTAGGCCCGTGACACCATGCCCGTTTCCACGAGCTGCCGGGCGACGAACATCACCATCCGGATCGGGATCGCGAATCCGATCCCCTCGCTGCCGCCGGAGTTGCTGGCAATCGCGGTGTTGAGGCCGACCACTTCGCCGCGCAGGTTCACGAGCGGACCGCCGCTGTTGCCTGGGTTGATCGCGGCATCGGTCTGGATGAAGTCCTGGAATCGCACGACGTCGTCGCCCCCGAGTTCGAGGTCGCGTCGGCCGAGGGCCGAGACGATTCCGAGCGTCACGGAGTGTGACAGCCCGAACGGGCTGCCCACGGCCAGCACCGTGTCGCCGATCTGAACGGGATCGTCGGTGGCGAGACGGGCCGTTTCCAGGTCGTCGGCCTCGATCTCGAGCACGGCGATGTCGGTCGGGGCATCGGACCACAGCCGCAGCGGCTTGATCTCACGCGCGTCGTCGAGCCGAATCGTGATGTTGTCGAGATCGGCACGGTTGATGACGTGACGATTCGTGATCACGACCGTGCTGCCGGCGATCTCGGTGATCACCCCCGAACCGGCTTCGTCTTCACTGGCCTTGCCATTCTTCGGCCGCAAGGCCGGCTTGCGGGTGTCGATGTGCACGACCGTGGGGCGGACGAGTTGCGTGAGCCGGCGGAGCTGGGTGCTCTGCCGCTCGAGGATTTCGGCGTCGCGCTGCACCTGCTTGTAGAGCTGGTCGCGTTCATCGACGGAGAGCCGCGTCGGCCGCATCGGGTCGACGCGTTGGCCGGAAAGCGGCGCAATGCGAGAAAGTGGCGGCTCCTCGGCGGCGACGGGGCCGCCTCCGACAAAGTGGCCGGCGATCATGGCGAGCAAGGCCGCGACCAAGAAGCCTTGGTCGCGACGACGGGGCATGACGGACGGGCGGTGCATGGGCCACTCGGGGCGGGACGACTGGATGCTCTCGCGAAGCATACCCGACGCCCGCCATTCAGGAGTGGTCACGACACGTCGATTTCGAGATCGCCGGCCACGGTGTCCTCTCGGGACTCCTCCCTGCCGGAAAGCCCCATCCCGGAACGCTCCGACTCCCGCTGGCACCCGATGCACATCGTGGCATAGGGCAGGGCGTTGAGCCGCGCCATCGGGATTTTGCCGCCGCAGTATTCGCAGGTGCCGTACTGACCCGCCCGCATCCGCTCGAGGGCATTTTCGATCGAAGCCAATTCCCGGCTTTCGACCTCGGCCAACTGGGAACTGATCTCGTCGTGCGACGAATCGAGAGCCGCGTCGACAAGGTCGCCCGGCGATTCACTCCGCAGTTCCTTGAGTAGCGACAAATCGCCCGCCAAAGCGCTGCGCAGGGCATCGCGCCGGCGGACCAAAATCGCCCGAAGGTTCAGCAGTGCGTCTTTTCTCGCCATGGTTGTTGCTCCTCGCTTCAACCAATAATACGGCTCCCGCCGCGGTTGGTTCATTCGCCCGAATTTCCCACCTTCTCTATCGAAAAAGCGGGCGAAACAGATCATGACACTTGGCGGGGGCCCGACAGATTCCCCAAAGGCCCCCGGCGCCGTTCGTCTGTCAGGGTTTCGGGCCGCGAAAGCACCAAACGGTGCCGTTGTCGGATGCCAGCACGACCCGTCCGGCTGCCACCGCCGCCCCGGCGGGGAAGCCGCCGCCAGCGTCGAATTCCCAGGCTGGCTCGCCCGTGGCGGCGTCCAGGGCTGCGATCCGCCCAGCCATGTCGGCCACGAGGGCGAGGAGTCGCAAGCCATCGGCTGCCGCCACCACGACCGGTGCCGCGTCGACCTTGCCGCGCATGCTTCTCCGCCAGCCGCGGATGCCGTCGCCGAGGGCGAAGGTCTCGACCGCCTTGCCCCGGCTCCCCACGATCGCAAGCCCGTCGGCCAGGGCGGCGCTCGAGCGGTAGGCCTGGGCGTTCACCGCCGGGGCCATCTTCCAGGCCACCTTCGCACCCTGCACGTCGATCCCGAAAAACGTGCCGCCTTCGGTTCCGAAGAACACCCGCCCGTCGGCAGCCGCTGGCGTCGTGCCGGTCGGTCCGTCGATCGGCACCGCCGTCACCGCGGCGCCCGTCGCAGCGTCGATCACGTGCAGTTTGCCGTCGCAGCCGGCGATGAACACCCGCCCGTCGGCAAGCGTCGGCGAACAGCGGATCTGGTCGGCGATCGAATGCTTCCAACGCAGCGTGCCATCGGCGAGGTTCAGGCAGGCGAGCGATGCATCCTGCGAGCCGACGAAGACTCGGGGACCTTCCCCCTCGTTCGCCGCGGGCAGGATCGTGGGCCCGCCCGAGATCTCGCCCTCGGTCTCGTATTCCCAGGCGATCTGTCCCGTGGCCCGGTCGAACGCCCGCACGACGCCCGTGTCGTCTCCCACGACAACGAGGGGCAGGGTGTCGTCAAGTGAAACGGCAGCCGCCGACGAAAATCCCGCCGCCTCCGCCGTGAACGACCAGCGCGTCGCACCCGTCTCGAGGTCGAGCGCGTGGAACGTGCCGTCGAGGTCGCCGACGTAGATCGTGCCGGCCGCGATCACCGGCACGGCGCCAAACGCCGTCTTCTCGAATGAGCGTCGCCACTGCTCTCCCAGGGGGAGTTCGAGGGGCATCGCCGATCGGCCGGTGCCTGCGGCACACCCGCGGGCCATCGGCCAGGCGTCGGCTGGAGCTTCCGCCATCTCCGCCGAGGAGCCGATGGACGTGGTGAGGCAGAGCGCACAGGTGAGTTGCAACACGCCATGTCTCATCGGGCCGCCTCGTAGAGAGCGGCGAGGTCGGTCACGGTGACCGGCCGTGGATTGAAGCCAGCTGTCCATTGAGTCGCCGCCTCCGCGGCGAGCGTACCGATGTCGGGCGCCGTGACGCGGGCCGCCGCGAGTGTGCAAGCCAGCCCTGCCGCGGCGGCGAGGTCCGAAAGCCAGTGGGCGAGTCGCTCGCCGGCCTCCGCGGCCGGCACATCGACACCGACCTCGCGCAGGAGTTCCGCGTAGCCGGTGCCGCAGTGCGAGCCATTGAATCGCACCACGTGCGGAAGCATCAGCCCCACGGCCTGGCCATGCGCCACGTGGTGCGTGGCCGTGAGTGGATTGGCGAGCGCGTGGGCGGCGCCGAGCATCGAATTCTCGATCGCCAGCCCCGCGATCGCAGCGCCGAACTGCACGGCCGAGCGGTCCGTGATCGAGCCACCATCGGCGAACACGCCGGGCAGATTCGTGGCCAGCAGTCGGAACGCCTCACGCGAAAAGATCCGCGAGGCGGGCGTGGCGGCCCGGCTCACGTGGCTTTCGACGGCATGCGAGAGGGCGTCGATGCCGGTGAGGGCCACGAGGGAGAGCGGCTGCGTGAGCGTGAGGTCGGCATCGAGGATCGCCACGCGAAAGGCGGCACCAGGCGCGCCGCAGGCCATCTTCAAGCCCGTCGCAGGGTCGCTCACGAGAGCAAACGACTGCGTTTCGCTGCCGGTGCCGGCGGTCGTGGGCACGGCGATCGAGGGCAGCATCGGCGCCCGGGTCGAATCGCGTCCGCGGTAGTCCTGCATCCGGCCGCCGCACGAGAACAGGAAGTTGATCCCCTTGGCGCAGTCCATCGACGACCCGCCGCCGAGCCCCACGAGCAGGTCGGGGCGAAACTCCCGAGCCACCTGCGCGCCGGCCTCGATGTGGTCGGTGGTGGGGTTCTCGCCGAACGCGTCGAACACGGTCGTGGCCACGCCGGCTTCGGCGAGCGACTGCAGCGCCCCGGCCGTGTGGCCCGCCTCGATGATTCCGGCGTCGCTGACGACGAGAGCGCGGACAGCGCCTAACTCGCGAGCGAGCCTCCCGAGACGGTCGATCGAGCCGGGGCCGACGACGAGCCGGGGGCCTGGCCGGACCTCGAAATCGCTCGTCCAGCGGTGGTCCATCACGCCACGCCCGCCGGGCTCGGCGCCGGCACCTGCAAGGCCCGCGAGCGGTAGAGAAAGTCGATGATGTTGCCCTCGTGGGGCTGGAGCCAGTCGAGCTTGGTCGTGGGGATCGGACCGAGGTTGAGGCGGTCGATCACCGTGCTGTCGATGAGCCGGCTCTGGAATGCATCGTCGTCGGTGATCGCCGTGGCCACGAGCGTCGGCCCGATCGCGTCGAGCATCCGATCCTGCGGGCAGGCGACGACGCTCACGAACGGGAACATGTATTCCGCCTTCGCAATCTCCGGCTCAGGGCTGGCACAGTGGACCACCGTGGGCCGCAGCCAGCCGCACCGTTCGCCTTCGACGAAGCGGGGGCCGTAGGCCGCCGTGGCGTGGCTCACGCCGGGGGCCTTCAGCCCCGCCTCGATTTGCTCCCAGGTGGCCTTGGCGGCACCGGGCACCGTGAAGGCTGCGAGCTTCGCTTCGGCATCGTCCGGCGGTTTGACCTCGATCGGGCCAAGCCGGGCGGCGAGCGCCTCGGCGATCGCGTGCGTGTGGCGGCTGGCATACACCGCCGACGCATTGATGCACCCGCGGCCGCTATTGGCCGCCACGCTCTCCACGATCACGTCGAGATGGCGTTCCCAGTCGTCGACGCAGTCGTCGCCGAAGATCACCTTCGAGAACCCCGGCCCATGCACCTGCACGCCCGGGTTGCCACGATACTGCTCCACCGTCTTCGCGCTGCCGAAGATCATGCTCCGCCGACAGCCGGCCAGAATCGCCCCGCCCACGTCGGTCGCCCCTGGATAGAGCCCGATCGCCTCCGCTGGGATGCCCGCCTCCACCATCGCCGCCGCCATCCGGTAGGGCGTCCACGGCTCCTGCCCGCCCGGCTTGAGCACGAGGCCCACGCCGAGTGCGATCACCGGCAGCCAGAGCGTGTGCACGCCGGGCGAGTTCGAGGGGAGCACCAGCCCGAGCACCGGCGCCTGCGCCTGATAGCTCACCACCACGCCACGGTGCTCTTTGCCGTAGCCTTTCCAGAGAATCTCCGGCGGCAGGCCGCGCGACAGCGCGTCGAGCATCCGATCCATGTTGGAGAGCACGAACAGGTTCTTCTGCATATTGGCCCGGCAGAGGCTCTCCGGCAGCCCCGTCGTGGCCGACTGCTGCTTCACGAAATCGTCCGGCGACTGCCTGGCATCACCGACCTGGAGCGTGCCGTGGGCATACAGGTTGCCCGCCGTCTGGAGCCGCTCGACGACGTCTTTCGGATCGAGTGCCAAGAGCGCCGCCCGCGCCTGCCCCGCCTTCTGCAGATCACGGCCGACGATCGCCCCGCCCACCTGGCTCACTTCGGCGACAGGCTCGCCGGTGAGAAAGTGCACGAGCTTCGTGCGTTCGAGCGACTCATACGGCTTGCCAAACCGCCAGGCGGGAAGATGCATGTGTGAGGTCCTCGGGAGCGTGTGAACGAGAACAGATTCTAGCCTGTCGTCTTTCAGTTCGTGCGCGCCGGCTCGGGGTTACCCCGTACCGTCTCGCCGGACGTTCGCCTCCGCCCTCCAGGCTCCGGCTCACTCGGATTTGCCTGCGCTGCGCCATCCATGGCTCCGCTGGTCAAATACGCCGTCTCAACGGTAGGGGCAACCCCTCGCCTCCTCAACTGGAAAGGGGCTAGGCG
>Ga0208783_10001126_pt1 | contig 16105 bp, 14 predicted proteins | sample DEB19_08_DNA_2_FD_184529 | JGI IMG/M metagenome (GOLD analysis project Ga0208783, IMG submission 184529) | Aqueous microbial communities from the Delaware River and Bay under freshwater to marine salinity gradient to study organic matter... | ecosystem: Environmental > Aquatic > Marine >... | reverse complement strand
GGCCGACATGGTGATGGTGAAGCCGGCCGGCACGGCGCTCGACGTGATCTGGCGGGTGAAGCAGGCCTTCGGCGTGCCGACGCTCGCGTATCAGGTGAGCGGGGAATACGCGATGATCCAGGCCGCGGCCGCCAACGGCTGGCTCGACGGGGAGAAGGCGGCCATGGAGAGCCTGCTTGTGCTCAAGCGCGCGGGGGCCGATTGCATTCTCACCTACTTCGCCCCCGAGATCGCCAAGGCCCTCGCGCGCTAGGCCGTGTCACTTCGGCATGCCGAGGGCTGTGCGGAGCACCGGCTCGAAGGCGTCGGCCTGGCGCAGGCAAGGAGGCATTTCACGACGCCAACTACGCCGCGCTCCGGGAGGCGTTCGACACGAGCACGATCGGCGTATCCGGCCGGGTCGTCCGCAGCCGCTTCACGAGCGGGATGCACCGCTCGCGCACCATGTCGGCGTTCATGTTGGGGAGGCAATCGATCACGTAGCAGGCCGCATCGACACGGGCGAGCAGGTCGCCGACGCCCGGATCCATCCGACCATTACCAGAGAAGCCAAGGTTGGCGACGGGCCGGTCGAGCTGTCGGCCGAGAATCGCCACATGCGCCATGCCCGGGCGGCTCGCGCAGGCGCCATGCGTGATCGACGTTCCATAGAACACGATCGGCTTGCCGCGCGGAGGCAGCCAGGTGAACGCCGCGCCTTGCGACACGCCGATGGCGAGCGAGTCGACACCGTTGAAGAGGGGTAGCCACAGGGCGTACTCGCGACTGCCCGGCACGAGGCCGGCGTGAAGCGGCAGGTCGAGCGATTGCGCCTCGGGCTTGATGGCGGCGACCCAGCGCCAGCGGCCGGCGTCCCGAGCGTAGAGATCGACGCCGCTCATGCCGCTGGCGGGCATGTGCGGCTTGTCGAGCACGGCGCTGCGGAGGCCCAGGCGCACGTGGATCGCCGTGGCATCGGTGCGGAAGCGGGCCAGCATGCCGGTGGAATCGCGGCTCAGGTTCCAGACCGGCTTGGGCACGGTCGCTTCGGCAGCCGCCGGAAAGCGATCGAACGGCCGCAGGCGTTCCTCGTCGGCCCAGAGTCGGCCTTCGACCTGATCCGCCGAAAGGGCGTGCCATGTGAGCGGCGGAGGCGGCGGTGGATCATCGGCGGCGACACCCACGACGGCCGGCAGGCCCGCGCCGGCCACGAGAGCGCAGGCGAGCAATGAGCGTCGCAGGGTCGTCATGGCGAACATCTCCTGGAGGGCTCGGAGAGGACGTCATGCCTTCGGCCGGAAGGCGACGATCCGCTCGGGATGGGTGTCGAGGCGCGGGGGATCGGGAACGCCCGTGTGGATGAGGTCGATGCAGTAGGGAATCGCGGGAAACACCGCATCGAGGCATTCGCGGATGCTCCTCGGCCGCCCCGGCAGGTTGACGACCAGCGCCCGCCCGCAGACGCCCGCCGTCTGCCGCGAGAGGATCGCCGTCGGCACCTTCTCGAGCGACACCTTGCGCATCAGTTCGCCAAACCCGGGCAGAAGCTTGGTGCACACGCGCTCGGTGGCCTCGGGCGTCACGTCGCGCGGGGCGGGACCGGTGCCACCGGTGGTGACGACCAGGCAGCAGCCCGCCTGGGCCAGGGCACGGATGGCTGCGGCGATCGCGTCGAGGTCGTCGGGCACGATCTGCTCGTGCGCCTCCCAGGCACTGGCGAGCACCTCGGCGAGGTAGGTGCGGATCGCCGGGCCCCCCTCGTCGGCATACTCTCCGCGGCTGGCCCGATCGGAGACGGTGAGGATGCCGATCTGCGCCGACATAGGTGGGATAGGCTTCAGCCTGACTGTTTTTATTGGGACAGGCTGAAGCCTGTCCTACATCACGCCGCGCGATTCGAGCAGCTTCACGAGCGCATCCACGCACTTGCCCACCGGCCATTCGTGCGTGGGCAGCACGAGATCGGGCTTGGCAGGCGGCTCGTAGGGGGCCGTGACGCCGGGGAAGTTCGTGAACTCGCCCGTGTCGGCCAGCCGGTAGTGGCCGTCGGTGTCGCGCGTGCGGCAGACCTCGGTCGGGGCCGAAAGATGCACGATGAGGAACCGATCGCTGCCGACCCGCTCGGCGGCCTTCCGCCGCACTTCCTCGTCGGGGGCGACGAACGCGCCGATGCAGATGATGCCGGCGTCGTTGAAGAGCTTGGCGACCTCGACGCTGCGCCGCAGATTTTCGCTGCGTTCACCGGCCGAGAAGCCGAGGTCCTTGCTGATGCCCAGCCGCATGTTCTGCCCGTCGAGCACGGTGACGGCCCGCCCCAGGTCGAAAAGCCGCCGTTCGAGCGCCCGCGCGAGCGTCGACTTTCCGGAGCCGGTGAGCCCCGTGAGCAGAAGCGTGACCGGCTTCTGCCCGAACCGGGCCTCCCGCTCCTCGGCCGTCACGCCGCTCGCTTGCCCATGGAGGTGCTCATCGGCCGCATCGCCCCAGTGGTCGTCCGCGGCCTCGTCGGGCTCGCGGTCGAGGATCATGCCGGCGCCCACGGTCGCGTTCGTGACGCGGTCGATCATGATGAAGGCGCCCGTGGCCCGGTTGCGGCGGTAGGCGTCGAATGCGATCGGGCTCGTGAGCGTGATCGCGCAGCGGCCGATCTCGTTGAGGCCCAGCGTCGGCGTGGGCTGCCGGTGGAGCGTGTTGACGTCGATGCGGTAGCGCAGCGTGCCGACGGCGCCCGTCGTGACCTTGCTCGTCTGCTTGAAGAGATACTGCTTGCCAGGCACGAGCGGCTCGTCGCTCATCCACACGATCGAAGCCTCGAACTTGTGGTCGACCTTGGGCACGTTGCCGGGCCGCACGAGCATGTCGCCGCGGCTCGAATCGATCTCGTCTTCGAGCGTGAGCGTCACCGACTGCGGAGCGAACGCCTCTGTGAGCTCGCCGTCGAACGTGACGATGCTCTTGACGCGGCTCTTCTTCCGCGAGGGGAGCGACATCACCTCGTCGCCCCGACGGATGATCCCCGACGCGACCGTGCCGGCGAACCCCCGAAAATCGAGGTTCGGCCGGAGCACGAACTGCACCGGAAACCGAAAATCCTCGAGGTTGCGATCGGAGCCGATGTAGACCGTCTCCAACAGCGGCATCAGCGGCGACCCGGTGTACCACGGCATATTCGGGCTCGGGGCCACCACGTTGTCGCCCTTGAGCGCCGAAATCGGCATGAAGTGGACGTCGGGCAGTTCGAGCCGCGAGGCGAACGCGACATAGTCGGCCTTGATCTTCTCGAACACCGCCTGGTCGTAGCCCACGATATCCATCTTGTTGATCGCGACCACGATGTGCTTGATGCCGAGCAGCGAAACGATGAACGAATGCCGCTTTGTCTGCGTGAGCACGCCGTGCCGGGCATCGACGAGGATGATGGCCAGGTCGGCCGTCGAGGCGCCCGTGGCCATGTTTCGCGTGTACTGCTCGTGGCCGGGCGTGTCGGCGATGATGAATTTGCGTTTGTCGGTCGAAAAGTACCGGTAGGCGACGTCGATCGTGATCCCCTGCTGCCGCTCGTCCTCGAGGCCGTCGGTGAAGAGCGCGAGATCGACTTCGTCGCCGGTCGTGCCGTAGCGCGACGTGTCCTTCTTGATCGCCGCGAGCTGATCTTCGTAGATCATCTTCGACTCGTAGAACAGCCGGCCGATGAGCGTGCTCTTGCCGTCGTCGACGCTTCCGCAGGTGATGAAGCGCAGAAGCTCCTTGCGCTCGTGCTGCGCGAGGTACTCGTCGATGTTCGTGGCGATCAGAGATGACTGGTGGGACATGCGCTAGAAATAGCCCTCCTTTTTTTTGCGCTCCATGCTGCCGGCCTCGTCGGAATCGATGAGCCGTCCTTGGCGCTCGGAGAAGGTGGTGAGCAGCATCTCCTGGATGATCTCGGGGAGCGTCGTGGCGGTGGAATCGACCGCCCCCGAGAGCGGGTAGCAGCCGAGGGTGCGGAATCGCACGCGGCGCATCTCGGGCTTTTCACCGGGCTCGAGCGGCAGCCGCTCGTCGTCCACCATGATCATCACGCCGTCGCGCCACACGATCGGCCGCTCCTTCGCGAAGTACAGCGGCACGATCGGGATGTTTTCGAGGTGGATGTATTGCCAGACGTCGAGTTCGGTCCAGTTGGAGAGCGGGAACACGCGGATGCTCTCCCCCTTGCGGACCTTCGTGTTGTAGAGGTTCCAGAGTTCGGGCCGCTGGTTCTTGGGATCCCAGCGGTGAAATTCGTCGCGAAACGAAAACACCCGCTCCTTGGCCCGGCTCTTCTCCTCGTCGCGGCGGGCCCCGCCGAAGGCCGCGTCGAAGCGGTGCTTGTCGAGCGCCTGCCGCAGGGCCTGCGTCTTCATGATGTCGGTGTGCACCTTGCTGCCGTGCGTGATCGGGTTGATGCCCTGCTTTCGCCCCTCTTCGTTCACGTGCACGATCAGCTTGAAACCGAGCTCCTTGGCGACGTACTCGTCGCGCAGCCGATACATCTCCTGGAACTTCCAGGTGGTGTCGATGTGCATCAGCGGGAACGGGGGCTTCGCCGGATAGAACGCCTTCTCGGCCAGCCGCACCATCACGGCGGAATCCTTCCCGATCGAATAGAGCATCACCGGGTTTTCGAACTCGGCCGCGACTTCGCGGATGATATGGATGCTCTCGGCTTCGAGCTGGCGGAGGTGGGTGAGGTTGTAGGTCGTCATCGCGCTCGCGGAGGGATCAAGGGAACCCGTACTCTAGGGCACCACGTTTCCGCCGACAATCGCGGCTGAAAGCTCGTTCGATCTCAACGCGCCCATCACGGCTTCGGGGGAGCGGCAAAAGTCTCCTCACTCAGGCCGCCGCGGCCCTCGTTCGGGAAGCGTTCGCCGGCTCCCCCGAAGCCTCCCTCTACCAGTTGAGGAGGCTCGGGGTTACCCCTGCCGTTGAGACGGCGTATGTGACCAGCGCAGGCATGGATGCCGGAGCGCAGGCACATCCGAGTGAGCCGTAGCCTGGAGGGCGGAGGCGAACGTCCGGCGAGACGGTACGGGGTAACCCCGAGCCGGCTTGGGCGAGTTGATTCCCGGCGAGCTCACGACAGGCCGTCACGGAATGCGTCGGCTTGGCGGCGGATCGCTTTCAAGTCGGCCACCGGCTTGCGATCGAGATTCTTGAGCTGCATCGTCATGCGCTGGTTCTTGCGCAACAGTGTCGCGTGGCGGGCGAGGAAGTCCCAGTAGAGGGTCGTGAACGGGCAGGCGTCGGGGCCGGTCGCGACCGTGGGCTTGTAACGGCAGCCCTTGCAAGCGTTGCTCATCCGGTCGATGTAGGCGCCGGTGGCACAGTAGGGCTTTGAGGCCATCACGCCGCCGTCGGCGAATTGGCTCATGCCGAGGGTGTTGGGCAGTTCCACCCACTCGACCGCGTCGACGTAGACGGCGAGATACCAGCGGTGCACGTCCTGTGGCTTCACGCCCATGAGCATCGCAAACAGCCCCGTCACCATCAGCCGCTGGATGTGGTGGGCATAGCCGTAGCGCAGGGTCTGGGAAAGCGCGTCCTTGAGGCAGTTCATCTCCGTGGCGGCCGTCCAATAGAAATTCGGAAGGTCACGATCCGCCCCGAGGCTGTTGCGCGCCTCGTACTCCGGCATGAAGTGCCAGTAGACGCCGCGAACATACTCCCGCCAGCCGATCACCTGCCGGATGAAGCCTTCGGTGGCCTCGAGTGGAGCCTTGCCTTTTCGCCAGGCGCGCTCCGCCGCGGACACGACGTCGCGTGGGTCGAGCAGTTTCAGATTCAGGGCCTGCGACAGCCGTGCGTGGTAGAGCCACGGTTCGCCGATCCAGATCGCGTCTTGATAGCGGCCGAAGTTTGCGAGCCGTTTGGCGACGAAGTCGTCGAGGGCGGCCCGGGCATCCTCGGGCGTGACGGGCCAGTCGAAGTCGTCGAGGCTGCCGGGGTGCGCGGCAAACCGCGCGTTCACGAGGTCGATCACGCGGCGAGTCACGGCATCCGGTGCAAAGCGTTTCGGCGTCGGGAGCTTGCCCGGCCCGGTCTTCGGGAAGGCGCCGCGGTTTTCGGCATCGAAATTCCACTGGCCGCCGGCCGGCTCGCCATCGTCCATGAGCACGCCGAATTTCTCCCGGAGCGGCCGGTAGAAGTATTCGAGCCGCAGCTGCTTGCGGCCCTCCGCATGCGCCGCGAAATCGGCCCGCGAGGCGAAAAAATGGCGATCGGGCCGAATGTCGAGCGGGATGCCGGCCGCCTTCGCCGCGGCTCGCAGGGCCTGCTGCACCCGCCACTCGCCCGGCTCCACCACGATGAGCCGGTCAGGGGGTCGGCCGGCCTTGCGCAGGGCCTCGAGGCTCGCCGCGAGCGCGGCCGCGAGCGATGCCGGCTCTTGGGCCCCGGTTTTCGGCGGCAGTTCCCGATAGTCGATGTCGATCCCTTCGGCCCGGAGCCGGTCGCGAAAATGCCGCATTGCGGCTAGAAACACAGCGATCCTGGCCTTGTGCGTCCAGACGTGCGTCGATTCCTCCGCGACTTCCGCCATCCAGACCCGGTCGCGGGTGCGGTCGAAGCCGTCAAAAGCACTGCCCTGGCGGTCGAGCTGGTCACCGAGCACGAGAACGAGATTGCCAGCCATGGCCTTTACGGTAACGGAAACCCCGGTGAGGGGCTGCAGTGAGGACACTCCAGAGAGGGGGTTTTGGCCAAGCAGCCCATCGTTTGACCCTGCCTTTCGGCGCGGTATTCTTCACGAATCGGCCTGCAGGGATTCTTCCCAGAATGGTGCTCGGCCGACATTTCGAGAAACGCTTGTGATGGCCCGCTGAGTCCGGTTCCGCTGCCCGTGGGCTCCGCCCACAGTGCACGCAGTGCTTCTGCTCAGCTTCTCGAGCCACCATGCCCCCGACCTCGCCATCCAGGCGATGCGTCTTTTCTCCACAGGGCGCGGATGCCGGCCCCGAGACAGTCCATCCCAACCCAACGCTTGACACCAATCGCAACACGAGTACTCTTGCAATTGAGTTGCATATGAGACCCACATCCAAGTCCATGCCATCCGCATTCACCCTCGTCGAACTGCTCGTCGTGATCGCCATCATCGGCGTGCTCGTCGGGCTCCTGCTCCCGGCCGTGCAGGCGGCGCGGGCGTCGGCACGCCGCTCGCAGTGTTCGAACAACATGCGGCAGGTGGGGCTCGCGATGGCGTTGTTTTGCGAAGCCCACAAGGGAAGGTTTCCGGAGACCTCGCACAACGAGGCGAACGACGAGCAGTTGTCCTGGATCTACACCGTGGCCCCGTTCATGGAGAGCGTCGATGCCGTGCGAATCTGCCCGGACGACAAGAAGGGCGCCGAGCGGCTGCGGGAGCGGCTCTCGAGCTACGTGATGAACGTGTACCTCACCGACGAGGGTGGGACGGGATCGGTGACGAATCGCAACCAGCTCCAGGCGACGTCGAAGACGCTGGCTGCCTTCGAGATTGCGGATGCCAAGGCCGCGCTTATCGAAAACGACCATGTCCACAATCAGGGCTGGTTCACGGCGTCGAACGTCGCGGCGAAGCGCGTCTTCCAGCGCATCGAGGGCGATATGGCCACCCGACGGCATGCCGACGGCAGCCATCTTTTGTTCACCGACTGGCGCGTCGAGTTCGTGCCCGCAGCGACGATCGAATCGTGGGCCGCCACGCAAACGCCGACCGACAATTTTTGTCTTCCCAAGTAGCCGACATCACCATGCGTGCCTCCGGAGTATCACCGATGAATTCCATGACCCTGCGATCTGTCCTCGTCAGTTGCCTGTTGGTGTCGGTTCTGCGATCGGGCATGGCTGAAGAGGTTCACTACGACGTCTTCGTAACGTCCAGTGGTACGTCGCTCGTGATCGGTGGCTATGACGACGTCAACACAGTCGCGGTCATTCCCGAAGGGCAAGTCAGGGTGTTCGGCGGACACGTCGTGGGTTCTGGCACGACCGGGCCATACGAGAGCGAAGCGCCTGGAGAGCCCGGTTTCCGCGCGAGCACCCAGGCGACGCTCAACAATCCGGCGTTGACGACGCCGGCGAATACCTATACGGCGTTGTCCGGCTCGACGGCATTGACCTTCACGTTTGAGCCGATGAGCATCGATAGTCAAGCACGCAATCTTTTCTTTTGGGACGGTGCCGGTGCCGTGGCCTTCGCCCCCGTGGCGTCGAGCGTTTCTTTGGGGCTCCAGAAGCAGGGTGGGGGCGGGTGGCTGGCCTCCATCAATGGCGGATCAGCGGGAGTGATTTCGGGAAACACCATTCAGGCCACGGGTCCGACCGGCAGCGTCCACACCCATCTCTTCACGTTGATCGACGATGCGGGAGCCGCGCCCGGGCAGGGCTTTTACCTCTACTCGCTCCGCATGCATATGAACGGCTACGAGTCGTCCGATCCGCTCTACTTCGTGTTCGGTGCACTCGATCCACTGAATCTTGCCCCGCAGTTCGCCGATCTTGCTGCATTCGAGGCAGCACACGGACTCGCTGAAGGCTGGGTGGAAAGCAATCTCGTCGCCGTGCCGGAGCCGTCCACCGTGGTGCTGGCCGCGCTGGGGTTCGCGGCCGCCGTGGGGGCCAGGTCGTGTCGCCGCCGCGGGGCGGGCTCGCGATAAAACCGCCGTTTTTTCCCTCTTTGACGGTTCGGTTAGTCGAGCCGGCGGGCTGCGGTTGTCCCTGCAGAGAGGCGGCCGTGTCCCCCACAGGCTGCCTCCGGATACCACCGAGGGAGGCAGTCGTGATTGCATTGATTCGTTCGAAGGCAGCAGGCAGTCGACGGCTTGCGCGGCAGGCATCGACGAAGCGGTCGACGGATGCCCGGCGGGCAGAACTCCGTGAGCGGCGGGAGCGATTTTTTGCCCGCCCGATCGAATACATCCCCTGCCGCGAGTTTCTCAGAAAAAACGCCGAGTCGCTGGCGACCACGCCGCCGGCCGATGCCGCTGTACCCCTCGACCGGGATGCGACCGATCGTGCGGGTGCCAAGGGTCTTTCGCCCTATCTGGCGAGCCTCTACCAGACGCGGCTGCTCACGAAGAACGAGGAGCAGTATTACTTCCGCCGGATGAACTGGCTGAAGTTCCGTGCGGCCACGTCCCGAGGGCGGCTCGACAAGCGGCGTGCCACGCGGCGACAGATGGAGGAGGTCGAAGGCTGGCTCGCCGAGGCGGAGACGGTGAAGTCGATCATCATCACGTCGAACCTGCGGCTCGTGGTTTCCATCGCCAAGAAGTTCGTCGACCCGAGCAATTCGTTCGAGGAGCTGGTGAGCGACGGCAACGTGGCCCTCATGCGGGCGGTCGAGAAGTTCAATTTCGCCCTCGGGAACAGGTTCAGCACCTATGCGACCTATGCCGTGCAGCGGCACTTCTTCCGGATGTCGCACAAGGGGCGGCAGCAGAGAAACCGATTCGTGGCGAGCGACGAAGCCCTCAAGGATCGGGCCGAAGATGCGCCCACGGCCGAGTATTGCTCGGCCGAACAGATTGGCGTGCTCAAGGAACTGTTCGGCGGGTTTCTTGGTGATCTCGAGCCGCGGGAACGCCAGATCGTGGTGGCCCGATTCGGGTTCGACGGCAAGCCGCCGCGCACGTTCCGGGAACTCGGCACGGCGATGGGCGTGTGCAAGGAACGCATCCGGCAGATCCAGACGCGGGCCCTCGACAAACTCCGCGACATGGCCGCCGAAGTGAAACTCGAGCAGACCGTGGACAACTGGCTGTGACCGCCGCCGAGGGCCCGAGTCAGCGGGTGTTGATCTTCGGCGCGGGCGGTGGGATCGGGTCCGCTCTCGCGCGGCTCGTCGTGGCCTCGGGCGGCAGCGTGTTTCTCGCCGGTCGTGACGTGGCGAAACTCGAGTCGCTCGGTAGGGATCTTGGCATGCCATCGGGTGCGGTCGATGCGACCGACCCCGATGCGATCGACGCATGTGCCGATGCGGCTTCAGCCGCGCTCGGGGCCCTGACGGGCATCGCCAACTGCGTCGGGTCGCTGTTGCTCAAGCCCGCGCATCTCACGAGCACGGCCGAGTGGCAGGCGACGATCGCTACGAATCTGACGAGCGGCTTCGGCTGTGTGCGGGCCGCCGGCCGGCTCATGAAGGCCGATGGTGGGGCAGTGGTGCTCGTGTCGAGTGCCGCCGCCCGGATCGGTCTGGCCAACCACGAGGCGATCGCGGCGGCGAAGGCGGGGCTCGAGGGGCTCGCCCGGTCGGCGGCGGCCACGTATGCCCGCCAGCGAATCCGGTTCAATGTCGTGGCGCCGGGCCTTGTGCGCACGCCGCTCACGCGGGGGCTCGTCGCGAATGAACTGGCCGAAAAGGCCTCGCTCGCGATGCATCCGCTCGGCAGGCTCGGCGAACCCGACGACGTGGCGCGGGCAATCGCCTGGCTGCTCGACCCAGCGCAAGGCTGGATCACCGGGCAGGTGCTCGGCGTCGACGGCGGGCTGGCCGATGTGAAGTCCCGGCCAGGCTGAGGGCGCCGGCAGCCTGAAATAGGCCGCCCGGCCCGCCGGTGCTATTCTCTGCCGCATGAAATCCCAATCCGCATCCGCCGCGCCCGCGCCGACGTTTCGGCTCTGGCTGATGATGGTGCTCGAGTTCGCCATCTGGGGCGCCTGGCTCCCGCTCATCTGGGGCTACATGGGCAAGGACGGCCTCGCCTTCAGCGATGCCCAGATCGCCTGGGTGGGCAGCGCGTTCGCGATCGCCTCGATCGTAGGCATCTTCTTCTCGAGCCAGTTCGCCGACCGCACGTTCGCCGCCGAGAAGTTCATGGCGGTCAGCCATCTGCTCGGCGGGCTCGCGATCCTCGCGCTCTACTGGGTCCGGGAGATCGCCGCCGCGACGGGGCTCGGCGTGTTCGCCGTGTTCTTCGGGCTGATGCTCGTGCACGCGCTCCTCTACGTGCCCACGATCTCGGTCTCCAACTCGATCGCCTTCACGCACATGCAGAACGCCCGCAAGGAATTCGGCCTGGTGCGCATGGGGGGCACGATCGGCTGGATCCTCTCCGCCTGGCCGCTCTACTTCGTGCTCCAGGGCAAGGAGGGGGCCGAGGCCGTCGCGGCCAGCCGCAACATCTTCCTCGTCTCCGGGATCACGTCGCTCGCGCTGGCCGCGTTCAGCCTGTGCCTGCCGCACACGCCGCCCAAGCGGACGGCCGCGAGCGGCCTGGCCGGCATCGCCTGGCTCAAGGCGGTGGGCTACCTGTCGCATCCCTACCTCCTCGTGCTGTTTGCCGTGACGTTCATCGATGCGGTGATCCACAATGGCTATTTCGTGATGGCTGGCGGATTTCTCGGCAGCAAGACGGTCGGCATCAAGCCCGAATGGATCATGCCGGTGATGAGCATCGGCCAGGTGGCCGAGATCCTCACGATGGCGGTGCTCGGCGGCGTGCTCGCCCGCCTCGGCTGGAAGACGACGATGATCCTCGGCATTCTCGGGCACGCGGTCCGGTTCGCGGTGTTCGCGTTCCTGCCCGACAATCAGGCGCTGATCATCGCCGTGCAGGTGCTCCACGGCATCTGCTACGCCTTCTTCTTCGCCACGCTCTATATCTTCATCGACGCGGCCTTCCCCAAGGACGTGCGCTCGAGCGCCCAGAGTCTGTTCAATCTGCTCGTGCTGGGGCTGGGCGATCTGGCCGCCAAGTGGCTCTTCATCCCGCTCCAGACGCGGCTCACGGCCGCCGATGGCGGCATCGACTACCGGCAACTGTTCCTCGTGCCGGCGTGCATGGCCGTGGCGGCCGCCGGGCTGTTGCTCGTGGCCTTCTGGCCCCCCCGGTGGCTCGCGAGCGGTGCGGAGGTCGAGGACGACCCCGAGACCGAGCCGCAGGTCGCCCCGTAGCGCCCGAGCCCGCGGGCCGGCCTGAATCCGCCTTGCGGGCCCGATCCTCCGCGGCCTATTCTCCCGCCCCCGCCCGAGGCTGGCGCAAGGAGGTGTGGTCATGGCCGTGACGCTCGAAGCTCTCGCGACCCACGTGAACGGTGCGCTCGTCGGCGGTCCCGGCGCCCGATCCGTCTGCGACGCCACGACGCTGGAGGTGGCGACAGCCGAGCACGTCACGCTCGTCGACCATCCCGAGAAACTCCACCTGCTCGCCAAGAGCGGGGCCGGCGCGGCGATCGTGCCGCAGGGATCGGGCCCGCTCGACCGGCCCACGATCGAGGTGGCCGACGTCCACGCCGCCTTCGCGGCGGTGATCACGCTGCTGCGTCCGCCCCGAGGCGCCGCCAGGATCGGCGTCAGCCCGCAGGCCGTCGTCGATCCCTCGGCGCGGCTTGCCGCCGACGTCGATGTGCATCCCTGTGCGACGGTCGGCGCCGATGTCGAGATCGGCGCGGGTGCCACGATCCATGCCGGCGTGCGGCTGCTCGCCGGCTGCCGCATCGGCGCCGGAACGGAGATCTTCCCCAACGCCGTGCTCTACGAAAACACGCGGGTCGGCGACCGCTGCATCATCCACGCGGGTGCCGTCATCGGGGCCTACGGGTTCGGCTACAAGGTGGCCGATGGTGCCTACCGGCTCTCGGCGCAACTCGGCCATGTCGAGGTGGGTGACGACTGCGAGATCGGCGCCAACACGACCATCGACCGCGGCACCTACGGGCCGACCGTGATCGGCGCGGGCTCGAAGCTCGACAATCTCGTGATGATCGCCCACAACGTGCGGCTCGGCCGCCACGTCATGATCTGCTCGCAGGTCGGCGTCGCCGGGAGCACGACCACCGGCGACTGGGTGGTGATGGCCGGGCAGGTGGGCGTGCGCGACCATGTGCACATCGGCGACCGGGCGATTCTCGGTGCACGGTCCGGCGTTTCGAACGACGTGGAGCCCGGCAAGACAGTGCTCGGCGAACCGGCGATCGATCTCCGCGACCGGAAGCTGCAGTTGGCCACGATGAGCAAATTGCCCGAGATGCGCAAGGACCTCAAGCTACTCCATGCGCGGCTCGAGGCGCTCGAGCAGGGCCGCGGCAACGCCGCCGCCGAGGCGGCATAGGGGCGCGGACGATGTCGGGACTTCTCTGCGACAGTTCCCTCGCCGGCGAGACGATCGGCATCCTGGCCGGCTGGGGCCGCTACCCCGTGGCAGTCGCGGAGGCGATCCGGCGCCGCGGAGGCCGCACGGCGATCCTGGAGATCCGCGGCCACGCCGACGCCGATTTGCGGGCGCTCGCCGACGTGTTCGGCACTGTAGGCGTCGCCGAAATCGGCGGTGCGATCGAATTTTTCAGGCGGCATGGCGTGGTGCGGGCCACGATGGCCGGCAAGATCCACAAGACGAAGCTCTTCGCCCGCGGCGCATGGCTGCGGCATCTGCCCGACTGGACGGGCCTCACGACCTTCTGGCCCCACTTCGTGACCCGGCGGCGCGACAATCGCGACGACTCGCTGCTTGGGGCCATTGCCGGTGCCTTCGATGCCCGTGGGGTGCGGATCTGCCCGGCCACCGACTTTGCGCCGGAGTTGCTCGCCGCCGGCGGCGTGTTCGCCGGCCGCGGCCTGTCGGCCCGCGAGCGGCAGGATGCCGTCTTCGGGTGGCGGCTCGCCAAGGAACTTGGGCGGCTCGACATCGGCCAGACGGTGGTCGTCAAGGATCGGGCGCCCTTGGCCCTCGAGGCGATCGAAGGCACCGACGAGTGTATCCGGCGTGCCGGCCGCCTCTGCCCCACGGGCGGGATGGTCATGGTGAAAGTGGCAAAGCCACAGCAGGACCTGCGATTCGACATGCCGACGGTCGGGGTCGGCACCCTCGAATCGCTCGCCACCGCCCGGGCCCGCGTGCTCGTGATCGAGGCCGGGAAGACGATTCTCGTCGACGGGGCCGCACTGACGGCGGCCGCCCACCGGGCCGGGATCACGATCGTAAGCTTCTTCGATGCGGCGGGCGTGCCGGAAGGCGTCGAGTTGGAGCAGGCGGCCTGACGACCCGGGGCCGTATACTCGCGGCATCTATGGGACATCGTGTTTTCCCGTGCTGCGTCTTGTCGCTCCTGGTCGCGATGCTGTTCGCCTGGGCTGTAGCCGCCGCGCCACCGGCTGCGCCGGTCGTCGACCTCGACGTTGATCGCAGTGTTCCCATCCCGCCCGCTGCGACTCATCACATGGGGCGGGAGATCGCCCAGACGATGCACTACACGGGCGCCCCGTGGCTCGTGCGCGAGAGCCGGCAGCGCGAGGAAGATTGCCGGATGCTCATCGAGGCGCTCGACATCCGTGCCGGGCAGGTGATCTGCGACATGGGCTGCGGCAATGGCTTCTACACGCTGGAATTGGCCCGTCGTGTCGGGCCTCGTGGCCTCGTGTACGCGGTCGACGTGCAGCCCGAGATGCTCCACATGCTCGCCGAACGCCTGGTGCACGAGGGTGTGCGCAACGTCCGGCCCGTGCTCGGCACGGCGATCGACCCGCGGCTGCCGCCGGGGGCCATCGATCTGGTGCTGTGCGTCGACGTGTATCACGAGTTCTCGCATCCGGAGGCGATGCTCACGAAGATTCGCGACAGCCTCGCGACGGATGGGCGACTCGTGCTCGCCGAGTTCCGCGGCGAGGATCCGGCCGTGCCGATCAAGCCGCTCCACAAGATGACGAAGACGCAGGTGCGGGCCGAACTCGAGCCGGCCGGCTACGCGCTCGACGGGCAGTTCGACCGCCTCCCCTGGCAGCACCTGCTGTTCTTCAAGGCGGCAAACCGGGGGGGGCAGGAGGCCGGGGCGGGTTTGGCCCCGGCCCAGTGAGGCTTCGGCGCGGAGCGACGATCGGCGCAAGTGCCATGGCAGTAAGGGTTTTTGGCGAATAGAGCGCCGCTTTTTGCCCGGGCCCGGGGCATCACGAAATTCTCACGACGAAAAGTTGCTTTCCATCCTGCGGTGAAAGATACTCAGACCTATCGTTTGAGCGAGGGAGGAGACGCAAGGCTCTTCTCCTTACGCGGGCGAAAGGATTCTGGCCATGGCCATCGTGCCCACCAACTTCCGCAGTGCTGCGGCCGCCGCGCGCGATCCGCGCGGTGGGTCGTTGGATCCGGTCGTTGCCGACGGCTCTGCCGGTGTTGTCGCCTGCGCGACGGCGCAGCGCGACGAAGCGAATTGGGTGCTCGGCAACAACGCCGCCATGCGGCGGATCGCCCGCTCGGTCGAACGCGCCGCGGAGGTCGAGTGCACCGTGCTCGTGTCCGGTGAGACGGGCACGGGCAAGGAGCTCTGGGCGCGTTTGCTGCATCGCAGCGGCCCGCGTCGCGACAAGATTTTCGTGCCGGTCAACTGTGCGGCGCTCACGCCCTCGTTGGCCGAGAGCCAGTTGTTCGGCCACGAGAAGGGGGCCTTCACCGGCGCCGCAGGGCGATCGCTCGGCATCTTCCGTGCGGCCCAGGGCGGCGTGGTGTTCCTCGACGAGATCGGCGAGATGCCGCAGGAGCTTCAGCCCAAGCTGCTTCGCGTGCTGCAGCAGCGCGAGGTGCTTCCTGTCGGCGCCACGGAGCCCGTGCCGATCGACGTGCAGGTGGTCGCCGCCACCAATCGCGACCTGGAGGCCGAGGTCGAGAAGGGCTCGTTTCGCGAGGATCTCTACTACCGACTCAACATGATCGAACTCAAGGTGCCGTCGCTCCGCGAGCGAAGCGAGGACATCCCTGAGTTCATCGACTTCTTCTCACGGCAGTTCGCCGAGCGCTATCGTCTGCCCGTCTGGACGCCGACGCCGGAGCAGCTCGCGGAATTCTGTGCGTTCGAATGGCCGGGCAACGTCCGGCAGCTGTCACATGTGATCGAGCAGGCCTACGTCCTGCAGATCGAGCCCCAGTTGCCCGTGCGGGGAGGTTCCAAGGAGCCACAGGGAGCGGGCCGGCTGCCGTGCCTCGACCTGGGAAAGTTGCGGCAGGAGGCGATTCGGCAGGCGCTCCAGATCACCCGCGGTCACAAGGCCCGGGCTGCCAAGTTGCTTGGCGTGCATGCCAATACGATGACTCGGCTTCTAAAGGAATCAGACGACACTGTCTGATCCCTCGCCTTGGTTCGGCGTTGTGCCCTCGGCGCGGCCCGCTGTGTTCATGGTTGGCAGGTGCCCTCTTCGCAC
>Ga0208783_10001122_pt1 | contig 16120 bp, 14 predicted proteins | sample DEB19_08_DNA_2_FD_184529 | JGI IMG/M metagenome (GOLD analysis project Ga0208783, IMG submission 184529) | Aqueous microbial communities from the Delaware River and Bay under freshwater to marine salinity gradient to study organic matter... | ecosystem: Environmental > Aquatic > Marine >... | reverse complement strand
TCAGGACGCGCCCGTGATCGGGGACGAGGAGTCCGCTCACCACTCGCAGCAGGGTCGACTTCCCGACCCCCGACGGTCCGCGCACGGCGAGGGTGTGTCCGGTGGGGACGGTGAGCGAGACGTCGTCGAGCACGCGATGGCCGGCGAACGACACGCCGATCGCGACGAGTTCGAGGCTCACGTGCGGAGCCCGCGGTCGAGAACGACGATGACGAATCCGGTGAGCACCAACAACATGGTGGCGGCCGCCGAACCCGCGGTGCTACCGACTCCGCCGCTGCGACCGAGCAGGGATTCGACCAAGAGCGGCAGAGTGCGCGTGTCACGACGGGTGAGCAAACTCGTGGCTCCGAACTCGCCGAGCGATACGGCGAGTGAGGTCGCGGTCGCGGTGGCCAGAGCCGGACGCAAGAGTGGGAGCTCGACCGACCACCACGCGCGCCACGGTGATGCACCGAGAGTCGCGGCGGCCTCACCGAGTCCGGTGGGGAGGCTGGCCACGAGAGGTGCGATCGATCGCAGTGCGTAGGGCAGGGCCACGCTGGCGTGGACGGCCGGGATCAGCCACCACGCCGATCGGATATCGAACGGCTCGACGTCGTATGTGATCAGAATGCCGAGTCCGACGATCACCGACGACACCGCGACCGGTGTGGAGGCGATGAAGGTCACGAGGCGCGAATTGCGTCGCGGACGGGCGACGAGGATCGCGACGGGCACCGCCACGATCGCCGCGATCGCCGCGAAGCGAATCGAGTTCCCGAGGGCGCCGAGGAGGTCGACACCTTCGAGGCGCGAGTGATCGCCGCCGAACACTGCGCGCCATCCCGAGACGGTCCAGCCATCGGCCCCGCGGAACGATCGCGTGACGAGCGCCCCGATCGGCAGGACCACGGCGACGGCGAGGATCCAGACGTAGAGGACACCGGCGCGGGGGACTCGACGCCGGCTGCCACTCGCCAACGTGGTGAAGGGAACACCGCGACGTGAGGCCGACCAGGTGACGACGACGAGCATCGCGACGGCTTGGGTGAGGGCCAGCGCGGCGGCTCCGGACGGATCGCCGAACTCGATCGCGCGTCGGTAGATCTCGACGTCGATCGTGGATCGGGTGGCATTACCGAGAATTCGCACGATGCCGTACGAGGTCGCCGACAGGACGAAGACCAAGCCGGCGGCCGCGGTCACGGCCGACCGAGTGAGCGGCCACACGATCTCGCGCAGTGTTCGGATACGACCGGCACCGAGGGTGCGGGCGGCGTCGACGAGGTCGTCGTGGATGGCCGAGAAGACGGGAGTCGTGGTGCGCAGCACGACCGAGATGTTGAAGAAGGTGTGGGCGGCCACGATGGCGACGAGACCGCGACCTCCGGGCACGAGAGCGAGAAAGGCCGCACCGACCACCACGGTCGGCAGAACGAACGGTGCGCCGAGTACGACGCGAATCAGGTCGCGACCACGGAATCGATGACGCGCGACGATCCACGCGGCGGGGAGGCCGATGGCGAGGGTGGCCACGGTCGAGACCGCGCCCATCCACACCGAGAACCACGCAGTGCCGCTCACACCCGGCCGACTCCAAACCGCGAACACGTCGCCAGCGCCCAACACTTTCGCGACGAGACCCACGAACGGGATCACGGTGGCCGTGACCACGAGGACGATCGCCGGAACGCCCCGGAGCAACCCTGCCCCGTCGCGACGACGCACCAACACGTTCACGACACGATGCGCGTCCATGCCTCGATCAATCGTTCACGGTTGGTCTCGATGTAGCGGGCGTCGAAGAAGAGCGGAGTGGCCACGTCGGTCGCGTAGCGCGTGAACGACTCGGGCAGTTCGACCTGCGAATTGCTCGGATACACGAAAATGCTCTCGGGGAGCATCGACTGGAAGTTCGCGCTCACGAGATAGTCGACGAGCGAACGGGCGGCATCCACGCGGTCGGTGCCGCGCAACACCCCGGCGTATTCCACTTGCCGGAAGCACGTCGATTCCACCACGGCCGTGGGAGCCGGTGCTTCGGTGGGTGACGGGGGATCGGCGAAGATCACCTCGGCCGGTGGACTCGTCGCGTAACTCACCACGAGTGGTCGGGTGCCGCCGTATCGCGTGAACTCGGTGTAGTACGCCTCGTTCCAGCCGTCGACGACGAGGACTCCGTTGTCGACGAGTGCCTTCCAGTAATCCTCCCAGTAACCGTCGCCCTGATCGGCGATCGAGCCGAGGAGGAACGCGAGTCCGACCGACGAAGCCGATGCGCTCGGCGTCACGAGAAGGTTCGCGTACTTCGGGTCGACGAGATCGGCCCACGACGTCGGGGGTGCCAAGTCGAGTGCTTCGAGGGCGGCGACGTCGTAGTTGACACACACGTCGCCGAAGTCGACCGGGGTCACGGTGTCGTCGGCCGTGGCGAGGAGATAGTCACTGATCGGAGCCGCACCCGAAACGTACGGATCGAACACTTCGGCATCGATGGCGCGCGAGAGGAAGGTGGTGTCGACTCCCCACATCACGTCTCCTTCGGGGTTGCCCGAAGTCAACGCGGCCTTGGCCACCATCTCACCGGTGTCACCGGCGGTGGCGATCTCGACCGTGATACCCGTCTGTCGGGTGAATTCGTCGAAGGCGCCCTCCGGAGGCGTGAACGAGTCGTAGGCGACGAGCGTGAGCGTGGTGGTGCGCGCGTCGTCCGATCCACAGGCGGCGAGAGTGGCGCCGATTGCGATCGTCGCGACGAGGACGGCGCGGCTGCAAATGACGTTCGGTCTCATGCGGACTCCGTTTCGGAGAAGTGGCGGGGGATGACGACGGCGACGACGCCCGAGTCGACGGCGACGGCGACTTCGGGGTGCGAGCATTCGTTGCTCACCCCGCGCGCCGCCGAACCGTGGAGGGTCTCGTTGCGAAGCGGCCAGCGAAGTCCGGACGTGGTGACGCCGTGCGCGTGGCCGGCCAATGGGATGAGGCTGAGAGTCGTTCCGACCGGAAGTGCGAGTGAGACCGCGCGGCCACCGTGCACGATGTGCATCAGATCGAGGCCGAGACGGACGTTCACCCGCTCGAGCGCGGCGAGGCTCGGATGCGATGCAGCCGACACGATGCCGAGGACGTGGTCGATGCGGTCACCACCTCCGGCCAGGATCGTGAGCGATGTGGTTCCGTGTTCGACCGCGTGGGCGATCGCGAGTTCGGTGTCGGTGAGGTCCTTGTCGCGTGGGGCCTCGACGATCGACGCGCCCTGCCGACGAGCGGTTTCGAGGGCATCGGTGCCGACCGAATCCATGTCGCCGATCACGACGTCGGGTCGGAGTCCGAAACCGAGGGCGTGATCGAGTCCGGAGTCGGCACAGACGATCAGATCGAACTCGTCGAGACCGTCGAGGGCGAGTGGATGAGGCGGATCGCCGCCGGTCACCAACAGGACATGTCGTTTCATTCCGCTCCCTCCGCTGGCATTACCCAGATCAGGTTCACGGGTCGGTGGAAGCGTCCACCCTCTCAGCCCGCCGATCGTGCGAGCTCCCCAGTGAGGGCAACGCTACCGTTCACGGAGCCGAGAGGAGTGAGCGATGTCGGGACAAATGACCGGGCAATTGAGTGGTCGGGTGGCGCTGGTGTCGGGTGGTGGACGCGGAATCGGCCGGGGAATCTGCGAGTTGCTCGCCGAACACGGGGCGGCCGTCGCCGTGAACTATCGACGCGATCGCGACGCGGCATTCGAACTCGTGGAATCGATCAATGCCAAGGGCGGACGCGCCGCGGCGTACGAAGCATCGGTGGCCGACCCGGAAGCCGTGGCCCGGATGACCGAGGCCGTCGTGGCCGACTTCGGCTACGTCGACATCCTCGTCTGCAACGCGGGTGTGGCGTCGAAGGGGATGCCGGTGGCTCTCACCGAACCGGCCGAACTCGCCAACGTGATCGGTGTGCATGCGCTCGGTCCGCACTACATGGCGCGCGGCGTGTTGCCTTCCATGCGAACCCGGTCGCGCGGTGACATCGTGATGATCTCGTCGGTCGCCACGTCGCACATGGGACCCAATGGCGCGCCCTACAACATGGGCAAGGCGGCGATGGAGGCTCTGGCTCTCACTCTCGCCAAGGAAGAACGCCCGCACGGCATCCACGTGAACGTCGTGGCCCCCGGACTCGTGGAAACCGACATGGGCGTCCGCTTGGCCCGGGCCATGACCGGACAGCGTGAATTGCAAGATCTGCGCAGCCTCGATCAGGGCTCGCCCTTCGGTCGGGTGTGCCAGCCCCTCGACGTCGCCAACGTCGTGCTGTGGCTCTGCAGCGAAGGTGCCTCGTACGTCACCGGACAGCGCATCGAGTGTGACGGAGGCGGGCCGCGCTGAGGTCTCGGCCTCGATGACCGTGCGGAACACAGGGGTAGCCTGCGCTCCGTGACCCCTCAGCAGAGCCCCCTCGCCTCGCCCCTCGCTCCGGCATCGACGTCCGGATCCGAAGCGATCATCACCATCACCGAGGCCGCGCACGCGGAGTTGGTGAAGTTGCGCGACGCCGAAGAGGACGCGGCGGCCCTCGGCCTGCGACTCGAGATCGTGAGTGGTCCGGGTGAAGAGTTCAAGTACGACCTGTCACTCGACGAGTTCCGCAAGGCGGCGTTCACCGACGAAGTCCGAACGCATGATGGTCTGAAAGTGATCGTTCCGGCCAAGGACGTCGAGTTGCTGCAGAACGCGGTCCTCGACTTCACGTCGTCGGGTGGTCTCGTGATCCGCAATCCCAATCGTCCGGTCGCCCCCAAGGTCGACGGACTCGTATCGGGTGACGAACTCTCGGCCGAGATCGAAGCGGTCATCATGGGTGAGGTCAATCCGGCCCTGGCCGCGCACGGTGGTTTCGTGACCTTCGTCGGACACGACAACGAAGGCACCGCGTATCTCACCATGGGCGGCGGTTGTCACGGCTGCTCGATGAGTCGCATGACGATGCTCGAAGGTGTGCAGACGACCGTGGTCGAGAAGGTTCCGGCCATCAGTCGTGTGCGAGATCTCACCGACCACTCGTCGGGTGAGAACCCGTACTACAACTGACTCAGCGCGCCGCGGTCTGCGGGCCGCGTACGAGTCGTCCCGGAAGTTCGCCCGTGAATTCGTCGTCGGCCACCGTCTGGACGCCGCGAACGAATGTCGCCGCGTAACCGCGGCCACGCTGAACGAGTCGGCGTCCATCAGCCGGAAGATCGAAAGCCATGCGCGGCACGTCGAAGCCGAGTCCGTCGTAGTCGATCACGTTGATGTCGGCGCGGTGACCGGGCGCGACGAGTCCGCGATCGGCGAGACCGTAGAACTCGGCGGTCTGGCGGGTCTGGCGGTGCACGACGTATTCGAGCGGTAGTCGCGGGCCGCGTTGGCGGTCGCGGGTCCAGTGGGTGAGCATGAAGGTGGGCATGCCGCCGTCGCAGATCGCCCCGCAGTGCGCACCGGCATCGGACAACCCCATGCGCGTGTGCGGATGAAGATGCGCTTCGTAGGTCATCGAGAGATCGCCGTACGAGTAGTTGAAGAAGGGCGCGTAGATCATTCCGTGACCGTCGTGCGACACGAGTTGATCGAGGATGATCTCGGGGATCGGCCGACCGGTCCGACCGGCGATGGCGGCCACCGAGTCGTCGCGGTGCGGCTCGTAGTCGATGTCGGCTCCGTCGACGAGCCACATGCCCGATGCCTTCTCGATCACGATGCGATGGAACAGCCCACCGTCGTCTGGCATCTCTTCGATGATCCGGCGGCGGCGTTCGGGGTCGGCGAGGGCCCGGATCCGCTCGTCCATCGGAAGGTGCTGCACTTCGGCGTAGGCCGGATGGAAGAGGAGCGGATGCACGCTTCCGTGGAGGCAGTACATGATGCCGATCGAACGGCCGGCCACCTGCGTGTAGATCGGAATGCCGTCGGCGTGGGCTTCGGTGAGGAGTCGGAGAACCGAACGCCAGAGATCGGGCGATTGGTCGGTCTGACTGAGGTTCACGCTCACCGGTCGACCCGTGCGACGCGCGAGTTCGCGCATCCAGATCCATTCCTCGCCCGGAACGCGGATGTGTTCGGGGGAGAACTGGAAGTTGCCGTGACCGACGCGGGCCATGGCGGTCGCGATGGCGAACAACTCCTCGGCTTCGACCATCGTGCCCGGAACGAGTTCACCGCTCTTCGATTTGTGCAGGGGAGTGCGACTCGTGGAGAAACCGAGGGCGCCGTGTCGTAGCGCCTCTTCGACGAGCCGGGCCATGTTCTCGCGATCGTCGGCATCGGCAGGTTCGTTGTCGGCACCGCGCTGTCCCATCACATACGCGCGCAACGGACCGTGAGCGATCTGGGTCCCGATGTCGAGCACGAACGAATGACGTTCGATGGCGTCGAGGTATTCGGGGAAGCTCTCCCATTGCCAGTCGATGCCGTCGGTCATGGCCGAACCGGGGATGTCTTCGACCCCCTCCATCAGTTCGATCAGCCATTGGTGACGGTCGGGGTGGGCGGGGGCGAATCCGACACCGCAGTTGCCCATGACCGCCGTGGTGACTCCGTGCCACGAACTCGGTGTGAGCCACGGATCCCACGACACCTGGGCGTCGTAGTGGGTGTGCACGTCGACGAAACCGGGGGTGACGAGGCGACCCTGAGCGTCGAGTACGCGGTGGGCCGACTGGGTGGAGATCTTCCCGGGAGCGGTGACCTCGGTGATGATGCCGCCCTCGACCGCGATGTCGGCGGGACGGGAGGGTGCGCCGGATCCATCGACGAGATGGGCGTTGGTGATGACGAGTTCGCTCATGGTTCGGCCTCTTCGGCGAACGCTAACAGAGACGTCCGATGACCTCGTCGTGAAGGATTCCGTTGGTGGAGATTGCGGTGTCGCTCGTGTAGTCGCGATCTCCGAAACGATTGGTGTGGCGACCGCCGGCTTCTTCAACTATCGCCTGCACGGCGGCGTTGTCGTAGGGCGCGAGGCCGACGGCATCGACGGCGATGTCGACGGCACCTTCGGCCACGAGCATGTGTTGCCAGAAGTCGCCGTAACCGCGCGCGCGATACGACTCTTGTTGCAGGCGGACGAGTCGTTCGGTGAGGCCGAGACGATCCCATCCGGCGTTGAAGGTGACGCTCACCTGGGCGCGGTCGAGCGCGCTCGTGGAACTCACCTTCATGACCCGGCCGTCGGCGAAGGCTCCGGTGTCGCGGGCCGACCACCAGCGTCGACCGAGTGACGGGGCCGAGATCACGCCGACGATCGGCCCTTCGTGACGATGAACGAGTGACACGAGAGTCGCCCAGATCGGGACACCCCGCACGAAGTTCGACGTCCCGTCGATCGGGTCGATGACCCATTGCCAATCCGAGGACTGATCGCCCACCACGCCGAATTCCTCGCCGTAGATCGAGTGCTGCGGGCGCGCGTCGGCGAGCGCGGCCACGATCACCTTTTCGGTGCCGCGATCGATCTCGGTGACTTCCGAATGATCGGCCTTGCGTTCGGTCGTGAACGAACGATCTTCGAACGCCGGTCGGGTGATGCGGTCGGCCGCATCGGCCACGCTGAGGGCGAGCTCGAGTTCGGCGCCGAGCCGATCAAGCGCGGTCATCGACCGGCGATGACCGCCGCGATGCCATCGGCGTCGAGGCCGATCTGGGCGAGCAGGCGGTCGGGTTTGGAATGAGGCAGGAACTTGTTCGGCACACCCATGATCTCGACGTGGGTCGTGGAGTTGCGAGCGGCGATCTCGGCGGCGATCGACATGCCGATACCGCCTTCGCGGATTCCGTCCTCGACGGTGACGACCAGACGATGCCGGGCCGCGTCGTCGCACATCAACGGATCGAGCGGTGCACACGAGCGCACGTCCCACACCGTGACGTCGGTGCCCTGCGCGGCGAGCACGTCAGCGGCCTTCAGGGCCGCGGCCAACATCTTGCCCACCGCCAGAACCGCGACGTCGGACGAACCGGCGCGCACCAGACGAGCTTGCAAGCCCGAACCGACTTCGGTCTCGGGAACCTGACGCGCCGCGCCCTTCGGATAGCGGATGGCCACTGGGCCGGCATCGGCGAGCGACACCGCGTCGTGCAACATCTGCTGGAGTTCCTGCGCGCTCGAGGGCGCGAGGACACGCATGCCGGGCACCTTGGAAAGCAGAGCCATGTCGTACACACCGTGGTGACTCGGGCCGTCGTCGCCGGTGATACCCGCGCGGTCGAGACAGAAGATCACGGGCAAGCGATGCAGAGCGACGTCGTACACGACTTGATCCCACGCCCGACTGAGGAAAGTCGAATACAACGCGACCACCGGTCGAAGTCCACCCATGGCCATGCCGGCGGCACCGGTCACGGCGTGTTGTTCGGCGATGCCGACGTCGAAGAATCGATCGGGGTAACGCGATTCGAAGGGAATGAGGCCGGTGGGTCCGGGCATGGCCGCGGTGATGGCGACGAGGCGCGGGTCGCTCTCGGCTTCTTTCAGGATCGACTCGGCGAAAGCCTGTGTGTAGCCGGTGGGGACGGCCTTGGGCGGCCCGACGGCCGGGTCGAACACCGGCGTGTCGTGCAGGTGCTTCTCGTCGTCGTCTTCGGCCGGCGAGTATCCCTTGCCCTTCTGCGTGAGGACGTGCACGACGATCGGCCCTTCGGCCGAGAGATCTTCGGCATTACGTAACGCGACTTCGAGTTCGCGGATGTCGTGTCCGTCGATCGGGCCGATGTAGCGCACACCGAGGGCTTCGAAGAACGACGGTGGCTGCAGGAACTCACGGACCGCCGCCTTCACGGCCTCCATGCCCTTCTCGGCCTGCTGCCCGACGACGGGAAGGTTCTGCAACCAGGCCTCGATGCGACGCTGACGTTGCACGTAGACGGGATTCATGCGGATGCGCGTGAGTCCTTGTGACAATTTCTCGGTGATGCGATCGGGGAGAGCCGGTCGCTCGATCGAGCCGGTTGGCGCCTCGGTCACCGCCGAAACATGTTGCGTGAGGTTGGAGATCGTGGGCGCGTAACTACGACCGTTGTCGTTGAGCACGATGATCACGCGTCGCCGCGAGTGGCCGAGATTGTTGAGTGCTTCGTAGGCCATGCCACCGGTCATCGAGCCGTCACCGATCACGGCGACGATGTGTCGGTGGGGGTCCACGCCGGCGTCGCGGGCCACGGCCATTCCGTAGGCGTACGAGAGAACGGTGGACGCGTGACTGTTCTCGATGTAGTCGTGCTGACTTTCTTCACGACTCGGATACCCCGAGAGCCCGTCGGCTTGGCGCAGCGCCTCGAATCCTTCGGCCCGTCCGGTCACTATCTTGTGGACGTACGACTGGTGGCCGGTATCCCAGAGAATCGCGTCGCGCGGAGAGTCGAAGACCCGGTGCAGGGCGAGGGTCAGTTCGACCGCGCCGAGATTCGACCCGAGGTGTCCACCGTGATCGGCGACCGCGCGCACGATGAAGTCGCGGATCTCTCCCGAGAGTTCGGCGAGTTCGGCGTACGACTTGCCGCGCAAGTCGGCCGGTTGGCGGAGGTTCTCGAGCGACATGGCGAAATCACGCTAGCCCTGTCCCCGTCATGAGGGGACGGCGGAATCGGCCGTGTGACCGCTGTTGCGGGCGATCTCCGACGCGAATTTGCGGTCAAGGCGCCGCTGGTTCCAACGATGGAGCCCCCAGCCGAGCAGCGCACCGACGGCCAGGGCGAGTTGACCACCGACTCCGTCGATCCAGTAGTGGTTGCCGGTCACGACGATGCAGAAGAGCGTGGCGGCCGGATAGAGGAGCACCGCGACCTTGGTCCAGCGACGACGCAGGAGCGGCCACAGGGCGAAGGCGCACCAACTGCTCCAACCGATGTGCATGCTCGGCATGGCCGCGTATTGGTTGGAGATCGTCTTCATGGTGTCGGAGTCGAAGGTCCAGAGCCCTCCGCCGTATTCGGGGAGGGTGTCGACGAATCCGAACGTTCCGTCGTCGGGGGTCCCGGCGAGTCCGTCGGCGCCTTCGTCGCGCAGCGGGCTCGTGATGCAACGACCGCCGTAACCACCGTCCTTCGGGCACGGTGCGTCGAGCAGACGCGGGGGCATCACCGGAAACAGCGAGAAACCGACGATGGCGAGGGCAGTGGTGATCGCGAGCGTGTTGCGCCACTGCGGGAACACTTCGGGACGGCGGAGAAACAACACCCAGAAGACGGCCAGCGTGACCACGAAGTGCGCGGTGCCGTAGTACGTGTTCCAGAAGCGGATGAACCAGTGGTGCGACAAGAACCAGTCCTGCACCGACTCCTCGTGATAGAGCCCGATGAGGCGCTCGAACCGGATCAGGCGCTCGGCGTTGTTGAAGGCTTGTTCGGGTATGCCGTCAGCGGCGAGACGCGCCGAACCGAAGAGGTTCCGGCTCCACGAATAGATGAGATAGAAGCCACCCATGATGAGTGCTTCTTTCCACCAATGACGATGGTGAACGCGCGCCGGTAGGTCGGTGGTGGTCTCGGCGTTCACGGGTCAAATCTAGGCAGTGGTGCCGATCGACCACCGATCCGCTCACGGGGTGGTCAGGGGCCATTTGTAGGCTCGGTCCGTGATCGACAACGACGTCCTGGAAAGAGTCCTGTCCGCCGGCCTGCGCACCGGAGCCGATTTCGCCGAGGTCTTCGCCTCCGATTGGCGGGGAACGAGTGTCGGCCTCGACGACGGTCGCATCGAGCAGATGTCGTCGGGCCGCAATCGCGGCGCCGGCATCCGAGTCATCCACGGCGACACCACGGGGTTCGCCCACACCGCTGATTTGAGCGAGGCCGGCCTTCTCGCCGCGGCGCGCGTCGCCGCCGAAGCCGCGCGGCAAGGCGATGGCGGCACTCGTGTGGTGGCCCTCACGACCCGACCCACGACTCCGGTGAGTCCGGTCGAGATCGACCCGTCGGGTGTGCCCAAGTCGGCCAAGGTCGAATTGCTCCGTCGGGTCGACGACGCGGCCCGGACGACGGGTGCTGCGATCACCCAGGTGTCGGCGGGCTACGCCGATGGTCGCACGCGCATCGTGATCGCCAACAGTGATGGACTCGTCGCCCACGACGAGCGGGTGCGCACGTTGATGCGCGTCAGTGCGGTGGCCAACGGCGATACCGGCATGCAGACCGGTTACGACTCGGTGGGTCACACGATGGGTTTCGAACTCTTCGACAAGGTGGAGGTCGAGGAGATCGCGCGCGTCGCCGCCCGCCGCGCGCTCACCAAGTTGAAGGCCCGGCCGGCGCCGTCGGGTTCGATGCCGGTGGTCATCAAGGCCGGAAGCGGTGGCGTTCTGTTCCACGAAGCCTGCGGGCACGGACTCGAAGCCGACCTGGTGGCCAAGGGCGCGAGTGTCTACCGCGGCAAAGTTGGCGAACTCGTCGCTTCACCGCTCGTGACACTGGTGGACGACGGCACGATGACGCACGAATGGGGGGCCATCGCGATCGACGACGAAGGTCATCCGTCGCAGTACAACGTCCTGATCGAGAACGGTGTGTTGACCGACTACATGTGGGACTACCTCCGTTCGCGCAACGAAGGTCGTCGCCCGAGCGGCAACGGTCGTCGTCAGTCGTATCAGGACCTACCGATGGTGCGCATGACCAACACGTACGTGCTCAACGGCCAGGAAGAACCCGACGACATCATCAAGGACACCGAGTCGGGTGTGTACGTGGCCCATCTGGGCGGTGGCAGCGTGAACACCGCGACCGGAGACTTCGTGTTCGGTATGACCGAGGCCTACCTGATCGAGAACGGTGAGATCACCGAACCGCTGCGCGAGGGCAATCTCATCGGCAATGGTCCGCAGGTGCTGCGCGACATCGATCGCCTCGGCAACGACTTCGCCATGGGCAATCCGGGAACCTGTGGCAAAGACGGCCAGGGAGTTCCGGTCGGCGATGGTCAGCCCACTCTGCGCGTGAAGTCGCTCACCATCGGCGGTACGGCGGCATGAGCAGCCCCGATCGCAGCGGCGAACTTCTCGCCATCGCCGATCGGGTGGTGGCCATGGCCGCGCCCGGCGAACAAGTGGAGGCGTACATCAGCCGTTCGCTGTCGACCGATGTTCGGGTGTACGAGGGTGAGGTCGAGCACTTCGTCTCGGCCCAGAGCGAAGGCATCGGGATCCGCGTGATCCGCGATGGTCGCACCGGCACGTCGTACGCCGGAACGCTCGACCCGAGTCAGATCGCCGAAGTACTCGCCGAAGCGCGTGACAACCTCGGCTACGGCGAAGTCGACGAGTGGGCCGGGCTGGCCTCTCCCGACGGAGTCGCCGTCACTCCCCAGACTTTGTGGGATCCCGACCTCGAGAACACGCCCACGGCGCGCAAGATCCAGTTGGCCAAGGATCTGGAACGGATGGCCCTGGCCGCCGATGCACGAGTGCGCGTCGACGACTCGAACTACTCCGATTCGTTCGGTGAGGCCGCGGTGGCCACCACCACGGGTATCCGCGTGGCCGGTCGGGAGAACGGCTGCTATCTGAGCGTCGGAACCCTCGCCGACGACGGTGACGAGACGCAGACCGGATTCGGATTCACGGTCGGTCGCAACATCGACGAACTCGATGTCGACAAGGCCGCGCGCGAAGCCGCCGATCGCGCCACGCGCCTCTTGGGCGCGACCAAACCGGCGAGTCGACGGGTCACCGTCGTTCTCGATCCGTACGTGACGGCACAGTTCCTCGGCATCATCGGGGGCACCCTCAACGGCGAAAGTGTGGTGAAGGGGCGCAGTCTTTTCGCCAACCGATTGGGCGACGACGTCGCGAGCCCATTGCTGACCTTGGTCGATGATCCGACCAACCCGCTCGCCTACACCGCCACCGACATCGACGGTGAGGGTCTCGCGGCGAGGCGCAACGTGTTGATCGAGAACGGTCGCCTCGGGATGTTCGTTCAATCCTCGTATTCGGCCCGACGGATGGGCGCGGCCACCACGGGCAACGGAGTTCGCGGGGGCATCGGAGGCTCGCCCAGTGCCGGTTGTCTGGCCCTGCAGATCGTGCCCGGAACTCGTTCGCAGGCCGAGATCGTCGCCGGTATCGACGACGGCATCCTCGTCCAGCAAGTGCAAGGACTTCACTCCGGTGTGAATCCGGTGTCGGGTGACTTCTCGACCGGCGCGGCCGGCCTGTCGATCAGCAAGGGAACGATCGGTGCACCGGTGCGGGAGTTCACCATCGCCTCCACGCTCCAGAAGATGTTGCTCGACATCGCCGAGGTCGGTGGCGACCTCGAATGGCTGCCCATGCGAGCCACCGGGGTCTCACTCGTGATCCACGATGTCACCATGAGTGGCGCCTGAGGCGTAAGGCTGTCGTCATGCCGATTCTGCACGCGATCGTTCTCGGTGTCGTGCAGGGGCTCACCGAATTCCTGCCGATCTCGTCGAGTGGTCACTTGTTGCTCGTGCCGTGGTTGTTCGACTGGAACGATCTCACCGACCCCGAGATCAAGAAGGCGTTCGACGTCGCGCTGCACGTCGGCACGCTCGTGGCCGTGGCCGCGTATTTCCGCTCCGACGTCGTGAACCTCGTTCGGGGCGGTCTGCGGGCCGTCGGTCGGCGACCGGCGTCGGCCGAAGGGCGCCTCGCGTGGCTGCTCGTTCTCTCGGCGGTGCCGGCGGCCATCGTGGGAGCGCTTTTCGAATCGGCGATCGACGATCACTTGGGTGGCCCCGTGGTCATCGCGGTCTCTTTGGCGGTTTTCGGAGCGGTCCTCTGGTGGGCCGATCGACGTCCCGGGCGGCGGGCGGCCGACGACTTCGGGGCGCGTGACGCGTTGCTCGTCGGCGCGGCGCAGATGCTCGCGCTCAATCCGGGAACTTCCCGTTCGGGAATCACGATGTCGGCGGCGCGACTGCTCGGCTACGAACGCGAGTCGGCCACCCGACTGTCGTTTCTCATGAGCCTCCCGGTCATCGCCGGTGCGGCCGTCGTGAAAGTGGGCGGTTTGGTGTCCGATGGATTGCCCGAAGGTTTGCTGACGCCGATGATCGTCGGCACCATCACCGCCGGGGTGGCCGGCTGGTTCGCGGTGTGGGGACTTCTGCGCCTCGTACGCACACGCAACCTCGACGGGTTCGTGTTCTATCGCTGGGCGCTGGCCGGAGTGGTGTTGGTGGTGGCCGCGGCGCGTTAGGCGCTCGTGCTCGACGTCGTCGAGCTCGACGAGCCGCTCGAGGATGTCGAGCCCGCTGATGACGACGACGAGTCGGAACCCGACGATGTGCTCGTGCTCGACGACGAGGACGACGTGGATGTGGAAGATGAAGTCGACGACGAGTCGGAACCGGCCGATGAACTCGAACTCGAGCCCCCGCGACTGTCGGTCTTGTAGAAGCCGCCACCCTTGAACGTGACCCCCACCGGCTGGAAGACCTTCTTCACGGGACGCATGGTTCCGTCGGACGGGTGCGGAGCCTCGGTCAGGGCATCGTCGGTGAAGGCCTGCTGAATCTCGATGGTCTCGCCGGTGTCGATGAACTTGTACACGTAGGTAGGCATGGTCGTCTCCGAGCGGGGAAGTCTATTGTCGGGGCGTGGAGAGCGCCTCACGGATCCGCACCGCGGTGATTCCCGCGGCCGGGCAGGGAACGCGGATGTTGCCGGCCACCAAGGCCGTACCCAAGGAACTCCTGCCGATCCTCGAACAACCGGCTCTCCAACTCGTGATCGACGAAGCGGTCGGTGCCGGCGTGGATCACATCGTGATCGTGACGAGTGCCGCCAAACCGGCGATCGAGGGTTACTTCGCCCGTACGCCCGAGGTGGAGGAAGCTCTCGAACGGCAGGGTCGCCACGCGCTCGCCGATCGTCTGCGCCGTTACGGGAACGACATAGCGGTGTCGTTCGTCCATCAGGACGAACCGCGCGGACTCGGACACGCCGTTGGTTGTGCGCGTTCGGTGGTCGGCGACCGACCCTTCTTCGTGATGCTTCCCGACGAACTCATGGAGGACTCGTCTCTTCTCCTCGCCTTGGCCGACCTCGCCGAGGAAGGTGCCGCCGTGGCGCTGAAGCGGGTGCCGGTCGACGAGGTGACCCGCTACGGAGTCGTGAACCCGGTGGGTGTCGCGCGAGCCGGCGACCACGGTGAGGCTATCAGCTTCGACCGAGTGGTGGAGAAACCGGTCGCGACCGAGGCACCGAGCGATCTCGTGATCATCGGCCGTTATGCACTCACACCCGACATCTTTTCGATCCTCGACGAACTTCCACCGGCCGCCACCGGCGAGATCCAGTTGAGCGACGCGCTGACGATCGCCGCTCGGGCCAAGGCGTTGACCGGATTGGTGTCGTCGATCGGTCGGCGCGACATCGGCAACCCGGTCGGCTGGCTCGAAGCCGTGGTCGACGCCGGACTCGCCCACGCCGAACACGGACGAGATTTCGAAGCGTGGCTGCGCGAACGGCTCGGACGCTGACCGCCGATCAGGCGACGCGTCGGAAATGACCGGGTAGGTCGAGCGGCAGTCCGTAGTCGTCGACCTCGAACTCGTGGCCGGGTCGACCGTCGTCACGATGGACGACCCAGTTCCGCGCACCGAGACGCGTGTAGTCGAGGCGGGCGCGCTCGACGGCGAGAGTTTCGGAGTCCACCGTGACCGACTCGACGTCGGCTGATTGTCCGATCTCGAGGGTCAGACGGCGGATGCTCATGGTCCGGGTGAATGCACTGCACAGAAGATCGATGTCGGTGCAACCGCCGAGTTCGCGACGTACGGCGCCGTTGACCTCGCCCCACCGGCCGCGGCCGTCGTTGGCGAGCCAGAGATCCGGGTCGTCCATGTCGCGGAACAACAGCATCTGTTGGAGATGCCACGACGCGTTGAAGCGAAACACGTACTGGATGTCGGCGTCGCTCACGAGACCCTCGACCGTCCACGCCTCGTTCTCGAAACGCAGACTCAGCGTCTCCAGACCACCGGTCGGTTCGTAAATCCACTCGGCGGTCAGACCGTCGAGCGGTAGTCGACTGAGGTCGTGGTGGTCGCTCGCGGGCACCCGTTGAGTGTGCCAGTAATCCGGCGGTACCGTCGGGGGAATGGTGACGATCGAGGAAGCACGTCGTCTCGTCGTCGAATCACGTTCGGC
>Ga0208783_10001121_pt1 | contig 16130 bp, 12 predicted proteins | sample DEB19_08_DNA_2_FD_184529 | JGI IMG/M metagenome (GOLD analysis project Ga0208783, IMG submission 184529) | Aqueous microbial communities from the Delaware River and Bay under freshwater to marine salinity gradient to study organic matter... | ecosystem: Environmental > Aquatic > Marine >... | reverse complement strand
CGGACGAAACCCGCGAAGGAAGGCGGCTAGGGTGTTCGGCAAACTCACCGCGGCCCTCAAGGAAGGGCTCCGCAAGACCAAAGAAAAGATCCTCGGTGGGATCCGCGCGATCCTTCCGTTCGGTCGCGATCTCGACGCGGACTTGGTCGACCAGCTCGAAGAGCACCTCTATTCGGCCGACATCGGCCCGCGAACGGTCGGCAAGATCATGGAAGCGGTCCGCGCCGCCTGGAAGAACCGAACGATCAAGACGACGGACGAGTGCTTCGCGTTCCTCAAGGCGCACGTGAAGGGCATCCTTTCCGGCGAAAGCACCGCACTGCGTCGCGCGGCGTCGGGGCCCACGGTGGTGTTGGTCGCGGGCGTGAACGGCACCGGCAAGACCACCTCGATCGCGAAGATCGCGAACCGCCTGAAGAAGGACGGCCCGGTGATCCTCGCGGCGGGCGACACCTTCCGCGCCGCGGCCTCCGAACAGCTCGCCCTGTGGGCCGACCGTATCGGCGTTCGATTGATCCGACAGGACAAGGGCGCCGATCCCGCGGCCGTGGCGTTCGACGCGGTCGAAGCGGCGCTGTCGTCGAAGGCGGCGTGGCTCGTGATCGACACCGCGGGGCGCCTGCACACGCAGGAAAACCTCATGGCGGAACTCGACAAGGTGAAGCGCATCATCCGCAAGCGCATCCCCGACGCGCCCCACGAAACGCTGCTTGTCCTCGACGCCACGACCGGACAAAACGCCATTTCCCAAGCCGTCGAATTCGGCAAGGTGCTCGACCTGACCGGCCTCGTTCTCACGAAGCTCGACGGGACGGCCAAGGGGGGTGCGATCATCGGCATCCGGGATCAGGTGAAGATCCCCGTCAAGTTCGTCGGCGTCGGTGAAAAGGTCGACGACCTCGAAACTTTCGATCCCGACGGATTCGTCGAAGCGCTCTTCGAAACTCCGGAGACGAAGGGCTAGTCGGCGCCGATGAACGCGCTTCGGTGGTTGCTGCTGCTCGGTGTCGGGGCGATCCCGTTGGTCGCGTTCCCCGGGCCCTTCTTCGACGGCTTCGCGACCCCGCGGCAAGCCCTCGCCGTCGCATGGGTGCTTCCCTTGGCCCTTCTCGCGGCCGAGCGCACCCCCGGAGCCCTCCCCCGAATCCGACTCCCCGTGCTCGCCCTCGGCCTGACGGCGCTCGGAGGATTCGTCCCCCACGTCCTCGGACATTTCGACGCGAACGCGCTCGCGATCGGGCTTTGCCGGACCACCATCCCCCTCGCGTTCGTCGTCGCGGGTGCCGCCCTCTCCGGGTCGCCATGGAGGTCGCGGCTCGTCACGACCGTCGCCGTCGCCACGGCGCTGTCGTTCGTCGTCACCGTCGGGCGACGCCATTTCGACCTCTTCACGTGGATCCCCGACCGCCTCGACGTCGCCCCGTCGGGTCTCGTCGGTAATTCGAACGCCCTCGCCGAGGTCTTCGCCCCGCTGGCGGCCGCGGGCCTCGCCCGTCTCGCGGCCGGAGCCAACGCCCCCTTCGGCGCCGCCCTCGTCGCCGGCTGCGGCACGGCCCTCGTGTTCCTCTCCCGCTCCCGTGGCGGAGCGTTGGCCTTCGGCGTCGGGGCGGCCGTCGCCGCGGCGGCGTGGATCCTGACGGCGGGAGGCGCGCTCCGAGCCCGTCGGGCGGGCATCGTGACCTTGGTGGTCGCCCTCGCGGCCTTGTTCATGACGATCCTGCCTCAAGCGGCTCCCGCGCGCGAGGCGCTCGCATCGGTCGTCGACTCCCGGGCTCCGACGAATCGCGTGCGCCTCGGGCTTTGGCGAGGCGCCACCGAGCTCGCGGTCGCCGAAGCTCCGACGGGCGTCGGCATGGGGCGCTTCGAATCGGCGTTCCTTCCCTATCGCACCGCCGAGGAGTGGGGCCTGTCGGGTGCCGACACCCGAGCCGACGATCCGCATCAGGAGTTCCTCCGGGCGGCCGCGGAGGGTGGTGTTCTCGGTCTCGCCGGCCTCGCACTGTTTCTCCTCCTCGGCATCGGACGCGGACTCAAAGCGACGCGCCAAGGGGATCCCGCGGGCGCACCGCTCGTCGCAGCGGGCTTGGCCCTGCTCGTGACGGCCTGCGTTCGCTCACCGTTCAGCCACGCGGGGGGCACCCTCGCCTTCGGACTCCTGCTCGGCGCCACGGGCATCGCCCCTCCCGACGTCGGCCGACTCGACCGGATCGCGCGCGGCGTCGCCTGGGCCCTCGCGATCCCCGGGATGATCGCCGCCCTCGTGATCCTCGCCGACGACCGCGCGCTCGGAAACGCCGTCGGCGCCCTGAACGACGGCAAGGCCGCCCTCGCGAACGGGGATGCCGCCGGCGCTCGCGATGCCCTCCGTCGCGCCGGGCGCGCCGTGTCGCAACTTCCCGGCGCCCCGCTCAAGGACCCGGGGCGCACCTTCCGCGCCGCGTTGGCCGCCGACGACCTCGAGCACGCGCGCATCGAACTCGCCGCCGCCGGGATCGCCCCGGAGATCCTGGCGGACTTCCCCGACGGTGCCGTCACCGACTCCCTCATCACCGCCACCCGGCGGGCCGTCCCCGGTCACGCGGGATGTGCGGTTCTCGAAGCTCGACGGGCCGTCGAATCCGAACGCATCGCGGCCGCCGTCACCACGCTGCGCGCCGCGATCGACGCGCTCCCGAACGCCCCCCGACTCCGGCGGAACCTCGCCGCCGTCCTCCTCGACCAAGATGCGGGAACCGATGCCCCGTTCCGGTTGGTCGCGGAGGAAGAACTTCGCTTCGGCGGGGGGCCCGATTTGGCGGTCCTGAAGGGCCGCGCGACCCTCGAGGCCCTCCGCGGACGCCCCTTGTCGGACGAGCCGTCGTCGAAGCCTTCCATCCCGCTGCCGGAAATCCCGCCGGGAGACCGCGAAACCTCCCTCCGAAGGCACCGTGAGCAACTGTTGGCGGGGATCGCCGCGAATCCCGACCAAGGGGGGTGGCTCGCCGCCTTGGCGGAGACCGACTACACCCTCGGAAAGGGCACGAATGCGCTCTTGGCGCGCGAGGCGAACCGCGCCTTCGCACGATCGCGCCTGCGATTCGCGATCGACGCGGACTCCGCGGGCGATCGCGCCGGAGCGTTGCGCTTCCTCCGCCTCGCACTCCGCAAGGACGACGGCCTGCGCGCCGCACGCGAGCTCGCAGCCCGATGGGGCGAACCCGTCGGCGACCCGATGCCCGTCAAGTAGCCGTCGCCGCGCCGATCGACGGATCACCTCACGCGAAAAAATTTTCGCGACGATCGAAAAATTTCCGTCTTCGCCACCCCTCGCGCCCCTCGGTGCCGCGTGTTCCGGTGTCGCACCGCGAAGCACCTCGAAGGCGACGTCGAGTCCGTGAACGCGCGAACGACGATGCCGAGAGACGTCCGATCGACGTCGTGCGCGCGGCGGCGCGTCGACCGTTCATCGTTCGACGACGACGTCGCGACGACGGTGCGCGATCTCTCGCGGGCGCACGTGCGGCGCCGATCGCGCCGCTTCGAAAATCAAAGAAAACACCCTGTAAAAAGCGAGAAGGCCGCGATTGCGCGCGGCCTTCCTTGGAGTTCGTCACCGGGAAGGTGACGATCTCTTCACTTCTTCTTGGCGGTCTTCTTAGCCGCCTTCTTGGTCGCCTTCTTGGCGGCCTTCTTAGCCTTCTTAGCCAAAGCACTACCTCCTGAAATGGAAGTACCTGTGAAAGAAAAGGTCCCGTAAACCTCTTCGTGCACACCCTGTGCACACGAGGAGATTAGGCGCGGGGATTCGTGCGCGCAAGTGCCTGCAAGCACTCGACGACATTTTTTTCGAATGCCGCTCACGCCCCCGCGAGCGCGTCAACGCGCGCGTCGTTCCTTCCACGCTTCGTTCGGACGCAGACGACGATCGAGATTCTGAAGGAATCGCGCCGCCAGATTTCCGTCGCTGGTCGTGCCCTTCCAATCGGCCTTCTCGCGATCGAGAGGTGCCTTCTGATTGGTGTTCATCTCGGTTTCCTGCGTGGCGGTGACGTCGAAACCGTCGGCATCGGTCCCCTTCCACGCCACGATGATCCGATTACGCATCCCCTCGCGATCGAACGGCGACAACCGAACCTGCCATTCGGACGTGATGGTCATCGCCTCCATGTCTTCGGAAGCGACGCCGCCGAGCGGCTTCAATTCTTCGCGGACGCATTCGAGCAGATAATCGCGCGAATTCTTGTACTTCGAGAACCCCGACTCCACCGCGGGAACGGGACTCGAAGCGCATCCGGCGCAGACGGCGAAAACGACGCAAAGGGCGATCAACGGCTTCATGCGGTTTCCCTCCCCGGGGGTCATTCCAATTCCATCGGAGCCCGCGCCCGGAACGAAATCCGGAGCGGGACCTCGGAAAAGCCGAACGCCTCGCGGAGTCGGTTTTCGAGGTAACGGCGGTAGTCGTCGCGGAACAGTTTCGGTTCGTTGACGAAGATCACGAACCAAGGCGGATGGGTACCCACCTGAGTTCCATAGAAGAGTTTGCCCGACTTGCCTTCGTAGCGCGACGGCTTCCGGACCTCGAAGGCTTTCCGGAGGACCTTGTTCACGTCCGCCGTCGAAATGCGGGTGCCCGACTGCCGATGCAGGTCGAACGCGACGTCGACGATCTCTTCGACGCGGGTCCGCTCCTTCGCGGAAAGGAACACGACCGGAGCGTAGTGCAGGAGCGGAAGTCGTGTCTCGAGATATTTGAGATAGGCATCGGTGTCGACGCCCGAGGCTTCCGCCAAATCCCACTTGTTGATCGCGAGCACGCAGGCGCGACGCCGTTCGAGGATCCAGTCGGCGACTTCCTTGTCGACCTGCGAGACTTCCTTGCCCGCATCGATGAGGAACACCGCGACTTGGCACCGTTCGACCGCCTCGCGGCTGCGGACTTGGCTGTAGAACTCGATCGAGTCGGCGAGTCGGTTCGCCTTGCGGACGCCCGCGGTGTCGATGACGACGAACGCGCGGCCGTCGCGTTCGACGCGAACATCGACCGAATCGCGGGTCGTCCCCGGTACGTCGCTCACGATGACGCGATCTTCGCCGAGGATCGCGTTCAGCAACGTGGACTTGCCCGCGTTGCGCTGCCCCACGATGGCGATCTTCAGGTCGTCCGTCGCGTGCAGATCTTCGTCGTCGCGACGTTCCGGGAGATGCTCGACGATCACGTCGAGGAGTTCGGCGAGACCGATGTTGAACTTCGCCGAGATGCACACGGGTTCGCCGGAACCGAGTTTGTGGAACTCGCCGAGGAATCCTTCAAAGCGTTCGTCGTCGACCTTGTTCGCGACGAGAATCGTCTCCTTGCCCGAACGGCGGAGGGCTTCGGCGGCGCGACGATCGAGCGGCGTGAGTCCGTCCTGTGCGTCCACCGTGAAGAGGACGAGATCGGCGCCGGCGACGGCGGCGTTGATCTGCATCTCGACGTGCGATTCGAGATCGTGACGGTCGACGATGCCGATGCCGCCGGTGTCGACGAGTTCGAAGCAACGTTCCGCATGGCGGATGTCGGCGCCGATGCGATCGCGCGTCACGCCCGGCGTCGGATCGACGATCGAAATGCGGGCTCCGGCGAGCGCGTTCAACAGGGACGACTTGCCGACGTTCGGACGACCGACGATGGCGACGGAGGGGCGGGTCATGGCGTCACATCTGCCCCGAGAGGCGGTGGATTTGAGGAATCGCCCTCACGTCGCCGTGGACCGCCATCGCGGCCTCCTGAGCGGCGAGGACGCGATCGGGCGACGGAGCGTCGCGGAACCCGGCGAACGGCGTCGCGGGCTGCAGAACGAGTGGGATGTCGGGGCGCAGTTCGGCGACCGCGCGCGCCGCGGCGAGGATTTCGTCGTCCGCGGTCGATCCGGCGAAGACCGCCTTCACGTAGGCCTCGATGCCGCGCGAGGCCGAGAGGATGTTTCGGTGGGCGCCTTCACGCACGGGCTCGCCCGTCGCGGACGCGAGCTTCCAATCCATGCTCAGGACGTCGATGCAATCACGCACCGACAGGAAGGCCGCGTCGAGGTTCGCATCGGTTTCGAGGAGGACCTTCGCACCGCGCGCGCGGACCGCGGGAGCCAACGCGCGGATCACCCACGGTTGCAACAGCGGTTCGCCGCCCGTGAACGAGACCGCCGTGTGGCGGACGGGTCCCGAAAGCGCACCGACGACGATGTCTCGAAGCGCATCGACGGGTTCCGGGTTCGGTCGGCGCTCGAAATCGCGGCGCCCCGGAGTCTTCTCCAGACGCCAAGCGTCGAGCGGCACATGACACGCCGGCGTGTCGCAGTACGCACACTTCATATCGCAATGAAGAAACCGGACGAACAGGTGGCGTTCACCGGTGCGCGGACCTTCGCCCTGTATCGCGGAAAAGATCTCCACGAGGTCGGCGGTGCCCGCGCGCTCGGCGCGGGCGAGACGTTCAAAATCGGCCGTCATGCGACGTCGTGACGGAAACGGAGGGTTCTCGAATCGAGAGCGCCTCCGGAAACGAGAAGTTGGGAAACGGGGTCCTTCGGACCCCGCGACCTCACTTCTTCGCCGGGGCCTTCTTGTCGTCGGCCGCCGCGTCGTCCTTCTTCTTTTCCTTCACCTTCTTGACGGCCTTTTCGACGCGGGTCTTCGGCAGACCGAGGGCCTTGCCGTCCGCGATGCGGCCGGCCTTCGAGAGCATCTCGATGCGTTCGGCGCGCGTGTACACGTTGCGGGCACGGGCCATCGAGACTTTGGAAATGAGGCTGGGGTCGACGGTCATGGGATCACTTCTCTCCGGTTTCGATGCGTCGCGCGGAATCGTCGAAGGAACGACCCTTCCACACGAACTTCTTGACTTTTTCCTCGAGTTTCATCAGCTCGGGGTCCGCGCGCGTCGGGGCACGCCCCACGACGACGCGGTAGATGCGGCGTTCGGCGTCCTTGAGGACGCGCGGGTCGGCCGCTTTGAAATCTTTGCGCGCCATGAGCGCGAGACAGAGGTTCATGACGTCGCCTTCGATGTCCTTCAGGTCGGCATCGTTGAGCCACGACTTCGTGACGACTTCGACCGCGTAGACGGACGGAGCCGAAATCGGAACCTGCGAAGACGGCGTCCGCACCGCGGTGGTGCCGTTGAGCGACGGAGGCGGCGTCGAATCGCCGCGGGTGAACCACCAGAACAGTCCGAAGCCGAGCACCAACACCAACACGATCGCGACGCCGACGACGCCTCCCGCCGAAGGCGGAGAAACGCTCGTCGTCGGCCTCGGGGACCCGTCGGTACCGAGGACGTCGAAGAGATTGGCGGGCTTCTTGTTCGGGATCATGGTGGTCAACCCACGGGGCACCCCGGAAGACGACCCGAAAAGGGCCGGGTCCGCGCACCCCGGGAGGGCCAAGACTCTAGCGGGTTTCCCACCCGGGTTTCAACCGCCCGAAAAACCCCTCAAGAGCCCGCGGACCGCGCCGCGAGACGGGCCGCGAAGCGGAGAGCTTCGGCCATCGAACCCGCGTCGGCCGAACCCTTTCCGGCGATGTCGAACGCCGTCCCGTGGTCGACCGACGTCCGTACGATCGGCAGGCCGAGGGTCACGTTCACGGCGGATCCGAACGCGAGGCACTTGACCGGAAGCAAGCCTTGGTCGTGGTACATCGCGACGACGCAATCCGCCGCTCCCTCGAATCCGGGACGGAACCACGTGTCGGCGGGATGCGGACCGGACAACGACAAACCCTCCGCCGCGCCGAGGGCGACCGTCGCGGCGACGACGTCGGCATCCTCGTGGCCCAAGAGCCCGGACTCGCCCGCATGGGGATTGATCCCGAGCAACGCGAGGCGCGGGCGGGCGATGCCGAAGCGTCGCTCCAAGTCTCCGGCGACGACCCGGCAAAGCTCGAGGAGGGACGCGGGAGTATGAAAGCCCGCCACCGCGCGCAGCGGAACGTGGACGGTGGCGAGGGCGACGCGGAACGTCGGCGTCTCGAACAGCATGACCGGAAGCGGGGCTCCGCAGACGCGGGCGATGTACCCGGTGTGGCCGTCGAAGGGACGACCGGAAAGCGTCACCGCTTTCTTCGAGACGGGCGCGGTGACCAACGCCCGGTGGGACGCCGCACGGACGCGCGCGAGCGCCCCATCGAGGGCCTCGAGCGCCGCCGACCCACCTTCCGCCGACGGCGGCGGCGCCGCGAACGCCCCCCCTCCGGCGACCCGAAGCACGGAGACGGGCGCGGTCGCGTCTTCCCCCGGTTCGATGCGCGGCCATCCGGGGTCGGCTCCGGCGTTCGCGAGCACGTCGTCCCGACCGACGAGCACGATCCGCGCGATGCCTTCCGCGGCCGCGGCGCGCGCGGCCTTCACGGAGACCTCCGGCCCGATCCCTTGGGGATCGCCCGTCGAAACGCAGCATTCGGGGAGGGGTTTCATCGGGATCGAGGCGGGTACAACCGCCCGAGGACGATGTCGAGAACGAGGAGCGCGGGCAAGGCCCCGACCCAAGGAAACGGGGCGGGTTCTCGGCCGGGCGCCCCCGGAACCCGCCGTGGCGGCGAAGGTGGAAACACGGGTGCGAGTTCGGCGTCGAGTTCCTTCGCCAGTTCTTCGAGGCGCGCCGCGTCGCCGCCGCGCGCGATCGCTTCGGGAGGCGCCGCGATCGGAACGGCGGCCCGGACGACGGAGCTTCCGCCCGCATCGATTTCCAAATCGAGCAGACCTTGAGGCGCGGCGGTGTCGACGGCGAACACGGCGGTGCCGGCCGCGCGCGAGACGCACGTGAGCGGGACCGCATCCCCGAAGGGCGTGCGGGCGGACACGGAGAAGGTGGGGACCGGGCCCGAACCGGCGTCGAGATCGACCACGGAGACGCGGAACGTCCGACCGAAACCTTCGACCCCCGCGAGCCAACGCACGGGAGGCTCGACGGGCGCGGCCCAACGCACCACCTGCGCGAGGAACGCGCCGAGCGGGTCGAACTTCACGAGCATTCCCGCACCGACTCCCTCGAGCGGAAACGCGCTCATCGCGACGCGGCCGAAGCCCTCGTGACGGTGGGCGAACGCCGGGCTTCCGTCGGACGTTCGCATCGTGACCCACGCTCCCGCGCTTTCGACGACGGGATGGCGGACGACGGGTCCGTCGGTGAGCGCCCATTCGACCCCCCGCAGATACGCGGCGGGGGCGTCCGCGCGCAACGCGACGAAAACGTCGGCGCGCGGTTCGGGCGTAGGCTCGGGCTTCGTCGCCTCGGGCGGCGTCGGTGCGCGCTCCGAAGGCCGCTTCGGAGCCTCGGTTTCGCCGGGAGCCTTGGGAGGCTCGCGGCGCCGAGCTCCCGACGACGCGACGACGCGCTCCGCCTCGACGACGAGCAGTTGGGGAATCTCGCGTTCGTTGTCCGCGCGAAGGTACTTCGATCCTCCGGCGACGGCGATGTCGGTCAGCGTATTCGCATCGGCCTCGTAGCCGATGCCGACGGTCGTGACGGTCGCGCCGATCGCGCGCAGGGCTTCGACACGCGGGCGGAAGCGCCCGGGCTTGCTCTCCCCGTCGCTTACGAGCACCACGTGCTTGACCGACAGATTCTCCGATTCGAGAACGTCGCGCGCCAAGTCGAGAGCGGGAACGAAGTCCGTACCTCCGGCTGCGGTGATGCGCGAGATACGGTCCACCACGTCCGCGCGATCTCCCGCCCGCGTCATCGCGAGCACTTCGAGAGGGCGATCGTTGAACGCGATGACGCCGATGCGGTCGTCCTCGTGCAGCACTTCGGCCGCCGCGATCGCGGCCTCCTTCGCGAGCCGCAGTTTGGCGCCCTTCATCGAACCCGACGCGTCGAGCACGATGAGAAGCCCGAGAGTCGGAGCGCGTCGACGTTCGGTCGTGCGCTGTTCGGGATCCGGTGCTTTCAGCCCCTCGTCGGGATCCTTCTTCGGAGGATCGGGCTTCTTCTCCTCCTTCGGCGGCGGAGGCGGCGGAGGGTCGACACCGACGAAAGGCAACCACCCCGGCAAACGCCCCGAGATTGTCGGAGCGAGCGCGTCCGCGACCCCCGAAGGCAGCACGACGAGTCCCCCACCACGGCGCACGTGGGCCTTCAGTCGACGGTCGACGCCCTCCGCCGACAGCCACGACACCGGCATCCGGTCGCAGACGACGGTGCCGCCGGCGTCCAACGCATCGAGGGCTCCGACGAATCCCTCGCCGTCGACCCGCACGGGGTCGATGCCCTGCGCCGCGAGCATCGCGACCGTGTCGCTCGCCCCTTCCGGACCGACGACGAGGACGCGGAGTTTGCCCGCGACGTCGATCACGCATCCGACGGCGTTGTCGTCCGCCTCCCGATCGCTCGGCTCCGCGAGGATGCCGACCACATGACGTCCGGCGGCGAGCGGGCGCATCGGCAAAGACACGGAAAACGCTCCCGGCGGCGAGCGGAAAGGGGCCGTTCCCACCACGCGTCCGTCGACCGCGATCTTGAGCGCCCCTTCGACGCCGTCGGTCGCATGCCCGCGAACCGTCAGTTCGAAAGGCTCGCCGTCGAGGATCGCGGACGTCGCTCGGACCGCGTCGAGACGGACGGCGCCGCGCAACGTCGACGCGAGGGGCACGATCGACGTCCGCGTCGGCGGCTTCGGAATCTCGCCGAGCGGGGGCACGGCGCCGTCGGTGGCGACGACCAATTCGTCGATCGCTCCGGGAGCCGCCGAACCGAGCGCGGCGCGGAGGGCGTCGCCGAGTCGCGACGCGCGGGCGCCTCCCGGAACGCGTTCGGGAACACCCGCATCGTTCGCGTCGAACGCGAACGCTCGTTCGGCCGTGTCGCCGAAAGTCCACACGTCGACGGGACCTCCGGACTTCGCGCGCTCGGCGGCGGCCACGACGACCGCGCGTCGACTTTCGTCATCAACGCTGCGCGACGCGTCGATGACGACGACGGTTCGGCCCGCTCCCGCCGCGGGAACGAGCCGAGTCGGACCGGCCGCGGCGATCGCGGCGACGGCCACGAGCGCGCAACGGCAAAGGCACCGAAGGACTTCGACGTGCGCGGGACGCGACTTGCGAAACACGAACGACGCGACGACGGCGAGCGGGATCCCGACCACCATCCACAGGCGTTCGGGATGTTCGAAAATCACGGAGAAAACCAGGCGTTCCCGACGACGACGCGGGTGCCCGATCCGGCGGGCGACGCCGCTTCGACGCGGAGAGTCGCTTCGGTCGCGGACGAAAGTCCTTCGACGGCGAACACGACGGGCTCGTCGCCGGGACGCAACCACGGCGTCGACGCGACGGAGCGTCCGCCCACGACGAGGGAAACGCGAACACCGGGAGTGCCCGAACGCGTTCCGACTTCGGCGCCGACTTCGGCGCGGAACGCGCCGGCGCGTCCGTCGAGCGGGATCACGAGGTCCGTGTCGACCGGAATCGACACGCCCTTCGTGAACGTCGCACGACCGGAACGCAGGGGTGCCCCCGGCGCGGAACCCGCGTCGCGGCGCACGGCGCGCGGCAGTTCGGTCGCGAGAAGCGGCCGGTCGACCACACGGAACGGCATGTCGGAAAGATGCCGGAAGTCGCCGCCCGCGAACGTGAGCGAAGCGACGGCGGACGCGTCGAAATCGGCCTCACGGCCTCCGCCGAGGGCGACGCGCACGGTGCCGCGCACGCCGGGAACCAAGGTGCCGTAGAGACGCGACCCGTCGCGCAGCGCGATTTCCGTGCGACCGATCGCGGACTTCGACGGGGCCTCTCCCGACACCGCGACCGCGGCCACCCGGTCCTTCGACCACGCGAAGGTGCGCTTCGATCCCGCGGCGGAGGAAAACACGACGCCGTCCGACCCGAGCGACACCAACTCTCCGGGGAGCGCGTCGATACGCCCGTCGCGATCGACGAAAAGTCCGTCCCGGTCGCCGACGTCCGGCAGCGGACGTCCCGAATCCGAAATCGACGGATTGCGGACGATGCGGACGTCGTCGATGGCGAGACGCAGCGTTCCGGCGGCGACCGCCACGATTTCGACGTCCTCGTCTCCACCCTTCGCGATGCGACCGACGATGCGCCCCCCGTCACGGAGTTCGAACCGAAGGCTCCCGGCGACCGGCGCCAAGGGCGTCGGATCCCCCGCGATCACGACGAGGGACTTCAGAGGCAGCGCCACGGCCGACTCACCGGCCTTGAGCATGGGAGCGCCTTCGGGAGACACCCCCGCCCAAGCCCCCGCCGTCCGGCCGCCGGACGTGGAAAGCGCGGTCATCTGCGCCGAAACGGCCGCGACCATCAAAGAAACGAAGAGGAGGATCCGCATGCACGCGCTCATCGGGGTGATTCGTACCACAAACGGGCGGGATCTCCCCGGCGCTCCGGCCTCCTGCCACCCTGTCAGCGCCTCTCGGGGGATCCCGGGTCGGGCTGACACGATGGCATGACCTCCCTCGGGATTCGGCGACGGAAGTCGCGGACCGGCGTCGGGCCTCCCTTGGCCCGGCCGTTGCTTCCGTCAGGGGCCCGGAGAGGTTCCCTCCCGGGTCCCGCCCCCGACGGGGCGGTCATCGCCCACCTGGCCCCCGCACCGGGAGCCAATCGGAGATCCGACACCATGGCCAAGCAACTTTGCTTCGACAGCGACGCCCGGGACGCCCTCAAGGCGGGCGTCACGAAACTCGCCCGTGCCGTCAAGAGCACCCTCGGTCCCCGCGGCCGCTGCGCCGTCATCGACAAGGGCTACGGCGGCCCCCAGATCACGAAGGACGGCTACACCGTCGCCGACGAGATCGATCTCGGCAACAAGTACGAGAACCTCGGGGCCCAAATCCTGAAGGAAGCCGCGAGCAAGACCAACGACATCGCGGGCGACGGAACGACCACGGCCACGGTGCTCGCCGAAGCCATCTACGTCGAAGGTCTGAAGCACCTCACCGCCGGCGCCAACGTGATGCAACTTTCACGCGGCATCCGGGAAGCCTGCGACCAAGTGCTGGCCGAACTCGCCAAGAAGTCGGTGAAGGTGTCGATCGGCGACCACGACCGTCTCGCCCAAGTGGCGACCATCGCGGCGAACGGCGACCGTTCGATCGGCGAAGTCCTCTTCAAGGCGTTCAAGGACGTCGGAGAGAACGGCGTCATCAACATCGAAGAAGGCAAGGGCACCGAAACCGAAGTGCGCGTCGTCGACGGCATGCAGTTCGATCGCGGTTACCTCTCCCCCCACTTCGCGACCGACACGAAGACCCTCGAGTGCGAGTACTCGAGCCCGCTCATCCTCGTCCACGAAGACAAGATCTCCGCGATCAAGAAGCTCATCCCGCTTCTCGAAGCGGTGAGCAAGGCCAATCGCCCCCTCGTCATCATCGCCGAGGACATCGAAGGCGAAGCCCTCGCGACCCTCGTGGTGAACAAGCTGCGCGGCATCGTGAACTGCGTCGCGGTGAAGGCTCCGGCCTACGGCGACCGCCGCAAGGCGATGCTCGAAGACATCGCGTTCCTCACCGGTGCGAATCCGATCATGAAGGACCGCGGCATCGACCTCGAGCAGGTCACGCTGAAGGATCTCGGATCGGCCCGCAAGATCACGATCACCTCCGACGACACCACGATCGTCGAAGGCAAGGGCAAGCCCGCCGAGGTCTCCGCCCGCGTGAAGCAGATCCGTCGTGAAATCGAAACGACGGAATCGAGCTACGACAAGGAGAAGTTGCAGGAGCGCCTCGCGAAGATCTCCGGCGGCATCGCGTCGGTGAACGTCGGCGCGGCGACCGAGACCGAGATGAAGGAGAAGAAGGCGCGCATCAAGGACGCCCACTCCGCCGTCAAGGCCGCCCTCGAGATGGGCATCGTCCCCGGCGGCGGCACCGCGCTCGCGCGTCTCGCCGCGGCCGTCAAGGCTCCGAAGGTCGGCGACGGCGAATCCGACGTCGCGACCGGCTACGCGATCGTGAAGCAGGCGCTCGGCGCGCCGCTCCGCCAGATCGCGGAGAACGCGGGCATGTCGGGCGCGGTGATCGAACGCCGCGTGCTCGACGACTCCAAGTTCCAACACGGCTTCGACGCCGACGCGGGCGTGATGTGCGACCTCGTCGAAAAGGGCATCGTGGATCCTGCGAAGGTGACGCGCTCGGCGCTCGTCAACGCGGTGTCCGTCGCGACCACCCTCCTTTCGACCAACTGCCTCATCACGGAAGCACCGAAGGCGAAGGACGAAGACAACGCGGGTGCCGGCAACGACGCCGGCCTCGAAGACTACTGATTCACCAGGAGACGACACTCATGGCTACCAAGACCCAGTCGAAACTGAACATCCGCCCCCTCGACGACAGGATCGTCGTCGAGAACACCGCCGCCGAAGAGAAGACCGCGGGCGGCATCCTCCTTCCGGAAACGGCCAAGGAGAAGCCGCAGCACGGGAAGGTCGTCGCGACCGGCCCCGGACGTCTCTCGAAGGACGGCGCTCGCTTGCCCCTCGCGGTCAAGAAGGGCGACAAGGTGGTCTACGGCAAGTACGCCGGGACCGACATCACGGTGGAAGGCACCGAGTACAAGATCCTTCGCGAGAACGAAATCCTCGCGAAGTTCGAATGATCGCGGGAGTCCCACATCATGGCTAAGCAACTCATGTTCGACGACGCCACGCGCAGGAAGATGCACGAAGGCGTCACGAAACTCGCGAGAGCGGTGAAGGTCACCCTCGGCCCGCGCGGCCGCAACGTGATCTTCTCCGGCACCGGCGGCGCCGCGACCGCGACCAAGGACGGCGTGACCGTCTCGAAGCAGGTCGAACTGGTGGACCCCTTCGAAAACATGGGCGCCAAGCTCGTGAACGAAGTGGCGTCGAAGATGGGCGACAAGGCGGGCGACGGCACCACGACCGCCATCGTTCTCGCCGAAGCGATCTTCTCCGGCGGCCTCCGCCACGTCACCGCGGGCGCGTCGCCCGTCGCGCTCAAGCGCGGCATCGACAAGGCCGTCGAAGCGGCGGGTGAAGCGCTGAAGGCGCTCGCCAAGCCCGTGCGCGGCCTCGACGACCTCACGAAGGTCGCGACGATCTCCGCGAACCACGACGAAGAGACGGGCTCCACCATCGCGAAGGCGATCGAGGCCGTCGGCAAAGAAGGCGTCGTCACCGTCGAAGAGGCGAAGGGCCGCGAGACGACGTTCGAAGTCGTGAAGGGCATGTCCTTCGACAAGGGCTACATCTCCCCCTACTTCGTCACCAACCCGACGAAGATGGCGGCCGAGATGCAGGACGCCTACATCCTCATCCACGAGAAGAAGATCTCGAACGTCCGCGATCTCATCCCGGTGCTCGAAGCCGTCGCCCAGCAGGGCGCGCCGCTTCTCATCGTGGCCGAAGACATCGAGGGCGACGCCCTCTCGGCGCTGGTGATCAACAAGCTGCGCGGCGTGCTCAACGTCTGCGCCGTGAAGTCGCCGGGCTTCGGTGATCGCCGCAAGGCGATGCTCGAAGATCTCGCGATCCTCACCGGTGGTTCCTACGTCGCCGAAGAAACCGGCAAGACGCTCGAAACCATCACGCTCGCCGACCTCGGCCGCGCGAAGAAGATCGTGGTCCGCAAGGACGACACGATCGTCGTCGACGGCGAAGGCAAGAAGAAGGCGATCGAAGAGCGCATCGAGCAGGTCCGCGCGAAGATCGAAGTCACCACGTCCGACTACGACCGTGAGAAGCTCCAGGAGCGCCTCGCGAAGTTGACGGGCGGCGTGGCGGTGATCTCCGTCGGCGCGGCCACCGAGAAGGAACTGACCGAGAAGAAGTTCCGCGTCGAAGACGCCATGCACGCCGCCCGCGCGGCGCGCGAAGAAGGCATCGTCGCCGGCGGCGGCACCGCGCTCCTGCGCTGCATCCCCGCCGTCGAAGACGCCTGCCGCAAGGCCAAGGGCGACGAGCAGCTCGGAGTGTCCATCGTCCTCGAGGCGATGCGTTCGCCGTGCGCGCAGATCGCCGAGAACGCCGGCTTCGACGGCGACGTGACGGTCGAATCCGTGTTGGAACTCCCGGCCTCGAAGTCCACGTGGGGCTTCGACGCGCGCGCCGGCGAAGTCGTCGACATGGTGAAGTCCGGCATCGTCGATCCGGTCAAGGTCACGCGTCTCGCCCTCGAATACGCGGCCT
>Ga0208783_10001120_pt1 | contig 16138 bp, 10 predicted proteins | sample DEB19_08_DNA_2_FD_184529 | JGI IMG/M metagenome (GOLD analysis project Ga0208783, IMG submission 184529) | Aqueous microbial communities from the Delaware River and Bay under freshwater to marine salinity gradient to study organic matter... | ecosystem: Environmental > Aquatic > Marine >... | reverse complement strand
ACCCAATCATGTTCTGGGTGGTATCTTCCTTGAACAGTAACCGTACCTGTATACGCTGAGTTGCAGGAAAGTTGTATTGTAAGGGTATCACAATAAAATGCTTGATCCATATTTACAGCGTCGGTCGTAAGTGTACCGGTGCTTGTTGGGTGAGTAATAACAGATGATTGCTTGACTTTCATTTATTTCTCCTTAGTTGCATACAGCAATAGAATGGGTTTGAACTACACCAACTCCACCACCATTTACCATTGTTACTTGGTATTCTGGACAAACTGTAGTTAATGTATTTACTGTTGCCGCTGTTGAGTTTGATGGTGAAGCAAGAGTCACCCACGGTGCATCTGGGTGCATACGACCTTTAATTGCTTTACCGGTGGTTGTTTTGCTACCAGTTCCACTAATATCAATACTTACCATTACTTTTGGATTCTTTGGATTACGATCCAATTGGAAAGTAAAGGTGGTTGTTTCACCGTTATTTCTTGATTGTGTTTGTCTTTGAGTTCTCATTTAATTACCTTTCTTATTGTGGGAATATCCATACATCAATTTTAGCATCACCAGACATTGCAGTGCCATCTAATGATAATCTAACTTCAGGTACTTTGGTTATTGATTCTATACCGGGTGCTGAAGCGAGTGCAGTTAAATTCACCCACGGCGCATCTGGGTGCATACGACCTTGATATTGACATGTGGCAAGACCATCTGTGGATGTAAATTGTGCAGTCATAACTGCTTGTTCTCTATTCTGTAATGAGAGAACTTTTGTTATTGTATTCTTCGTACTACCCAATAAAAGATCTTCATTTCTACAAATCGTTTGTACATTCATCATTAACCTATCTTCCTTTCAGTTAACTTGGGGAAAGGCAACAATTTATTTATCTGATCCTTCTTGTTATTAGGAAGAGATAATGCCTCTGCACCATTGTCTTGCAAGAAACGAAGAGCACATTGAACCCAACCCGGACTGTTTCTCTCTGGGTTCTGTAGTGCGTCTATGATGCTATCAGCAGTCATATCCCACATAAGTCGTAGTTTATCTTCTTTATTATCCATTTTATTTCTCCTCTAGTTTGATTATTTTCTTGAGATCTTCTTCTGCTTTCTCTACTCTTTTGCTGATATCATTAAATGATTCCTTAAGTTCCATGACTTCTTCTTTGAGATATGATATCTGTGTGGTAACTTCACCCAGCGTACGGTTAATTGCATCCAGTTTCCATGCTGCAAAGAATGCAGTACAGAGAATGGTGAACTGTAGTATTTCAGATGCTATCATGATTGGGTATCCTCATATGCAGTTATGCGGAGTTGATATGAGGTGTTCCAGTCAAGGTTTGTAGGACTACATAAACCACCTGTACAGATAAGTCCGTTTGCACCACTGGCATCAGAGAAAGGTCTAAGGACTCTGACGATTGTACCGTTGGTATTTCTTTCACACTTCCAATAGCAAGCAGCACCTGAAGATGTTCCGAATACACCAGAATATCTATCGGTAACATTTGCTGTCTTTGTTCCCGTATAGGAACGCAGATTGACCCATGCCGAAGCAAGAGGAACTGCGGTAGCGGATGTACCATTTAGATATTCAATGAAGCATTGTCCTACTACAAACGAGAAAGCAGATGTTTCATAGAATGCTTGGGTGGTACTTGTAGATGTATTGACAACTTTTGTTTCCTGTTTTGCAGCAGTAGTAAGAGTTGTCCATTTCAAACCAGTTTGTGTTGTTGTATCCACAACCAATGCTTGATTATTTACAGCAGATGAAGAGAGAACTACTGCGGTATCGTTTGCAGTACCGACAATCAGATCTCCTTTTGCTGCCCATGTGGTATCATTGGCGATGGTCTTTGGTGTAATATAAACTACTTCAGTCCCGTTATATGATAGAACTTGTCCACTGGATGCACCAGTAAAGTCAATATAAGATGGTAATACTTGTGTCTTTGACATTATTGTTTTCCTTTATTAAGTTCCAATTGCTGTTGCAATCCAAGCGGGTTCTGTACCATATGTTAGCAAATAAACAGGATTCTGTGGAGATTGACCAGATACCGCACCATTCCAATATAAATGATAATTATTAGTATTCCAGTTCCATTTCCTTATTTCAAATATTATTTGATTTCCTGTTAAAGTTGCAATGCATACAAATGCACCATAAACAGCAGAATTAAAATTATTATTTGTGTCTAATCCATAGGTTACATAATCTGGAGATAGAACCACATAGGTTACTCCAGCAGCAAAGTTAATATCAAAATTTACATAAACAATGGATGCTTTACCGCTAGGAGCGGTTGAATTATTATTAATACCATTCATACCCGTAAAGATTGGTATTGATATATTACACGAATTTATTGTACTTAAATTGCTAAAAGTAAATGTACCTTTCTGTCCGTGAATTGGATAAGAACCAAGTCCAGAAAGAAATGTTATTCCTGAATATGTTCTATTCGCAGTTAAAAGGGTTGATTGTTGAACCTTTGCTTTTGTATCAACATAAACTTTATTTGCAGCATCATTATTTGATGCCGGAGTGTCAAGGTTTGTTATCTTACGACTTCCTAGATTGATATCACTGGTTGGGGTTGCCATCTGATCCAAACGACTGGTACGAACTTGAGTATCAAAGTCGCTGATGGTTGAAGCGGGAATAGTTCCCCAATCAACTTGACCTGATGGAGAATTGGTTACACGGAGAACATGATTGGTAGTTTCTCCAGTAGCATCAATCTTTTCGTTATTTACTGCTCTGTCCTGAATCATTGATTCGGTCACAGCATCAGCACCAAAGGCAGCAGGAACAGTTCCCTTATTATAATAAACTTCAGCAACTACTCCATTGTCAAGAGCAGGAGAAAAGGAAACAGTGTCTCCTGTTATGGTATATGCAGATGTTGGAGATTGCTTTACACCGCTTACGAATATTTCAATATCTTTTGCTGCAAGACCAATTGCTTCACTCGGTAAGGTATAATCGGTAGTAGAACCATCACCTGTATATGTCGTATAACCTTTAGTTCCCAATGTACTTGGTAATGTACCGGTGATAGCAGCAGTTAATTGTCCCAAGTTGACAGCATCGGTTGCATCTGAAGCAGGTCCGATATTGGTAATGGTCTTGCCTCTACCTTCCCACTTATCTTCGTTATTGAGAACCATTGCATCATCACGCAAGTCAATTGCTTCTTGGGTCAGGAAGAACAATTGTTTTGCATCTGTGTTAAGAATTGATGCGGTAATGTTTGTAGAATTGGTATAGTTGATATACCTATCATCACTCTTTGTAAACCGAGAAATCTTTATGACTGTGTTTGACGCAGGAATGTATCCTGCTTGGAAAGTGATGTTCTGATTAATAACAGATACAGTGTATGCGGTATTTAAAACCTGAAGAGTATTGTCAACATACACACGGAGTTGAGAGGCGTATGTAACCAAATCATCATCTAATAGATCAATATTGGCATACGAGTATGTCGCCAATACACCATTACCTGTGTAGGTGACTGAAGATAAAGACATATGTTATTCCTTTGTAAAACGAGTGAAATATATTTCAAGTGAAACAATTTCTCATATAGAGAAATGTACTTAGTAACCTAACTTACGCATTCTTTCATTGTGCTGATCCCAACGGTATGCTCTTGGATCTTGCTCATATGCGGGTGCTAATCCAAATGTTTTAAGTGCCGTATTCATTTGCCATGTACGGACACCCGGTATGAATCCATAAACTCCTCTTGGGAATGTGAACCATTTCTCATAGTTATCAATATATGGATTTGAACTTGTAAGATCATTTACGAAATCTAGACTGGTCTCAAATGGTTTGAAGTTAGCAAGTGGAGGACTCCACATCTCTGATGGATTAGTCCTTCGTGTAACAATGTCGCTTGCTTGCAGTTCAGTTTGTTGAGACAACGCTGCTGTATTGAGAGCAGCATCAATACCATTATAAATTAACTTGTGAGAAAGATCTTGAGTTATCGGTGGTTTATCTCTTCCCATTGGTCTATAACCACCACTAATACTTGGGAATAGTTCCATCTCCATTGGGTTGACAATATGATTTAAAAGGAAAGATTGGAAGTTTCCACCTGCTGGAATTCTAGATATTAATCTGTAAATAGCAATTTCTGGTTGTTCACGCCATTCTTTCTTTGTTTCTTCCCACGCTTCTAAGTAAGTATCTTTGCCTTTATAACCCTTGATATCCAAGAGTCTCTTACCTTCATAGTAGAGAAGTTCTCCAATAAGAACTGGTAGACCCATTGCAATAATCTTCATCATATTTGATTGGTGAGCACCACGGAGATATGCTTGATGTACGAATCCTCTGACATAGTTAGAGAACTGTCCAACATATCTTTGAATAAAGTTTGCATTTGGGATTGCGGCGATACCGGTTGCAGATACAACAGCGGTATTGACTTCTTCTTCAAGATATGAAGTCATCTTCATCATGATCCTATCAGATCTTTCTAGACGACTATCACCACTCCTAGTTGCAATATTATCAATATAATCTCTTAGACCTTGGGTATTATATTCTTTAAACTCTGTAACAAATCCCGGATCTCTGACTACACTCTTGTTTCTAAATGCTTGAGAAATAATCTTTAGGTCTGCTTCATCGGTAAGACCGTGCTTTACAAGACGGAGTGCCGTACCCCATTCAAGATTATTCTTCTTTGCAATATCTTTTAGAATTGTAAGTTTAGTTTCAAAGGTTGCATTAGCAGGAAGTTTACGCATTGCTGCATTGTATTGTCTAGAGAAAGTTCTAATGAGTTCTATATTTCTCACCAGTTCTTTCTTTGCTCCCTTTGCTGCAATGTTTCTTGCCAGTGCGGTAAAGTATTGTTGTCCACCGATGCGTGTATTGGCATTAGCAACGCTTTCCAGTAGACCCACTCCAGCATCCACCACCCTTGCTGCACCGGTTGTATACCGACCGCTACCTCGTTCTGCGGCAAGTCTAGTCAATCCTTGTTGATCTATTACATTACCTTTAAGGATATCTGCCGCTCTTGCTAAAGGTCTAATAGGATTACGGTTTCCAGAAACTAAAATTCTAGGATCATATATTCTTCTAGTATTTAATTGGATACCACCCATGTACGCTTCATTATCCACACCCAATGCGTACTTACGGGTAAACTGTTCTATACCAGAACCTAAGTTTTCCAATTCAGCAAACCCAGCAGGAGAATTAATCAATGAATCTAATGTATCAATAAACGCATTGACAAACCCATTGCGGTTTGCATTCAAGAGAAATGCTTTGGGTACTTCAGCAATTGCAGTCTGTAGACCGAAGAATGAACCAACAGATGCTCTAACAGTACCGTTCAATATTCTGAATGTAGTTTCCCAAATACCATATCTGTTTGCTGTTTCTACATTAAATCCTAAGGAGTGTGCCAACATATCCTCAAGATTATCCATATCTCTTTCAACTCGTTTTATGAGTGTTCTGGGTGAAGCACCAGTTTGTCTTTCAATTTCTTGTGCTTGTCTACGGAATCCTTCTCTCGTTTCTCTTAAGATCTGGAATATACCAGTTTCTCTATTAGCACCACCCAAGAAATTTCTATCCAGTTGTGCTTGTAATCTCATTCTGGTTCCAAGACCATTAGCAAACTCAGCAACTATATCTTGGAAATTTTGAATCATGAATGGACGCATAGCATTAGACATTGCGATTTCTGTATAGATTTTATCATCCATCAGATCCGCACCAATCATTTGAGTTGCGGTTAATGGAGAGTTTCTTCTACCAGTATTGAATCTATTTCTCTCTGGATTAAATTTACCGTAGACAGAATCTGTCTGGTCTTGAACCCAATCATTCCATGCTTGATTGGTTTTCTTGCTTTCAAGAAGATCAACGAAATCATTCCAAGTTCTGGCATTCGCTATTTCTGTATCGGAACATTCATTGACCAATCTTTGAATACCGAATCCTATTGGGGCGTTATCACCAATATCATTATTCAATATTCTGAATATATCATCTCTTGTTGTTGCTGCACCAATATCTCTATTGAGTGCTTTTGCTAATTGAACTTCATCTAAATTAAGATAGGTTCCACTTAATAGTCTTCTATCAACATCCAAGGTTCTTGGTTTAGGTCCTCGTTGACCCGGAATACTCAGAGTTCCAGATGTACCTCTTAATCTACTTAAAGATTCTGTATGCAATCTTGTAAGTTCGGTATTGATAATCGTTCTGACTTTTCCGGTCTGTGCTACAATTCTTTCATAAATAGGATTAGTCAACATGTTCAAAAGAATCTGTGAAACATTATCTCCTGCTGTGGCAGGCAATCCTTGTCTTGCTCTTACAGTTTCCACTTCTCTTACAAATGGTCGGATGAAATCCTCTAATGCTTCTCTTAATTCTTTTTGTTTTGGTGTAAGATTATTTGCAATTTGTGTAAAGTTAGGATCACGATTCAATGCTGCTCTAAAGAAATTGATTAGTGCTTCGTGATCTTTTCCTTCAAACGGTTTACCTTCTTTTGCATATTTCTGCAATACCTTGATAACTCTCTGTGCAGCAACTGCATTAAAGTTACGAATCTGTTGGATAGAATGCATACTGTCATCGCTTAGGTTTCCTACATTTCTCCTAAGAGCGTGAGGACTATCTATAAGATTTGCCAACATCATAATATTATCGGCAAGTCCTCTTCCTGTAATGGATTCTGGATTGAACCAAAGTCTTGATCTAGTACCTACAAGAGTATCATTTCCCCAACGGAATCCTTGCTCAATAGAGAAATATCTACCACCGGTTTCTATTGCTCTGTTTAAAACATCTGATATACCATTACCAATAAACGGTATTCCACGCATGGATCTTATAAGACCATTTGCTCTAGCGAAATCCCAGTCTTCATCTGCTAATGCATAACCAAGTTCTCTGGACTTTGATATTCTTGAGTATGCTGATTTTGCTGCTGTTGCTGCTTTGTCCGCATCTGAAACAATATCAGATAAATTTCCTTTGAATACAAGATCTTGCCAATTACCTGAAGCATCTGCTGCTGCAATGGAATTTGGTGTAAATACATTCTCAAACATTTCTTTGTTATTGATATTCAGTCTGACTGTTTGATTTGTATTCGGATCAACTACAGAAATACTTAATGTTCTACTTCCGCTTGTCCACGCTGTACCACTTGCTGTTATTTTAGGACTGTTAAGGTTTGCTTGACCAGCACCCGGTGCAAGTAATTGACGCATTCTTTGAGCAGTGCTTGCGGTATCCAGATCTTCCAATGACCTTCCAAGAGCAGCATTTGCTTTGCTAAATTCTGTTTCCAGATCAACCTCTGGTGTTCTTGAAAGTCTGCTGATCTGAACATAATCATCGGTTCGTCTTGCATTTGCTGAAGCAATGTTTTCAACTTCATCAAATCCATCACGGAATCCAGTTCGTAAAGGATAGAGACCATCAATCAAACGAGGATCATCCATCTTTGCAAGAGTATTGGTGTTCATCAAACCAAGCATCTCACCAAGTTCTCCATCACGCAATCTTCTGCGGAGTAGATTGTTTTCAAGAGTTCTTGCTTGCATATTTCTTTGTACACTGAGAACAAATCCGGGAGGGAATTCTCCTCTTGCTTCTCCTCTTCGGAGCAGTCTATTAATTTTATTTACGATCTTTGTGTCATCAGCAGTATACATTCTACGAATATTTCTTTGTGGTGATCCTGCTGTAGCACGCAAACCTTGTCTATTCACATCACGGGAATCTCTTGATAATTGAATGAGAAGTTCTTGGATTTTCTCTGCATCTGGATTTCTCCTACCGCTTGCGGCAAGAGCATCAAGACCATCAATCATTACTTGATTTTCATCATCAATAATGCGTCTTACATTTGCTGCTGTCTCATCAACACCATCGTGTAACATTCTATTTGCATTTACACCGGATGGAACCACTTCATCTAGACGAAGAGGACCACCAGCATTATTTTGAATTACTCTTCGTTCACCATCCAATGACTGGTTAATGAACTGTGTAAGCAAACCGAACTCTGCTTCTCCCGGATCAGTTGCTTGAACCCATCTGTGGAAATCCTGTTCGGTCATACCAACTCTGGTTCTCATGAATGCATAGATTCTTCTCTGTTGGTTTGCAGTTACACCAGCAGCATTCATTGCGCCATCAGTTGCCTGTCTTAATGCAGCATTTATTTCATCACCATATTTCTCAAAGTTTGGTGCTACTCTATTTCCTGCTGCATCCAATATCCAACCGTCTGAATGTCTATTAGCAACATCATCAATAGTTTCTCTAAATGTTACCAGTCTATTATGTTCAGCGACATGTCTATTTCCAATATAAGATCTGAGTTCATCGGGTGTTGGTTTAGATCTATCAACCCAATTCACAAGATCTTCAACCTGATCTACACGCCTCATACCCAATTCATGTAATCTTCGTGGATCTGCTACTTCTCTATAGATGTCATCTGTTTCTCTAACACCTGCTGCTTTGAGTCTGCGTAATAGATTACTTTGTGAAGCAGAATAACGAACACTGTAATCCAATGATTCTCTGGTTGGCACACTCAATCCTGCGGTGGCAAGAGACTCAATGGCGGCATCACGATTTAATTGACGGATGTTCAGACTAAATCCAATCAATCCTCCAGCAAGTCCAATACTTGTACCAAGAGCAATATCATCGTATGGATTTTCATCAAGGATAGCATTGTTTCCGTTTAGAAGAGATGCGTCCCTATTATATCCATCCCATATGGCATATCCACTTAACCCACCATCAACAGGTGCTAAAGCAAATTGTGTCTTTGCAAGAGTCGGTCCATGTGAAACAATCCAACTTCTTGCCATATTTGCAGGAGTGCTTATCCAAGGTAAATGATTTGCAACAACAGCACTTCTTGCAATAGCAGGAACTAATGTACCTGCACCGAGTGAAGCAATGGTTGTGACACTGGTTATAGGATCAACTGCCATGTAGTTACCAACGGCAGATAATGTCTTTGTACCGAGATAAGTTCCCCAACCAGAAGCAGCATCATAGTCCGCAATTCTTCGTTTGGCGAATGCAGAATCCATAGCATAAGTAAGTCTTGCGCTTTCATCATCTAGAGAAACAGCAGATGATGCTAGGTTTGCTAGAAACTCTGGACCATAATCATCAGCAAGGATGGTTGCTTTATCACCAAGTTGACTTTCAAGAAACTTAACTCTCTCTTCAACAAAGTTTGGTTTTTCTTTTTCTCTTGTCCAAAGAGGATCTGGTGCTGGGTCTTGCTCCAATCCGATGTAACTATCGTACATCAGACGGGTAGGAGTTCTCCAACCATATCCCCAATAACCTGCTCCTCCACCAGTCTGTGCATATAACCTACGATCAGTAAAGGTTTCAAACCATGATTGATTGTTGGTGTATGTTGGATTTCCTAGTGCATCCTCGTACAAAGGAACGCTTGCATTACTTCTTTCAATGAATTGTCTACTTGGTAGAGCACTAGGTCCAACTGGTGTTTGTGGCATCTCAGGAACAGATGCGCCTGAAATAACATCTCTTAGTGTCTGTGATGGTGGTAATCTTCCCATTTATACCTCTTTGTTATGGACCCAATGGACCGGGTAAATCTAAATCTCTAGTTTGAGTATCCACTTGTCTTCGTTGTTCTCTAACCCATGCTTGATAATCTGCTTCTGATATTCCAAATCTTTCTGGAATATAGATTGAATTACCTTGTAAGTCATCCACCCTGAACGGAATCAAGGAATCTGGTCTGCTAATGTCTGCTCTCAAATCCATACTTATAGCACCATTACCTAGAGAAACAGTTCCTCTAATTACTCCTTCTTTTGCGGCAGCAGCAACTTTGGTTTCCAGATATCTTCTCCACAGACCAGTTGCCATTCCACGCTCTCCTGTGGTTGTTTGCTGGGTCGGCATGATGTTGAAAGGATCGTATATCATCTGAACCCTTGGAGATGTACTGGTCGTAGGATCGCCGGTAAGGACCTTATAACCCATCTTTGCCATCATTGCGACAGCAGATTTCATTGCTAATTTTTCATCGCCCCAGTTCAACTTGAAACTTTGGTACATAGCATTCATACGCATGTAATCTTCTGGATCTAGAATAACAGTTGGATCATCTTCACTTTGATTTGGTATTACTGTATTGAATACTTCTGAGAATACAGTTCTAAATTCTCTTGCTTGAGTTTCAATAAGTCCTGCATTAAAAGAATATGGTTCACCAGTCATAGAATTAATCAGTGGTTGAGGAAGCATTTCTCCTGCATTCCTTGCCACTCTATCCTTGGTCATATCCTTAGTTCGTTGGATACGAAGTGCTTCGTTGTGTGCTTGAGGAAGAAATATTGATACTTCTTGACCAGTTCCAATTGCCATTCCTTGAGCAATGACAACTGTATTGTACATTATTTCGTTACCTTCAAACATTGATATCTCTGCATTGACTTGTCCAACGGTAGGCATATTCAATTTACGAACAGCACCTGTGTTTGGATCTCTGTAGTATTGTGTCTTTGCAGATAATTCAAGTAACTCATATCCTCTTGCCATCTGTTCTTTGGAAGAACCTTCCACGAAGTATTCTTCACCAAGATACTTGAACCAATCAACTGGTAGAGTATCACCTGCATTAAGCATGAACACCATTCTATCTTCTTCAATACTTCTCTGTTCTGGTGTCATCTTATCTTTATTCTTAAACAGTTGAGCAGCATTTGAATTTGCCATATTTGCAAACTCTACTGGATCATATTCATCCAGATTTCCACTGGGGTTGTTTGCTTGTTGTTTCATTCTGTCTGGAATACTTGCTTCCATGAATTCATCTAGCGCAGTATAAAGAAACTTTCTTTCTTGTGGAGAACTCTCTCTTAGTTTTCCATCTGCTGATTTCTCGGCATACCCACTGAGAAGTTCATTTATTTTCTGCTCTCGCTCGGCAATGGTTCCGGTTCTTAGTTCATCAAGTGCAGACTGATACTCTGGTGATAGTTCTACATCTTTTAATCTATCAGTTTCTGCTTTAACATTTCTATATGCAGCAAGTCTATAGGCAATTGCTTTACCCGGATCTTGACTGTATTGTAATGATGCATCAAAGTTCTGTGTGACTAATGAATCTATTGCCTCATCCCTTGCACTGATACCGGGTCTTTGTAGAGATCCTACTTCAAGTCTTGGATCTCCTGAGGTAATAACCCTATCATATTGGAAGTTAGAAACACCAATAATATTTACAACATCAATGTCTGATTTGAGATTATTTTCTCTGGTAAATCTTTCTTGCTGAGTAATCCATCTCTGTTCAAGTTGTTGTAATTTCTTTATCATTCCCTGATCTTGTGGATCGGAAGAGAGTTGGTATGACCCATCCGCATTTCTTGTTGCAAGACCGTATCGTTCTGCAATAGCGATTGCCGGATTGTTTCCTTTAAATTCTTCGCTCATTGCAAGAGCGATATTTTCATTTCCTTCTCCCGCCTGACTTGTTGCTCTAGATTCAAACTCTGCAATCTGTCCTTCAAGTTCTCTTTCTGCACGCTTTGTCAATCCTCTAACTATTGATGCTGCGTCGGGTATAGAGATATTTCCTGATTGTGCTTGTAAATTTATTTCTTCCCTAACATCCAAAGCACCTCGTACAGGCACACCTTTCTTTGCCTGATCTACGATAATTGCAGTTCCACCATCTTTTAATTTATTTCTTTGACTAGTTGTTATGTCTGGATTCACATCAAGTTCTTTGAAGTATTCAAGAACATTGGGAACATCCACGGAAACATCTCGGATTTGCATAGCATCATTGAGTAATGCTTTTCCTTTCATTTCCATATCATAAAATATTCTTGCTCTATTTCTTTCTTCAGTAATACCATTTCTAAGAGTTGCAGATCTATCCCAAATATATGTGGTAAGTTGATTAAGATCCTGATCATCCAATACTGCTCTTATCTCAGGATTCTTCCTAGTAATTTCATTCATAACAAGATCATGTAATCTTTCGGTAATTTGTTCTGGTTCAGCAGTTTCAAATAAACCCATAACTCTTGGTCTTTGAGCATCATCTTTAAATTGAATCTCATAACTTTCTATTACTTTAGCAGCGAGAAGAGTACCTGTAGATTGTGCAGCAGAACTTAATCTTTTATTCTCTGTTCTTGTTTCTGCCTCTGCTTGCTTCTTTTTTGCCTCAACATATCCAACAAGGTCAGTTGCTTTCTCTGCCATGTATGGATTATTTTCAATAGAGTATTCTGGAATTTGTGCAAATTTCATTGCTTCATCTGCGGCAAGATTATAATCATTATCAAGTATTGCTCTTTGTACTTTGGTCTTTGCTGTAAGAAAAGCATTATCTTGATTTTCTTTTACTTGCCTATCAAATTCTCTTTGATTTTCTTCTTTAGTTCTAATCGCATCATCTTCTAATCTGTTTACTAGATTGACATATGCAGTCTTGTTTTCAATCTGCTGTGCTTTGAAATTCATTGCTTCAGCAGCAGCGGCAGTTCCTGTATTGAGAATTCTATTGAGTGCTGCCCATTCATTATACGGTTCAGCGACTCTATCTTGAGGAGTAAACTGTACTGTAGGAACATCTATTCCATTGGTAATAAGGGCGTAGATGTTGGTTGGATCTCCTGCGGGAATACCCTCAGAGTACGGTCTTGGCATGGTTAGGGTCCTCCTATGATTGATGCTCTAGATGGATTACCAACGCCCATAGCACCACCATAAGCGTTATATGCTTGCGATGCTGCCTGTGCTCCTTGAATATTAGAGTATGCTCCTGCCATATTAAGACCGTTCATAAATCCTTGAATTCCTCCTTGTAAACCAGTCAAGAATGTTGATTCACTGGAACCGACCACCCATTGAGGCATCTGATTAATAGACTGTCCAAGCAACCCTAATTCCTTTTCTGTTTCAATCTTTGCGCCTTCCCTAGCAACAGCATATCCCAGAGAATTAAGCACTGCCTCTTGAACCCTAGACTCTAGAACATTTCTCTCAGCACCTTGTGCTTCGCTTGCACCACGCATAAGGTCATATTTCATCTGTAGATTTCTCTTGAGTTCCGCCGCCTTGACTTCTTGACTTGCCCTATTGAATGCCATGGATTTGGCATAGGCAAGTTCTCTTTGTCGGTTCTGGTATTCTGCCATTGCCGCTTGTTGTTTATTTGCTTGATTCGCCATTGCTACCGAAGTACCAACGGATGCTATAGTAGATGCGATGATTGCACCTAATGTAAATTCTGCAACTCCCATATGTACCTTCCTTACCTGTCTACAGGCGATGTCTTTCTCTGTACGAAGTTTGATGCAAATTCTATTGATGTAATATTCATTGGAGAAGGATGGTTTGATTTAATATTTATCTTAGTGGTTTCGTTTGATCCCATTACTTTGTATGAAACCACTTCGTCTTCTTCAATATAATTCTGTGATGCTATAAAAGAACTACCCACAACTTTGGGTGTATAGGTCATTACTCTTATCTCAGATGGACTAATACCGGGATCTATTTCAATGGTATAATATCCAGTATTTCTATGAGCAACCATTGCTTTTAGAATTCTCTGTACACCGAGCAATGCTATATTATCTCTATTTCTTAGATATTGTTTTGATAGTTCTACATTAGCGGTATAGTTACATCCCAACCACGCTGGGTAATCCGCCCATTCGCCGCTAACGGTCACTGTACAGGTTCCGTCTAGATTGTCCACCACGCTATCGGGTGTCAGTATGATGCCCTCAGAACCGTCTGGAGACCATTCAGAACCAAGGTACACAGCATCTATGTCCATGCACAGATCAGTTACCCATTCTGTAATCTGTTGACCTTTGGTCCAAACACCAGTCTCCTGTCTCTTTGAATCTATACGGGGCAGATAAGATGGATAATCATCAATGGTTCTTGTTTCAATTTTATTAATTCTTAGTACACCATCAGTTCTCTGTAGAAGATATAGATCATCACCAAAGAATCTTGCGGATAATATTTTACCGGTAGTTCCATTATCCGAAGGTGTTAACTTAGACCAAGCATTCTGTAATTTCTTTGGTCCTTGCCAATACATGAAACAGATATAAAGATCACCATCGTCACCAGTACCAGCAACCAAAAGATCTGCTGATGCGGATGCCGAGAAATATGATAGGTTATCTGGTAGGTAAGTATCAATATGCGCAGTTATGTCTTGTGCGATTGATTGTGCTGCTGCATCGTCAGAGATGTATTCGTAGATCTGACTGAACGCTCCCTTGTTGGTTGACCAGTATAATTGAGATCCTGCGATAATTGGTCTAGCAAGGTTAGGAGAAGTGTATGCTGTAGATGCAAGGACGCTAACCGTAGTTGGAGTAAGGGTATCTCTACTTCTGAGTTCATATTGTTGATTTCCGTTTGTAAACAATACCAACGCTTTATTGAAAGGTTGAACATAGTTGATCTTTGATACCTGAGCAGATCCTAATTTCACATCAATTGGATCGGAGTCTATTAGTTGAGAGAAACTATCTTGCCAGAAATTAAAATAATCTCCGGTCTGAGAACCAACAACATTCTCTCCCGCCACTATCCAGAATCTATTTCTGTGTAGACATATATCGTTTATTTGTTTTCCAACAAATGTTGCGGGTGGATTTGTAAGACCATCTCCAGATAATCTTGGTTTCCATTCTACTTCTTTTACTTCAAAGACAGTATCTGAAGTCTGTACAATCCTAATCGGCATTGTTGTAGCATCATAGGTTGAGTGTGCCATTGGAGTTCTGACACGCTCATACCACGGTTGAGCACCTATAGAAATGGATTTATACCAACCGGAAGGATGACCTAATGCATCTTCTCTGGCATACCAGTATTCATTAAGTGTCGTGGGTGGTAACGGAAAATCATTCCAAGATTGTTTATTGTGTGCATTTCCGCTTTGATCTACAGGAGTTCCATTAAAGAGATATGAAACTGTACTAGCATCTGTAGCGGTGGTTGTTGAGGTATTGAGAACTATTGTGGTATCATCAAAGGAAACTGCATGAATATTTGCAGGCGCAGTATTCATGTATGCTTTTAATGTCCCATCCTTACCTGATTGATAATTTACAGTACAGGTAGTTCCATCTGCTTTGAATATACGGAGAGGTGTAGAACCGTCTTGTTTGAATATAAAGATATATCTTTGAGTAGAACTTCTCTCATGCCAATGTATAAACAAAGTACCAGTCGGATCTGTTATATTCTTGACATAGGTAGATCCGTTTCTCTTTTCCAAACCAGTGGTCATATAGGTAAAGCAGTTGTCAATTTCCTGCATTTGATTTGTAAATCTTTGGGTTTCAGGTTGTCGTGAAACTCCACCAACTAGATCTGATATGATTGTAGATACAATAGGCATTCAACTTCTCCTTTAGCGTGGACCCCAATACCTGCGTCCTCCAATGCTTGCCCAATAAGACTTTGAGTTGTCCATAAAGTTTGCATCTCTTGCACGGACATCCTTGGATCTTGCATTGATGCGAGAAAGCATTGCCTGTTCATTGAGAACTGCATCACTTTGTTTATCACCAACTGTAAGGATTTGATATCGTCTTGCTGCCTGATCGCATGCAAAGAACTGATCTGCGGTTTCAAGATCTTCAAAATCAATTTGAACAACTGTCTTGATGAATAATGAAGTACCTGTTTCAAATACACTAGTACCTTCATTGTCAAGATCTATTAGGTAAGTAGGATTTCTTCCTTGTGCAGCAACATTCCTATCGGCACTATTGCCATAGGTATCAACATGAATAATATTATCAGAGACATAAATCTTTCCATTATTGTCAGGAAGGACTTCTGAGTATATTGTGTTAGTATTGGTTCCATTCATTTGAACCATGATAGTTGCTTCATTCAACATCTGGATTGCGATGGTCACATCGTTAGCACCAGATACTGTTAGAGAAGAAACTGGAAACTCTCCAGACGCTACCAAGATTCTATTAACTGCGTCTAATTTGCTTAATGCTCCCATATATTTCTCCTTGAAAAAACGAAAAATAAGCGGATGGAATATTTCAT